>Ga0068865_100001476_pt1 | contig 13685 bp, 11 predicted proteins | sample KBSMisM12_FD_75293 | JGI IMG/M metagenome (GOLD analysis project Ga0068865, IMG submission 75293) | Miscanthus rhizosphere microbial communities from Kellogg Biological Station, Michigan, USA - KBS Miscanthus M1-2 | ecosystem: Host-associated > Plants > Roots > Rhizosphere > Soil ...
CGCGTCTTCATTTTCCTTCAGAATAGCTTCGTCCACCTCGCCCGCAACCATCTCCTTGGAAATTTCCAACAGCGCCGGCACCGCCAGCGGCGAAACCCGTTCCAGCCGGCGGGTGACGATGCGTTTTTTCACCCGCGCCAGCATGTCGCCCAGCCGGGCGATGTCCAAGAGCCCGGTTCCGGCGTCCTGATAGGTGGCGCGCAGCAACACATGATCGGGCTCATGGTCCCTGAGCACGTCGTAGATCAGGTCGGATGAAAATGTCACTTGCCGTCCGCTTTTTTCCTTACCCGGAAACCGGCGCTGGATCAGCCCGGCGATGATGGCGCAATTGCGGAAGGTGCGCTTGTAAAGATTGGATTCCGCCAGCCAGCTATCCAGATCGTCGCCCAGCATGTCCTGGTCGAACAAGCCGTCCATATCGGCCAGGCCCATATCCTTGGCGGCCCAAACGGCGAGCGCATATTCATTGGCAACAAAGCCCAGGGGATGAAAACGGGCGCGCTCCAGCCGCCGGGTCAAGAGCATGCCCAAGGTCTGGTGCGCCAGCCGGCCTTCAAACGGATAGCAAACCAGATATTGACGATTGCCGCGCGGGAAAGTCTCCACCAGAAGCTGGCCGGGCTTGGGGATGACGCTGCGCCATTCTTGAATCTTCAGCCATTCCTGCACCGGCTCGGGAAGCCCATGCCAGCTTTCCGGTGTCGAGACCATCTCGCGCACGCGTTGGGCGAGAAAGGTGGAAAGCGGAAATTTGCCACCATTGTAACTGGGGATTTGCGCTTGGGTGTCGCGGGTGCGCGTCACGTAAGCGCCGGTTTCCCGCAGGCCTTCAAAGCGCAACACATCGCCGGCAAAAACAAAAGTGTCGCCCACCGAAAGCTGTTCGATGAAATATTCCTCCAGCTCGCCCAGCTTGCGCCCACCCGCGCCCGCCGGCTTGCCCTTGCTTTGCAGCCTTATCTCCACCATCGGGTCTTCCACAATCACACCGGCATTCAGCCGATATTCCTGCGCCAGGCGGGGATGGGCCAGGCGGTAGCGACCGTCTTCGGTCATCCGCAATCGGGCATAGCGGTCATAGGCGCGCAGGGCATAACCGCCGGTGGCGACGAAATTCACCACGGCGTCGAAATCCGAAGCTGTGAGATGGGCATAAGGCGAAGCGGCGCGGGTTTCCGCGAACAATGCGGCGGGCGAAAAAGGTCCGGCACAAGCAGTGCCCAGCACATGCTGCGCCAACACATCCAGCGCGCCCGTCTTCAGGCGCTCGCCGTCCAACTCCCCCGCCAGCACCGCATCGCGAGCTGCGTTGCATTCCAACACTTCGAAACGATTGGCGGGCACCAGCAGCGCGGCGCTGGGTTCATCCAGCCGGTGATTGGCGCGTCCGATGCGCTGCACCAGCCGGGCCGCGCCCTTGGGCGCGCCGATGCAGATCACCTTGTCTACCGCGCCCCAATCAATGCCCAGATCCAAGGTGGAGGTACAAACCACGGCGCGCAAATTGCCCTTGGCCATCGCCGCTTCGACCTTGCGGCGTTGCTCCAGGGCCAGCGAACCATGATGCAAGGCGATGGGCAGATTGGCGTCGTTGATTGCCCACAATTCCTGGAAGGTGCGTTCGGCCTGGCTGCGCGTATTGACGAAAACCAGTGCGGTTTTGGAGGCCTGAATCGCCGCCATCACATCCATCATGGCATGGCGGGCCAGATGCCCCGCCCAAGGCACATAGGAATCCGAAGCGCTAATTTCGATATGAGGCTTTGCGCCGCCCTGGGCGATCACGATTTCCGACAGGCTCTCCCCCGTCATGGGTTGCGGCACCAGGAAGCGCTGCAAGGGCGCGGGGTCCTTGACCGTCGCGGAAAGCCCGACACGGCGGTGCTCTGGCGCGAGTGTCTGGAGCCGCGCCAAACCCAGCGCCAACAGATCGCCACGCTTGGAATTGTACAGCGCATGCAACTCGTCCAGCACCACGGTGCGTAGGCTTTCAAACATCTGCGCGGCGCGCGGATGCGCCAAGAGCAGGCTAAGCTGCTCCGGCGTGGTGAGCAGAATATCGGGCGGGCTGTAGCGCTGGCGCTGACGGCGGGCGGCGGAGGTGTCGCCGGTCCGGGTTTCCACCGTCACCGGCAAATCCATCTCTTCAATCGGCAGATTGAGATTGCGCGCCACATCCACCGCCAGCGCTTTCAGCGGCGACACATACAGCGTGTGCAATCCCCGTTTGCGCCCCCGTTTTGACGTCTGAGAAAGCGCGATCAGGCTGGGCAGAAAACCGGCGAGGGTCTTGCCGCCGCCGGTTGGCGCCACCAGCAGCACGCTCTGGCCCTTCTGGGCATGGTCCAACAGCGCCAGCTGGTGAGACCGCGCACGCCAGCCACGGGCAGCGAACCAATCACTGAATTTGGTGGGTAGCATGGTGAGAACAAACCATGTACCAATATCGGAAAGCGAGTCCTATTTGTCGCCCAAAAGGCGCTTCAGCTCAGCTTCCGGCGTGCCATAGAAGCTGCCGGCGATTTGTTCGATTCCGGCCCGGTTGACCAGGGTCAACTGGCCACGCCGGGTGGTGACCAAGCCGCGCCGTTCAAAGCCATGAATGGCGACCGTGACGCCGGCGCGGCGTACCCCCAGCATCACCGCCAGGAATTCATGGGTCAGCGGCACCGCATCGGTGGTCAGGCGGTCATGCGCCATCAACAGCCAGCGCGCCAGCCGCTGTTCCAGCTTGGCGCGGCCATTGGCCAACGCGCTATGCGCCGTCTGGATCATGAAACCTTGCGCCCATTTGAGCATCAGGCCGCGCAGGCCTTCACTCTTGGCGATCGCGCTGCACAGGACATCACGGGGAATGCGATGGCCGCCGCCGCCGATCTGCATGTAGGTGGAATGTTGGGCGCGATCATCGCCCATGATCAGCGGTACGCCTGTGGCGCCTTCAAAGCCGATGACGCCGACTTCGATGCGGTGGTCTTCGGCATCCACGGCCACGACGGACGCAACACCCATTTCCAGAAAATAGGCATGGGTGATCGGCTTGGTCGGAACCTCGATCACCTGGCGGTCTTTCAAGGTTACTGCTTCCAGATGCGGACCGATCAGGTCCCAATCTTCCAAGGCAATCTTATGCAGAAGCCAGTTACGGATTCCGGTGCGTGCATGCGCTTCTAACATCTCGCCAGCCCAAATGTGTGCGGAAGGAGCCCCCCTCCGATACCGTTGCTAGGAGCTGAGTCCCGTCGAACGGCTTTGTCGAAAATAGCGCTAAGCCGCGGAAATCCTACGTTTTTTTCAGTACCAAAACGTACCTCTGGGACATCCTTTTCAAATACGCACAGCATTGAGTCCTCATTTCCAATGCCCCTTCAAAATCACTCTACTCAGTACACGGACGAATATGCGTTTCGCGGCAAAAATGCCGCGGCACTTCACATACGATCCAAATGGAAACGAATGTACGCAGGGATGGGTTCCCGCTGGCGCAGCACTTTCCCGGTCACCACTCAAATGCGAATGGATTCGCAGTCCGTTAGCGGAAGAAGTCGATCACGGCTTGACGCGTGTGCTTATCGCCCACCGCGGACATGTGATCGCGCCCGGCAACGGTGACCGCGCGGCCATTGGCAAATGTTTTAGCCAACGGTTCCGCTCTACCGGCGGTATCGTCTTCGCTGCCCGTGATTACAAGAACAGGCCGCTGCAATTGCGACAAGGTTTCAGGTGGCAAACGCGGCGACATCGCCCGCATGCAGGCCGCCAGGGCGAAGCGGTCCTTGCCCGGCTGGTCGGCAAAAGCGCGAAACATTTTCCCGCGCGGATCGGTGATGCTGTCCTTGTCCGGCGTCAGCAGCGCGTCCGCCAAGGCGGCGCGCGCCTGGGGCGAGGTGATGCCATCCTTGAGATATGTCTCACCTACGCCCGCGATGGCCAATTTGCGCACCCGCTCCGGATGCGCCGCCAGCAACCGCAAACCGATAAAGCCCCCCATGGAATAGCCGAGCACGAACGCATCATGAAGACCGCAGGCCTCCATCACACAGATCACGTCTTGCGCCATCCGGTCGTGGCCGTAAGCCGCCTCGTCATGCGGCTTGCCGCTGTCGCCATGGCCCCGGCAATCCATCGCCACGATGGAAAATCCCGCGGTCGTAAGTCCCCCATACCAGCCCGTGGATTTCCAGTTCTGCGCCCGGCTGGAGCCGAAGCCGTGCACCAGCACAATGGCAGGGCCTTCTCCCTGATGCCCCCCTTGGCGCTCATAGGCCAGTTCAACACCGTCGTCCGCAGTTACAAATTCCGGCATGACGCTTTCTTTATTCTGGTCGGCCAAACTCGCAAAGGACAGCTTCTGTGTCTATAACCACGACATGCGGAAATGGTTATTCATAGCTGCCCTGACCGGGGCTCTGGGCGTGATATTGGCGGCGTTCGGCGAACATGCGCTCAGCGCGCGCCTTTCACCCGCTGCGATTTCCGCTTTTGCCACCGGGGCGCGGTATCAGTTGATGCATGCCCTGGCGATGGGGCTCGCGGCCCTGGCGGCACGCGGGCCCGCCAAGCCGCTGGCGGAAACCGCGGCCCTGTTGTTCCTGACCGGTATTTTGCTTTTTTCCGGTTCGCTTTACGGTCTGGCGCTGGCGGGCATCCGGACCTTGGGCTTCATCACGCCCTTTGGCGGGTTGGCGTTGATCGCGGGCTGGATCAGCTTGGCCTTGGCCGCCCTCAAATTGGAGGAGACATGAAAATCATCCCGACGCTGTTGGCTGTTTTGGCGACCGCGACACCAGCCTTCGCTCACGCCAGCCTGAAATCCTCCGATCCCGCCGCCAATGCCAGTGTGAAATCGCCCAACCTGATAAAGCTGACTTTCTCGGAAGCGCTGGAGCCGGCCTTCAGCGGCGCCGAACTGGCCGACGCCGCAGGCAAGAACATTCCCGTGTCCAAATCGGTGGGCGGCACCAGCATCACGCTGCTGCCCATGGGCTTGAGGCCGGGCGGCTACAAAGTCACCTGGCACAGCGTGGGCCATGACACCCATCGCATCAGCGGCAGCTTCAGCTTCAAGGTTATTCCTTGAATTCAGCCGTGATTTTGGCGGGCGCGCGCGGGCTTTACTATGGCGCGCTGCTGTCCTTGTTTGGCGACCTCGCTTTCAGCCTTTTGTTGCGCGCCAAATTGCCCATCATCCTGCCGCCGAATGACAAAGCTTTGCGCTGGGGCGCACTGGCGCTTGCCCTGGCGGCGGGTGGTGTCTGGCTGGCCGCGGCGGCGGGACAAATGGCGGGCGCACTGAGTTGGGATGCGCTGACCGCGACCATCACCGCCACCTTGTTCGGCCAATTGTTTGTGGCGCGGACGATCGCTTTGGTGGGATTGGCGCTCGCCTTCCTGCTCAGTCATGGCGCAAAGCCCGCTTTGATACTAACGGCTCTTGCACTGGTCCTGCCCGCCATAACCAGTCATGCGGCGGCTTCCAGCCCCGCAGGTTTCACCCTGCTAGGCGCAACTTTGGACGCGGTGCATCTGTTGACGGCTGGCTTCTGGATCGGCGGACTGGTGGTGCTGGCGCTGCTGTTTCGCCGCAAGGAGCCCAATATGCCGCTGGCGCTATCGCTGTTTTCCGAGATCGCGATGATCGCGGTCCTGCTGCTGGTGATGACCGGGCTGATCAACGCCGCCTCCATCCTGTTGGGCGACAAGGGCGCGCCTTCCCTGCCCTATCTTTTGGTGCTGGGCGCCAAGCTGGCCCTGGTTGCCGTGATGCTGAGCCTGGCGATTTTCAATCGCTTCCGTCTGATGCCGGCTGGCGATGACAAACGCATCGCCCGCAACGCCGCCTGGGAATTGGGCCTGGGTCTTATTGCCGTGCTGCTGGCGGGCGCATTGGGTCAGTTGCAGCCGAGCCTGTAGCGGGGATGAAATCCCGCAATCCGCCCGCCCCCTTCTTGTCCGGCGGACTGAGCGCCTTGAGAAATTTATCGCCCCATTTGGAAATATCGTTGCGCAACAGCGCCGCATAGAGTTCGGCGTGCCGCGCCTTGCGCTCCCTGAGCGGCATGGCCATGGCCCGGGCGATGGCCGCGCCCACCGCATCGGGGTCATAAGGATTGACCAGAAGCGCGTCGCGGAATTCATCCGCCGCGCCGGCGAAACGCGACAGGATCAGCACGCCCGGATCTTCCGGATCCTGGGCGGCGACATATTCCTTGGCCACCAGGTTCATGCCATCGCGCATCGGCGTCACCAGACCGACATGGGCGGCGGCAAAAAGCCCGGCCAGCACGGTGCGGCGATAGGGACGGTTCACATAGCGCACCGGCGCCCAATTGGCCTCGCTATAAGTGCCGTTGATGCGCCCCGCCGCGCTGTTCACCGCCGATTCCATCTCGGCATACTCCTTGATGGTACTGCGGCTCTTGGGCGTGATTTGCAGATAGGTGATCTTGCCATGCCATTGCGGATGCGCCGCCAGGAAGCGCTCATAGGCTTCCAGCCGCAAAGTGATGCCCTTGGAATAATCCAGCCGGTCCACGCCGATCATCAGCGATCCCGGTAAGGAGTCGATCACCTGCTGGACAAATGGCGTCTTCAAGGCCCGCCGCGCCAGGCGGGTGAATTCCCGCGTCTCGATCCCCACCGGAAAGGTGCCGATACGCATCGCCCGGTCGCCGGTCCCCAGCCTGAGCGAAATGTGCGATGGCGTTCCCAGCTCCTTGGCCAGATAGCGCGCGAAATTGGCGGCGTCGCCATCGGTCTGGAATCCCACCAGGTCATAATCGCCCAACAGCGGGATCAGCCGCTCGTGATTGGGCATGGCGGTCAAGATTTCCGGCGGCGGCAAGGGAATATGCAGGAAAAAACCGATGCGGTTGTTCAAGCCGCGTGAGCGCAGCGCCTTGGCCAGCGGGATCAAATGATAATCATGCACCCACACAATGTCGTCAGGCTCCAGCACCTTGGCCAGCTCGTCGGCGAAATGCTCATTGACCCTGAGATAACCGGAAAGGTCGCGGCGGGTGAATTCCGCCAGGTCCAGCCGGTAATGGAAGATCGGCCACAGCACCCGGTTGGCGAAACCGTTGTAATATTCGTCAAAATCCTCCGGCTTGAGATCGGTGACGATATAGCTGTTGTTGCGGTGGTTGACGGTGCGGGTGCGGGGCGTCTCATGCACCTCACCGCTCCAGCCCAGCCAGACGCAGGGATGCTTGCGCAAGGTGGCTTTGAGCACCACCTCCAGCCCACCGGGATGATTGCCCGAGCCGGGGATCGCCACCCGGTTAGAGATTATGAAGATGCGCGCCAATAGCGGTCCTCCCAGCTTTGGCTCAGCCGCATGGCGCTGAGAATGACCCCGGCCATGGAATAGGTCTGAGGGAAATTGCCCCACAGCGCCCCGGTCTGCGGATGAATATCCTCCGCCAGCAAACCGTAGCTGTTGCGCAAGGCGAGCGCGTCCTGATAGCGCTCGCGCGCTTCCTCGCGCCGGCCCAGCGCCGCCAGCGCATCGATCAGCCAGAAACGGCAGACCAGGAATTCAGTCTCGGGCAGGCCGAAATCATCCTCGGCGGCATAACGCATCACATGGCGGCCGCGCACCAGATCCTGTTCGATGGCCGCCACCGTGGAGGCGAAGCGCGGGTCATGAGCTTCGATCAGACCCAGCTCCGGCAACAACAGCACGCTGGCGTCCATGTCATCAACACCCTCGGCGGCGGCAAAAGCCTGGCGTTTGGGATTCCACACACGCTGCAACAGCGCGTCGCCGATAGAATTGGCGATCCCGTGCCAATGACGGGCGCGGTCATGCAAGCCCAGACGCGCCGCAATTGCCGCGGTGCGGCTGACCCCGGCCCAACACATGGCGCCGGAATGGGTGTGCACCCGTTTGCGGCCGCGGAATTCCCAAATACCGGCATCGGGCTCCAGCGCCAGATCGACACAGCGCTGCGCCAGCTTCTCCAACAGGTGGAACAGGCTTTCCTCGCCGGGCGAGGGCAAACGCCGATCAAAGAACATCGGTGTTGCCGCCAGGATCACACTGCCATAGGCATCATGCTGCACCTGTTCCACCGCGGCATTGCCGATGCGGACCGGACCGTGGCCTTCAAAGCCCTTGAGATCGGGCGCGATCCATTCGGTGAGATCGTCGGACGGCACGATGCCGTAACAGGGCGCCAGGGTGTCGGCATTGCCCGCGATGGAAAGGATATAGGCGATATAATTTTCCATCGCCCTTGTGGCGCCAATGGCGTTCAGCGCCTTGACCACGAAATAGGCGTCACGCAGCCAGCAGTAGCGGTAATCCCAGTTGCGTCCCGAATGCGGCGCTTCGGGCAGCGAGGTGGTCAACGCCGCGACAATTCCCCCGGTCTCCTCGAATGCCGTCAATTTGAGGGTGATGGCGGCGCGGATGCTGGCTTCCTGCCATTCATAGGCGATGGAAAGCCGCCGCACCCATTCCCGCCAATAAAGGCGGGTGCGCTCGTAGAAATCGCGCACGGTGGAGGAAATATCCCCCATGAAAGGCTCATCTGGGCCGAACACCAGATGGACCGGCTTGGTCAGGGCAAAAACCGTTTCCTTCTGCAGATAAGAAAGCGGGGCATCGCTGGTCAGCCGCACCAGCGGCGGCTCCCCATAGGTGATGTGACTGGACCCCGCCACCTGGCGCTTCACCGGATTGCCGTAAAATTGCGTAGGGCGCACCCGTATGGCGATGCGCGGCAATCCCGCGATGGGCTCGATAATGCGCATCAGCTGCGGCGGACGCAGCAACCGGTCGTAATTGCGCAAACGGGGGGCGAAGTCGGTGACCTTGATCTGCGCCCCGTCATCGGCGGTCAGGATGGTGATGACGGTGGCGGTATTGCGTTCATAATGGGAGGTGGATTGAACCACCCGGTCCAGCAACACATCGCAAAAGCCTTTTTCCTCATCACCCGAGATCAAGCGGCAAAACACCGGATCGCTGTCGAAGCGGGGAAAACACCACCACACCAGCGCCCCCCGGTTGTTGACCAGGGCGGCGACACGGCCATTGCCGACGACGGCGAGATCGACGGGACCGGTCATCGGACTTCCATTTCGGAAACCCGCGACAGCCATTGGCGCACCGCCCTGGGGGATTCAAAGACATGCTCGGCGCCGGGAAAATGCCGGCCGACCGAGAAACCATGTCCACCCAGCCGGGGCAAAATACGGAACACATCCAGGTCGGTGGTGTCGTCACCGCCGAAAACGATACTGCGCCCATGAAACGGCTTCTGTTTGGCCAGGGCGCGCACCGCAGTGCCCTTGTCCACGCCCATCGGCCTGGCCTCAATCACCGCCTTGCCGTGCAGGATATGGACCTTTTCCGCTTCAAACAGGCGGGCATGCTTTTCCATCGCCGAAACCAGGACCGGCTGCGCTTCCGGCGCCAGGCGATAATGCAAGGCCAGGGCACAACGCTTATCTTCCAGCAACAGGCCCGGAATATTCTGGGCAAGGCCGGCGAAAACTTCGGCCACTGTCTCCGACAGGGGCTGGCTGCGCGCCACCTGGCCGTCGGCGCCGCGTATCTCGCCACCATGCGCGCCGATGGCGGCGGGGCGGAAAGGCGCGAACAGCCGGTCGATGCTTTCCAAGGAACGGCCGCTGACAAAGGCGAACGCACCTGACAGACGATGCGTCAACCGTTCCAGCGCCTGCGCCAATTCGCGCGGCACCTTGACCCTGTCCGGCGTGCGCGCCAGGTCCAGAAGAGTTCCGTCAATATCCAAGAATAGGGCCGTGTTGTCACTGACCGGCGGCATCATTCAGGCTTCCTGCTGCTCTTTCGCCCGATTTTTCAAAGGCAAAATTAAATGGGTTCGATCCAATGGGATCGAAACGCTCAGGAAGCTCAATGGGTTCCCTCAGTCAGGCTTTGTGCCTAGACCAGGCGAATGCTCCGCCCTCCATACCCGCATCGTTGGAGACGATGGATACATTGCCGGGGAGCTTGAAATTCACCCAGCGGGAATTGCCGCCACCCAGATATAGGTGGTCGTAAGCGAACACGATTTGCAGCACTTCGATCAATTTCTTGACGCGGCGGTTCCAACGGCGAGCGCCGATCTCGCGGCGGGTTTGATCACCGATATAGATGTCGAAATCATCCTTCTTATGCGCCACCAGATGCGCCAGATCCATATGCGGCATCAATTCGCCGTCACGGAACCAGGCGGTGCCGAAGCCTGTGCCCAAGGTGCAAACCAGCTCCAGCCCCTTGCCTTCGATCACCGCCAGGCCTTGCACATCGGCGTCATTGAGCAGTTTGACCGGTTTGCCGAATTTCTTTTGCATCGCCGCGGCCAAGGCGAAGCCTTTCCAGTCCTTGGTGCCGAAGGCGGGCGCGGTCATCACCTTGCCATTGCGGATCATGCCGGGAAAACCGATGGTGACGGCGTCGAAGCCGCCTAACAGCGTAGCCATATCCGCCAACGCCGTCACGATCTGCCGCGGCTTGCGCTGTTTGGGGGTTTTGATCCGCGTGCGCTTGACCAGATATTTTCCGCTGGGCGAAAGCACTGCTGCCTTCAGGCCGGAGCCTCCCACATCGATACATAGAATGCGCTTAATGGCGGCCACGGGAAGCAGTCCTTCCTTTCTTGCTCTCGCTCATCATCAGGTTCAAAGCGGTATTGATCAAGGCGACATGGGAAAAGCCTTGGGGGAAATTGCCCAGCATGCGCCGCTCTTCGGTATCATATTCCTCGGCATACAGGCCCACATCATTGGCCAGGCGCCTCAGCCGCCCGAACAGCCGCAGAGCTTCCTTGCGCCGCCCCATCGCTATGTAATTGTCAGCCAGCCAAAAACTGCAGGCCAGGAAAGCGCCCTCGCCCGGTGGCAGGCCGTCCACGCCGGTGACGGTCTCATAGCGCCGCACCAGGCCCTTGCGGATCAACCGCTTCTCAATCTCGCGCACCGTCGCCTTGATCCGCTTGTCGGAGAAGGGCAGGAAGCCAACCAGCGGCAACAGCAAAAGACTGGCATCCATTTGCTGCGAACCATAGGCCTGGACAAAACAGCCGCGTTTTCTGTCCACACCATTTCGGCAGATATGGGCGTGAATCCGCTGCGCTATTTTTTTCCAATGCGCTTTTTGGCGGGCGGTGGAATCCGGAGCCTTGGAAGCGCGGTCAAACGCCACCCAGGCCATCGCCTTGGAATGCACAAAATGCTGCGGTGCGCCGCGTATCTCCCAGATGCCCTCATCCGGCAACCGCCAGATTTTTTCCAGATGTTTCATGAACACGCCGCGCAATTCCTTGCTGCGCGGCGGCGACGGCAGTCCGCCGGCGCGCGCCTGCGCCATCACATCGGCCAATTCGCCATAAATGTCGATTTGCAATTGCGTGTAGGCGGCGTTGCCGATACGCACAGGTCTCGAATTCTCATAGCCCGGCAACAGCGGCAGCTCCAACTCGTCCAGCCGCTTCTCGCCCAGCACATTGTAGATGGTCTGAAGTTGCTCCGGCGCGCCCGCGATCACCCGGAGCAGCCAGTCCTGCCACACCTTGGCTTCCTCGCTATAGCCGGCATTGAGAAACGCCAACAGGATGAAGGTGGCGTCTCTCAGCCAGCAGTAGCGATAGTCCCAATTGCGGGTGCCGCCGATTTTTTCCGGCAGCGAAGTGGTGGCCGCCGCCACAATGCCGCCGGTGGGCGCATAGGAAAGACTTTTCAAAGCAAGCAAGGAGCGCATGATGGCGTTGCGCCATTTGCCTTTCACCTTGCAGATGCCGGACCAGCGCCGCCAATAGCGCTCCGTCTCTTCCAGGGCGATATGGGCATCCAGCGACAGCGGCACTGGCTGGAAAGATTCGCTATAGACCAGCACAAAAGGCATGCTTTCGCCCTTGCGCAGGACGAATTCGGCCACCGAATGCATATTCTCACCCCGCACCTCGGCGGGCGTGCGGAAGGTGAGCATGTGCGGTCCCGCCACCGCCGTCATGGTGCGGCTGTCGCGCCGCGACACCCAGGGAATGGTCACGCCATAATCGAAACGGATGGCAAGCTCGGTTCGCATCGCCACCCGCCCCTCCAGACACTCCACCAGGCGCACGATGCTGCAGGCCGGCGTGTCCGGCGGCATGAAGTCGATCACCCGCACCTTGCCGGTATCGGTGGCGAAATGCGTTTCCAGAATCAGGCTTTCGCCGCGATAGTGGCGACTGGTTTGCGTGATTTTTCCCGCCGGTCGCACCAGCCAGCGGCCGTTTTCCTTGGTGCCCAAAAGCGCGGTGAAACAGGCGGCGGAATCGAACCGCGGCACGCAGAACCAGTCGATCGAACCATCGCGGCAGACAAGCGCCGCCGTGCGGCAGTCGCCAATCACGGCATAATCTTCAATACGCGCCATCAGAATCCGTAGCCTTGGTCTTCCTCCCCCGCCGCCGCCTCATCCACCAACCACAACACTTCACCTTGCGGTTTGATCCCGCCCGCCGGCCCGATCCCGCCGCGCGCCTGGGCCAGGGCATCTCGCTTGCCTGCCCCGCTGACCAGGAAAAGAAGGAGTTCACTGGATTCCAGCGCCGGATAGGTCAGGGTGATACGCGGCTCACCCCGCCCCTGCGGCACGGGCGCCGCCCAGCGTTCGCGCTCATCCAGCACCGGCTGGCCCGGCAATAGCGAAGCGGTATGGCCGTCGTCGCCCAAACCCAGCAGAGTGAGATGAAACAACAGCACGCCGGGCTCCAAACTGCCGGCGCCATATTGCTGGCGCAGGGTCTCGTCATAGCGGTCAGCGGCACTTTGCAAGGTGCCGTCAGTGGGAATCGCCAACAACTTGCGCGGATGCACCCGATTGCCGGCCAGAAGCGATTCCCGCACCATGCGGTAATTGGAATCCTTGTGATCGGGCGGTACAAACCGCTCGTCGCTGAAGAAAAGCTCGGCGCAATCCCAATCCAGATCCTTGGCCGCCAAAAGTTGATAGGTGGCCTGCGGCGTCGATCCGCCGGACAGCACCATGCGGAACGGATAGCGCGCGATTTTCAGCCGGCCGGCGATGATTTCCGCCGCCCGCGCCGCCAAGGCGCCCGCGTCCCGCACCACCTCCAATGTGCCGGAAATGCCCCTCTTCAATTCATCAGTCAATTGATGCGCCTCCAAGACCGGCCATCGCGCGCCAAAAGATCATTGGCGGCGCTGGGGCCTTCGCTGCCCGCCGCATAATTGGGAAAATGCCGCGGATTGGTGCTGGCCCAACCCTCCAGCACCGGTTCGACCAGCCCCCAGGCCGCTTCCACCTGATCGGCGCGCTGGAATAAAGTGGCGTCGCCGATCAGGCAGTCATAGATCAGTGTCTCATAGCCGACCGCGGGCGCCTGCTTGAAATAATCCTTATACTTGAAATCCATCGCCACGCTTTCCAGCGCCATGGCGGGACCGGGCCGCTTGGCGTTGAAGCGCAAGCGAATGCCTTCGTCCGGCTGCACCCGCAGCACCAGCCAGTCGGCGTCCAATTCCTCCACCGGCGTCTCGCGGAACAAGGCCAGCGGCGCCTTTTTGAAACGAATGGCGATTTCGGTGGAGCGCTTGTTGAGCCGCTTGCCGGTGCGCAAATAGAACGGCACGCCCGCCCAGCGCCAATTGTCGATGGTCAGCCGCATGGCGGCATAGGTCTCCACCGTGGATTCCGG
>Ga0068865_100001478_pt1 | contig 13684 bp, 14 predicted proteins | sample KBSMisM12_FD_75293 | JGI IMG/M metagenome (GOLD analysis project Ga0068865, IMG submission 75293) | Miscanthus rhizosphere microbial communities from Kellogg Biological Station, Michigan, USA - KBS Miscanthus M1-2 | ecosystem: Host-associated > Plants > Roots > Rhizosphere > Soil ...
CAGGACTGCTCGTTCTACTGACTGTCGCAGCCATCGTCCGTAATCAGATTTCGCTGATCTCTGAGACCAAGGTATCCCGCGACCTGACGGCGACCATCGAGGCCGCCCACGCCCGCGACGCCGCCGGCAAGGTCGGCCAGCTGGTCCTGCTGAACCGCTCCACGGGCGCGCGCATCCTCACCCACGCCGCCTGCCGCGCCGACGATCTCGAGCAGCACAAGGCCTGGCAGACGCCCCGGTTCGCCACCGCCCGGGCCGCCGCCAACTACCTGGGCGCGATGACCGCGCTGCCGGCCGAGCGGCACAGCCTGGAAGGCCTGCGTCCCGCCAGGACCATGCTGGAGGACGAGTACCGACGGCTGCACCGGGGCCTGAGCGGCTTCTCCGACTTCATCATCCGCGTGGCGCTGCTCGGCACCTTCATGGGCCTCATCGCCGCGCTCACGATCGCCAGCGCCAACATCGGCGCGACCCAGGGAACCGCCGCCGCCCAGAGCGCCCACATGCGCGACTTCATCCAGGTCCTGCTGGCCACCGCGGCCAACAAGTTCTGGATCTCGGCGGTGGGCATCGCCTGTGCGCTCGCCGTGACGGTCTATCGCCGCGCCTCGGAGCGGGCGGGACACATCGTGCGCCTGGGCGCCGCCTTCGACCGCGCGCTGACCGATCCCGAGATCGCCGCCGCCTGGTGTCCCCCGGACCCCGAGTCCGAGGGGGCTGTCGACGCCAGGTTCATGCGGGAGGCGGCTCGCGTCCGGATGGCGGAACTGGACCTTGCGCCCCTCAACGAGGCGGTCGCCGAGACCGCCGCCGCCCTCAAGGCCAATGCGAAGCACTCCGTCCTCTCGTTCGGCCCGGCGCCCTCGCGCGGGAGCGCCGAGTGATGCAAGGGCGCCTGCGCCGACGTCCGGCCTTCACGGACCACGCGGCCGACGAAGGCCCGTTCGTGTCGTTCACGGACCTCTTCATCGGGGTCCTGTTCCTGTTCCTGATCCTGGTGGCCGCGCTGATGCTGATGCACCAGGAGGTCGTCCAGAAGACCGAGCAGGAAATCAAGCCGCCCGAGCCGAAGCCCGACGTGGCCCCAAAGCCGCCGCCCGACCAGCCGAAGTTCAGCCTGGGCATCGTCTTCAACATCTACCAGCGGCCCGCCGACTTCGATGGCCAGGGCTGGACCTATTCCCGCACGGTCCGCGTCTTCCGCTCGACCGACGGGCGCTGCATCAACACCGTCTGGAAGCGGAGCAATCTGACGACGGCCTGGAAGCCGCCGCTGGCCCCGGAAGAGATCCCCACGGACGCCCAGCACGATGAGTTGGGCAAGTTCGAACCCTGCGGACTTTCCGCCTCGGGCGATCATTGGGAATCGGCGTCCGAGACCGGGACCATGAAGCGCGTAAATCCGAACCTGTACAGCGGCTACGCCGTGCTGCGCACGAAGGAGGGGGACGAGAAGCTGGAGATGCAGTACCGGGTCCTGGGCGTCTACGATGACTACTTCCGCTAATCGCGGCGCTTCCCGATGAGGTCCGGCTTCGCGCTCCTGGCCTGCGCCATCGGGCTCGCCCTGGCCTGGCCCACCGCGGCGCTGGCGCAGCGTACGCTGTCGCTGAACGGCCAGCCGGTCGACAAGGCGCCGGTCGTCCCCAAGGTCCCCGCCGTCGACCCGGCCACGCTTCAGAGCCTGCCCTCGGCGCGCGATTTCAGGCCGCCGGAAGGCGTCGCCTTCCGGGCCGCCGACTTCGTCAGCGACAACGTCCGCCTGACCGCTCAGTGGGTCTGGGCCCCAAAGACCGAAGGGGGGAATGACGGCAAGACGCTGCCCACCATCATCATGGCGCCCGGCTGGGGCGCGACGGCGGCGAGCCTTCGCCAGGACGCCGTGGAGCTGGCCCGCGCCGGCTACCTCGTCATGCTGTTCGACTACCGCGGCTGGGGCGACAGCGACGGCCGCGTGGCGCTGACCGGCCAGAAACCCGCAACCGCCGGCGGCGCGGCGTTCACCGCCGAGGTGCGCGAGCAGCGCGGCTACATCGATCCCGGGGAACAGAGCGAGGACTGGTTCAACGCCGTCAGCTACGCGATGACCCAGCCGATGGTCGACACCGGCCGCGTCGGCCTCAGCGGCTCGGACCTCGGCGGGGGCTACGTGATCTACGCCGCGGCCCACGACCCGCGCATCAAGGCGCTGGTCAGCGAGGTGACGCGGGCGGACCTGCGCCCCGCCAAGCCCTACCAGCCGGACCCCGCCAAGGTGATGGCGGAGGCGGACGCCGCCGCCGCGGCGATCGCCAACGGCCAGTCGGCGTATCCGGCCGAGCGGGCGCGCGTCCCCAACGGCCAGGGGGGCAGTCTGGTCGGCGCGCCGGTGGGCAACAAGTCGCCGCGCTGGACGCCGGTCGACGAGGCGGACGGCGTGACCGCGCCGACCCTCTTCGTGCTGGCTCAGAAGGAGGAACTGTTCTCCAACGTCTTCAACGGCCAGCTGGCCTGCGAGCGGGTGCAGGGCCCGCGCAAGATGGTCATGCTCGGCGAGGCGACCCACTACGACCTCTACGGCCAGGAGCGGGACCGCGCGCTCCAGCTCTCCCTCGCCTGGTTCGACAAGTACCTGAAGCCCGCCGCCGCGCCGGCTCAGGCGACCGGCAAGCGCAAGGACCCCGAACGCGGCGCCTGCAACCCCCCGCCCCTGCCCCCGGCGGGCGAAGAGAAGAAGGAGGGGAGCGGCGTCGGCCACAAGGCGCCCAGCACGACGGACCGCTTCAACTGACGGACCCTCTGCGGGCTCTGCCTAGTGGGTGGCGTTCCCACCCTTGACGGCCGCTTCCTGGAGACGGGCGCCGCGCAGGATGCCCTCCATCGCGTAGTTCCCCTCATGGCAGGCGTATTCGTAAATCTGCCCCTTGCTGGGCTTGAACGAATATTCGCCCGACCAGGCCTGGGTGTAGTGGGTCGGATCGTCGACCGTGAACTGGTAGAGCAGCTCGTCCTTGCCGATCCGCGTGAAGCGCTCGGTCACCGTCCCCTGCGCCGACACCGGCGTCAGCGTGCGCCCCTCCTGCTCCGGGTGCACGTTCTTGGTCTCCATGACCATGGTGTCGCCGTCCCACCAGGCCACCGAGTCGCCCAGCCAGGGCCGGATGTTGGCCGGGCCGTGGTGCGCGCGGGCCTCCGCGGCGGTGGCGTAGATCGGGGCGATCCGCAGGTCGTGGTTCATCTCCAGGTCGATCACGAAATAGCCCGGTGAGACGTAGAAGGCGTAGTTGTTGTTGTAGATCGCGTTCAGCATCACCGGCCCGCCGGCGTCGCTCTGCGAGATCAGGCAGCGCTCGCGCAGCGGCAGGTCTTCCGGATCGCTGTAGGCGCCCTTGCCGGATGCGTACTCGACCCCGTCGCGGTTCATCAGGGCCAGGCTCTTCGCCCGGTTCTTGAACGGCATCTTGCCGTCGGCCGGGCTGGTGATGAACGACGAGCGCGCCTGCCCGCGCACGCGCATCAGGCTGTCGCCGGAATCGATCCAGAACGCGTTGTAGCCGGCCGTAGCGTTCTCGTCCTTGAAGGCGCCCTTGCTGAGGTCCGACTGCCCGTTCGCCTGGGCGTTGCGCGCCTTCGTGGCCTTCGCCACCTGCTCGGCCTGCTCCTTCGAGACGTCCAGTGTGGTGAAGGTCGCCGGCCGCTCCAGCCGCGTGACCGTGGCGTTCGTCCAGACCCCGCCGAAGTCCCGCGCCAGGTCCTTGGGAGAAGTGGCCTTGGGCGCGGCGGCTTCCGCCTTTGACGCCGGCTGGGCCAAGGCCGGTCCGGCCAGGAGCAGCGCCAGCACCGCGGCCGCGGACATCGTGGCTCTCGTCATCGCATCATCCTCCCGGCCTCACCGCCTTCGCGCTCCGGCGGCGCCGTCATGAGCTTCAGACGAAAGTTACTCCCTCCCAAGCCGCACTGGATAGCCACGCCGTGCGATTTTGCCGACCGCCCCCTGTGACCGGAACGCGGACGTTTCGGACTTCCGAGACGGGTGGAAAGCGGTCATCGGCCCCCAGACTGGAAGCGGACACCAACGGCGATTGATGTCATGATCGCGCTGAACGGGAGAACAAGCTCATGACGCGGAGCCTGAGGATCGCTGTTCTCGCCGCTGCGGCCTGCCTCTGGTCGGCGGCGGCATCGGCCCAGAGGGCGGACGCCGCCCATCCCATAGAGCATGGTCCCGGTCCAGACCCCTGGGACAGTGGTGCGTACACGGCGCGCCTCGACGCCCTGGGCTGGAACCGCGTGGGCATCGCGTCCGCCGATAAGCACGACTGGGTCGCGTCCAAGAAGGCCTTCGAGCGGGCGGTCAGGCTCGCACCGCAGAACCTCGACGCCCATGTCGGTCTGGCGCTGTCGCTCCAAGCCTTGAACGACCCAGGCGCGCAACAGCAGAGTCAGTGGCTGAGGAGCCGGGCGCAGGCCTGCGCGAACACCTGTCCCGACGCCGCGCGGCTCAAGGCGCTGGAGCGGGCGGGGTTCTTTTCCGCCACCTAGTGCGCGGCGGCTGCGCTGCCGTTCAGGGCTTCAGGCCCGGCTGGAAGCGGACTCACCGAAGGTCGCCTAGGGGTGGGTAGCGGTCATTGACAGCTCGGCGCCAAAGCAGCGCCGGAAAGCGGACGTCTTGGGCTCCGGGAACAGTGGGCCGTCCTCAAGGCGCCGCCGCGCCGTCGGATCTGTTCAGCAGGGTCGCGACCGCCACGGCGATCTGGGACGGCGCGAAGGGCTTGGTGATGATGGTGCTTTGCGGAACGCCGTGAGCACTCCACTCGTGGGCGCTATCGCCGGTCATGTAGACCACGGCGATGGTTGGGCGAATTTCCCGCGCTCGCACGGCCACGTCCCATCCCGAGGCGGCGGGACCACCGAAATTGATGTCGGTGACCACGGCGATGAACTCCCGCTGGTCGCCCAAAGCGTCGATAGCCTCGGCGCCCGACGAGACGGCCACAACCTCGTAGCCTGCGTCTTGCAGGCTTTCCTGCAGAAGGTCGCGAACGAGCGGCTCGTCGTCGGCGAGCAAAACGAGCGGCTGCGCTATCGAGGTGTCCATCAATCCCCCTGTCGGCCGGGTGTCGCCTGGCCGACGGCATCAAAAACGGCTGGGGGAAAGAGTGTTTCCCGAAGCGCAAAACGATTTGCGGGGCGTGACCTAGCCGGCCGCCGCCCGCATCGTGTGGACGAGCGACACCGTGGTCCCCGGGTGCGCCGCGGTGACGGCTACGCGGGCGTCCAACTGGTTGGCGAGGGCCGCGACGATGTTGGTCCCAAGGCCTGGCGTCGCGCTGGGCGCATCCTTCGGCATCCCGACGCCATCGTCCCCGACTGACAGGGTCCATTGCGGCGTCTGCGATGCATATCGCACCACGATCTTCCCCGGCCGGCCCCCCGGAAAGGCGTGCTTGAGCGAATTGATGACCAGTTCGGTGACGACCAGCCCGAGACTGATCGAGACGTCCGCCGCAACTTGGCTGTCGTCCGCGACCACTTCGAGCTGAAGCTGACTATGGTCGCGGATCATCGAGGCGCCGATGCTCTCGCAGAGCTGGACGAGGTAGGCCCGCAGCGCCACGTCGCCAAGGCCCGTCTGGGCGAGGTGCTGCTGCAGGCTCGCCATGGACATGACCCGGTTGTGGGCGTCCTTGAGATACTCGCGCGTCTCCTCGGACTGCACCCTGCGGGCGCTCTGCAGGATCACGCTGGCGATGATCTGCAGGCTGTTGGCCACGCGGTGCTGGATTTCCTGCAGGAGGATGGCCTTCTCGCGAAGGAGGTCGTCCTTCAGCCGGCCGGCGATCCTGGCCTCGGTGACGTCGGCGATCGACAGCAGGACGCGCACATGGTCCGCGTCCCCGTAGGCCAGCTTCTGGGCATTGACCACCAGGCGGCGCGGCACGGTTCGGTCGCCTTTCAGGTCCATCTCATAGGCGTCCACCTGGGCGGTTCCGGCAGCCGTCGCCTTCAGGAGCGCGCGGAGTTGCGGCACATCCCATTCGCCGGCGTGAAGCCTGAAGACCGACTGGCCCACGGCCTCGCCCGGCGCGATACCAAAGGCGCTGCAGAAGGAGCCGCTGGCGGCGATGACGGTGAGGTCGCCATCGAGAAGGACGAGCGGCGCTGTCGATGAGGCGACAACAGCCAGGGCCAACGAGAGGCTGGAGTCCGGATTGGAGGTGGTGCGGGCAGCCACGGCTGTCCCTTCCAGGGCCGAAGCCTCGCGGAGCGAAAGGCAAACGCGGTCCAAAGCTTGCGAGCCTGCGCCCGTTCACGGCGGCACGATAACACGTTCGGTGGCGGGGCGGCGCAGTAAAGGCGCCCAGACCGACCAACGTCCTCGATGGGTGGGGAGCGGACGCTAGTTCTTCAGGAACTCGCGCACGCCGTGCCAGGGCTTGGGTTTGTGGATGTCCATGCCGCCCGCTAGCGGTGTCAGGAGGGGTGACGGTACGCGGACTCTCTAAGGTCCGCTATGGGTCGAAAGAGACGTTGGGGCCATGCCCGAAGCAGACACCCGGAGTTCCGCCTGTAAGCCAGCTAAGCGACTGCACTACGGCCAAGGATTGACACGACTCAAATTGCGACGTTCGCTGACTTTGGAATCGGAGGGAGCCTGGCTATGGTGGTGAAGTCCACACTTCTCGCGTGTGCGATGGCGCTGGTGACATTTGGTGTCGCGACGGCAGCGCATTTGACCGAAGCTCCACCCCCAGCGGCCCCCAAGGCCCCCGGGAAATGCTATGCGCGCGTCGGCGACAAAACTTATAAAATTAGCTGCGAGAATCTCTCGGCGACCCACAAGTGCGGTGACAAGAACGCCACGGCAAAGTGGTGCGTAGAAGACAGATCACAGCCCCACTAACGCTGCCGACCCTAAGCGTTGACCGCGAGGGGCAGTCAGGCTCCGCCACCGTTTGTGGGCGGCCCGCCTAGGCGAAAAAGCTTGACTTTGGCCTGACTCCATGTTCTCGTTTTGTTCGTGAGCGAGACCAACGCCAGCGCCGACCGGAGGGAACAGATTCTGGGCGAAGTCGCCGAGGGTCTGCACGCGGTCTTCAAGGAAACCCAGCGCCGCGCGATGGAGGCGGAGGACAACGACGAGTTCATTCGCCTGTCGGGTTCGCTGCACAAGATCGCCCGGGGCCTGCGCCAGTCCCTGGCCTTGCATGCCCGGTTCGAGAGAGATCGCCGGGAGGGCCTGGAAGGAACACCCGCGCCGGCCGAGGCCGCGCCACTGGACCCCCGGCGCCAGGCGATCCAGAAGCGCAGGCGCTTCATCGCCCGCGGCGTCGAGCGCTGCGTCTGGACCGAATACGATCGCGATGACGAGGACGAGGAGCACACGGCCGTGTCGCTGCTCCGCGACCTCGACGACCGCCTGGACGACCTCGCCCAGGACGACGCCTTCCTCGACGCCGACGCCGACGCCCTGATCGCGGAGTTCTGCCGCGAGATCGGCGTCGATCCGCCCGCGCGCCCCAGCCGGACTGCGCTTTCATCCGCCCTCGCGCCACGCGCCAACGGCCATCACCCGCCGCCCGCGGACTCATCCTGAACCCGCTCCTCCCCGCGAAGGCGGGGACCCAAGCCAACTCTGAAGTCCGTCCTGCGGCTCGAGGCTGCCGCCGCATGGATCCCCGCCTTCGCGGGGATGAGCGGACGCGTGCGTGGCTTGCCTGCTTAGACGTGCCCCGTCCGGATCGCCTGGTCGAGGCAGACCGCCAGCGAGATGCAGGCGCCGGCGGTGAGCGCGGTGGAGAGGCGCGGATAGCGGGCGGGCACATCCGGCGCCTGATGGTCGAACAGCCACTGCACCAGGAAGGCCAGGATGCAGCCGCCGACGATCCAGCCGTCGCCGATCCGGTGGCGCGCGAAGAGCAGCATCCAGGCCGCCACCGGCGACAACACCGAGATCAGCAGGCGTTCCGCCCGCGGCTGCGGCCGGCCACTCTCGAGGCCCCAGCGCACGCCGCCCAGGAAGGCCAGCACGCAGCCGGACCACGTCAGGATCAGGCTCAGCGACGGGGCCGCGAGCCGCGCGGGGCCCCAGCCGTAGAGGATCGCCGAAATCGGAAACGGCGCGAGCGCCGTCAGCGCGATCAGCCAGAGCGCCGGCGGAATGGAATCGTACTGGCGAGCGCCCGAGGGCCCTTGCGGCGTGTCTGTCACCAGTCAGTCCCTCCGGAACGCCGAGGACGCCGCCCACCCGGCGCCCAGGGCGAACGCCATCGCCGCCAGACCGTACGACCATGGCCTCTGATGCGCCCAAAGGTAAAGGGCGCGCTCGAAACCCACCTGCTCGACGATGAGCGTGCGCGCCTTCTCCGAGACCGGCTGGCCGTCCTGGAAGAGCAGGATGCGCACGTCGTAGCGGCCGATCGGCGCCTCGGCCGGAAGCGCGATCTCGGCGCGGAACAGGCCCTTGTCGACGAAGCGGACGCCGTGGTCCTCGACGGCGTAGAGGCCGTCCTTCTCCTTCAGCCGCACCACCGCGTTGCGCCAGTCGAGGTAGTCGGCGCCCAGGCGGCTGACGACCATGTCGCGCACGCCGTAGCGGGTCTCGACGCCGGGTTCGGGCGGGGCGTTGAAGGTCAGGTGGTCGACGCCGGCGCCCAGCCGGCGCAGCACGCCGAAGCGGGCGATGTCGTCGAGCGGGCGGGTCGAGGCGGCGATGTAGAAGCCGGGCGCGCCCTGGAACACCACCGGGCGGCTGTTGATCCAGACGCCGGCCACCCTCGACTTGCGCGCGATGCGGATCGGCTCGTCGGGGCCGCGCACGATCACCACCACGTCGCTCGGCCGCGACCGCGGGTCGAAGACGGCGCCGTAGAGCACGATGCGGTCGCCCCGGAAGTCGGAGTTGACCCGCACCGTCGTCTCGGTGAGCGCGGCCGAGACGGCCGGCGGGGACGCCTGGGGCGGCGTCGGCGGCAGGGCGGGCGTCATCAGCCGCCCGCTCCGGCCATCAGCACGAAGGGCTCCTGCGGCGTGAAGAAGAGGCCGAGGCCCATCCGCAGGCCCACGATCAGCACGATGAAGGCCAGGATGGCCCTGAGTTCCTCGGCCCGGAAGCGCGCCGAGGCCCGCGCGCCGAACTGGGCGCCCAGCACGCCGCCGACCAGCAGCAGCGTCGCCAGCACCACGTCGACGGTCTGGTTGCGGCCCGCCTGCAGCACGCCGGTCAGCGCGGTGGTGATGATGATCTGGAAGAGGCTGGTGCCGACGACGACGCCGGCCGGCATCCTGAGGACATAGACCATCGCCGGCACCAGGATGAAGCCGCCGCCGACGCCCATGATCGCCGACAGCACGCCCACGAAGGCGCCCAGCAGGAGCGGCGGGATGACGCTGATGTAGAGCCGTGACGACGGGAAGCGCAGCTTCAGCGGCAGGCCGTAGAGCCAGGGCGGGCGGCGGTCGCGCCGCGGCGGCGGCGGGGCGTTGCGACGCCGGCGCAGGATCGTCCCGGCCGACTCCCACAGCATCAGCCCGCCGATCACGCCCAGGAAGATCAGGTAGGAGAGCGCCACCACCAGGTCGGCCTGGCCGAGGAGCCGCAGCCACCGGAAGACCTCGACGCCGATCACCGCGCCGACCACGCCGCCGGCCGCCAGCACGCCGCCCATGCGGAAGTCGACCGCGCGGCGGCGGCCGTAGGAGATCACGCTGGACATCGAGGACGCCGCGACGTGGTTCGACATGCTGGCCACCGCCACCGCCGGCGGGATGCCGAGGAAGACCAGCACCGGGGTCATCAGGAACCCGCCGCCGATGCCGAACAGGCCGGAGATGAAGCCCACCAGCGCGCCCAGCGCGACCAGGAGTGGGGCGTTCACCGACACCTCGGCGATGGGCAGGTAGATGTCCAAGCCTCGGCGCCTCTCTTAAGGGAGGGCCCGGGCGCCGTTCATCGGTTGAAGACGGAGAGCCGGGAGACGGTGGCGGGATCGAGCGACCCGGTGGCCGCCAGGCCTTGATCGCGCTGATAGGCGCTGACCGCAAGCTTCAGCTCGTGGGACGGCGCGCCGTCACGACGGCCCTTGTAGTAGCCGAGACGCCCGAGGATCTTCTGGGCTGCGGCGACCGACGGTCCGCGGGTCTGGATCCGGGACCCGGCCGGCAGCTCCGGCGCGCCGCCCGCGGGCTGGAAGGCGGCGACCTCGCGACTGACCTGGGCGACCTGCGTGGTCGCCAGCTTGCCCTCCTGATCGGCGGCCGAGGCGCGGGCCTGGGGGTCGCCGGAGTTGGCGGCGATCGAGAACCACTTGTAGGCCTGGGCGGGATCCTGCGGCACGCCGGAGCCGGATGCATAGAGCAGGCCGAGGTTGTACTGCGAGTCCACCACGCCGCGGTCGGCCGCCTGCCGGAACCAGCGCGCGGCCGCCGCCGGGTCGGAGGGGCCGCCCTCGCCGCGGAAGTAGTAGAGCGCCAGGTTGTGCATGGCCGAGGCGTCGCCGGACTCGGCGGCCCGCTGCATCCAGCTGCGCGCCTGGCCGAGGTTCTGGGTCACGCCGGCCTGGCCGGTCTCGTAGAGGTGCGCCAGCAGCGCCTGCGCCGGCGCGAGACCGCCGTCGGCGAGGGTCTTGAGGCGGGCGAGCGCGCCCGGCTTGCGCTGTTCGACGGCCTGCGCGACCGCGGCATAGTCGGTGTCGGCGGTGGTCGGCGCAGCGGCGGCCGGAGCCGTCGGCGCGACCGCGATCGGTTCCGGCGTCAAGACCGTCGGGCCCGGTGTCAGCGCCAGGGCCGCGCGCGGCGGGATGGCGAAGGCGGGAAGCTCGCGTGGCGCGCCTGGGCCTTCCATCAGCACCACGCCGGCTGCGCCGACGCTGAGGAACGCCGCGCCGCCGGCGACCATCAGGGCGGTTTGCCAGGTGGAGGCCGGGCGGGCGGGCTTGAAGGCGGCGAAGAGGCCCGGACGCGCGGCGCGGTTGCGGCGCTCGCCGGCATGGACCGTGGCCGGGCGCGGCGCCGCGGCGGCGCGGGCGGCGGCGCGCGCCTGCTCGATCACCTCGCGGGTCGAAAGCGCCGGGGCCTGCGGATCGGCCGGACGCTCGTCGAAGTCCAGGTCGGCCGCCAGCCGCTCCTCGGCGGCCTCGGAGATCGGCACGAAGCCGTCGGCGGCCTCGAAGTCCTCGGCGCCGAACGTCGGGTTGGCCGGGTCCAGCGCCGGCTGGACGATCGGCTCAGCGCGGGAGAAGAGCGCCGCGCCGAACACGCTGGGCGACGGCTCGGCCGACGCGGGCGCCGCGACCGTCTCGGCGATCTCGTCCGCCTCGGCCTGCAGGTCCTGCCCGGAGGACAGATCGGGCAAGGCGATCGGCGCCGTCTCTTCGGTGGCTTCGTCATCGGCGACGGGCCGGATGAAGGTTCCGTCGAGACGCGCGCGGGCGGCCTCGAGCAGCTTGGCGACGCGCTCCTCGCTGGCGCGCAGGCGCTCGGCCAGGTCGCTGGAGGCGCGCTCGTGGCGCTGTTCGATGCGCTCGGTGACCCGGGCCACCTGCTCGCCGACGTCGTCGATCGCCTGGGCGGCGCGGCGCTCCGAGGCCATGATCCGGTCGGTCAGCCGCTCGGTGATCTTGCCGATCTCCTCGCCGAGCCGCTCCAGCGCCTCGGCGTGCAGCTGATCGGTGCGGCCGAGGCGGCCCTCGACGGCGCCGGCGATGCGGGCGATCTCGCCGCCAACCTGCTCGATGGCGTCGGCGCTGCGCTGCTCGGCGCTGCGGACCCGCCGGTTGAGGGTTTCGGCCATGGTCAGCACTTCGCGGCCCATGGTCTCGATGGCGCGGGCCGAGCGCTGCTCGGCGATCGCCAGGTCTTCCGCCATCCGGTCCAGGCGAGCCTCGACGCCGGCGCCGGTGGGCGAGGCGGCCAGTCGCTCGGCGATTTCGCTGCGCGCGTCCTCGACCTTGCGGGTCAGGTCCTCGGCCAGGCCCTCCAGGCGCTGTTCGAGGTCGGCCCTGACGCCGCCGGCCGAGGCCAGCCGCGCGTCCAGTTCGCCCAGCGAGCCGCGCAGGCTGTCCAGCGCCGCGCCCGTGCGCGCCTCGGCGTCGGCCAGGCGCTGGCCCAGCCGCGTGACCACGTCCTCGATCAGCTCGGCGGGATCGGGCGCGGCCGACTCGGCCTGAGTCACCCGGCCTTCGAGGATCTTCAGCGCCTCCGCCGAGCGCGGGCCCTCGGTCTCGATCTGGCGCAGGCGTTCGGCGGCGCGCGCCTGCTCGGCCTCCAGCCGCTCGGCGGCGGCGTCGAAGCGGGTGGCGACGGAGAGGTGCTCGCGCTCGGCGGTCTCGATGCGCGCCATGGCGTGACGCACGGAATGCTCGACTCCGGCCACGGCCAGACCGGTGCGGGTCTCTGACGCCTCGATGCGATCGGTCAGCCGGTCCAGGGCCATCGCGATCCGGCCCATCTCTCCAACACTGGGCTCGTCGGGCCTGGAGTTGGAATTCGAGCTCGGCATGTCCGGCGTGGGGGTCCCGAAGCTCGCGCGGGTCACGCGCGAGGTGATCTGCTCTTCGGAGGCGATGTCCTCCGGCATATCGTCTTCTAGGATAATCCGGTTAAGCCATTCCCCCAGAGTCATGCCGGATCGCCGGGCCAGCTCCTTGGCGACCTCCCGGGCCTTCGGATCGATGCCTTTGACGCTCCACGGCGCCGCCGCCGTCATCGAATCGCCCTCCTGGACAAGGTGACGCTAGCACCCTGGGTTGAGGTGTAAACGCGCGGGGGCGCTACATGTTGTAGGTGCGGCGAGTTGTCTGTGGACGGAAGGGGCGGCTCGACCCCGACGGCTTCCGTTTGCCGGGTCGGCCTGCGATATGCGGTCGCACATGGATCTGACGGCCACGATCTCCGCCTGCGCAGGCCTGCTGGCCCTGGCCGTCGTCGCCGGATGGCGTGGCGCCCGCCCGCCCAACCCGCACCGAGGGCCGCGCATGGTGCCCTGGCGCTTCATCATGTTGCTGTCGGCCGCGGGCCTCCTGGGCGCGCTGACCTGGCTGGCGGGCCTCCTGGGGCTGATCGCCCCGCGCTAGGCGCTGTCGCCGTCTGTGACGCTGAAGTCCTTCGACCGCCGGCCGGACGTCGCCAAATCCTGGCCCTCATTGGCCAGGCCCAAGCGCAGCAATTCGCGGATCGCCGCCGCACGGCTCGGCATCCGGCGGGAAAAGCGCCAATCGTCGAGCGCGCCAAGTTCCTCTTCCGTCAGCATGATCTGCAGACGTTCGCCGCGTCCCGTCTCGGACATGCTCCACCCCTCCAATCCGGTCGATTCAGACCTACGATCTATACCCAAACGCCCCCAACGGCACAAGGGTTGCCTCTTACTCATAAACCGCCTTCGACTGCGATGGCGCCAACGTAGGCGGTTAACCAGATGGCGTAAAATATAGAGGCAGCTAACACTGCAATATTTCGGTCGATGTCTTGCTTGTCTGAACTGTCTCTATGTCGGGAAGGCAACTCACACGTATGATTGTTGGTATTTGTCAGGTTCACAGGAACATCTGTTCCTGTAGAATGCTTATTGCGGTCGAAGCATCGAGCGCGGCTAGGGGTCGTGTTCACCGGCTCCGGAGAGACAAAATGTCCGTCCAACACCGTCCGATCTTCGAGATCTATCTGGACGACCGCCGCTACGCCGTCCCGACCCTGCACCTGGCTCCGG
>Ga0068865_100001479_pt1 | contig 13671 bp, 14 predicted proteins | sample KBSMisM12_FD_75293 | JGI IMG/M metagenome (GOLD analysis project Ga0068865, IMG submission 75293) | Miscanthus rhizosphere microbial communities from Kellogg Biological Station, Michigan, USA - KBS Miscanthus M1-2 | ecosystem: Host-associated > Plants > Roots > Rhizosphere > Soil ...
AGGCCGTCGATGAAGGTCGACTTGACGCCGGCGCGCTCCAGCATCGCCGAGATCTGCGGGCCGCCGCCGTGGACGATCACCGGATGGACGCCCAGCATCTTCAAGAGCACCGCGTCGGCGGCGAACAGCTTGGCGACCTGCTCTTCGCCCATGGCGTGGCCGCCGTACTTGATCACGACGGTCTCGCGGTCGTAGCGCTGGATGTAGGGCAGGGCCTCGGCCAGCGTCCTGGCGGTCGCCCAGCCCTTATCCTGCGTGTCGTCGGCCACCGGTGCTCGCCCCTTGGAAACGGTGCGTCCCGATAGCGGACGCCGCGCCCCCTGTCACCTTCGCAGGGGCGTGCTAAGGCTCGGCCACGCGTTCAGGTCCTGGGGGTTTCATGCGTGTTCTGATGATGGCGGCCGCGCTGTGGTGTGCGGCGGCGGGCGCCGAGGCGGCGACGGTGGCGGTGAGCGCCGACCGGCTGCTGGACGTGGCCAGCGGCAAGTACGTGGACAAGCCCCTGGTGACGATCACCGACGGCCGGATCGTCTCGGTGGGCCATCAGGGCGACAAGGTCCCCGCGGGCGCGGCGAAGGTTGACCTGCCCGGCGTGACGCTGCTGCCCGGTCTGATCGACATGCACGTGCACCTGACCAGCTCGCCGCTGTTCGGCGGCTACACGCGGCTGCAGTTCACCGACAGCTTCTGGCCGATCATCGGCACGACGCACGCCAAGGCGACGCTCGAGGCGGGCTTCACGACCGTGCGCAACGTGGGCTCAAAGGACTTCCAGGACGTGGGTCTGAAGCAGGCGATCGACGCCGGCTTCATCCCAGGCCCGCGGATCACACCCGCCGGCTACGCCATCGGCTCGACCGGGGGCCATTGCGACTCGACCTACTTCCCGCCGTCGATGAAGCAGAAGGGCGACGCGGTGATCGATAGCCCCGACGAAGGCCGCAAGATGGTCCGGCAGATGCACAAATACGGCGCCGAGGCGATCAAGATCTGCGCCACGGGCGGGGTGTTCAGCCACGGCGACACACCGGGCGCCCAGCAACTCACTCTCGACGAGATCAAGGCCATCGTCGACGAGGCCCACGCGGCGGGGATGCGCGTCGCCGCGCACGCTCACGGGGCCAGCGGCATCAAAGCGGCGATCCTGGGCGGGGTGGACACCATCGAGCACGCCAGCCTGGTGGACGACGAGGGCATCAAGCTGGCCATCGCCCACGGCAGCTACTTCGGCATGGACATCTACAACACCGACTACACCCAGGCCGAGGGCAAGAAGAACGGCGTGCTGCCGGCCAACATCCAGAAGGACAAGGACATCGGCGACATCCAGCGGGAGAACTTCAGGAAGGCGCTGAAGGCCGGGGTGAAGATGATCTTCTCGTCCGACGCCGGCGTCTATCCGCACGGCACGAACGCGAAGCAGTTCGCGGTGATGGTGCGCTATGGCGCGACGCCGTTGCAGGCGATCCAGACCGCGACCGTCACCGCGGCCGAGGCGCTGGACCGGGCCAAGGACGTTGGCCAGGCGACCCCGGGCCACTACGGCGACCTGGTCGGTGTCACGGGCGATCCGCTGAAGGACGTGACCGTGCTGGAGCACCCGGTCTTCGTGATGAAGGGCGGCGAGGTGGTGAAGAAGACCAACCCCTAGGCCCGTCATCCTCCGGTCAGCTGAAAGCTGATCCGGGGGACCCAAGCTGCGTCGCGAAATGACCCGCTCAGCTTGGGTCCCCCGGATCGCCTCCTCGGGCGACCGGAGGATGACGGCGTTGGGGAATGAACGTCGCGATCGCCACGACGGCTGCTGTCAATGTCAGGACCGCGCCGACGCGAAGCTCCTGCGACAGGTGCTCGTAGATCCCCGGCGGGTAGAGCGTCCACCCGCCGCGCAGGGAGAGCTGAACTAACGTGCGGGCCGACCAGAGTTCGTAGAGGCCGATCGCGAGAACGAGCAGGGCCACATATCTCAGGGCGATCCTCAGCATTCTCGTCGGCGCCTAGATCGACCGCGCCACCACTTCCTTCATGATCTCGGACGTGCCGCCGTAGATGCGCTGCACGCGGGCGTCGCGCCAGAGGCGCGCGATCGGGTACTCGTTCATATAGCCCGCGCCGCCGTGCAGTTGCAGGGCCGCGTCGCAGACCTCCCATTGCAGCTCGGTGTGGAAGAGCTTGGCGGCCGAGGCTTCGGCGGCGGTCAGCTTCTTCTCGAGGTGGCGCGCGATGCACCAGTCGAGGTGGGCCCACCCCGCCTGGAGCTTCGACTTCAGCGTGCCCAGGGTGAAGCGGGTGTTCTGGAAGTCGAAGATGGTCTGCTTGAACGCCTTGCGCTCCTTGGTGAACTTCACCGCCTCGTCGAAGGCGCGTTGCGCGCCTGCCTGCCCGGCGATGGCGATCTGCAGGCGCTCCTGCGGCAGCTGGTTCATCAGGTAGGCGAAGCCCCGGCCCTCCTCGCCCAGGCAGTTGGTGATCGGCACACGCACGTCCTCGAAGAACAGCTCCGAGGTGTCGGCCGAGTTCTGGCCCACCTTGTCGAGGTTGCGGCCGCGCTTGAAGCCGGCCCGGTCGGCCTCGACCAGGATCAGGCTGATGCCCTTGGAGCCGAGGCTCGGGTCGGTCTTGGCCACCACCACGATCACGTCGGCGCTCTGGCCGTTGGTGATGTAGGTCTTGGAGCCGGAGACGACGTAGTGGTTGCCGTCGCGGATGGCGGTGGTGCGCACGCCCTGCAGGTCGGAGCCGGCGCCCGGCTCGGTCATGGCGATGGCGCTGATCACCTCGCCTGAGACCATGCCCGGCAGCCAGCGCTTCTTCTGCTCTTCCGAGCCGTAGTTGATGATGTAGTCGACGACGATGTCGGACTGCAGGGTGATGCCCGCTGACGAGCCGGCGTAGCTCAGCTCCTCGCCGATCACGGCGTTGAAGCGGTAGTCGAGGCCGAGGCCGCCGTAGGCCTCCGGCACCTGCGGGCAGAGGATGCCGGCCTCACCGGCCGCCAGCCAGAAGTCGCGGTCGACGACGCCTTCCTCCTCCCAGCGGTCGAGGTTGGGATAGAGGGCCTTGTCGTAGAATTTCCTCACCTGGTCGCGGAACAGGGCGAGGTCTTCGTCATAGATGGTGCGGGTGTCGGTCTGGAGCATGGGCTGCGTCTTACCCCGCTGACCCTGGGTCCGCCTAGATGGCGCAGGCGGCCACGATCTCGGCGCGCAGTTCGGGGATGCCGGTCCCCTTCTCGGAGCTGGTGGCCAGCACGCGCGGGAAGGCGGCGGGGCGCTTGGCCACGGCGGCCAGGGTCTTGGCGGTGACGGCTTCGACCTCGGCGGTCTTCAGCTTGTCGGACTTGGTGAGAATGATCTGGTAGCTGACCGCGGCCAGGTCGAAGGCGTCCAGCGCCTCGGTGTCGACCGACTTCAGGCCGTGCCGGGCGTCGATCAGGAGGTAGGCGCGCTTGAGGTTCGGGCGGCCGCGGAGGTAGTCGCGGCCGAGGTTCTGGAACTTCCTCACGTCCCTCTTGCCGGCGCGGGCGAAGCCGTAGCCCGGCAGGTCGACGAGGCGCAGCTGGTCGTCGGCGACGAAGAAATTCACCTCGCGGGTGCGGCCGGGCTCGTTGGAAGCGCGCGCCAGATGGAGGCGCCCGGCCACGGCGTTGATCAGCGAGGACTTGCCGACGTTGGAGCGGCCGGCGAAGGCCACCTCTGGCAGGTCGGCGGGCGGCAGGCCGTCCATCTGGACGGCCCCCATCATGAACGTCACCTCGTGGGCGAAGAGGACCCTGGCGCGCTCCAGCGCCTCGGCGTCGAAGACCTCTTCCGTCCCGCCGCTCACCCAGCAGCCTTGCCGGTGAGCCGGGCGATCAGCTTGTCGACGGGGTTATCGACCTTGAAGCGGCGCATCATGAAGTACTGCTGCATCGTGGTCAGCACGTTGGACCAGGTCCAGTAGATCAGCAGCCCCACGGCGAAGGGCGCCATAATGAACATGAAGACCAGCGGCATCAGCTGGAAGATCCGCTGCTGGGCGGGGTCCGGCGCCGGCGGGCTCATCGAGGTGGTGAGCCACATCGTGAAGCCGTAGGCCAGCGGCAGGATGCCGAGGTGCAGGGTGGTGTCCAGGATCGGCCCGGCCAGCGGCAGCGTCGCCGGGTTCCAGGGGATCAGGCCGAACAGGTTCCAGATGCTCGTCGGATCGCGCGCCGACAGGTCCGCGAAGCCCATGAACGGGGCGTGGCGCATGTCGATCGAGATCTGCAGCACCTTGTAGAGCGAATAGAAGACCGGGATCTGCAGGAAGATCGGCAGGCAGCCGGCCAGCGGATTGACCTTCTCCCGCTGGTACAGCGCCATGATCTCCTGCTGCTGCTTGGCGGGGTCGTCCTTGTAGCGTTTGCGCAGGTCCTCCATCAGCGGCTGGACCTTCTTCATCTTGGTCATCGACTCGTACTGCCGCTGCGCGATCGGGAAGAAGACCGCGCGCACCACGACGGTGAGCACCAGGATGGCGATGCCGAAGCTGCCGACCTGCTGGAAGATCAGGTCGAGGAACCAGAGCAGCGGACGGACCAGGAAGAAGAAGAAGCGGCCCCAGTCGATCGCCTCGTCGAAGTGCGGAATGCCCAGCTTCTCCTGGTAGGCCTTGAGCAGGGGCACGACCTTGGCGCCGGCGAAGAGATGCTGGGTGACGCTGACCTGCTGGCCGGCGCCGATGGCGCGGGACTGGCCCAGGAAGTTGACGTCGTAAAGCTCGACGCCCGGCTGCTTGGCGTACTGGTAGCTGGCGTGCACCTGCTCCGACGGGTTGGGCACGATGGCGGCCAGCCAGTACCTGTCGGTGATGCCGGCCCAGGCGCCGGCCGAGGTGAACTCGGCAGGCGAGCCCTTCTTGGAGAGATCCTTGTAGGTGAAGCTGCGCAGGTGGCCGTCGAGCCAGCCCACGGCGCCTTCGTGGACGATGTTGGTCTTGCCGACGTCGCCGGGCAGGCCGTCGCGCTGGACCGTGGCGTAGGGCGCGAGCGTCACCGGAGCCGCGCTCGCGTTGGTCACGGTGTCGGTGACGGTGAAGAGGTAGTCCGCGTCGACGTCGATCTTGCGCGTGAAGGTCAGGCCCGCGCCGTTCGTATAGGTCAGCACCACGGGACGGCCGGGCGAAAGCGTGTCGCCCTGGCTCAGCGTCCAGACGGTGGTCGGCGTCGGCAGGCCGGGCACGTTCTGGCCGACCCAGCCGAAGTCCACGAACCAGGAGAAGGGCGCGCCCTCGGGCTTGAGCAGTTCGACCGGCGGGGAGCCCTTGTCGGTGGTCTGCTTGTACTTCACCAGGAACAGGTCATCGAGGCGCGCGCCGCGCAGCGAGATCGAGCCCTTCAGCGACGGCGTGGCCACCGGGACGCGCGGGCTGGCGGCCAGCGCCGCCTCGCGGGTGACGACCGTCGGGGCCTTCAGCACGCCAGGCGCCTGGGCGACGGCCGGCGCGGCGGCGGCGGCCACGGCCTTCTGGTGCGCGAGCTCGGCCTGGCGCTTCTTGTCGGCCGGGCCGGTGACGAACACCTGATAGACCACGAAAATGGCCAGCGCGCACACGAGGAAGATGATCGTGTTGCGGTTCGAATCGTCTTGCATGGAGCGGGCGCGGTTCCGGTGGTGGGGCAGGCGCTTAGGGCGTCTTTGGGGTCGCGGGGCGGTCGCGGTCGGCGGCGAGCCTTATCAGCGCGCTTTTCATATCGTCAAGCAAACGGTCCCAGGGGCGCGTCACCACGCCACCCCGGGCGATGAACACATAGTCGAAACCTGGGGAGCCCAGTTGGGGAAGCAAGAGGCGGGCGGCTTCGCGCAGGCGCCGCTTGGCGCGGTTGCGCTCGACGGCGCCGCCGATGCGCTTTGTCGCGGTGAAGCCGGCGCGGACGAGGGGGTCATTGTCACGGGCGCGGGCCTGGACCAGCACGGCGCCGCGGGCGCACGCCGGCGCCTGCGCGCACGCGAGGAAGTCCGGGCGCTTCCTGAGGCGCTCGATCTTGAAGGTCGCGATGTCCGAGGCGGCGTCGGCCATGCCGACACCCTAGCTTGAATCGCTAGGTTCAGGCGCTCAGGCGCTTGCGGCCCTTGGCGCGGCGGCGCGCCAGAACCTTCTGTCCGTTCTTGGTGGACATGCGCAGGCGGAAGCCGTGACGGCGGGCGCGAACGAGACGCGACGGTTGGAAAGTCCGCTTCACGGGGTAGCTCCGGGTCGAAAATCGAGCGGCGGTGGATAGGCGAAGGCGGCGCCCGAGTCAACCACTGGGCCCGCCCCGCGCCTGCGGCTCAATGCGCCAGCCGCCCAGTCCGTCGCGGACCATGGTCTCGTGGCGCGCCGTCCACGGGCCGAAGTCGGTCTCGAAGGGGCCCGTCGAGCGGCGGCTCTCGAAGCTGCAGGAAAACCGACCCCTGGCCTGCTCGGCGCACTGGACGTTGCGGGCCTGCACCCGCGGGGCCAGGTCGAAGCGGGTATTGTCCCGGCGCGAGGAGACCGTGTGTCCGCGCGCGGCGACCGCGGTCTCAAGGGTGGCGATCTCGGCGGCCGACGGGCCCGCGGCCGCCATCATGAGCATCCAGAGCATGGCGCTGCGAGGAATAGCCGTTCCGCCGCCTGGCGTGGATCAGGCGCCGACCGGACACGGCCGACGCGGACTCCGGCTCCCTACAGGTCGGGCCGCACGATGGTCTTGCCGATGACCTTGCGGTCCGCCAGCGAGTCGAAGGCCAGCCGCCAGTCGTCCAGGGCATATTCAGCGTCGACCCTCGGCCGCACCTTGCCCTCCTCGGCCAGTCGCCAGATCGCCTCCTGGTTCTCGCGGCCCTTCTCGGGGTTCTGGCGGCCGTATTCGCCGGCGCGCACGCCCATGACCGCGAAGCCCTTGATGAGCGCGATGTTGACCGGAAGCGTTGGCAGCCGGCCTGAGGTGAAGCCGATGGAAAGGATGCGGCCGCCGAAGGCGATGCAGCGGGTGCTCTCGTCGAAGACGTCGCCGCCCACGGGGTCGTAGATCACGTCGGCGCCCTTGCCGCCGGTCAGTTCCTTCACTCGCTCGCGGAAGCCTTGGGTGACGTTGACCGTGGCGTCGGGGGCGTATTCGGCGGCGATCACCGCGAGCTTGTGGTCCGAGGCGGAGGCCGCGATCACCTTGGCGCCCATGATCCGGGCAAGGTCCACGGCGGCGAGGCCCACGCCGCCCGCCGCGCCGTGGATCAGCGCCCACTCGCCGGGCTGCAGCCGCGCGCAGCGTTCGAAGGCGACGTAGGCCGTCAGGTAGGCGACCGGATAGCCGGCGGCCTGGGCGAAGCTAAGGGTGTCGGGCTTGCGGCGCAGGCCCAGCGCCGGCAGGACCGCGTACTCCGCCATGCCGCCACGGCCGCCGCCGCAGACCGGGTCGCCCGGCTTGAATGCCGTGACGCCCCCTTGGACAAGAGGGGGGCCGACGGCGTCGACCACGCCGGCCAGCTCCATGCCGGGGACGAAGGGCACGGGCGGCTTGTGCTGGTGCTCGCCGCGGGTCTGCATCAGGTCCGGGAAGTTCACGGCCGCGGCCATGACCTTGATTCGCACCTCGCCCGGGCCGGGGTCGGGCGTGGCGATCTCCTTGACCACGCAGCCGGCGTAGTCCGGGGCCAGACGTTCGACGACGAGCGCGCGCATCAGGCGATCCGGCCCTCGAAGCCCTCGCGCACCAGGCCGGCGACCTCGCGGCAGGCGACATCGGCGGCGGGCACGGCGCCGGTGAAGGCGGTGAAGCCGTGGGCCAGCGCGTCGTAGCAGCGGTAGACGGTCGGCGTGTGCGCGTCCTTCAGCCGCCGCGCATAGGCCTCGCCCTGGTCGAGCAAGGGATCGAAGCCGGCGGTGATGACGATGGCCGGCGCGAGGCCGGACAGGTCCTTCGCCTTCAGCGGCGACAGGCGCGGGTCGGCGGGGTCGTCGCCGGGGCCCATATAGTGGCCCATCGACCAGTCCATCAGCGCCTTGGAGAGCGGGAAGGCGTCGGCATAGGTGGTCACCGAGGCGCTTTCACAGGCCACGTCCGTGCCGGGATAGATCAGGAGCTGCAGGGCGGGCTGCGGATCGCCGGCGCGCTTCAGCTCCTGGCAGACCACGGCGGCCAGGTTGCCGCCCCAGGAGTCGCCGCCGATCGCCGCCTGGGCGACGGGCGCGCCGAAACGCTCGGCGTTGTCGCGGCCCCAGCGATAGGCGGCCAGCAGGTCCTCCAGACCCGCCGGGAAGCGGTGCTCGGGGGCCAGCCTGTAGTCCACCGACAGCACCGGCCCGCGGCCGGTCGCCGCCAGCAAGGTGCAGAAGCTGTGGCAGGTCTCCAGGTCGCCCAGCACCCCGCCGCCAAAGTGGGCGTAGATCATGAGCGGCGCCTCGGGGTCCTGGCCGTCGGGCCGGTAGGCGCGGGCCGGGATGGCGCCGGCCGGTCCGGGAATCTCGACGGCCTCGGTCCGCACGCCCGGCTCCGGCGGCGCGGTCAGCAGGGCGACCATGGCCGACGAGACGCGGCGGGCCTCCTCCGGGGACAGCGTGTGGAGCGGCGGCTGGCTGCGCGCCTGGGCGGCCACGTATTGCAGGCGCGGGTCCAGCGTTCGCCCGCCCTGATAGACCACGCCGCCGCCGCTCATCAGACGCAGTACCGGCGCAGGCAGGCTCAGCACCTTCCGCAGAACCAGGCGCTGGGCGGCGGGGCTGGCGGGCATGCTAGGTCTGGGCCTTGGGCAGGCCCTTAAGCCCCCCGAGGATCATGGCGACCGCGAAGTCGGCGGCGCCCTTGGTGTCGATGGGGCGGCGCTCCAGCATCTTGTCACCGATCTCGCGCGCGACGGCGATGCAGGCGGCGGCCATGTAGTCGGGGTCGGCGGCCGGTCCGCGGCCCTCGTTGATGGCGTCCATGATGGCGTCGCGCACCTCGTTGAAGACGGCGGCCATCTCGGGCGTCTCGCCCTGGATGTGCAGGTGCGGCTCGTCCGGCGGCCGGCGCGCAGCCCAGTTGGAGTGCTCGTCGGCCATGAAGTCGAAGTAGGCCTCGATGGCCAGCTCGACGAAGGTCTCGAAGCTGTGGCCCTGGCCGCGGAGGCTCTTGAGGATCGGGTTGAAGCGCGCCGCGCCGTCGTCGGCCAGGGCGGCGAACACCTCCTCCTTCGAACGGTAGTAGTTGTAGAAGGTGCCGGCCGCGAGGCCTGTGCGGCGGATGATGTCACGCACCGTCGCCGTCTCGTAACCCAGCTCCCCGAACACCTCGCGCGCCGCGTCCAGGATCGCCTGGCGATTGGCGACCTTGGTGAGTTCGCGCTTGCCGGCGGCGGGCGCTTCGGAGGGGCGGAGAAGGGCGACCTGGGACACGGGCTTGGTCTTGCTCGACTCGAAGAAAATGACGCCCGTCACTCTACGGGTGACGCGCCGAAAAGCAAACGGGCGTTTGGACTTAGGCTTAAGCGCCGGGGGCGGCGAGCGAGTTCCGCTCACCGCGCGTTAGAACCGCCATGTCACACGGTGCGCTTGGCCCGGTCGGCCTCGTTGGCGCCCTTGATGGCGGCCCGCGCGGCCTCCCACTGCTCGTCGGTCCAGCTGGCGAGGTCGGCGCGGCCGCGGCCGGCGAGGTAGCCGCCGCCGTCGATGGCGATGGTCATCCCGTTCACGTAGGCCGAGCCGGTGTCCAGCAGGTAGACGGCCAGGTTGGCCAGTTCGCGCATCTCGCCCACCCGGTTCAGCGGGATGGTCGGGTCGGCCTTGCCGGCGCCGGAGGTGGACTGGCCGGGGCTGAGGCGGGCCCAGGCGCCTTCGGTCGGGAAGGGCCCCGGCGCGATGGCGTTGAAGCGGATGCCGCGGTTGCCCCACTCGACCGCCAGCGACTGGGTCATCACGTTCAGGCCCGCCTTGGACATGGCCGAGGGCACGGTGAAGGGCCCGCCGTGCCAGACCCAGGTGGTCAGGATCGAGACGACCGAGGCGTGCTTGCCTTGGGCCAACCAGCGCTTGCCGGCATCGAGCGTGACGTTGAAGGAGCCGCGGAAGACGATGTTGGCGATGGCGTCGAAGCCGCGGGGCGAGAGGTCCTCGGTGCGGCTGATGAAGTTGCCGGCGGCGTTGTTGACGAGGCCCGTGGGGACGCCGCCCGCCCAGACTTCGTCCATGGCGTCGTGGATGGCCTCGGGCACGCGGATGTCGCAGGCTTGGCCGGTGACCACGCCGCCGCCGAATTTCGCGGCGTGCTCGGTGAGCTCCTTGGCGGTGGCCTCGACCACGCCGCCGCGGCGGCCCCAGATGACCACGTCGGCGCCCAGCATGGCGCAGGCCTCGGCCATCACCTTGCCCAGGCCGGTGCCGCCACCGGTGATCAGGATCCGCTGGCCCTTCATCAGGCCGGGCCGGAACATCAGGTCGTCCATCGAGAATTCGGCCATCGGTTCCTCCCAGGATTTGGCTGCGGCCCACCCCAGACCCCTGACGCTGGGTCGGTCAAGCCTTGCCGGGGCGGCGCTGTTCGGCGCCTAGTCGGGCGATGGAACTGATCCTCATCCGCCACGGCCTGCCGGTGCGCAGCGCCGAGACCGACGACCCGCCGCTGAGCGAGGAGGGCCACGAACAGGCCCGCCGCGCCGCCCGCTGGCTCGCGACCGAGCGGATCGACGCGGTCTTCTCCAGCCCGATGCTGCGCGCGATGCAGACCGCCGAGCCGTTCGTGGCCGGGAGCGGGCTCTCGCTCACCACGCACCCCGGCATCGTCGAGTTCGACCGCGGCTCAGGCGCCTACATCCCGATGGAGGAGCTGAAGCGCGAGGACTACGCGGCCTGGAAGGCGCTGGCCGAGGGCACGTTCGACGTCGACATCTTCGCCTTCTCGAACGCGGTCGTCGCCGCGCTGGAGGGGATCGTGACGGCCCACCCCGGCAAGCGGGTGGCGGTGTTCTGCCACGGCGGCGTGGTCAACATCTGGACGGCGCACGTGCTGAAGATGGAGGCCCGGCTGTTCTTCGAGCCGGGCTACGCCAGCATTCACCGCTACCTCTGCGCGGGAACGGGCGAGCGCAACATCGTGGCGCTGAACGAGCGCGCGCACCTGCGGCGCGACCTGGCGGCGCTGGCGGACTAGGGCAGCTCCTGCGCCTTGAACCCCGGGTCGACCCGCTCGATGAACGCCATGGCCGCGGCCGGGGCGCGCACCTTCCCCTCGTGGATCACGTAGGCGTAAACGTCGCGCGGCGCCTCGGGCAGACCGGTGCGGTCGAAAGGCGTGTAGCCGTCCGGCACGCGGCCCTGGGCGTAGGCCTGGAAACGGCCCGCCCACATGTCCAGGTTCTTGGCGTCGTAGCCGGTCGGGATGTCGTCGCTGGCCGAGAGCAGCCGCAGGTAGACGACATCGGACGTGACGTCCGGGATGAACGGGTAGTTCTCGTTCTCGGAATTGCAGATCGCCATCCCGTGGTCGCGGCAGAGGCCGATGAACTTGGCGTCGGCGAAGGTGGCGTTGCGCACCTCGATCACGTGCTGGAGCTTCTGGCCGTTCAAGGTCTTCGGCAGCAGGTCGAAGAAGCCGGCGAAGTCGTCGTAGTCGAACTTCTTGGTGGCCATGAACTGCCACAGGATCGGGCCCTGGCGGTCCTGCAGCTCCTCCAGGCCCTGGTTCATGAAGAAGCCGATCGACTGGGCCCCGTCGGTCAGCTTCTTGCGGTTGACGCAGAAGCGGCTGGCCTTGACCGAGAACTTGAAGCCCGGCGGCGTGGACTCGCGCCACTTGGCCCAGCTGTCGGGCTTGAAGCTGGAATAGTAGGTGCCGTTGATCTCGATCGTCGTCAGGTGGCGGCTGGCGTATTCCAGCTCGCGCTTCTGCGACAGCTTCTCCGGGTAGAACACCCCGCGCCAGGGCTCGAACGTCCAGCCCCCGATGCCGCACCGGATGCGTCCAGCCTGGGTCATGGGTGTCTCCCCGAGAGGTCCGCGCGCACCCTAGCGGCGCGCGCGGGTGTTCTCAAGATGTTCCGAGGCTACTTCCGCGCCGCCGCGGACTTGTCGCGGGCCGCCTTGAACTCCGAGCCGGGCTTCCACTCCGGCCACTCGCGGCTGTTGGCGAGCTCCCGGCCGAGGTCGTAGGCGATGGTCAGGTCGGCAGCCATGCCGGAGAGGTCCCAGCCGGGCTCGTACTGGTCGGCGGGCTGATGGTAGCGGTCGCGGGTGAAGGCGTCGCGGGCGGCGCGGCCGGCGGCGACCCCGCCGTTGACCAGGTCCGGGCCCGAGCCGAACGACAGGGCCGGCACGCCCTTCTTGGCGAAACTGAAGTGGTCCGAACGGAAGAAGCTGCCCGCCTCGGGCCGCGAGTCCGGCGTGAAGGTCCGCCCGTGCGCCTTGGCCACCGCGATCAGGTCGTCCTGCAGGGTGAGCCCCGCGTCGCCCGAGGTGGAGATGTCCTTGGCCGGGCCGTTCACCGCCGCGCCGTCCATGTTGACGTTGGCTACGGTCCTGGCCAGCGGATAGAGCGGGTTGGAGGCGTAGTACTCCGAGCCCAGCAGGCCCTTCTCCTCGGCGGTCACCGACAGGAACATCACGCTGCGCTGGGTGCGCGGCGCATGCGCGAAGGCTCGCGCCAGCTCGATCAGGCCCGAGGAGCCCGAGGCGTTGTCGACGGCGCCGTTGTAGATGCGGTCGCCCCTGGCGTCGGGCAGGCCGATCCCCAGGTGGTCCCAGTGGGCGGTGTAGATGATCCGCTCGTCGGGATGCTTGGTCCCGGGCAGCACGCCCACGATGTTGTGGCTGACCACCTTCTTGGCCGCGACGGCGAAGTCGGTGGAGAAGGCGACGCCCGGCAGGGTCACCGGCTTGAACGCCCGGGTCTGGGCGTCCTTCTTCAGAGCCTCGAAGTCGAGGCCGGCGCGCTTGAAGAGGTCGACGGTCGCGTCGCGCTGCACCCAGGCCTCGACCGGCGCGTGGGCGGCCGACGGGTCCTTGCGGATGATGTCGAAGACGGCGTTGGTGTTGGAGTTCTTGACCGTGTTCCAGCCGTAGCTGGCGGGGCCCGTCTCATGGACGATGATGAAGCCCAGCGCGCCCTGCCGCGCGGCCTCCTCGTACTTGTAGGTCCAGCGGCCGTAGTAGGTCATGGCCTTGCCGCCGAAGTCGCACCCCTTCTCGCATTTGGGCGCGGTCTCGTAGTCGGGGTCGTTGACGAGGACGATGGCGATCTTGCCGTGCAGGTCGACGCCCTTGAAGTCGTCCCAGTTCCGCTCCGGCGCCTTGACGCCATAGCCGATGAAGACGACCGGCGCGTCCTTGATGGCGACGTGGGTGGCGCCGGTCTGGGCGGCGCGGATGGCGACCTCTTCGCTCTGCTTCCAGGTCAGGGTCTGGCCGCCGGCCTTCACGGTCGTGACGACGGGGCCGGCGATATCGAACTCGGCCAGCGGGACCGCCTGGGTCCAGGACCGCTTGCCGGACTTCAGCTTGTCGCCGCCGGGCTGCAGGCCAGCTTCGGCGAATTCCTTGGACATGTAGGCGACGGTCTTGGTCTCGCCCGGCGTCGCGGGTCCCCGGCCCTCGAAGGCGTCGGAAGCCAGCACCTTGATGTGTTCGTGGAGCTTGGCCTGGTCGATGTTCGGTTCGGCGGAATTCGGGCCGGCCGCGAAGGCGGGCGCAGCCAGGACGAGGGCGACGGCGGCGCCCATCAGA
>Ga0068865_100001482_pt1 | contig 13665 bp, 16 predicted proteins | sample KBSMisM12_FD_75293 | JGI IMG/M metagenome (GOLD analysis project Ga0068865, IMG submission 75293) | Miscanthus rhizosphere microbial communities from Kellogg Biological Station, Michigan, USA - KBS Miscanthus M1-2 | ecosystem: Host-associated > Plants > Roots > Rhizosphere > Soil ...
GCCGGGATCGCCGCATTGATTTCGTCGATGGTGATCGTGCCGCGCTTTTCGGCGCGGGCCATCATCTTCTTGATCGAGGCATCGTTGAGGTCGATCAGCGGCGCATCGCCGTCATCGACCGTCTCGACGTCTGTAGGTTCGTTTTTCGCCATGTTAATCCGCCGCTTAATCCGTGCCGGCCAGCTGCGCCAGCCTCTCTCTTAATGCCTGCTGCGCCGTGATCAGGCGCTGCTGTTCTTCCAAGGCCTCTTCGGTCAAATCCCGCTTCAGCCGTTCGGTTGCATGTGCCAGGGCCTTGTCCACTTCCTCCGCCGCCGCGATGATCTCGACGGCTGCGGCGAGATCGCTTCGCGCGCGGTCGGGGTCACTGTCACGACGGGTGAAGGAAAAGCCCATGGTGCGCGAGGCATTCCGGCCCGTTGCTCCATCGCTGCCCAATATGGTGTTAACGCCCTCTCGATCAAGCGTCGCGCCGGAGAAGGCCGCGTTGACGAGGTCGTCGCGCATCTGGGCGGTCGGCTTGTCGGGGATCGGAAGCGATGCGAGCTGCTCGCAATGGGCGGGCAACTCCTCGGGGAAATTGGCGAAACCGAGGATCAAGGCGCGGGCGGTCGGGGCGTCGATCCCGGACGAGGCGATGGACTTGGCTTCGTCCCGGACAGGCGGGGCTGGCGGCGTCCAGCGGCCCTTGGTGAAGGTCTTGGCGAACTGGCGCTGCTGCGACTGTGGTGGTGGGCGGCGTAGATTATAGAACCGGTTCAGCCAGTCTTCCCTGTACATCCGCCCGAGGTCGGCATGGCCGATGGTGGAAGCGTGGGCGATCAGCCTCTCCTTGAGGCCTGCCCAGGCTTCGGGGGTGGTGAGCGGCTCGGCACCGAGCTCGTAGCGCCACAGCCTGGCGTCGAGCGGCTCGGGGTTGGCAAGCAGTTCCTCGAATGCGTCCCTGCCGCCAGAGCGGATGATATCGTCTGGGTCCTGGCCGGCAGGCAGCTCGATGAAGCGCAGGGTCCGGTCGGGGCGGAGCAGGGGCAGGGCGCGGGTCGCTGCCCGGATCGCGGCTTTCTTGCCGGCATTGTCGCCGTCGAAGCAGAGGATCGGCGATGGGTCGAGGCGCCACAGCCGCTCGAGCTGGCCTTCGGTCAGCGCAGTCCCGTTAGGGGCTACGACTTCCGCGATCCCGGCGCGGTCGAGCGCGATGACGTCCATGTAGCCCTCGACGACGATCAGCCGCTTGGCAGTGCGGCTCGCGGGACCGGCGCGGTCGAGGTTGTAGAGGGTGCGGCCCTTGTCGAAGAGGCTGGTCTGCGGCGAATTGAGGTACTTGGGCTCGCCCTCGCCGAGGATGCGCCCGCCGAAGCCGATCACCTGGCCGCGCGGGTCGCGGATCGGGATCATTAGCCGCCCGCGGAAACGGTCGTAGCTTTCCTTCTCGCCTTCCTCCGGCTGAATCAGCATGCCCGTCTCGACGAGATTGTCTTCGCCCAGCTTCTTGCCGAGCGCGCGTTTGAGGGCGGTGCGGTTGTCGGGGGCGAGGCCAAGCCCGAAGCGCTGGGCTATGGCGGCGTCGATGCCGCGGCGCTTGAGATATTCGCGCGCGTCCGCGCCCGCTAGGCCGTCGAGCTGCTCGGTGTACCACTTGGCGACTTCCGCCATGACGTCAGTGAGGCTCGCGACCCGCTCGGCCCGTTCGCGAACCAGTGGGTCCGGGGCAGGGACATCCATCCCGGCTTTGGCGGCAAGCTCCTTGATCGCGTCCATGAAAGGCATGCCGCGGTTGTCGGTGAGAAAACGGATCGCGTCCCCGTGAGCGCCGCAACCGAAGCAATGGTAAAAGCCTTTGTCGTCGTTGACCGTGAAGCTCGGCGTCTTCTCGTTGTGGAACGGGCAGCACGCCTTCCACTCGCGTCCGGCCCGGATGAGCTTCACGCTCGGCATGATCACGCTCGACAGCGTGGTGCGGGCGCGGAGTTCGTCCAGCCATTGTGGTGAGAGGGTCACGATTTCGACCCTACTGAGACGTGAGTCGCCCGCAAGCGGTGAGGCTGACTTATCCACAGCTGCGGAGGCGAAATCACGGGGTGAATATTTGACTGCAGCCCGCAAGCCATTGAACTGAAACGATTCATTTCGTGTGTGGAATGAGGCATTTGAAGGTAAGCTGACCTCCCTTCCGGAAAAGGGCGACGGAAGATCGCCGTGCCGGATTGATCAAGGGGAGGGGTTATATGTTGATGAAGATCGGCGGGCTTGCCCGCGCTATCGCCATTGTACTCGCAATCGTCGCAGCCTTTGTTCCGCTTGCCGGGATGAACGTGCCGCTAGCGCTGGTCGCGCTCGGAATCATCGCTGGTTTGGCGATGGCTGAAGACCGCGTGCTTCTTGCAACCGCCACAGTCATCGCGCTGCCAATCGTCGGCGCGGCGCTCGGCAACATCCCAAGCGTTGGTGCGCAGCTGACCGCGATCTGCGGCAATCTGCAGCTGGCTATAGCCGGTGCGCTTGCGACCTCGATCGCCATGCGCATGTACCATCTGGCAATGGACGGCGTCATGGGCCTGACAGGTGCGGGAGGAGGCGCAACAGCCGCCGCAGCTCGGTAAGCTTCAGTTATTCCATTCGGGCCCTGCCGCCACGTGCGGCGGGGCCTTTTTCATGCGTTAGCTCAGGGCGGCTTTGACCAAACCTGACGCTCGCGCGGGCTCGATTGAACCGCCGAGCCGCTCCTTCACCAGCGCCATCACCCGGCCCATGTCCTTAATCGAGGAGGCGTCTGTCTCAGCGATGATCTCCCGGATCTTCGCTTCGGCCTCGGCCTCGCCCAGCTGTTGCGGAAGGAATCGCTCGATCACCGCAATCTCCGCTTCTTCGGCGCTGGCGCGGTCCTCGCGGCCGTTCTTGCGATAGATGTCGGCCGATTCGCGGCGCTGCTTGACCATCTTCTGAAGCACTTCCGTGACGAGCGTGTCGTCATCCTTGGGTGCACCGCCGGTCCGCACCTCAATGTCGCGATTCTTGATCGCTGCCTGCACCAGGCGGAGCGTGCCGGTCGTGTCCTTGTCACCACCCTTCATGGCGGTCACCAGCGCAGTCTTGATATCGTCTCTGATCATCGTTTGGGCTCTTGAGGGAAACCATCAGCCCTAGCCGCGGATTTGGGGACTGACCAGCGGTTGACCGGGCCGCGTAATGCGCATAGCGGCTATGGCTTAGCGACATCGCTGGCGAACCCCTGACGGAAGGCTTTCCTGCCCATGGCCGACGTACGACCTCTGCACGCACCCCAGCCGGCGGGTGCGACGGGAGTCGTGGTGTTCGCCGATGGAAGAAGGGTTTGGGGGCAAGGCTTCGGAACCGAGGGCGAAGCGGTCGGAGAGCTGTGCTTCAACACCGCCATGACCGGCTACCAGGAAGTGATGACCGACCCGTCTTATGCGAAACAGGTTATCGCCTTCACCTTCCCGCACATCGGCAATGTCGGCGCCAACGACGAGGACGTCGAAGCGGGCGAAGCGCATGCGCTCGGCTGCCTGGTTCGCGAGGTGGTGACCGAGCCTTCCAATTATCGGGCAAACCAGGGCTTTGCGGAATGGATGGCAAAGTGGGGGCGGATCGGAATCGCGGGAGTCGACACACGCGCGCTGACGCGCCTGGTGCGAACCGAGGGGCCGCCCAACATCGCGATCGCGCACCGCGCAGACGGGCAGTTCGACCTCGACAAGCTGCAGAAGATGGCCGCGGATTGGCCGGGGCTCGAGGGCATGGACCTCGCCAAGGAAGTCAGCCGGCTGCAGGTCGAAGGCTGGACCGGCGGGAAGTGGGCGTGGGGACAGGGCTATGACCTTGGACCGCAGGATGAGGGCCGGCCGCACGTCGTTGCCGTCGACTACGGCAACAAGCGCAACATCTTCCGCCTGCTGGTCGAGGCCGGCGCGCGCGTGACGGTGGTTCCGGCGCAGGCGAGCTTCGACGAGATCATGGGGCACAAGCCCGACGGCTTCTTCCTGTCGAACGGTCCCGGCGACCCTGCTGCCACGGGCGAATATGCAGTCCCGGTGATCCAGCAGATGCTGGAAACCAAGAAGCCGCTGTTCGGTATCTGCCTGGGTCACCAGATGCTGGCGCTCGCCGTCGGCGGCAGGACCAGCAAGATGTTCCAGGGCCATCGCGGGGCAAATCACCCGGTGAAGCGGCTAAGCGATGGCCAGGTCGAGATCACCAGCATGAACCACGGGTTTGCGGTCGAGCGCGAGGGGCTTCCGGACAATGTGCGTGAGACCCACGTCTCCCTCTTCGACAACAGCAATTGCGGGATTGAACTGACTGACCGGCCCGCCTTCAGTGTCCAGTACCACCCGGAGGCTTCTCCGGGTCCTCAAGACAGCTTCTACCTGTTCGAGAGGTTCGTGAGCAGCATCACGAAGGAGACATGACCATGCGTTTCCCGATGCTATGCACGTTAGCCGTCCTGATCCCGGCCGTATCGCCGGCTCAGGAAATCGTGAAGGTACCGGCCGGAAAGGCGAGCGTTGCGCGACCCGACGACCTCTTCAAGCTCCCGGCGGGCGAATGGTTCGTTGGCAAGCAATTGTGGCAGGGCGGGCAGGCCCCCTGCGACAGTCAAAGCTGTGAAGCCGGGTTCAATTCAGGTGACCTCGTGGTGAGCGTGGAACATGCCAAGGGGTTCGTCCAGGTCATCGCCGGCTTTCGCAACTGCGAGTCGGTCGGGTTCAGCGAAGTGGAGGTCGGCGGCAAGGTCGACAGCTTCGACCGCGGCAGCGTCCGCGACCTGGTGAAGAAAGTCGTCAAAGGCGTCGAGAAAACCTGCAAGCAGAAGGCTCCTGCTATCCCGAAGCTGGATGTCGCATCGCTGTTCCCGAAGAAGGAGAATATGTGAGGCGAAGCGGTTCCCTTTTCTTTGGATCGCTTGGCCTCGCGCTTTCCGGGTGCGCGACGCCGGCGCGGATGCATGACGAAGGTCAACTGAACCAGGTCGCGCTCGGCTGCGGCCTGGCGATGGGCGAGCTAATCCAGGACGACAGTGAGAAGAAGCTGCTGCTGTCGATGCGGAGCGATCCATCGCCGGCCCAGCGCACATGCGTCGCTCGATGGGCGCGCAAGAACGGCCTCAAGCCCGTATTCGTCACCATCAACTTCCCGGAGACACCCGCCACATGACCGAGAAGCTCACAATTGCCGGTGAGGACGACGACTGGGTAATGTTCAGCCGTACGCCGCAGGGCGGCCAGCCTGTCTTCATCCGCTCGCGAACGGGAGCTCCGCACGTCCGGGAGTTCGCCCTCGTCAATTTTTTTGCGCGTCTGCGGTGCACGCTGCCGCCCGAGGACGTGGCCGAGACGGGGCTGCCGAAGTCGACGGCGGTACTCGATGCGTTCGAAGATGCGCTCATTGCCGCCCTCACTGCAGCGAATGCGCAGACCTATCTCGTCGGCGTCGTCACGGGGCAGGGCGTACGTGACTTCTTCTTCACAGCGAAGGAGGGCAGCGAACTCTCGGCCGCGCTGAAGTCACTTGAAGGCGAGCGTCCGTTCACGACCGCGCTGGCGAAAGGTGATCCGGCACCGTTCCTGGCGGTCCTCACGCTATCACCGCAGGATCGGGCCAAGGCGAATTATCACGGCATACCTACCGATAGCGGCGGCATCCTCGGTAAGCTGTTCGGACGATAGATGCCGAAGCGCACCGACATCTCGTCGATCCTGATCATCGGCGCCGGCCCGATCGTCATCGGCCAGGCGGCAGAGTTCGACTATTCGGGAAGCCAGGCGGTCAAGGCACTGAAAAGCGAAGGTTATCGGGTCATCGTCGTCAATTCCAACCCGGCAACGATCATGACCGACCCGGAACTCGCCGACGCGACCTATATCGAGCCGATCACACCGGGCATCGTCGCCAAGATCCTGGAGAAAGAGCGGCCAGACGCGGTGCTTCCGACCATGGGTGGTCAGACTGCGCTCAATACGGCGTTGGCGCTTTTCAAGGATGGGACGCTCGACCGGCTCGGAATCGAGCTGATCGGGGCGAATGCGGAGGCGATCGAGAAGGCCGAGGATCGGGAGAAATTCCGTGACGCGATGGACCGCATTGGCCTCGAAAGCCCGCGTTCGGCGATCGTGCATACGATGGAGGAGGCCGCCGCGGCGCTGGAGACGGTGGGATTGCCGGCCGTGATCCGACCGAGCTTCACGCTTGGCGGGACGGGCGGGGGCATTGCGTACAACCGCGACGAATATGAGCATTTCGTGCGCACCGGGCTCGAGGCGTCGCCGACGACAGAGGTCCTGATCGATGAGAGCCTGGTTGGCTGGAAGGAATATGAGATGGAGGTCGTCCGCGATCGTGCGGACAATGCCATCATCATCTGCTCGATCGAGAACGTCGATCCGATGGGGGTGCATACAGGCGACTCGATTACGGTCGCGCCTGCGCTGACGCTGACCGACAAGGAATATCAGCGGATGCGCTCGGCATCGATCGCGGTGCTGCGAGAAATCGGTGTAGAAACTGGTGGTTCCAACGTCCAGTTCGCAGTCGATCCGAAGACCGGACGGATGGTGGTCATCGAGATGAACCCCCGCGTGTCGCGCTCGTCCGCACTGGCTTCCAAAGCAACTGGCTTCCCGATCGCCAAGGTCGCTGCGCGGCTGGCGGTTGGATACACGCTGGACGAGATCGCTAACGACATCACCGGCGGCGCGACGCCGGCGAGCTTCGAACCCACCATCGACTATGTCGTGACGAAGATTCCCCGTTTCGCGTTCGAGAAGTTCAAGGGCGCCGAGCCTTTGCTGTCGACTTCGATGAAGTCGGTCGGCGAGGTCATGGCGATCGGGCGCAACTTCGCCGAGAGCCTGCAGAAGGCGCTGCGGGGCCTCGAGACCGGGCTGTGCGGACTAGACCGGGTGCGGACCTTCGAGGGGGCCGACCCTGCCGAAATCGAAAGCGCGCTTGCACGAGCGACGCCGGATCGATTGCTGGTCGCCGCCGAGGCCTTGCGCCAGGGCTTCACGGTCGAACGGATCAACGAGATTGCGGGCTTCGACCCGTGGTTTCTCAGCCGGTTACAGGAGATCGTTCAAGCGGAAGAGGAAGTCCGCATCAACGGGCTGCCGAGCGATGCCCGCGGCATGCGCCGCCTTAAGGCGATGGGATTCTCTGATGCGCGCCTGGCCCAGCTCTCGCTTCGCTCCGCTGGGGTCGAACGAGAGATGAGCGAGGCTGTCGCTGCGGGCGGCTCGGGCGTGGTCCACAGCGCAATGACCGCGATGACCGGAGGGATCACCGAAGACGAGGTGCGGGCCCACCGGCTGAAGCTTGGCGTCCGCCCAGTATTCAAGCGTATCGATAGCTGTGCTGCCGAATTCGATGCAGCGACGCCGTATCTGTACTCGACCTACGAAGCGCCCTTGTTCGGCGAGCTTGAAGACGAGGCGCAGGTCAGCGATCGCCGCAAGGTAATGATCCTCGGCGGCGGCCCGAACCGGATCGGGCAGGGGATCGAGTTCGACTATTGCTGCTGTCACGCCGCCTTCGCTCTCGGCCGCGATCGTGGCGAGCAGAAGGGCGCAGGCCTCGAAGTCATCATGGTCAACTGTAATCCGGAGACGGTCTCGACCGATCCGGACACGTCCGACCGTCTCTATTTCGAGCCGCTGACCGCCGAAGACGTGCTTGAGATCGTTCGCCGCGAGCAGGAGAAGGGCGAGCTGCTGGGCGTGATCGTCCAGCTTGGCGGGCAAACGCCGCTCAAGCTCGCTGAGGAACTGCAGGAGGCCGGGGTTCCGATCCTCGGCACCTCACCCGACAGCATCGACCTCGCCGAAGACCGCGAGCGGTTCGCGGCGCTGGTTCAGCGCCTGGGCCTTAAGCAGCCGTCCAACGGCATCGCACGTAGCCGCGACGAGGCTATCCGGGTCGCCGAACGGATCGGATATCCGGTGCTCCTGAGGCCGTCCTACGTTCTTGGCGGACGTGGAATGGAGGTGGTCGAGGGGCCCCAGCAGCTCGACCATTATATCGCGACGGCAGTCCAGGTGTCGGGGAAGAGCCCGGTACTGATCGACCGCTATCTCCGCGATGCGATCGAGGTCGATGTCGACGCAATCTGCGATGGAACCGACGTAGCGGTGTGCGGCGTCCTCCAGCATATCGAGGAAGCAGGCGTGCACTCGGGCGACAGTGCTTGCTCAATTCCGCCCTACAGCCTGCCGAAGGAGATCGTCGGCGAGATCGAGCGGCAGACGCGCGAGCTGGCGCTGGCACTGAAGGTCAAAGGGCTGATGAACGTCCAGTTCGCGGTCAAGGACGGCGAAATTTACCTGATCGAGGTCAACCCCCGCGCCAGCCGCACCGTGCCCTTCGTCGCCAAGGCGATCGGGCGACCCGTGGCGAAGATCGCTGCCCGCGTGATGGCTGGCGAGCCGCTGGCAAGCTTCGGAGAGGTCAAGCGGGAACTGTCGTACGTTGCCGTGAAGGAGTCGGTGTTCCCATTCGCACGCTTCCCGGGGACTGATCCCGTACTCGGACCGGAGATGAAGAGCACCGGTGAAGTAATGGGAATTGCTGGTGAATTCGACATCGCTTTCGCCAAGGCTTTGCTCGGTGCAGGCATGGTCCTGCCGCAAAGCGGAACGGCCTTCGTTTCGGTCAAGGACGGCGACAAGGAGAACATCGTCGCTGCCGTTGAGAAGATGGTCGAGCTTGGCTTCAACATCATCGCGACGGCCGGGACGGCCGCTCACCTTCAGTCGAAGGGCTTACCGGTCGAGTTGGTGAACAAGGTTGCGCAAGGCCGGCCGCACATCGTCGACCGGCTGCTCGATGGTGGCGTGGCGGTTGTCTTCAACACCACGGAAGGCTGGCAATCGCTAAAGGACAGCCATTCGATCCGGACCACGGCGCTTAACAAGAAGGTCCCTTACTTCACGACGGCGCCCGCCAGCCTGGCGGCGGCGCGGTCTATCGAGGCGGTGCGGGGACACGCGCTTGAAGTCGCCTCGCTCCAATCCTATTATTCCGCCTCCCAAGGCTAGGCTTCACTTACAATCTGCTTCCGTTCGCGGGCCAAGGCACGCCGGGGCAGCGTTTTGAAAAAGGGTTTTTGAATATGGCGAGTGCCGAAAAGGTACCGATGCTGGCCGAGGGCCACCGGAAGCTGACCGATGAGCTGAAGCGGCTGCGCCAGGAAGAGCGCCCCGCGATCGTCGAGGTGATCGAGGAGGCACGTGCTCACGGCGACCTCAGCGAGAACGCCGAATACCATGCCGCGAAAGAGCGCCAGGGGCAGGTCGAGGCGACGATCGCCGACCTCGAGGACCGCCTCAGCCGGGCGATGGTGATCGATCCGACCACGCTGTCGGGCGACAAGGTCGTGTTTGGCGCGACGGTCACGCTGATCGACGAGGACGAGAAGAAGGTCCGCTACCAGCTGGTAGGCCAAGTAGAGGCCGATGCCAGCCACGGGCGGATCAGCTACAATTCGCCGCTCGGCCGCGCGCTGATCGGGCGCCAGAAGGGCGAAGAGGTGGAAGTCTCGACGCCGTCGGGCGACCGCTACTACGAGATCAAGAAGATCGAGTTCATCTAAGTGGACTCGCGCACTCCGCGCACGGCCACCAACATCATCGTCGCTCTGACGGTGCTGGCGTGGATCGTGGCGGCCGTTCTCGATCCCACCGGCAAGGTCGACTACGCCCTTGGGTTTGTCCCCGCGCGGTTCAGCGGGTTCGTGATCCCGTTCGCGACGGCTCCGGTATTCCTGACGCCCCTAACGGCGACCTTCGTCCATTCGAACCTCATCCACATCGGCTTCAACATGCTGATCCTGCTGTGGTGCGGAACCCAGGTCGAACGGATCCTGGGCGGGTTTGGAATAATCGTGCTGTACGTGGTTGGCGCCTATGCCGCCGCTGCTGCACAATGGGTCATCAACCCTCTCGCGACCTCTCCGGTCATCGGCGCGAGCGGCGCGGTAAGCGCGGTCATCGGCGCCTACGCCCTTAGCTTTGGCAGGGCCAAAGCGGTTACGAACAACCTCTGGCTGAACCGCTGGATCAATGTCGTCTGGCTGATGGTCGCCTGGGTGCTGCTGCAGATGGCGACCACCTGGCTGGCAGGAACGCGCGGAGTCCTCGTCGCGACAGCAGCCCACGTCGGGGGATTTGCGGCGGGGCTGCTGCTGCAGCGCCCGCTGCTGTTGTGGAAATACCGCAAGGCCTAGGCCGCCGGCTGCCTCGGCCGCGAAATGCCTTCCGAGTCCGGCTCCAGCAGGCGATGGAGATGGACGACGACATATTTCATCTCAGCATCGTCCACGGTCCGCTGGGCCGCGCCGCGCCAGGCATCCTCCGCCGCGGCGTAGCTGTCGTACACGCCGACGAGGTCAATGCTGTTCATGTCGAAATCTAGGCCCTGCGGGTCCTTCACCCGACCGCCGAACACAAGATGAAGCTTGCTCATGCCTGCCCCCGCTAAACGATGTGAAGCCTCGCGTCAGCCCTTGCGAACGGCCTCCGCTGCGGCCGTTGCAGAGGCTTTGGCCGCATCGGTCAAGCCATCGATCAGACTGCGGATAGTCTCTTCGCCCTTCGATCGATTGATCCCGAGCTCGTCGAGCCGCTGGGTGCCTGTATCGCGAGCAGCGGTGAACGCCGCGCGGGCGCTGTTCTTTACCCGCTTGGCCGTGGGCCGGACGAGCCGAGTCTCCGCGTCCGTGCGCGGCAGCAGGGCGGCGATCAATGCGCCTGCGGCGATCCCGCCAGCCAGCGCGATCAAGGGCGCCTGGCCGAGCGTGTCGGTGGCGCGTCCGCGCGCATCCTCATACGCGCGAATTGCCCGTTGGCGCTGCGTTTCCCGCGGGTCCATGCCGGCCGCTTGTTGGTCGTTGCCCCGTTCAGTCATTGGCTTTCTCCGTACGCTGTTGCTTGGTCTGGGCCTTTCGGGCCTTCCTTGTTTTCCGCTTCTCTCCGACGGTTTCCGCCAGCCTGCCCGCAAGGTCGATCAAGGGCTCGCGGGCAAGAAACATGGTGATTGCGGCGACGATGCCGGTCGTGGTCAGCGGCCTCGAGCGGACGGCATCTACTGCATCCTCGGCGAGGTCGGCCCCCTTCTCCTTGGCGCCCTGCCAGGCATTGTTGGCAAGCACCTTCGGGCTCAGCCGATCCTGTAGCTCGTGAGCTGTGTCCATGATCCTGGCGCGCCTGCGGTCGACTTCGGCCCGCGCCGCAGTGATTTGCCCATTGTCCTTCACAAGTCTCGCCTCAGCCGGTTGTAGCCAGCCCAGCCGAACAACCCGGCGATTGCGGCGAAGATCAACATGCCGACGAAGCCGGCAGCAAGCGGACCGATGAAGGTTTCGAGCGCTATGACGACGCCCAGCGCAAGCGCGGTGACCGCAGCGAGGGCGCAGATGAAGGCAACCACGAACATTGCCGCGGGAATGGCTAGCGCCTTGCCCTTGGCGGTTGCGATTGCCTTGTAGAGGTCGAACTCGGCGCGAGCGTAGGCCTTGCCGTTCTCGATCAGCTCGTGGACGAGCTCACCGATCGGCCTCTCAGGCGGCTGCGGTCCGGGGTCGACCGGCTTCAGCATCAGTCGTCGTCATCCTCGCCTTGATCCGTCGCAAGGCCGGTCTTCAGCAAGCGAGCGACGACGAAGCCAACGACCGCGGCGCCGGCGAGTGCAATCCCCGGGCTGTTTCGGACGAAGTTGCGGGTGTCCTCGATCAGCTCGTCCGGGTCCTTGGACGCGATCTGGTTCGCGACATTCTCGATCGATCCGGCGGCGCGGCGGGCATAGTCGCCATATTCCTCGCCCAGTCGCTCATCGATGCCGGAGGCGGTGTCGCCGATCATCTTGGAAACATTGGCGAGCGCTTCGGACGTACGGTCCAGGCCCTGGGTGACAAGGCCCCGGGCGCGCTCACCTGCCTGGTTCGACAGCTGCTCGCGTCCTCCACGGATCCGCTCGACGAGACCACGTTCGGAATCCTCTCGGGCAGTTGTGTTCTCCGCACTGTCCTTGCCGGTGCTGGCAGCTCCCTCGATCACGGTATCGGTCCCCTCGGGCAAGTCGGCAGTCATTTCGTCGGTCCTCTGATCGGTCATCGGGCCAGTCCTCCTATCGTCCGCCTTGAACCCGAAGACTCAGGCGTTCGTTCCGGTGCTCCGGGCCGAAAGTTGCACGCTCGAACGCTCAGCTTATTAGGCTTTCGCGTACACCTATATTGTTACGCCCCCGCAAGAAGGAAAGCCATGACCGCGATCGTCGACGTCCACGCCCGCCAGATCCTCGACAGCCGCGGCAATCCGACCGTCGAAGTGGACGTCACGCTGGAGGACGGAAGCATGGGCCGGGCCGCCGTTCCTTCCGGCGCCTCTACCGGCGCTCACGAGGCTGTCGAGCTGCGCGACGGGGACAAGAGCCGTTGGGGCGGCAAGGGCGTTATGAAGGCCGTGCAGGCGGTGAACGGGGAGATCGCCGAAGCGGTCGTCGGGCTCGAGGCAGAGGACCAGGCCGAGCTCGACCGGATCATGATCGAGCTCGATGGAAGCGAGAACAAGGGCCGGCTCGGCGCCAATGCGATCCTGGGGGTGAGCCTTGCGACGGCCAAGGCGGCTGCGGATGCCGTCGGGCTGCCGCTCTACCGCTATGTCGGCGGGGTAGATGCGAACCTTCTGCCGGTCCCAATGATGAACATCCTCAACGGAGGAGTTCACGCGGACAATCGCATCGACTTCCAGGAATTCATGGTGATGCCGGTCGGAGCGCCGACCTTCGCCGAGGCACTGCGCTGCGGCGTCGAGATCTTCCACGCGCTCAAGAGCGGGCTGCATGCCGCCGGCTTGTCCACGGCGGTGGGCGACGAGGGCGGTTTCGCCCCCGCGATCAACAGCGCGCGGGAGGCGCTCGACCAGATCGACAAGGCGGTGAATGCCGCCGGCTACAAACTCGGTGACGATGTGCTGCTGGCGCTCGATTGCGCGGCGAGCGAGTTCTTCAAGGACGGCGCGTACCGTATGGAAGGCGAGGGCAAAACGCTGTCCCCGGTCGAGATGGCCGATTTCCTGGCGGATCTGGCTGCGAATTATCCGATTGCGTCGATCGAGGACGGAATGGCCGAGGATGACGCCGAAGGTTGGAAGGCCGTCACCGATAAGCTTGGAGACCGCGTTCAGCTGGTCGGCGACGACGCCTTCGTGACCAATGTGAAGCGGCTCCAATGGGGGATCGACCATGGCATCGCCAACTCGATCCTGATCAAGGTCAACCAGATCGGGTCGCTGAGCGAGACGATCGACGCCGTCAGGCTTGCCCAGACCAATGCCTATACGGCGGTGATGTCCCACCGTTCGGGCGAGACCGAGGACTCGACGATTGCGGACCTCGCGGTTGCGTTGAGCTGCGGCCAGATCAAGACCGGCAGCCTCGCGCGCTCAGATCGGACGGCGAAGTACAACCAGTTGTTGCGGATTGAGGAAGAGCTCGGCGACACGGCGCGTTACGCCGGACGCGCCGCGCTCAAGGCCTACAAGCCGCGCTGATCCACAACTTTATCCCCGCTTCGTCCACCAAATCATTCTTTTCACTTGCGTTCGTGGGTGAGGCGTGATTCTTTTGACGTCATGGTGGGAGGTACGGACCGCATTT
>Ga0068865_100001486_pt1 | contig 13655 bp, 11 predicted proteins | sample KBSMisM12_FD_75293 | JGI IMG/M metagenome (GOLD analysis project Ga0068865, IMG submission 75293) | Miscanthus rhizosphere microbial communities from Kellogg Biological Station, Michigan, USA - KBS Miscanthus M1-2 | ecosystem: Host-associated > Plants > Roots > Rhizosphere > Soil ...
ATGGAGGTTTGCGGCTGGTTCGAGAGCCCGATCGACAGCACCTGGATGGCCGCAAACGCCGCCACGGCCTTCCACAGAAAGGGTGTCCCCTTGAGGTAGGTCATCGCCTCCTCGCGGAAGGATTTGGAGGTCGAGATGGCGTAGAGGAACACGAAGACGAGCGGGAAGCCCGTCAGGCGCATCACCGTGATCCACGGCAGCCCCGGCAGCGCGATGGCGAGGTAGTTCGGCCAGAGCGGAATGGCCAGGAAGTAGATGAAGAACAGCCTGGAGATCGCCGTCTTGGGCGCCGAGCCCAGCTCCGGCAATGCCCAGACGTTCAGCGCGATGAGCAAGAGGATGGGCATGCCCAGCTGCACGATCCGCTGCGGCGCGAACAGGCCGAACATGTAGCCCCAGACGATGAAGATCGGGACCATCACCGCGATCAGGATGATCCGTGTCCGCAGCTTCGACTCGCTGCGGTATTGGGGAAGGACGAAGTCCTGCAAGGCGGCGGCGCGCAGACGCTCGCGGGTCTCGCGCCGCGAGGGGCCGTCGCGGACCACGCGCGGCGCCTTCAGCTTCTTGGCCTTGGGAGCCTTCGGCGGCTTGGACGCCCTGCCGCCCGGCGCGTCATCGGCGCGCGGTGATCGCCGCAGCAGGCCCATCATGCCACGCGCCTCACCAGTCGTTGGATCATGCGACTACCGTTCTCGATTGAAGCCCGCTCGCGCACTGCCAGCCAGGCCAGAGTCGCCAGGAATAATGGCGCCGAAACGACAAGGCCCGGTGTCCAGTGGGCCTGGAACGACGCGAGGCCTGCAAGGATCAGCCCCGAGGCTACGGCGAAAGCGGCGATTCTGTCGAAGTCATAGGTCCAGGCGAGGCCCCGCGCGCGGTTCAGCATGACCACCGCCGTGACCAGGGCGGCGAATTCGCCGACCAGGAAGCCCGACACGACGCCCGCGATGCCGCCCCACAGCGCCAGGCCCGCGAACGCCGCCGGAATGCCCACCATGCGCGCGGCGTTGTTGGCCATGACGATGTGGCTGCGGCCGAGGCCGATGGCCAGGGTGGTCGGCCAGACGCGGATGAACCGGCCAGTCTGCAGCACCCCGATCATGGCGATCAGGAACGGCGCCTGCACGAACTTGGCGCCATAGAGCACCCAGACGGCGATCGGCCCGAAGATGGCGAACCCGGTCGCGATCCCGACCGAGAGCAGGAGCGAGCGGCCCGCCAGCAGCTCGGGCGCGGCCTCCGGCGCCGTGGAGTTCGGGTTGGCCGCGACCAGGGGCAGGTGGATGCCGGCCACGTACTTGGTCAGCGCGGCGGTCGGATAGAGCACCAGGAGCAGGACGGCCGAGTAGTGACCGAGCGCGGTCAGGCCCACGAGGCTCGAGACCATCAGCCGGTCGCTCTGACCGGCCATGAACAGGAGCACGCCGTTGGCGATCAGCGGCCCGGAGAAGAGGGCGAGCCGGCGCGCCACATCGCGGGTGTATTCCAGCCGATAGGGCCGCTCGGCGCGCAGATGGGAGATCGCCACGACGACCAGTGAGCGCACGATCAGCCCATAGAGGATTGCGGTGAAGCTGTGGGTGATGAAGGCGGCCGTCAGGGTGGCGGCCAGGCTCAGCACCTCGGACACCAGCGTCGCCAGGCCCTCGACCCGGAAATCGTTGTGCCGCTGATAGCGGCGCATATCGAGGTGGGTCAGGCCGGCGATCAGCGGAGACAGGCCGAGCAGCGCCAGACCGGCGAAAAGGCTGGGCTGGTGATACATCAGCGCGATCGGCATGGCGCAGACCGCCAGGCCCAGCGCCATGAACGCGCCGCGGCCGAAGAACACCAGTTGCACCAGGTTCTGCACCTCGGTCCGGTCGCCCTGCGAGTCCTGGATGAGGAAGCGGTCGCTGCCGGTGTCGCTGAGCAGTTCGAAGAAGTTCGAGACCAGGATCAGGATGGCCACGAGGCCGAGTTGCTCGGGACCCAGCAGGCGCGCCAGCAGGGTGTAGCGCAGCAGCGCGCAGGCCTGACCGACAATGGACCCCGCCAGATAGATCTTGGCGCCTTGGCGGCGCGGAAGGCGGGCGGCCGCGGGTTTGCTCACGATCGGCGCCCGATCCCGGCGACGGGTGCGGCAATCCGTCCGGTCCTGCCGCGCATCGCGCCCTCAACCGCTTGATTCACGTCTGACATATCCCCGGTTCCGCTGGGCAGGGGATAGCGAATTCCGCGCCGAAATACATGCCTCGAATAGACCGCGGGATGGTTAAAGAACTTTAGTCATATGTATTAGCAAATCCCTTATGTAGCGAATTTAAAACACCCCTCGATCGCTGCGTTAGACAGCAAGAAACAAGAGATTTCCAAGGGGTGTCTTTCAATGACCGTTCTAACGGTGAGTAATGCGGCGCAGTTCAACGCAGCAATGGCTTCCGCGCATGCCGGCGATACCATCAAGATGGCCGCTGGTGACTATGGCGACGTCGTCATCAAGTCGAAGAATTTCGCTACTGATATTACGATCACTTCCGCTGATCCGACGCACGCGGCGACCTTTCACACGCTGAGCCTGGTGACCAGCTCCGGGATCGACTTCAAGGGCATCAACGTCACGATGACCCCGACCGCGACGACGCTGTCGTTCAGCCCGGCGGTCAAGATCACGGACTCCTCTAACATCTCGTTCATCGGCGGCGCGGTCACTGGCGGCAAGGCCGTGATCGGCGTCCTGCCGACCGCCGACAAGCTCGACGGCAGCGGCAATGTGATCGGCTACGACACCGGCCTCGGCTTCGGCGTGGGCGGCAGCTCGCACATCACCATTCAGAACGTCGAAGTCAGCCACCTCATGAAGGGCATCGGCGTCAGCTACGGGTCCGACGTCACGATCCAGGGGAACTACATCCACGACGTGCGCACCAGCACGCTGGTGGCTTCGGGCGTGGACAACCTGAAGATCGACGCCAACAAGATGACCGACTCCCACCCCTGGGTGCCGGCCAGCGGCGTCGGCGGCGACCATGCCGACTTCATCCACATCTGGACCGATCCGAACCACCAGACCACCGCGACCAAGAACATCACCATCACCAACAACCTGCTGGAACAGGGCGATGGCGTCGCGCCGCTGGGCATCTATCTCGACGACAACAGCAACAAGCTCGGCTTCACCAATGTGAAGATCGAGAACAATGTGATCCTCAACGGCGCCGGCCAAGGCGTTCGTCTCGAGAACGTCGTGAACTCGGTCGTCGACAACAACACCCTGCTGCAGACCAGCGGCACCGTGAAGAACGCGCCGGGGATCATGGTCGCGGACGGCTCGCACGACGTCGACGTGTCGCACAATCTGGCCAGCTACGTCCTTAACAACACGACCGGCGTGATCGCCACGGCCAACATTCACGACAACACCGCAGTCCAGGCCTGGGACGCGACCAAGGCCGGCTACTACAGCTCCGCGGTGCTGACCCACGTCGAGGGCATGACCTCGTCGACCGGCGTCGAACAGTACGTCCTGGATCACCTGGGCGGGACCACATCGTCCACCACCACGTCGACGAGCTCTTCCTTCACCACGACGAGTTCATCCACGACGACGAGTTCCTCCACCACGACCGTGGCGACGGCGCCGGTCGGGAACGTGGCTCCCACCTACACGACGGTCGACACGGACGTGGCGATGAAGGTCGTCGCGAAGGGAACGACTGACCAGGTCCTCGTCGGGGGCCGCGGCGGCGACGGGATCGTCGGCGGCGTCGGCAATGACACCCTGGTTGGCGGCGACGGCAACGACGGCATGGTCGGCAATGCCGGCAACGACCTGATGATCGGCGGCAATGGCGCGGACACCTTCACGTTCGACGCCAAGTATCCGACCACCGGCGGCGTCGACACGATCCAAGACTTCTCGACCGCCCAGGGAGACAAGATCAACGTCCACTCGGTCGACTCCAACACGACCTCGGACGTGTACAAGCCCTTCTCGTTCATCGGGACGGCCGCGTTCCACCACACCGCGGGCGAGCTGCGCTACGAAGCCCACGGCGCCGACCTGACCGTGCAGGGCGACGTCAACGGCGATGGCGTGTCGGACTTCAGCATCATCCTGAAGAACGTCTCGACCCTGCACTCGACCGACTTCCTGTTCTAATCAGAGGGGGCCTCAACCCCCCAACGCCTCCCCAAGCTTGGCGTCCCCGGCCCACCGCCGGGGACGCCATTGTCTTGCGCGCCGCCGGACAAGCGTTCATCTCTCCGTCACATCCCAATGCAACAGCCAGTAGATCTCGTGGCGGCGGCTGCGACCGTAGGTCGCAGAGGCGTATGACTCCGCAGTGCGTAGGAGTGCGCCCGTCCCCGGGGTGTGGCGCGCCCGCCTAGGACGGGTCAACGCATCAGGGGATTGTCTTTCCAATGGCGATTATCGACGTTCATTCGCAGGCTGAGTTCGTGGGCGCGCTGAACGCTGCGAAGGGTGGCGACATCATCAAGATGGCCGCCGGGAACTACGGCGATGTCGCGATCAGTTCGAAGAACTTCGCCACGGACATCACGATCACCTCGGCCGATCCGACCCATGCGGCCACGTTCCACACGTTGAGCGTGCTGACGAGCTCGGGCATCGACTTCAAAGGCGTCAACGTGACGATGACGCCGACCGCGACGACGCTGTCGTTCAGCCCGGCGATGAAGATCACCGACTCGTCGAACATCTCGTTCGTCGGCGGCGCGGTCACGGGCGGCAAGGCGGTGATCGGCGTGCTTCCGACGGCCGATAAGCTCGACGGTAGCGGAAACGTGATCGGCTACGACACCGGCCTCGGCATCGGCGTGAGCGGCAGCTCGCACATCATCATCCAGAATGTCGAAATCAGCCATCTTTTCAAGGGTATCGGCGTCAGCAACGGGACCGATGTCACCATCCAGGGCGACTACATCCACGACGTGCGCACCAGCACGCTGGTCGCGTCCGGCGTCGACAACCTGGTGATCGACTCCAACAAGATGACGGACTCGCATCCCTGGGTTCCGGCCAGCGGCGTCGGCGGCGACCACGCCGACTTCATCCACATCTGGACCGACCTGACCCGCCAGTCGGCGGCGAGCCACGACATCACGATCACCAACAATCTGTTGGAGCAGGGCGACGGCGTTGCGCCACTGGGGATCTACCTCGACGACAACGCCAACCAGCTCGGCTTCAGCAATGTGAAGATCGAGGGCAACGTGATCCTGAACGGCGTCGGTCAGGGCATGCGCCTCGAGAACGTCTTCAACTCGGTGGTCGACTACAACACCCTGCTGCAAACCAGCGGCACCGTGAAGAACGCGCCAGGGATCATGATCGCCGACGGTTCGCACGACATGGATGTCTCGCACAACGCGGCCAGCTACGTACTGAACAACACCACCGGCGTGATCGCCCACGCCAACATCCACGACAACACCCTCGTTCAGAGCAGCGACTCAGCGGCGGCGGGGTACTACAGCGCCGCCGTTCTTACCCACGTCGAGGCCATGACGTCGACGACGGGTGTCCTGGACTACGTGCTGCAGAACCTCAGTGGCGCCACCACGACCGCCCCAAGTTCCACGCTGGGCACAACCGGCACGGGCGGCGCGTCCGGACTGGTGCTTCAAGGCGGCAGCGGCGACGACGGCCTGGTTGGCGGCGCCGGCAACGACACTCTGGCCGGCGGCGGTGGTAACGACGGCATGGTCGGCAACGGCGGCAACGACCTGATGATCGGCGGCGTCGGCGCGGACACCTTCTCGTTCGACGGCAAGTATCCGGCGACGGGTGGCCTCGACACGATTCAGGACTTCTCGACCGCCCAAGGCGACAAGATCCGCGTCCATTCGATCGATCCCAATGTGAATTCGGATACCTACCAGACATTCAAATTCATTGGGTCCGTCGCCTTCCACCACGTGGCCGGCGAGCTGCGCTTCGAGGCGCACGGTTCGGACCTGACCGTTCAGGGCGACGTCAACGGCGACGGCGTGTCGGATTTCAGCATCATCCTGAAGAACGTCGCGACCCTGCACGCGGCCGACTTCCTCTACTGACCGGACAGCGCTCTTCCGCGGGCCCAGCCGCCGGACGCGGCCGGCCCGCGCGCAAGGCGGACTCGGCGCTCACCTTCCGGTCACAACTCGATGCAACAATGAGTGGTTCTTCGGACTGAGGCTGCGACCGTGGGCCGCAGAATTACTCGACTTTGCAGTGCTACGAGTCCATGAGTCCGCCGGGGCTGTAACTCACCCGCTTGGACGGACCAAGGTTTTGGGGGTGTGTATTTCCTGTGCCGGTCATCGACGTTCATTCCCAGGCTGAGTTCCTGAGCGCGCTGAGCTTTGCGCAAAGCGGCGACGTCATCAGCATGGCCGCCGGCGACTACGGCGACATCGCGATAAGGTCGGCCAATTTCGCCCAGAGTGTCACGATCACCTCAGCTGATCCGATGCATGCGGCGAGCTTTCACACGCTGAGCGTCACTTCGAGTTCGGGCATCGATTTCAGGGGCGTCGACGTCCACATGACGCCGACGGCGACGACCCTTTCGTTCAACGCCGCCGTCACGATCACCAACTCCACGAACATTTCGTTCGTCGGCGGGTCCGTCTCGGGCGGTCCCGCGATCACCGGCGTCCTTCCGACCGCCGCCAAGCTCGACGGCAGCGGCAACGTGATCGGCTACGACACCGGCCACGGCATCGACGTCGGCGGCAGCTCGCACATTCTCATCCAGTACGTCGAGGTCAGCCACCTCATGAAGGGGATCGGCGTCAGCTTCGGCTCCGACATCACGATCCAGGGCAACTACATCCACGACGTGCGCACCAGCACCCTGGTGGCCGCGGGCGTCGATTACCTGACGATCGACTCCAACAAGATGACCGACTCCCATCCTTGGGATCCGGGCAACGGCAACGGCGACCACGCCGACTTCATCCACATCTGGACCGATCCGAACCACCAGACCGCCGCCACCCACGACATCACGATCACCAACAACCTGCTCGAGCAGGGGAGCGGCGTCGCGCCGCTGGGCATCTACCTCGACGACAACGCCAACAAGATCGGCTTCACCAACGTGAAGATCGAGGGGAACGTGATCCTGAACGGCGTGGGCCAGGGCATCCGCCTGGAGAACGTCTCCCAGTCGGTCGTCGACCACAACACGCTGTTGCAGACCAGCGGCACGAACAAGCAGGGCCCGGGGATCATCGTCGCGGACGGCTCACACGACGTCGACGTGTTCCAGAACCTGGCCGCCTACGCCCAAAACAACACCAGCGGCGTGCTTGCCCACGCCACGTTCCACGACAACACCATCGTGCAGACCTGGGACGCGGCGAAGGCCGGCTACTACAGCATCGACGTGCTGCACTACGTCGGGGCCATGACGTCCGCCTTCGGCGCCTCGGACTATGTGATGCAGCACCTGGGGCTGACGGCGAGCAGCTCGACCGCGCCGCCCGTGATCCCGGTGGTGACAGTCCCGGTCACGGATCCGGTGTTCACCATGCCGGTCGACTTCAGCTTCTTCAGCAGCGGCTTCACCGGCGGCGTGATGCTCTAGCCGGCCAGGCCGCTCACCAGAGGCTGGCCGAGCGACCCGAGATGTTGATGTAGAGGAAGTCGCGCGCGACGCTGTTGCCCACGACCGGCGTCACCCCGTGGTAGCTGTTGTTCTGGCAGGGGAAAAAGACGCCCAGGTTCTCGCGCGGCCGCAGCTGGGCGATCTGGTTGACGCTCTCGGGGCTCGGGTGGCGATCGTACTTGCGGACCGGCCTCGTCTCCTTGGGTTCGAACAGCAGCAGGTCGCCGCCCTCCAGGCCCACTTTCGCGGCGTCGGTGAAATAGACGATCAGCGAGCACAGCCGGTTCGGACGGTCGCAGTGGGCCGTCTTGAGGTAGCCGCCCATGCTCTTGTGGATGTCCAGGCGGGTGAACAGCTCGACCGGACGCACCCCGAGGAAAGGATCGGTGAGGTGGTTCATCGCGGCGCCGACCTTGTCGCCGAAGGTCGCCGTCTCGGTCAGCACCTCGCGCGGCTCGGTGTACTGCGGGTTCACGTGCGAGTTGCGGATGTCCACCCGCAGCCCGATGTCGTCGAGGTGGTCGGCGAACACGCCCCGGAAGGTGTCGGCGAAGGCCTCGGAGTTGATGTAGCCGGCGAATTCGCGCCAGGCGGCCGAACGCTCGGTCAGCGAGGTGAAGGCCTCATCGCCGCGATAGACGTCGAAGCCGGATCCGGTCCGGCTGCCGGCCTGGCCGTGCGAGGAGCTCTGGCCCTTGAAAACGCCCGCGTCCGGGAAGTCGGCCCGCAGGGCCTTGTAGAGGTCGGCCGGAAGGATGCCGTCCTTCACGACGTGCGGATACGGCGCGGCGACGACGTCTGAGGAAGTGATCTGAAGCATGAACCCAAGTCCCGTTTGTCCAGTGAGCCGTCCTATGGCTCAGCGGGCGTATCCCGGCATTGATGCGCATCAATCGCGGTTCGCGGCTCGCTAAAACTTCAATCCGCCAAATGGCTTAAGGATCAGTACCACATAGGCGAGCACAGCGACGACGATCAGCGCCGACAGCGGGCCCTGGCCGTGATTGCCGACATAGTTGGCGATGGCGCAGCCGATCGCAGGCGGCAGGTAGTGGAAGATCGTGTCCTGGGGCTCGCCCTCTTGCATCGACCTGTGCAGAAACAGGACGACCAGGCCGCCAAAGACAGCAACAGTGATCCAGTCGTAGACCGTTTCCACGGCGACTCCTTCCCGACGTACCCAACTCTATGCCGGATGTTGCAAGAACCGTGCAAGCCTGTCCGACTCGTCAGACCCTCGGTTAAGTCACCCAAATTCCGCCCGGTTGAGGCGCAACCTTGAGTCCGTCCGATCGACGAAGGGAGGACTAGCTGGCGAACGTGAAGGCTTCAACCGTGGATCGGGAATCCGGCGCGCCCGGGCATGAGCGGATCTTGGCCGTCAGCCGGATCGGCGGCTGGGTGCTGGCCGCCGTGCTGGCGCTCGGAGCCGCCCAAGGCCTGCGCGTGCTGCGTGAGGAGGCCGCCGCAAGAGCCCAGACGGCCGACCACAACCGGCGGGACTTCGTCCAGCGCGTCATCGCCTGCCGGCATCCGAAAGGCGCGCCGACCCGCACCTGGCATGAGTGCGAGCTCGAGGTGCAGAACGCCCTATGATGCGCCGCGGGATCCGCTTCGTGGCGCTCGGCGCAGTCGTCGTGGCCGGGCTGTCGTTCCCGGGCGCCGCCGCCGTCACGCCGCCGCAGTTCGTGCCCCGCGAAACCTACGAGGCGCCGGGCCAGCTCGCTTCGCTGCCCGATCATCGCAAGTTGAACTTCCTCTGCATGGGGAAGGGCTCGCCGACCGTGATCTTCGAGTCCGGCTTCGGCGCCGGCGCATTCGCCTGGGGAAGGGTCCAGCCGCGGGTGGCCGCGGTCACCCGGGTTTGCGCCTACGACCGCGCGGGATATGGCTTCAGCGATTCGGGCCCGTTGCCGCGCGACGGGCAGGCCATCGCCCACGATCTGGAGCGGGGCCTGGCGGCCGCCGGGATCAGGGGACCTTATGTGCTGGTCGCCCATTCGGCCGGCGGCCTCTATGCCCGCCTGTTCGCGGCGCGTCACCGCCGCGAGGTGAAGGGCATGGTCTTCGTGGACAGCTCCGTCGAGCACCAGCCCCAGCGTATCGCCCAACTGTTCGGCACGACCGCGGCGAGCATGGACGGGCAGCGCCGCCGGCCGGCTCGCTGCCTTGAGATCGCCGAGGGCAAGGGCGCCGCGCCGACCGAGACGGAGCGCCAGGGCTGCCTGGCCGGGGCTGGCCCCGGGCCCGCTGGCCTCGGCCTGCGTCCCGCCATCTGGAAGAGCCAGCTCTCAGAGCTCGACACGCTCTTCGAGGAGACGTCGGACCAGGTGGACCGCACCCGCGGGCTCCTCAAGGACATCCCGGCGATCGTGCTCACCGCCTCCTCGGTCGACGGTCCTCCCAGCCCGGCCGCGGATCCCGGGGCGGCGGCCTGGCAGAGCCTGCATCATGATCTCGCGACCAGGTTCCTGCGCAGCCAGCATCGGCTGGTGAAGTCCGGCCACCTGATGATGAACGAGCGGCCAGAGGTGGTGGCCGCGGCGGCGATCGAGCTGGTCGAGCAGGCGCGCAAGAAGCGCTGATCAATTGGCGGCCCCGCCGGCCCCGGGAAAAACCCCTGTCACGCTGTGATGGAATCTAGTCTTCTGCCGGCGCGACGGCGGGAGGACGACGATGCTGGGCAGGCGCGAACGCTGGATAGTCGCCGCGATGCTGGTGCTGGCCTTCGTTATCCGGATGGCCTGGCTGGTGTTGGGGCCGGCCAGCCGGCTCGAGCCGCACCGGTCCGAGATGTGGCGGGTCGCGGCGACCTTCGCGCGGACCGGGCAGCTTGCAGACGCCTATGCGCCCGGCAGCGGCGTCAGCAGCCACGTGGGGCCGTTCAACACGATCATCGAAGGGCTGGTCTATCGCGGCTTCGGCATCGGCTCGCTGACCTCGGAGATGATCCTGGCGGTCCTGGCCGGCGGGGTGGTCTGCACGCTGTTCTACCTGCTCTACCGCCTGGCCATCGAACTCGGCATTCCGCTGGTGGCGCGGCTGGGCGCGCTGGCGGCCGTCTGCTTCATCCCGTTCAACTACTTCGTCGAGGTGGTCGACTTCCGGATCCGCGAGGGCGCCGTCGCCGCCATGATCCTGGCCGGCCTGGTCTGGTGGGCCCTCACCCTGGACCGCAAGGGGCCGCTCACGTTGCGCCAGGTCGCCCTGTTCGGGCTGGCGGCGGGCTTCGCGTTCCTGATCAATCCCGGCGTGGCGCTGGGCGTCTACGCCGTGCTGGGCCTGGTCGCCCTCAGGAACCTGCCGTTCCGCTATTGGGTCCCCGCCGCCGCCATCCTGCTCGTCGGGCTGCTGGCGGTGAACGGCGCCTGGATCGTGCGCAACGAGATGGTCTACCACCGCTTCATGCTGTCGCGCGGCAACTTCGGGCTGGAACTGGCCGTCGCCAATCACCCCGCCGCAGTGAACGCCAAGGACCCGCGCGACGTCTTCAACGCGCGCATGGACGAGATCCACCCCGCCTTCAGCCCGCAGGCGCTCGCGCGGCTGAAGTCCTATCCGCAGGATGTCGACTACTTCACCGCCCTGGGCGATGAGACGAAGGCCTGGATCGCCAGCCACCCCGGCGACTTCGCAAAGCTGACCGTCCGCCACCTGCGCGACCTCTACTATCCGCCGGCCTGGCTCTGGGACCTCTACAAGACCGGCGAGCATGGCCGGGTCCCGAAGCAGGCCTATGTCTGGCTGATCACCACGCTGGCGCTGGGCGACCTGGCCCTGGCGCTCTTCCGCAGGTCGCGGGCCCATCTGCTCCTCATCGCGGCGGTCGCCATGCCGACGCTGCTTTACGTCATCGTGCAGCCCACCCTTCGCTATCGCTACCTGTTCGAGGGGATCCTCGTGTTCCTGGCGGCGGATCTGGCCTGGCGGCTCGCCGCGCCGATCGTGATGCGCCTGTTGGGGCCGCGGGCCGCGTTGCTGGAACCCAAGGCGGACGGACAAGCGGCCTGAGCGGCGCGTCGAGGAGCCCGACGACGCCTGCGTGGAAGGAAATCACAAACGTTCTTCAATAAGGGGGTGCTATCAGCGCGCACGACGCGGTCGGAAACACGACGAGGGATTTGATGCCAAGCCGGTCAGTTGCGCGCGTGGAGCGCCCCGCAGAGACCCGCATCGCGGTCCTCGTCCCCTGCTACAATGAGGAGACCACGATCCAGAAGGTGGTCGCCGACTTCCGCAAGCACCTGCCGCGCGCGACGATCTACGTCTACGACAACAACTCCAAGGACCGCACCGCGGAGGTCGCGCGCAAGGCCGGCGCCCTCGTTCGCCGCGAGCCGCGACAGGGCAAGGGCAATGTCGTGCGCCGGATGTTCGCCGACGTCGACGCCGACGTCTATGTGATGGTCGACGGTGACGACACCTACGAGGCCGCGGCCGCGCCCAAATTGGTCGACGAGCTGCTCCGCAACGAGCTGGACATGGTGACCGGCGCGCGTGAGACGGCCTGGAAGGAATATCGCCGCGGCCACCGCTTCGGGAACGTGCTGCTGACCAGCATGGTGACCATGGTTTTCGGGCGAATGACCGAGGACATGCTGTCGGGCTACCGCGTGTTCTCTCGGCGCTTCGTGAAGACCTTCCCGCTGCTCACCACCGGCTTTGAGATCGAGACCGAGCTGACGGTGCACGCGCTGGACATGCGCATGCCCATCGGCGAGATCAAAACCGCCTATTCCGACCGTCCGCCCGGATCGACGTCGAAGCTTTCGACCTTCCGCGACGGGTTCCGGATCCTCGGGATGATCGGGGTGCTGATCAAGGAAGAGCGCCCGATGCAGTTCTTCAGCCTGGTGAGCTTCCTGCTGTTCCTGGTGGCGATCATCCTGGCGATCCCGATCGTGATCACCTATCGCCAGACCGGACTGGTGCCGCGCTTCCCGACCGCCATCCTGGCGACCGGGCTGGTCATCCTGTCGGTGCTCTCCTTCCTCTGCGGCCTGATCCTGGACACGGTCACCCATGGCCGTCGCGAAGCCAAGCGATTGAAATACCTGGAGTACGCGCCCGCGCGCATGCCGGGGTCCGGCAAATAGATGAGCCTGCCCCGCCGCGTCCTGGCGTTCTTCGGGCGGAGCTTCCTGCAGTTCGCCGCGATCGGCCTTCTGGCCATGTTCGTCGACATGGGCGCGCTCTGGCTCGTCACCACCAAGCTCGGCGTCGGACTCTATGTGGGCCGGGTGATCTCGTTCCTCTGCGCGGCGACCACGACCTGGTTCCTCAACCGGACCATCACCTTCCGCCATGCGCGGGTGCATGGCGTGGTGGTCGAATACCTTCGCTTCCTGGGCGTCGCCATGATGGGCGGCGTCGTCAACCTGGGCGTCTATTCGGCGATCATCTTCGGGGCGCACCACCTGGTGGCGCTGGCCGACCCCTGGGCCGGCCTCTTGCCCTATTTCGGCGTCGCCTGCGGATCCGCGGCCGGCCTGCTGTTCAACTACACCGGCTCGAAGCTGGCGGTCTTCCCGACGCCCTACGCGCCGGATCGCACGCCGGACCCGCTCTAGCCTGCTAGCGCACCACCGCGCTGTCGCCGAGCACGCAGGGCAGGGTGCGGGCCATGATCGCCAGGTCCAGCCACACGGACTGGCGCTCGACGTATTCCAAGTCGAGGCTCACGCGGCGGCGCACGGCCTCCGGCGTATCCACCGGCCCGCGCGAGCCGTTGACGGCTGCCCAACCGGTCAGGCCCGGTTTCATGCGGTGGCGGTGGGCGTAGGACTCCACGAGCTTGGACGCCTCGGCGCCGCCGGTCAGCATGCCGATGGCGTGCGGCCGCGGCCCCACCAGGGACATCTCGCCCCGGATCACGTTCCAGAGTTGCGGCAGCTCATCCAGGCTGGTGCGGCGCAGGAAGCCGCCGACCTTGGTGACGCGGTCGTCGTCCTTGGTGACCTGCCGCGCGGCGGCGAAGTCGCTGGCCTCGGCGCGCATGGAGCGGAACTTCCAGACCAGCACCTCCTCGTTCAGGTAGCCGTGGCGGCGCTGCTT
>Ga0068865_100001490_pt1 | contig 13649 bp, 13 predicted proteins | sample KBSMisM12_FD_75293 | JGI IMG/M metagenome (GOLD analysis project Ga0068865, IMG submission 75293) | Miscanthus rhizosphere microbial communities from Kellogg Biological Station, Michigan, USA - KBS Miscanthus M1-2 | ecosystem: Host-associated > Plants > Roots > Rhizosphere > Soil ...
TGGGGCATGATCTTCCCGCGCGCACTCGAAGGGATGAACAGGACGCGCGATGAGTTGTATCGGATGTATCTCGCCGGCGAGTTGAACCACGAGGCGCGGCATCCGTCGCAGCTGTATGAATTCGCGCTCGAGGGCATCGTCATGTTCAGCGTGCTGTGGTTCTACTCGCGCAAGCCGCGCCCGCGCTACGCCGTGTCCGGTCTGTTCGCGCTGCTCTATGGCTTGTTTCGTTTCAGCGTCGAGTTCGTGCGCGAGCCTGACGTGCAGCTTGGCTACATCGCATTCGACTGGCTAACGATGGGCCAGATCCTTTCGCTGCCGCTGATCGTGATCGGGCTGGTGCTGCTGTGGATGTCGCGCAGGTCGCCGACCGTCCTGCCGCCCGCGGCGGCAGCGGCGATGGGTCTGAAAAAGGCAGCCTGATGCGCCAGTATCTCGATCTGCTGCGCCACGTACTGGACAACGGTGCCGACAAGGCTGACCGCACCGGCACCGGCACGCTGTCGGTGTTCGGCCATCAGCTGCGCTTCGATCTGGCCGATGGTTTTCCGCTGGTCACGACGAAAAAGCTGCACCTGAAATCGATCGTCCATGAGTTGCTGTGGTTTCTGCGCGGCGAAACGAATATTGCCTACCTCAAGGAACACGGCGTTTCGATCTGGGACGAGTGGGCCGATGCGCAGGGCGAACTCGGCCCGGTCTATGGCCGGCAGTGGCGCGCGTGGAATGCCGGCGACGGACGCACGATCGACCAGATCAGCTGGGTCATCGACGAGATCCGGCGCAATCCCGACTCACGCCGGCTCATCGTCAGCGCCTGGAACGTGGGGGACCTGCCGAAGATGGCGTTGCAGCCTTGCCACGCGCTGTTTCAGTTCCACATCGCGAACGGGCGCCTGTCGTGCCAGATGTATCAGCGCTCGGCGGACATCTTCCTCGGCGTGCCGTTCAACGTCGCCAGCTACGCGCTGCTGACGCACATGGTCGCACAGGTTTGCGAGTTGAGGCCGGGCGATTTCATCCTCACGCTCGGCGATGCACACTTGTACGTCAATCACCTCGAGCAGGCGCGCGAGCAGTTGACGCGCGCACCGCTGCCGCCGCCGCGCCTCACGCTGAATCCTGGTGTTCGCTCGATTTTCGATTTCCGCTTCGACGACATCGCGATCGAAGGCTACAAGGCGCATCCGTCGATCAAGGCGCCGATCGCCGTCTGATTTCCGCCTGGATGAATCCCCGCTGCGGGCGCTCGGCGCGGCAGCGGGGATCAGTCGCGCGATCGACTACGGTTTGAGCTGGCCGCGAATTTCGCCGGGCTTGTGCTCGGCGCTGTGCACGTTGACGTAGAGCTTGCCGGCCTTGAAGTTCGCGAACTGATCGTCGGTAAGCTTCGCGTCGGCCGGAGCGCTCCATGTACCGTCGGCGCCCTTGGTCAGCGTGATGATCGGCGGCCCGCTTGTGCCTGCCGCGCCGACATGGATATGCGCCGCCGTACCCTCGATCCCCATGGTCTTGACGCTGCCGCTCACCGACTTGTCGTCGCCGATGCTGAACTTGCCGCTGCCCGACGCCGTGGTCGTCACGGGCGGAGTTTCCTCGGCGCCGCTCAGGGTGACGTTGACGTCCTTCGCCCAAGCCGCGCCCGTACCGAGCGCGACCGCCAATGCCAGCGAGGCACCGGCTGCGCGCATTTTCGATATCTTGATGCTCATTGCCATCTCCTTGGAATGTGGTGAAGCGCGCCATTGTGCTGCGCGAAACGCTGAACCGTGAATGACGCCGCGATGGCAATGGGGCCGGCAGCTGCAGCGCAACAGTATACGTTCATGCGCATGCCGCTACGCTGGGACATCACGGTGCAGTCGAAGCTGTGGCGCCAGGGTTTTCGAGCAAGGAGGTCACCATGAAATGGGCGGGCATGTATCTTGTGGGATTCATCGTTCTGATCGGCGGTGTGCTGGCGGCCTTGTGGAAGCTGGGTATCCTGGCCAACATCGGCACGACGTGGACCGTGATCGGTGTAGTCATCGTCATCGGCTTCGGCATCATGATTTCCGTGTCGAACAGCGGGAGCAAGGAGAACATCGAGATCGATCGGAACTGATCGGCTCTTGCGCGTTTTGCTGCTGCACGACGAAACTTGGGTGCGCTTTCGTCTGGCGATCGATTCCGCGACGATCGGCACAATGATCGGCGCAAGCTTCACCAACGCGCCGTGGACTATGGGGAGAGCATGCGACACCGACTTGCGAGCATCGCCCTCGCGCCGATCCTGGTCGCACAAGGATTGCGCGTCAGGCGCGTGACGCCGCGCTTGCCCGAACCCTCTGGCGCGCGCTCGGGCATCGTCGGATCAGGACCGCGGCTGCGACTGCTGATCGCCGGCGACTCTTCCGCGGCGGGAGTAGGCGTGTCGTATCAGCAGGACGCTCTGTCAGGACACCTGGCCGCTGGCCTTTCCAACGCGTTCGAGTTGTCCTGGAAATTGGTGGCGCGCACGGGACACACGGTAAAGGACGTCCTCGATGGATTGCAGGTCGTCACGCCGGAGCCGTTCGACGTCGCATTCATCTGCGCTGGCGTGAACGACGTTACCGGCCATACGCGACCGCGCCGCTGGATCGCCAGGCAGAGCGCGCTGATCGAATTGCTGGCGTCGAGGTTCGGCGTGGCGCACGTCATTTTCTCCAGCCTGCCGCCGATGCATGTTTTTCCGGCTCTCCCGCAACCGCTGCGCTGGTACCTGGGGACGAAGGCGGCGCTGCTCGACGACTTGTTGGCCAGACTCGTCGAACGCGACGCCCGCTGCGAGCTGCTGCGCGTGGATTTCCCGCTAGAGGCGGGTTACATGGCAAGCGACGGATTTCATCCCGGTGCCGCAGCCTATCGGCTGTGGGGAAGCGTCGCAGCCGCGGCGATCCGACGCCGCTGCGGCGGGAGCCCGCCTTCGAGCTCTGAAGCAGGCATTCGCGCAGGCAATCTCGACTCAGTCGGGTAACCTGCCGGCGAGCCTCGTGAAGTCGACGTGTTGCGTAGGCAATGCCGCGCGTGCTGACACGCGCGCGGCGAACCACGACAATGCGCCAATGATCCTGAGCCTCATTGCCGCGCTCGACCGCAACCATGCCATCGGCCGCGCCGGCGAGATGCCTTGGCATCTGCCCGATGATCTGCGGCGCTTCAAGCAACTTACGCTCGGCAAGCCGGTGCTGATGGGGCGCAAGACTGCGCTGGCGATCGGCAAACCGCTACCGGGCCGGCGCAACCTCGTGTTGACGCGCCGTGCCGCCGCGCCGTTTCCCGGCCAGGAAGTTGTGTCGTCGATTCCCGCGGCGACCGCTGCGACGCAGGGTGAGGACCTGATGGTCATCGGCGGTGGCGAAGTCTATGCGCTCGCGCTGCCATTCGCGACCGATCTCAACCTCACCTGGATCGATACCGCGGCCGACCGGGCCGACGCGTTTTTTCCGCGCTTCGCTGCCGATGAGTGGATCGAGACTGCCAGAGTGCCGCACGCAGCCGACGCGAAGCACGAGTATTCTTTTACATTTGTGGATTACGTCAGGAAGGTCCGGACGAAGGGCTGAGGAGCGAGAGGAAGAGGCAAGGGGAGGAACGAGGGATCAGAACAAACATTCCCGCACGAGCGGACTGCGAAGCCGGGCGACGGCAGGAATCTCAGACAAATGGCCTCGTCTCTCTCCGCACCGGTTAGTCCTTCCCCGCCAGCCGCGGTCGCGTCGACTTGATCGCGATGAACTGCGGCTCCTCGGCATCGACACGCAGTGCGATCAGCTCGCCGCCCCATACGCAGCCACCGTCAATGGCGAAGACGCCCAAGCCCTGGAAGCGGCCCAGTGTCGACCAGTGGCCGCAGACGATCCGCGTGTCGCGCGGCTTCTGGCCGGGAACCTCGTACCATGGATACAGGCCGGGCTTCTGCGTGCCCGGCGCGCCCTTCTCGCTGTAGGCGATGCGGCCGCGCACGTCGCAAAAGCGCAGGCGCGTGAACACGTTGATAGCGGCGCGCAGGCGGTCGATGCCCTGCAGCCGCGGCAACCACAGATCCGGCTTGTTGCCGAACATGGCCTTGAGCAGCCGTCGCGCGCCGTCGCTGCGCAGGCGTTGCTCGACTTCGCGCGCGGCACGCTCGGCGGTGTCGATGTCCCAGCGCGGCGCCAGTCCGGCATGGACGAGCGCGAAATTCAGCTTGCGATCGACATGCAGCAGCGGCCGCGCGCGCAACCAGTCGAGCAGCAGCGTGCGGTCCGGCGCGAACAGCACTTCGCGCAGCTCGCTGTTGACCTTGGCCTGGTCGGCCTCGTCGCGTTCGGCGACCGAGAGCAGCGACAGATCGTGGTTGCCGAGTACGGTGATGGCGCGATCGCCGAGCGAGTGCACGAGGCGCAGCACGGCGAGCGACTGTCCGCCGCGATTGACCAGGTCGCCGCAGAGCCAGAGCGTGTCCTTGGCCTGGTCGAAGGCGACCTTTTCCAGCAGGCGGCTGAATTCCTCATAACAGCCCTGCAGGTCGCCGATGGCATAGGTCGCCATCAGCGAGTCTCCGCGCGCATCATGCGCAGCATCCTCGTCATCGCGATCGAGCGAAGGCGGCGACGGCAGCCGGGCGCGGCAAGACCGTGATGGCGGCTGTGGGAGTGCGCGAAAGGCGGTCGAGATTCACGGTGGCTGGTCCCTGTCCCTCAATGAACGGTCCGCGGCACCGATAGCGTGAACTGGGCGATGTTCGCGTCGAAGTGCCGGCCGTCGTCGGCGAGCATGTGATAGCTGCCGCGCATGGTGCCGACCGGTGTCTCGAGCACCGCTCCGGAGGTGTAGTGGAAATCCTCGCCCGGCCGCAGCCACGGCTGCTCGCCGACCACGCCATCGCCGCGTACTTCCTCCACCTTGCCGTTGGCATCGGTGATGATCCAATGACGCGAAATCAGACGCGCCGCGATGCTGCCGGCATTGGCGATGCGAATCGTGTAGGCGAATACGTAGCGGTCGTCCTCGGGCTTGGACTGCTCCGGCACGAAGCGCGTCTGCACGGCGACCGTGATGAGATACGGGTTCTTGTCACTCATGGGGCGATTCTCGCGGGATCAAACTTTTCCCGCAACCCGCCGGGGCTGGTCCATACCTTGCTTGTACGGCCGCCAAGCGGACGCGCGATGTGGCGCCGCGCTGCTTGCGCGTTCGCTGACGGTGTCGTGGGATTGGTGCGGTGGGCAGGAGGCCGGTCAATCGGCGCGGCCGGCGAGCGTTTGCGCGAGCGTGACAAACGCGGATGGCGCCAGCTGTTCGGCGCGCGCGCGGGGATCGATGCCCGCCGCATCGATCTGCTTTGCCGTGGCAAGGTCGCGCAAGGCGTTGCTCAGCGTCTTGCGGCGCTGGCCGAACGCGGCGCGGACGAGGCGATCGACCACGCCGCTGTCGGCATCGGGCAAAGCGTGCGCCGGCAGCGGCGTAAGGCGCACGATCGCCGAATCGACTTTCGGCGGCGGCCGGAAGGCGCCGGGCGGCACCTTGAACAAGGGCTCGACCGTGCAGCGCAGCTGCAGCATCACCGACAGCCGGCCGTAGGTCTTGCTGCCCGGCGGCGCTGCCATGCGATCGACAACTTCCTTCTGCAGCATGAAGTGCATGTCGCGGATCGAAGCCGCGTGATCGAGGCAGTGGAAAAGTATAGGAGTGGAAATATTGTAAGGCAGGTTGCCGGCCACACGCAGTTTGGAGTCACTCGTCAGCTCACTGAAGTCGACCGTCAGCACGTCGGCGCTGATGATGTGCAGGTCGCCGACATCTCGCGCGCGCGCGGCCAGTGAGGCGATCAGGTCGCGATCGAGTTCGATCGCGGTCAGGTGCCCGCACGCGCGCAGCAGCGGCAGCGTCAGCGCACCTTCGCCGGGGCCGATTTCGACGAGACGATCCTCAGGCCGAGGCGCGATGGCCTCGACGATGCGGCGCAGGATGCCGGGATCGTGCAGGAAGTGCTGGCCGAAGCGCTTGCGTGCGACGTGCACGTGCTGCGGATTGGATTCGGCGCTCACTTCGCCTTTTCCACGGGCACGGGCGAGGTCGCGCTGAGTTCCTCGAGCAGCCAGTCGCGGAACAGCTGCACCGACGGTTTGCGCGCGTGCTGTGGCGGATAGACCAGGTAGCAAGTCTGCGGCGAAGCGATGCGCTGCTTGAACGGCGCGACGAGCACGCCGGCGCGCAGCTTCGCCGCCGCCAGCGAGCCGCGCGCGAGCACGGCGCCCTGGCCCTGGATCGCGGCCTGCAGCGCGAGTTCGGAATCGTTGAACACCGGTCCGCGGCGCGGCTCGGCCTGGTTCATGCCGGCTGCCGTGAACCACGGCGCCCACGGCTGGTTGCGGATACGCAACAGCGGCACGCGCGCCAAATCCGCCGGCACGCGGATACGCGCGCTGCGGCGCAATTTCGGGCTCATGGTCGGAAACACTTCGTCATCGAAGAGCTTGACGCTTTCCAGATCCTCGTAGTTGCCGTTGCCGTAGCGGATGGCGACATCGACGCCGTCGTTGCGGAAGTCGGCCAGCGCCGTGGTGCTCTCGAGGCGCAATTCGACCTGCGGATGCCGTTCGAGAAAACCGCCCAGTCGCGCCACGAGCCACGCTGCGGCAAACGACGGCAACACGCTGACGGTAATCGAATTGGCGCTGTCGGCGCCGCGTACGCGCTCGACCGCCGCGGCGAGCGCGTCCAGCGTCGCGCGCACATCCTGGGCAAGCTGACGGCCGCTTTCGGTCGCTCGCATCTGGCGCCCCGCGCGCTCGAACAGGCGCACGCCGAGCGTTTCTTCGAGCGCGTGGATCTGATGGCTCACCGCACTGTGGGTCAGGTGCAGTTCGTCGGCGGCGCGCGTGTAGTTCTGGTGCCGCGCGGCGGCTTCGAGTACGCGGAACGAACGCAATGGGGGCAAGCGGTGCCAAGGATTCATGAGATGTGAATTGAATTCACAATTGAGGCGAGAAAATAGCGATTTTTTGTGGCGTGCGCCAGCCCTATTATGCGTTCTTGAAAGTAGGCAGCGTTACCCGCATGCATTGAAAGCGCGGGACAGCAGCGCCTCGGTGCCGCGTAACGCACTTTCGCCTGCAGGCAGCCATCCGCCCGCTGGCGTCCCCAAGGAATAGCCATGAATCCCAGAACCGTCACTTATCTCATCCTGCTCGGCATGATCTGGGGCTCGTCGTTCCTGTTCCAGCGCATCATCGTGCCGGTCGTCGGCTCGGGTGTGACTGCGGCGGGCCGGCTCGTACTCGCCGCGCTGGTGCTGGTCGCAATCCTGGCCGCCACGCGCCGCTCGCTCGAGTGGCGTCGCCGCTGGCGCGACTACCTGCTGGTCGGCCTGATCGGCGCGGGCTTGCCGTTCGCGTTCTTTGCCTTCGCCGCACATTACCTGCCGGCCGGCTACTCGGCCGTGCTCAATGCCACGGTGCCGCTGTTCACCGTGCTGATCGGCTGGGCCGGCGGCACACGGCCGTCGGCGTCGAAGCTCGCCGGCGTGTTCGTCGGCGTGCTCGGCGTCGTCACGCTCGCGCGCTTCGGCGACGTGCAACTGAACTGGATGACGGTTGCCGCGTTCGTTTGCACGCTCGCCGCGTCGGTGCTGTACGCGTTCAATGCGCGCATGGTCAAGGCGCGCTTCGCCGGCGCCGAACCGCTCGTCGTTGCCGCCGGCAGCATGATCGGTGCATCGCTGCCATTGTTGCCGTGGGGCATCTATTCGCTGCCGGCGCAGATGCCGTCGATCGGCGTCATGCTCGCGCTGCTCGCGCTCGGCGTCGTGTGTACGGGCGTGGCCTATGCGATTTACTATCGACTGATCCAGGAAGCGGGCAGCGAGCGCGCCGTGACGGTAACGTTTCTCGTGCCGATCTTTGCGCAGGCGTGGGGCGCCATGTTCATCGGCGAGCCGATTACCTGGGCCAGTGCCGCGGGTTGCCTGCTGGTCCTGTTCGCCGTCGCGCTGATCTTCGAACGCGTTCCCGGGTTTGCGCGCACCGTTGCGCCGGTGCCTCTGCTCGCCAAGCCGTGCCGTGATCTGTCTTGATCAAAAGACATCTTGAACGCGGATTACGCGGATAAACCGCGGATCGACGCGGATCAGAGCGTCAGGGAATCACATCTAAGCGCATCGCCCGACGGTCAGCAATCATAAGCGCCTGATCCGCGCAAATCCGCGTTCGTAGCCCTGCGATCCGCGCAATCTGCGTTCAAAAGCTCCTGGCGGCAGCGCGCGATGCGAGTTCGAGCGCGAGCTTTGCAGCTGCGATCATGCTCGAGGCATCGGCCTTGCCGGTGCCGGCGAGGTCCAGCGCGGTACCGTGGTCGACCGAGGTGCGGATAAAGGGCAGGCCGAGCGTCACGTTGATGCCGTGCCCGAACCCGGCGTGTTTGAGCACCGGCAAGCCCTGATCGTGATACATCGCCAGCACGGCGTCGAAGCGCACGAGCTGCGACGGCAGGAAGGCCGTGTCGGCCGGCAGCGGACCGGCGACGTCGAATCCCGCCGCACGCAGTTGTTCGATCGCCGGATTGATCGTGTCGATTTCCTCGCGGCCCAGATGCCCGTTTTCGCCCGCGTGCGGATTGAGACCAAGCACGGCCACGCGCGGAGCGGAGATGCCGAAGCGACCGATGAGATCGTCGCAGAGGATGCGCAACGTGCGCACGAGTCCTGCGCGCGTAATCGCTGCCGGCACCGCCGAGAGCGGCAGGTGCGTCGTCGCCAGTGCAACGCGAAGATCGCCGTCGAGACGCCCGCCGCCGGGCGCCGTCAGCAGCATGACGACATCGCTGCCGGCACGCTGCGCAAGGAATTCGGTGTGGCCGGTGAAGGCGATGCCGGCGTCGGCGACGATGCTCTTCTGCACCGGCGCGGTGACCAATGCGTCGAACTCTCCGTGCAGGCAGCCGTCGGCGGCGCGCGTCAGCATCGCGATCACGTGATGCGCATTGCGCACATCGAGCTGCCCCGCGACAACGGGCGCGGCCAGCGCGATGTCGATGCAGCGCAAATGACCCGGCACACGCGCGCTTCGGCGCGCGCCATCGAACGCTTCGATCTTCAACGTGATGCCACGCGTCTGTGCGCTGCGCAGGATCAGATCGACATTGCCGACCGCGATCAGGTCTGCGGCAAGTTCGGTTGCGGCAAGTGCCGCAACGAGTTCCGGCCCGATGCCCGCAGGCTCACCTGCGGTAATCGCGATCCGCGGCAGCACTGTGGTCGTCGCCATGGTCACTCGCTTCGCAGCAGAACGTGCATCGGCGCCCTTCCTGAAGGATCTTATCGAGTCGTCATTCCCGCGAAAGCGGGAAGCCATTCTGCTTCTTGACGGAGCACAAGATCAAAATGGGTCCCCGCTTTCGCGGGGATGACGACAAGTACTCGATTGAGCGGGACGATCAGTCCAGGACAATGCACTCCTGGAATGGCGGCAATGGCTTACGGCGCGGTCGGTTTCTTGTCGCCGACCATGCCGGCCGCACCGCACTGCGACAGGCTTGCCGACGCCATGCTCGAGTTGATCACGCAGGCATACGCCTCGGAACGAATCTGGCGCAGGAAGTTTTCGTACTCGTCTTCAGCCTTGCGGTTGCGCAGCACTTCACGCGCCTGGTCACGCTTGGCTTCGTCGGTGCGGTCGTTCTGGCGGGAGCCCAGAAGCTGCATGATGTGCCAGCCCACGTCGGTCTGGAACGGCTGCGACACTTCCTCCTCCTTCAGCGCGGCAATCGTCTCGGCAACCTTGGTGCCGTACTGGTCGATCGGGAACCAGCCCATGTCGCCGCCGGCGCCGGCCGTGGTCGAGTCCTTCGAATACTGCTTCGCGAGCTTGCTGAAATCCTCGTGGCCATCGACGATGCGCTGGCGGATCTCGCGCACGGCCTTCAACGCCTCCTCGCTCTGCACGAGTTCGTTCGTGGCGATTTCGATATGCCGCGCGTGATACTCGGTCACGACCTGGCGGCCGGTGGCGCGTTTCTCGACGAGCTTGACGATATGGAATCCGCTCGGACCGCGCATGACCGGCGAGACCTGTCCGGCCTGCATGCCTTCGGCCAGATTGGCGAATGCTTCCGGCACTTCGTCGAAGCGCCGCCAGCCCAGATCACCGCCCTCGAGTGCATCGGGTGCGTTGGAAAAGCGGATCGCGGCCGTCGTGAAGTCCAAGCCGCCGTCGACCTGCTTCTTCACGTCTTCGGCCTTGTCCTTGGCCTTCTGGATCTGGTCGGCATTCGCGCCTTCCGGAACGCTGACGAGGATGTGCGCCAGGTGCACTTCGCCGGCCTTGAGGCTGTTGCTGGCGAGCAGGATGTCGATTTCGCCGTCGGTGACGTTGACCTGGTTCTGCACGACGCGCTGGCGCAGCCGCGCGACCAGGATCTGGTCGCGGATCGACTTGCGGTATTCGTCATAGCCGATGCCTTCGCGTTCGAGCGACGCGCGCAGCGTGCGCACGTCGATCTTGTTGCCCTCAGCGACGCGCTGCATGGCCTGATCGATATCGGAATCGGTCACGCGAATGCCGGTGCTCTCGGCACGCTGCACCTGCAGGCGCAGCAGGATCAGGCGCTCGAGCACCTGGCGCTCGAGCTCGGCGCGCGGCGGCAACTGCTGCGGGTTGGAACGATACTGAGCGAGGATGTTGTTCACGGCCTTGTCGAGTTCGCTCTGCAGGATCACGTCCTCCTCGGCCACCGCGACGATGCGATCGAGCTGATCGGTCGGCAGCAGCGCCTGCGCGCGCACGACCGGCGCGGCAGCAAATGTGAGGAGAGCTACAACAGTTACAGCGACGAGCTTGTTCATCGATCGAGGATTCCAGATATTCGGGTACCGGCCGAGCCGGGCGCCGATGGCGCGGGGGCCAAACGGCGAATGATAGGGTTTTTGTGTAAGAAAACCGTTATTTGCAACAATTGTCGCGGGCAAGAGCGCCGGCCGGCGGCAGCTACGAACCCGCAGTTTACACGAAGCGAGAATCGCGCAACGTGTCGGCGTCCGCGGCCGTGCGGCCTCGCCGGCCACAACGGGCAATCAGGGGTATCCGAGCATCGTCCGGCGCAGATAGTTCTCGGTGCGCGTGCCGCTGCTGCCGACGCCCTTGAATTCGAGCTCGAAATACACCGCGGTATCGGCCGTGCTCGCGCCGACGATGTTGACGTAGTGGCGCACGAGGAAGCGCGCCGCCACGCAGCAGCTGTCGTATTCGAAACCACCGAACGCTTCGAGCAGCCGGCTGTCCATCAGCGAATAGTAGTAGCGGCCGATCAGGCTCCAGCGATCGTTGAGCGGAAACAGCGCGGACGTATCGACCTGTTCGAGGAAGTTGCGGCGGAAACGGTAGGACACGTTGACCACGCCCTCGGCGCCGAACCGGTACTCGACGCCGACGCCGGACAGATCGGTCTGGTGTGTGTTCGGATTCCATTGCTGGTCCCAGCGCAGATCCCAGCGGTCGTTTAGGCGCAGCTCGAGTTCACCGACATAGTCTGAACCGGAGTAGTCGAGCTCCGGAGCTCCCGGCAACTGTACCCTCTGCGTATCGAAGTAATGGATCTCGCCGATGCTGGCGCTCAGCAGCTGATCGCCGCTGTCGTTGTTGATCAGGCGCGTCGTCAACGCGGCAGTCAGGTTGTTCGCGTTGGTCTGCCGGTCCGCGCCGACGAAGGTGTTGGTGCGGAACAGGCTCGGGAAGTCGAATGTCGGCAACTGCGTGTCGAAGATCGGCAGGTCGCTCTGGTTGCGGTAGGGCACACGCAGATAGAACAGCCGTGGCTCCAGCGTCTGCGTGAAGTTGTCGCCGAACAATTCGGTCGAGCGCTCGAACACCAGGCCGCTGTCGAGGCTGAAGATCGGTGTGCTGCGCGAAGGCGAGTCTTCGGTCAGCGGCGGCGCACCCGGTTGCGTCGTCGCGTACTTGTCGAGATGACTCAGGTCATAGCCCGTATAGCGCAAGCCGAGTTCCGGGCGGATGAAATACGCCGCAGTCTCGAGCGGCAGCGCGACGTACGGATAGATGTCCACGCGTCCGCCGGTAACGGCATTGTCCTTGCTGAAATCGGCGTATTCGGCATTGACGCCGGCCACGAGCGAGCCGATGACGGAATGCTCGCCGACGAAGGTCGCACGCGGCAGGCGCCGGTAAGGTTCGAACACATTCGACAGCGTCGGATCGGTAATCTCCCAGGAATCGCCGCCGAAGCTGGCGCTCCACCAGTCGCCGTGGCCGTTGAGGTAGGCGCTGGACGGCAGCAGCGCCGTAGCGGTCGTGACGAAGCTGTTGCCGAAATCGCGCAGGTAGTTCGCATCGGAGACGTGATTGATGCTGATCACCGCGCCCCAGTTCGACGAGAACGACGTAATGTCGTTCAGGCGCAGGAAATTGCGGCTGTCCGGAATCGTCGGCACGAAGGTGCCCGGCGGCTGCGTGGCCAGATAGTCGCGGTACTCGTCGTCGGCCTGGCGGTCGTGCGGCATGTAGTTGAAGTCGAGTTCGAGCTTGCTCGACGACGACAGATAGCGGAACTGGCCTTCGAGCATGGCGCCGCGTTCGGTCATCACGCGCGGCGCGAGCGTGGCGTCGTAGTTCGGCGCGAGATTGAAGTAGTACGGAAAGCCGAGCACGAGCCCGCGGCGCTCGCTGTAGCCGACATGCGGCAGCAGGAAACCGCTCGAACGTTCGTTGTCCAGCGGAAAGCTCAGGTACGGAAACCAGAAAAACGGTATGCCGTCGTAGACCAGCGTGGCATCGTGCGCGCGGCCTTTTTCCTCGACGTGATCCATGTCCAGCTCGCTCGCGCGGATTTCCCACCGGCGATCGCTCGGATCGCATGTCGAATAGGTGGCGTCGAAGGACTGCGAATGGTCCGGGTCGGTCTGGTTGGCCTTTGCCGCGATGCCGCTGCCGCGCTGGTCGAGCAGCTGGTAGCGCACGTCGTCGAGATAGGTCGAATTCGGCGAGCCGGTGCCGTGCGCGCTGTCGGCCGAGAGCAGCGTCGCGTGATCCTGGAAGCGCACGTTGCCGGTCGCGGTGTAGTCGGTCGTCTCGCGATCGTAGGTGACGACGTCGGCCTTGAGCAGCGCATCGAGCTTGCTCAGTTCGACATCGCCCTCGAGCCGGTCATGCGTGGCATCGGCCTGGGTGACCTTGCGGGCGACGATGTCCGTCGGCGCCTGCGCGCGGTCGCCGGCGCCGGGCAGTCCCGGCGTGTAGAAATCGAGCAGGTCGTTGCGCTTGCAGCCGACATACTTGTTCTTCGGCTTCGGGCAGACGAGGACGCCGACCGGGCAGATCGGAGGCACGTCCGAGGTGTCGCCGGCCGCGGCAACGACGGCCGGCGCAGGAACATCGTCCGCGAACGTCGACGCCAACGGTGCCAGGGCCAGAACCAGCGGCAGCAGTCTGAGATGCGTCGGCATGCTGCGGCGAATTGGGAGCACGTCTTTACGCACCTGGAAGTTCGCAAACGGGGCCACAGCTTGCCCGAAAGCGGCGAAACCGGCAATGCGCGCCGCCCGCGCGCGCACGCCGTCGCTGTGTTGCCGTCGAACGTTGTTGCCGTTGGCGCGGTTGGCTGGTCGAGAACAGCCTGATCGTGCTCAGGCTGCC
>Ga0068865_100001493_pt1 | contig 13644 bp, 9 predicted proteins | sample KBSMisM12_FD_75293 | JGI IMG/M metagenome (GOLD analysis project Ga0068865, IMG submission 75293) | Miscanthus rhizosphere microbial communities from Kellogg Biological Station, Michigan, USA - KBS Miscanthus M1-2 | ecosystem: Host-associated > Plants > Roots > Rhizosphere > Soil ...
GGGCGCGGCGAGGGGACGAACGGGGCGCAGGCATTCCGGGTTGACCTCGGGCTTGTCCGCGAGCGCGCCGTCCGTGTCACGGACAGCGCGAACGGGATCGCGCGGATCGCCGACGCGGTCGCCGACGGCGCCGACACACAGCTGCGCGCGCTCGACGAAGCGGCAGGCGGCGTCAACCAGATGGCCGCCTCACTGCGGGAGACGGCGAGTCAGGCCGAGTCGGTGGCGGCGTCCACGGAGGAGCTCGTGTCGGCGGTCAACGAGCTCTCGGTGTCGCTCGAGCAGGTCTCGACCAACACCGCCGGCCTGGCGAGCGCGGTGACCGAGACCGCCGCCTCGGCCACCGAGACCAGCGCCTCGATTCAGTCCGTCCGCGCGACGACCGACTCGATGGCGAGCGTGTCGCAGCAGGTGGCCGCCTCGGTGACCCAGATGGCCGCCGCGACCAAGACGATGAGCCGCGACACGGAAGAATTTGCGAGCTCGGTCACCGAGACCGCCGCCGCGATCGAGGAGATGTCGCGGTCGATCGCCGCCGTCGCCGACAACGCGAACGACCTGGCGGTCTCCGCCGAAGAGACCTCGTCCGCGATCAACGAGATGGCCGCGTCCATCGAGGAAGTCGGGGCGATGGCCGAGAGCCTCAATACCGCGGTCGAGCAGAACGCTGCGTCGATCGAGCAGATGTCGCGATCGGTGAAAGCCGTCGCCGAGAACGGACGACGGATTACGGAGACCGCCAACGGCGCCGCCGCGACCGCCCAGCAGATGGAGCGGTCGAGCCAGTCAGTCGCGACGCTCGCGCGCCAGGGCGACGAGATGACGCGACGCGTCGGCCGCGACGCCGAGGAGGGCGGCGCGGTCGTCCAGCGATCGATCCAGGGGATCGGCCGGCTGCGCGAGTCGATGGTCCAGTCGGCGACGGTGATGCGCGAGATGGGCAAGCGCACCAACGAGATCAATTCGATCGTCGACACCATCAACCTGATTGCCGAGCGCACCAACCTGCTGTCGCTCAACGCCTCGATCGAGGCGGCGCGCGCCGGCGACGCGGGCCGCGGCTTCGCCGTGGTCGCCGAAGAGATTCGCAACCTCGCGGATCGCTCCGCCAAGGCGACGGCGGACATCGCCGGCATCATCAAGGCGCTGCAGGAAGTGGCGCAGGACGCGGTGCTCGCGACCAACGACGGCCTGCGGGTCGCCGACGACAGCAATTCCCTGGCGGAGTCCGGCGCGGCCGGGCTGAAGAAGATCATGACCGGGGTCGGCGAACTGACCGGCGTGGTTGGCGAAATCGCGCGCGCGACCGACGAGCAGCGCAGCGCCGCCCAGGCGATGGTGACCGCGGTGTCGGCGACCGCCGAGCAGGCGCGCCTGGTCGCCGCCGGCACCTCCGAGCAATCGACCGCGGCCGGCAGCATCGTTCAGGCGACGGCGCAGATGCGGCGGATCGCGCAGGAGGTGACCAAGGCGATCGCCGAGCAGGGCAACGCCGCGCGCGACATCATCAAAGCTTCGCAGGCGACCACCAAAACCGCGGCGCAGGTGCGGAAGGCGTCAGGGGAGCAGGCGACCTCCGCCGGTCAGATCACGCAGGCGGCCGACGCGATGCGCCGCGGCGCCGCCAGCACCTCGCGTGCGCTCGCCGAGCAGGCGACGGCCGCCGATCAGATCGTGACGGCGACCGGATCGCTCAACGGCCTAATCGTCAACGTCAACAAGGCGATGAGCGAACAGGCAACGGCGTCGACCCAGGTCAGCACCGCGGTGAACAGCATGCGGCGCGACACCGAACAGGCATCTCGGGCCCTCGCCGAGCAGTCGCGCGGGCTCAAGGACATGGTCAGCGCAACCCAGAACACAGCGAAGCAGATGAAGCTGATCACGCACGCCAATCGTGATCATTCGGGCGTGGCCGGCCGGCTGCTGGATCAGCTGCGCGAGATCCGCCAGATCTCCGATCGCAACGCGCGGGAAGTGAAGGAGACCAAGGGCGGCGCCGCCGATCTCCTCCGGCATGCGCAGGAACTGGCCGGGATCGTCCAGCGCAGCGACGAGCGCGCGTCAACCAACGGCCGCTCCGCAACGAACGGCAAGCGGAAAGGATCGAACGGCCGCGGATGAGCGTCGATCGGTCGCCCGCTGAGGCGCGTGGTTCCGAGGGACAGGCGCGTCAGATCGGCATCCTCACGACAGACGACCGGCTGGTCATTACCAGCTGGGACGCCGCGCTGGCGTCGATGACGAGGATCGACGCGGCGGCTGCGATCGGTCGCCCTCTGGCTGAGGTCGTGCCTGACCTGGAGGCGCGCGGCCTGCTGGGGATCATCCGAGCCACCCTCGTCACCGGCGCGCCGACCGTGCTCGCGCCGGCCTTCCACAAATATCTGATTCCCGCCCCGGTGGCGGGGACGTCCTCGCGCTACGACCACATGCAGCAGCGGGTGGCGATCGGCGCGCTGGTCGAGGGCGAGCGGGCCACCGGCCTGCTCATTACCATCGAGGACGTGACCGAGCGGCTCGAGCTCGAGCATCAGCTCGCGGGAGAACTGCGCGAGGGTAACGCCGGCGCGCGGATGCGCGCGATCGAGCGGCTCGCGGCGCTGAACCCGGTCGAAGGTCTCGGGCCGCTGCGCTCCGCCATGGCTGACGAGGACTGGCAGGTCCGTCGAGCGGCGGTCGACGCGCTCGCGGGGCGTCGCGATCCGGGGCTGGTCGATGCCCTCGTGTCGGCGCTGCGCGAAGGGCATCGCAATTTCAGCGTGCTCAGCAGCGCGCTGCAGCTGCTGTCGCTCACCGGCGTCGAGCTGACCTCGTCGCTCGTGGACCTGATGCGGCATCCCGACGCCGACCTTCGCATCCAGGTCGCGCTCGCGCTCGGCACCCAGTCAGGTCCCGATGCAGTGGGCGCGCTTCTTGCGGCACTCGACGATGAAGACGTGAACGTGAGATTCCATGCAATCGAAGCGCTCGGGAAGCTGGCTCCTGCCGCGGCAGTCGAGCCGCTCGCGGCCATCGCCGAGTCGCACGACTTCTTCCTGGCGTTTCCGGCACTCGACGCGCTTTCGCGGATCAGCGATGCGGCGGTCGCCCCGCGTCTCGTCCCGCTGCTGCGCGACGACCTCGTGGGCGCTCAAGCCGCGGAAGCGCTGGGACAGCTCGGCGACGAAGACGCGGTGGCGCCGTTGGTCGAGGCGCTCGACTGGCCCCAGGCGTCGCCGGCCAGCATCGTCGACGCGCTCCTGGCGATCCATCACCGCTACACCGAGATGTTCAGCGGGGGAGGCGCGCACATCGAGGAAGCGATCCGCGCCTGCATGCGGCCGTCCGGTGCGCAGCGCCTGATTGACGCGGCTGGGCACGCCAGCGGATCGTCGCTGCGTCAGTTCGTGATCGTGCTCGGCTGGCTGCACAGCGCTGAGGTGAGGCGCGCGCTGGCGCTGTTGCTCGGCACGCCGGGCGTGCAGCAGGAACTGCTCGAGGCGATTGTCCGGTTCGGCGCGCCGATGGTCGACCGGCTGATCGAGCACCTCGACAGCGAAGACGCCGAGACCAGACGGGCCGCGGTCGTGGCGCTGGGCCGGATCGGTGATGCCCGGGCGGTCGAACCGCTGATTCGCCTGCTGGACGAAGACGACCGCGATCTGCTGGTCGCCGTCACCGCGGCGCTGGCGCACCTCGGCGACGGCCGTGCCTTCGAAGCGCTGCTGCGCCTGATCGGCGACGCCAACGTCTCGATCCGGCAGGGGGCGATCGGCGCGCTGAACTCGATCGGCCACCCGGACATGAGCGCGCGAATGCAGCGCCTGCTCGAAGACGGCGATCCGCTGGTCCGCGAGTCGGCGGTCAAGATCGCCGGCTACTTCGGCTACGCCTCCTGCACCGATGCGATCCTCGACCGGTGCCGCGACACGGATGAGACCGTTCGCGCCGCCGCGCTCGAGCACGTCGCCTTCCTCGACGACGATCGGAGCGTGCCGATCCTGGTCGCGGCGATGGCCACCGACACGCCCCGGGCGCGAGCGGCGGCCGCCCAGGCTCTCGCGCATGCCGAATCTCCCGAAGCGCTGGACGCGCTGCGCCGTGGCGTCGGCGATCTGGATCAGTGGGTGCGCTACTTCAGCGTGATCAGCCTCGGCCGCCAGGCCGATCGCACCTCGCTGGCGCTGCTGGAACGGGTGGCGGCAGAGGACGGGGCGCAGCAGGTGCGGATTGCGGCCGTCGGCGCCATCGGCGCGATCGGGATCGCCAGCGACGATGTGGCCGTGCCGCTGCTCGCGAGCTTCATCGACGGGGCCGACGACGAACTGGCAGTGGCGGCCGCGCGCGCGCTCGGCTCGGTCGAGGCCACGTCGGCAGTCGAGGTGCTGCGCCGTGCGATGTCTGCGCGCCAGCCGGATCGGCGCGCGGCCGCGGCAGAGGCCATCGCCCGCCGCGGCGGCGCAAGCGGCGTCGAATTGCTGCAGTGGACCGCGGCTGCCGACGCGGATCCGGCGGTGACGCGCGCCGCTCTCGACGGGCTCAGCCGCATCGGTGCGGGTACCACGCCGCAGGCAGGCGCGGCGGTCCTGGCGATTGCCGCCGTAGCCGGCGACCCGGCGCGCCGTACGGACGCGATCGGCACCCTGGCGCGGATGCCTGAAGCCGCGATTCCCCGGATCGGCGCCGCGCTGGCGTCGCGCGAGCCGTCGGTGCGCCGGGCCGTGATTGAAGCGCTGGGGCGAAGAGCCCATCCCGCCGCATCCGCGTACGTCCTCACCGCGTTGAGCGATCCGGATGCGTCGGTCAGGCAACTCGCGGTCACCGTGCTGTCGCGGCTGGGTACCCGCGGAGTGGCGCGTGCCTTCGCCGAGCTTGCCGCGTCCGACCCATCGGAAGTCGTCCGCCGCGCGGCCGAAGTTGCGCTGCGGCGCATGAGAAAGGGGCTGGATGCTGCCCAGCCGCCGGATGAGCGATGACCGGGTTCCGCTCGGACGCTCTGGGGATCCCGCCGATCGGGCTGCCGGTGCTGCGCGAGCTCATTCACGATCGGACCGGCCTGTTCTTCGACGCCGATCGCACGGAGCTCCTGGCCGAACGGATCGCGCCGCTCGTCGTCGAGCGCGGCTTCCGATCGTTCCTGGACTTGTACTACCTGCTCAGGTACGACGAAGGGCTGGCGGCCGAGGCCTGGCGACAGGTGCTCGATGCGCTGTCGGTGCCGGAGACCTATTTCTGGCGCGAGATGGATCAGATCCGCGCGGTCGCGTGCCGGGTGGTGCCGGAGCTGGTGCGCCTCGGCGCGGACCGCATCCGGATCTGGAGCGCGCCTTGCGCGTCGGGCGAGGAGCCGCTGACCATCGCCATGGCGCTGAACGAGGCCGGTTGGTTCGATCGGATCCCGATCGAGATTCACGGCAGCGACGGCAGCGCCGCCGCGATCGCCAGGGCGAAGGCGGGACGCTACCGTCAGCGGTCGATGCGGGCGCTGCCGGAGCCGATGCTGGAGAAGTATTTCACCGCCGACGAGGGATCCTATGTCCCGCAGGCCGACCTGGCCCGGCGCATCACGTCATGGAGTGTGGTCAATTTGATGGTTCCCGAAGACGTGGCGCCGTATGCGCGCGCCCCGATCGTGTTCTGCCGGAACGCGTTCATTTATTTTTCGCCGCAGGCGATCAAGCGGGTGGTCGCCCAGCTGGCGGCCGCGATGCCGACGCCGGCCTACCTGTGCGTCGGCGCCTCGGAATCGCTGCTCACCGTCACGTCGGCGTTCTCGCTCGAGGAGATCGATCGCGCGTTCGTCTACGTGAAGCGGGGCGCCGATGAGTGAGATCGCCCGCATCCTGATCGTCGACGATTCCGCCTACGTCCGGAAAGTGATCCGGCAGATGCTGTCGCGCAGCCCCTTCCTGGAGGTTGTCGGGACCGCGCGCGACGGCCGTGAGGCGCTGGAGATGGCGGAGGAGCTCCGGCCCGACGTCATCACCTGCGACCTGATCATGCCGGTGCTCGACGGGGTCGGGTTCATCAAGGCCCAGATGGCGCGCCGCCCGGTGCCGATCGTCGTGGTCAGCGTCGCGAGCGAGTCGGGCGAACTGGTGCTCGCCGCCCTGGACGCGGGCGCCGTCGATTTCGTGCAGAAGCCGACGGCGCTGGCGACCGATCGCGTGCTGGAAATTGCGGACGAGCTGATCGAGAAGGTGAAGGGGGCGGCGGTCGCTCATCCCGCTGCCAGCCGTGAAATCCCCACGCCGGCCCCGGCCCGGCCGGCCACCGCGAGGTCGGTGGACATCGTCGTGATCGGGATTTCGACGGGTGGGCCCCAGGCGCTGAAAATGCTCATCCCACGGCTACCGGCCGAGCTGGCCGTGCCGATCGCGATTGTTCTGCACATGCCGGTTGGCTACACTGAGCTCTACGCGCGCAAGCTGAACGAACAATCAGCGCTGAACGTGATCGAGTCGAAGGGCGGGGAGCTCGTCACGAAAGGGGTCGTGTATCTGGCGCCGGCCGGACGCCATCTCACGCTGCGGCGCAATCAGGCCGGCGACGTCGTCACGCATCTCGACGTCCGGCCGCTCGATGCCCTCTACCGGCCGTCGGTCGACTCGTTGTTTCACTCGGCCGCGGACGCATACGGCGCCCGCGTCCTCGGGATCGTCATGACCGGGATGGGGTCCGACGGACGCGAGGGCGCCGCCTGGATCAAGGCCAAAGGCGGCATCGTGCTGACCGAATCGGAGGCAAGCTGCGTGGTGTATGGGATGCCGCGGTCGATCGTCGAAGCCGGACTGAGCGACGGCAGTATCATGCTCGATCGCATGGCCGATGCGATGCTGGCCCGGATATGAGCGCGGAGAAGATCCTCCTCGTCGACGACTCAGCCATGGCGCGGCGTGCCGCGCGCCAGATTCTCGAGTCCGCCGGATACTCGGTGGCGGAAGCCGAAGACGGGCTCATCGCGCTGGAACGCTACTTCCTCGAAAAGCCGGACCTGGTCTTGCTGGATCTGGTGATGAAGGGCATGAACGGCCTTGATGTGCTGAAGAAGCTGACGGAAATGGACGGGCAGGTGCGGGTGATCGTGGTGTCGGCTGACGTCCAGGACTCGTCGCGCGAGCTCGCCGAGTCGGGCGGCGCCGCCGGTTTCCTCAACAAGCCGATCGATCGCGAAGCCCTGTTGCGCGCGGTGTCCAGGACGCTCCAGACGGGCAGCTCATGGAACTGACCGCACTCCAGGAGGACGCGCTCGTCGAATTGCTGAACATCGGGTTCGGCCGGGCGGCGGCGTCGCTCTCGCAGCTCACCGGCCATCGCGTCCTGCTCGAGGTGCCCCAGGTCACGCTGCAGGCGGTCGACGACGTGGGCGAGTCGCTGGCGCGGGTGGTCCAGGGGCCGGTCGCCAGCGTGCACCAGATTTTCAGCGGTCCGGTCGCCGGCGACGCGCTGCTGATCCTGGACGAGCCCGGCGCGGCGATGCTCAAGGAGCTGCTGACGAACGAGCCGGCGCTGCCGCTGTCGATCGACGCCTCGGCACGGGAGGTGATTACCGAGATCGGCAACATCCTCCTCAACGCCTGCCTCGGGACGTTCGGCAACCTGCTGAAGGTCCAGGTGTCGTTCTCGGTGCCGCATTTGAACATCGAGCACGTCGGCGCGATTCTGGAGTCGCTGAAAGTCCAGCACGAAGGCATCCGCTACGCGCTCGTCGTCCACGCCGGCTTCCGCCTGCGCGATACGCAGGTCACCGGCTACATGGTGATCGTGCTCAGCGTCGCCTCGCTCGATCGTCTGATTCGCGCAGTCGAGGACTGGGAACGGTCGCAAAGTTGATCATGGCGGCGAAGGTGCAGAACCCGGACGCGCTGCGCGACGCGGCGGCGAAATGGTTCGAGGAGCTCGACGATCGTGGTGTGTTCATCACCGACGATCGATTCATCGTCCGCCGCTGGAATCACTGGCTCGCCGCGCAAACCGGCAAACGCGCCGAGGACATCGTCGGCCGGCCGCTCTTCGAGCTGTTCCCGGACATCGTCGGGCGGGGACTCGACGCGTCCTATCGCGACGCGCTGGCCGGGGAAGTGCGCATCCTGTCGCAGCGCTTCCACAAGTACCTGATTCCGATCACGCGCAGCTTTCACGGCGCCGGCCTGACCGAGATGGCCCAGTCGGCGCGCATCGAGCCGCTGCGGGACGAGCGATCGATCATCGGCACGATCACCCTGATCGAGGACGTCACCGAACGGGTCATTTCCGAGCGCGAGCTCCGCAACCAGATCTCCGCGTCGGACCAGGCGCGGCAGATGGCGGAAGAGGCGTCGCGGCTGAAGGACGAGTTCCTCGCCACGCTGTCGCACGAGATCCGCACCCCGCTCAACGCCGTCATCGGCTGGACGCGGATTCTCCAGACGCAGCCGTCGGTGCGATCGCGGGCGCACGCCCTCGAGGTCATCGAACGCAACGCGATGTCGCAGATGCGGCTGGTCGAGGATCTGCTCGACATGGCGCGGATCATCAGCGGCAAGCTGCGGCTGAAAATCGACGGCGTGTCGCTGGTCGACGTCGCCCAGGCGGCGATCGACGTCGTCGCGCCGGGCGCGGCGGCCAAGCAGATCGCGATCGAGGCGGTCTTCGCGCCGGATGTGCCCAGCGTCAGCGGCGACGGCGAGCGGCTCCAGCAGGTGGTGTGGAACCTCCTCTCCAACGCGCTGAAGTTCACCGAGGCCGGTGGGCGCATACGGCTCGAAGTCGCGACCGACGGCGTGAACGTGCGGCTGTCGGTGCGTGACAACGGCCAGGGCATCGCGCCCGACTTCGTGCCTTATGTGTTCGATCGGTTTCGCCAGGCGGACGCGTCGGCGAGCCGCCGCCACGGCGGGCTCGGGCTCGGGCTCTCGCTGGTCCGGCAGATCGTGGAGCTGCACGGCGGCAGGGTCGGCGTCGAAAGCGGCGGCGTGAAGCAGGGGTCGCTGTTCTGGTTCAGCCTGCCGGCGGTTCCGGATCTCGACCGACGGCCCGTGATGAAGCCGGCGCCGAGCGAGCCGGTGACCCTCAACGGCACCTCGATCCTCATCGTCGACGACGAGAACGATGCGCGCGAGATGCTGGTGGCGATGCTGGAGAACTTCGGCGCGACCGTGCGGGCCGCCGCATCAGCGAAGGAGGCGCTCGGGATTCTGGAGAGCGGCGCGTTCGAGCCGGACGTGCTCGTCTCCGACGTAGGGATGGCCGACACCGATGGGTTCGCGCTGATCCGGTCGATCCGCCTGCTCGATCAACCGAAGGCGCGGTCGCTGCCGGCGATCGCGGTGACCGCGTACGCGAACCCGGAGGATCGGGTGAGGGCGCTCGTGGCCGGCTATCAGAATCACATTCCGAAGCCGGTCGACGCCAACGCGCTCGCAGCGGCGATTGTCCAGCTCGTCACGGCTTAGCTTCGGACTAGCTTTCGGTCTCCGTCTCGATTTCGGTCTGCCAGTCCTGCAGCGGCTGCGGCCCCGCCTGAATGCCTTCGAGATCGGGATCGACACCGCCGGCGCGGCCCGGGCTGGTCGCTTTCTGGGCGGCCACCTCCTGCCGTTTCGCCTGCTTTTCCTTTTGACGTTCCTGGCGCTGGCGTTCGCGCTGGCGCTTCTGTTGCGAGGGTCTCGATTTGTTCACGGTCCAATTGTACGACGATCGCGCGGTCCTGTCATAATGATCCGTGCCATTTACCGAACTCGGACTACATCAAAGCCTGCTCCAGGGGCTCAAAGACCTCGGCTTCACGCGACCCACACCGATCCAGGCTGACGCGATCCCGCTGGCAATGGCCGGCCAGGACCTGCTCGCCTGCGCGATGACCGGCAGCGGCAAGACCGCGGCGTTTCTGCTGCCGATTCTCAACGGACTCATCGGCAAGCCGCGCGGGACGACGCGGGCGCTGGTGCTGACGCCGACGCGGGAACTGGCGGCGCAGATCGTCGAAGATCTGAACGACCTCGCCGTCCACACGCCGTTGACGGCCGCCGCCGTGTTCGGCGGCGTCGGCATGGGGCCGCAGGAACACGCCTTCCGCAGCGGCGTCGACGTCATCGTCGCGACACCGGGCCGGCTGCTGGATCATTTTCGATCGTCGTACGCCAAGCTCGGCAGCCTGCAGTATCTCGTGCTCGACGAGGCCGATCGCATGCTCGACATGGGATTCCTGCCGGACATCCGGCGCGTGCTGAAGCACATCCCACCGCCGGCCAAGCGGCAGACGCTGTTTTTCAGCGCGACCATGCCGCCGCCGATCGCGCAGCTGTCGAAGGAGATGCTGAAGTCGCCCGCGACGATCAACATCGAGCGGCGGTCCACGCCGGCGGTCGGGATCACGCACGCGGTCTACCCGGTGCCGCAGCACCTCAAGCCGGCGCTGCTGCTGCACCTGCTGAAGGGCGCCGACATGCACGACGCGCTGGTGTTCACGCGGACGAAGCATCGCGCCAACCGGCTCGCCAAGTTTCTCGGCGACGCCGGCGTCAAGGTCGAGCGGATTCACGGCAACCGGTCGCAGGCGCAGCGGACCGAGGCGCTCGCGGGATTCAAGAGCGGCAAGTATCGCGTGCTGGTCGCGACCGACATCGCCGCGCGCGGCATCGACGTCACGGCGCTGGGCCACGTCGTGAATTTCGACGTGCCGCACGTGGCCGAGGACTACATCCACCGGGTCGGCCGCACCGCGCGGGCGGAAACGACCGGCTCGGCCTACACCCTCGTGGCGCAGGAAGAGGAAGGCGATCTGCGCGGCATCGAGAAGGCGATCGCGGCGCGGCTGCCCCGGGTGACGCTGCCGGACTTCGACTACAACGCACGGCCGCAGCAGAACCTCGATCAGCGGCCGCCGCGTCCGGCGCGCGACCCGCGAAGCCGTCCCCATGGCCACGGATCGCGCGGTCCCGGCGGCGGGGGGCCATCGGCTCGCGGGCCTCAACAGCGCCGGTGGTCCGGCGCGCCTCGTCGGCGGGCATGACGGAACCAGGGTACCCCGCGGCCCGGATCGTTGCGCCGAAGGTCGAGGCGCATTTCGCGCAGCACGCCGAGGAGGCGCGGCGGCGCGGCCGCGAGGTCCGCGTGCCGCCGCCGGATGCGGACACCATCGAGGCGATCATCGACGCCGCGTTCTGGGCCAGCCTGCGGCGCGAGGAAAGCTACGTCCCCAAGATCTCGCTCGTGCTGCTGCCGCCGGAGGCGGCCGATCATCCGCTGCTGTTCGAGCGGCCGCTGCCGCTCCAACCGGACAAGCTGGTGAAGGTGGCGCCGGCGGTCGAGCGCGCCGGAATCCACCTCGGGGTGTGGCGCAACGAAGAAGGGCTCTTCGTCTGGGGCACGGCGCGGGTCATTCCGGCCTTGTCCATCGTCGTCGAGGTCGCGGCGCCGGGGCTTCTCGTGGTGAAGCATCACCGCGGCGGAGAGTCGGGAAAGTTCGTGAACGTCGCGGTGCTCGAAGGCGATCAGATCAAGGTGGTGGACGAGCGCGCGTCGAGCCTGCCCGACTGCCCGCCGCTGCTGTCGTCGCTGCTCGGGTTCGATTCACCCGCGTCGTGGATCAAGCGGTTCGACTCGGTCAACGTGCTGGTGCAGCTGGCGGTGTCGATGCGTGCGCACGGGCGCGGCGGCCTGCTGCTGGTGGTGCCGGCCGGCGACGCGGGCTGGCAGGACTCCATCGTCCGGCCGATTCCGTACGCGGTGGTGCCGGCGTTTGCGGAGCTCGCGGAGCTCACGCGGGATACAGCGACGGGGACCGACGTTCGTCTCTGGCAGGACGCGGTGAACCGCGCGGTGGAGGCGGTGGCCGGGCTGACGGCGGTGGACGGCGCCACGGTGCTGACCAACACGTACGAGCTGATGGCCTTCGGCGCGAAGATCGCCCGGCGCAAAGGATCGCCGCAAGTGGAGCAGGTGGCGGTCACGGAGCCGGTCGAAGGGAATGTCGCGGCGACGGTCCATCCCACACAGCTCGGCGGCACCCGCCATCTGTCCGCCGCCCAGTTCGTGCACGATCAGCAGCGCGGGGTCGCGCTCGTCGCGTCGCAGGATGGACGCTTCACCGTCTTCGCGTGGTCGCCGTGCGAGGGCATGGTCCACGCGCACCGGGTCGAGACGCTGCTGTTGTAGGCCGGTCCTACATTCCGGCCGAATTAGCCGCGCGCTTTTTTGCGGCGGCGGCCAGTTTCTCCTCGTCGATCGCCCGCCGCACTTCCTGCAGATGGTTCCGGTAGGCCGGCTCGTTCGCGTTCAGGGCGACGGCGCGCGCGAGCTCTGACGCCGCGAGCGTCAGCCGTCCGGTCCTGAAGGCGACCCAGCCCAGCGTATCGTGGACATCGGCGTCAGCCGGGAGCGCGGCGGCCGCGTTGCGCGCAAGCTCCAGCGCCGGGAGCAGATGCGTGTCGTCCGCGGCGTAAAGTCGCGCGAGGTTGTTCGACGCGATCGGCTCGCCCGGCTCCAGCGCGAGCGCCTGCTCGTACCGCGCGCGCGCGTCCGCGGGGCGTCCCGCCGCTTCGAGGACGACGCCCAGTGCGGTGCGGGGGGCGGCCGCGTTCGGCAGCTGCGCCGCCGCCCGCTCGAGCGTGGTGCGGGCGCGATCATAATCGCCGCGACCGCCGTAGATGTGCGCCAGCAGCGCGTAGCTGTCGAACGTCGACGGTGCGACCGCGATGGCATGCGTGAGATTGCCTTCGGCGGCAGCCGTGTCGTTCGAGGCGATCGCCGTGCGCGCGGCCAGCAGCAGCGCGTCGGGAGAGTCGGGCGCCTGTTCCAGGGCGCGCGTGGCGTGGGCACGCGCCTGAGCGACGGCGCCATCGGCCAGGTCCAGCGAGCCGAGGCTGATCGACGGCGCCGCGGACTCCGGGTAGTCGGCGCTCATCCGCTGCAGTTCCACGCGAGCACGCGCGTCCTGATGGTCCGCGATCAACGCGCGTGCGAAGGTCAGGCGCGCGTCCAGCGACGAGCCGGCCGCCGCCGCCAGATCGATCGCCTCGCGCGGACGACCGGCGGCGAGCGTGGTTCTGGCCAGCTGGAGGTTCGCCTCCTTCGTCAGGCGATTCTGCCGCAGCACTTCGCGGAACGCGCGCTCGGCGGCCGCGAGGTGATCGCGTTGCAGCTCGATCGTGCCGATCACGTAGTGAGCCGACGCCATCTGCGGGTCCAGATCGATCGCACCGCGCGCCGCGGCGATCGCCTCGTCCTCCTTGCCCTCGCGCATCAGCAGCTGCGCGTTGAGCGCCAGCATCTCCGACGTCGGCCGGCGCTTCATCACGCCGTCGAGAAGACTCCGGGCGGCCGCCGGCGAGCCCGACTCCAGCTCGATGGCCGCAAGGCGTACCGTGGCCGCGGTCGCCGACGGGCCGCCGGCCAGCGGCTCGAGCACCGCGCGGGCCTCCTGATAGCGGCGCGCGGCGGAGTAGTAGTCGGCGAGCGCCAGGGTGGACTTCTGCTTCTGATTCGGCTGTGCGGCGGCGGTTTTGAGAAACGGCTCCGCGGCGGCATCGCGACCGGTCGACAGATAGAACGCCGCCGCGGCGCGATTCGCCGCCTCGCTCGACGGAGTCGCGCCGACCGCCTGCAGGAATTCGCGCTCCGCTTCCGGCAGGCGATCGTTCGCCGCCAGGTAGCGCGCGAGGCCCACGTGCGCGTCGGCTG
>Ga0068865_100001494_pt1 | contig 13636 bp, 13 predicted proteins | sample KBSMisM12_FD_75293 | JGI IMG/M metagenome (GOLD analysis project Ga0068865, IMG submission 75293) | Miscanthus rhizosphere microbial communities from Kellogg Biological Station, Michigan, USA - KBS Miscanthus M1-2 | ecosystem: Host-associated > Plants > Roots > Rhizosphere > Soil ...
ATCACCGCGCCGGAGACGCTCAACGGGATCGCGCAACGCCCGATGGACGGCGTCAGCATGGTCTACACCTGGGACAAGGCCAACGCCGGCGCCGCGTCCAGGCGCTCGACCCAGTACTTCGAGATGCTCGGCAACCGCGCCATCTACAACGACGGGTGGATCGCGGCGACGACGCCGGCGACGATTCCGTGGGAGATGAACACGGCCACGCCGCCCGACGTCATCACCGGCTACAACTGGGAGCTCTACCACCTGGCGAAGGATCCGACGCAGTCCACCGACCTGGCCGCCAGGATGCCCGACAAGCTCAAGCAGCTGCAGGACATCTTCTACGCCGAAGCGAAGAAGCACGACGTCCTGCCGCTCGACAACTCGACGCTCGCGCGGTGGAACACGCCGCGCCCGAGCCTGACCGCGGGGCGCACGATCTTCACCTACAAGGGAGGGCTGACCGGCGTGCCGGCGAGCGGCGCACCGAGCATCCTGAACAAGTCGTACGTGATCACCGCCGAAGTCACGATCCCCGAGGGCGGCGCGGAAGGGATGATCGTGACCCAGGGCGGACGCTTCGGCGGCTACGGGCTGTTCCTGAGCAAGGGCGTCGCAGGTGTCCGCAGAGGCAAGCCGGTGTTCCTCTACAACCTGCTCGATCTCAAGCGGACGGTGTGGGATGGGCCCGAACTGCACGCGGGCAAACACAACATCGCCTTCGACTTCAAATCAGATGGCCCGGGCCTGGGCAAAGGCGGCACGGGCGTCCTCTACGTGGACGGCAAGGAAGTGGACCGGAAGTCCGTCGAGCACACGACGCCGATCACGTTCCCGGAGGACGAATCGTTCGACGTCGGCCAGGACACCCGGAGCGGCGTCGCGATGCTCGAGTACCGCTACGAGGTGCCGTTCAAGTTCACCGGCACGATCGACAAGCTGACTTTCAACCTCGAACCGGCGCAGGTGACACCGGAGGAACACGCGGAGATGGAGAAGATCCTCGCCCGCGCACGCGACTAACACGCACGTCGGGACCACAACTGACACGGAAAGGAGCAACGTATGGCAACCGTTCAAACTGCAGTATCAGTCGAGGCCGGTCTCAGGGGCTCCCTCCCCCCGGAGGAGTACACCACGAAGGTCTCGCCGCACTGGGGACCCACGTACCCGGCGGCCGAGGGCGCTTACCAGGACATGGACTATGTCTGCATCACCTTCCTGACCGACGCAGACAAGGCGGCGGCCCTGATCCCGAAGGAGCTGCAGCTTCTCAAACTCCCGGTGCCGGGGCAGTCCGCGGCCAACCTGGTCTTCGCCAAGTACCGCGAGTGTTCGCTCGGGCCGTACATGGAAGTGATCATCTCGATTCCGGTCCTGCACAACGGCAATGTCTACGGATTCATCACCGGCATCTACGTGGACAACGACGCCGCGCTGCTGGCCGGGCGCGAGCTGGGCGGCTATCCCAAGAAGATGGCCCGGATCACGATGCGCAACTACGGCAATCTGTTCCTGAGCCAGATGTCGCGCGGCTCGATCATGAGGAAGACCGAAGATCCCAACTTTGGCGATCTGGCCTCGTCCTCGGTCAGCAAGGGCGCCAGGCTGTTCTCGGTGCCGCTGCCGCCGGACCGCACGCCCCAGCTGCCGCCGCCGTTCGACGCGCTGCTGCCGCTGCCCGCTCCGACCGGCAAGCCGCAGGACTACGTCATCCCGACCGCTGCGCTGCGCCGCGTCCCGGGCATCGGAGCCGGACCCAACGGCGCAGCCGGCGCGGAAGTGCTCCAGATCGTCGGCACGCCCTGGCACATCACCAGGGCCGATTTCTACGTCGGCGACGCCGCCGGCATGGAGATGTACCCCTCGAAGGAGGACCCGATCGGCGAGCTCCTGCCCTTCAACGGCGTGCTGGGTGCGTTCATCATCCGCGGCGACATGTACACGAAGTCCGAAGAGTGGATGTTGCTCGAGGATCTGAAGAAGACCACGTAAGCCCGGCCAACAGGAGCGTCATGAGCAGCCGCATCGAGTCGGTTCGTCGTACGGCCATCGCGCCGTTCTTCGTGGTGAGCGGCGCGATGGAGATCGGGGCCGGCATCGCCCTTCTCGCCGCCCCGGATCTCGCGATCCGCCTGATCTTCGGCGCTCCAGGGACGGAGGCCGCGGTCGCGCTGGGGCGCGTCGCCGGCGTGGCGCTGCTGTCGTTGGGCGCGGCCTGCTGGCTGGCGCGCCACGACGGCATCAGCGCCGCATCGGGCGCGCTCGTCAGCGGGATGCTGACCTACAACGCGGCGATCGTGGCCCTGGTCCTCGCCGGGGCGCTGGGGCCGGTCGGTCCCCTGCTCTCCGGCGTGGCGGTGCTCCACGGAGCGATGGCGCTGTGGTGCCTCCTGTTACTCATGACGAATGTGGCGGTTCGGTAACAGGTGCCTTTCGCGACGTCGTGCGCGCGATCCGGTTCACCGGGCCGCGCAGGAGGAGATAAGGCACGATGGCCAGAAGGACCGCCGTCACGAGCGCCTCGCCGGGGTAGACGAAACGCGTGGCGATGATCTGGTAGACGACGTCGAGAACCAGCGCGAGCACGAACACCTTGCCCACGCTCTTCCAGCCGTCCTTGAGCATCTCGGCTCGATGCGCCGGATCGGTGAAGAGCGCCCAGAAATAGAGCGGACGACCTGCCCTGGCGTCGTCAAGGCCGGAACGAATCGCGAAGATCATCGCCATCAGCGGTTGAAGAACGAGCCTGAACTTCATCGGCCCGGTGACCCGGTCCGTCATGTGCTCCAGAAGCCGCGTCCAGACGTCCTCCATGACCCGTCCCCTTTGCCTTTGCTCCGTTTGCTATTGGCGCCGCGGCAGCAGAATGACGATCGCGGCTCGAATCTTCCACGACGGCCCGACGTCGGGATGCACCGCGAACCCGCCGAAGCCAAGCTGGTAGCTGGCGGGAAACACGCCGAACGACGACAGCTTCGAGAGGATCAGGTTGATCGGAACCGTCCACCGCCCCTGGTCGACTTCCCAGTTGGCCGTGCTCTCCGATTGCAGCGTGACCGTCAGGGTCCGCGCCGCCTGGTAGGCGAAGAACGGTTGGAAAAACATCTGGCTCACGTCCGCCCGCGCGGTGTTTCCGGAGAAGGACCACACCTGGTTCCAGAGAGCGCCGTACGTCATCTTCCCGGTCTGCTTCAACACGACCGCCGTAGGTCCGGCGCTCCACTTCTCCGTGCCCAGCGTCGGGATGGTGGTGGAGGGCAGGCTGATGGCCGGTCCGATGCCCCACGTCAATCCGCTGCCCGAAGGCGAGAGGAAGAACGACGCGAAGATGTCGCCGATGCCAAACGCCGGCGCCCCGTCGGCGGCCAGCGGCGGCTGGCTGATGAGCGGGGCGATCACCCGCACGATGAGGTTCCAGTCCGTGTTCAGCGAGAACGGCATCACCGGCTGCACGTTGAGGATGAAGCGGGTCTGCTCGTTGGGCCCGACGTTCTGTTCCCAGTTGAACTGGAACGGCACGCTGACCAGATCCGATATCGGATTCGCCAGCTTCTTGGCGAGGTCCTCGGCCTGTCCGGGAGGCGCCGCGGCCGGTGGCTGCGCCCGGCCCACCGCGGGCGCTGCAAGCCAGATCCCGAGGAAGACTCCGATCAGACCCAACCTCCGTCTCTTCACGACGTTCATCGCAGCCTTTCACGAAATGCAGCGATGCATCACCGCCCGCTGAGAGGGTCAGCGGAAATCGCTAAGTAATTTGCGCTTGCCAGATGCCTGACGGGAAGAAGGGCAGGACCTGTGCCAGCGTGCACGCCCTGGTCACACAGCTGGGGTTGGGCTGGCAGTCGGCTTGCTAATCGTCTCGTGCGTGCGGAGCTTATTGTTCGACGAAGCCACCACGGTGCTGCCAAGGCGTAACCGGCTGCCACTGTTTGTCGCGGCCGCACTCCACCTCGTGCTCCTGGGATGCCTGGTCTTCGTCAGGATGAAGCCGGTCCGAGTCAACCCTGAGGGCGCCCCGTCGGGCAGCATCGCCGCGTACGTCTCCGGCCCGGCGGGGGGAACGCCTGCGGCGGCGCCGAAAGCCGAGCCGAAGAAAACGACCTTGAAAACCGAAGCCGCGAAGAGCGCGCCGAAGGACGACCATTCGGATGCGGGATCGGCGGTCGGAACCGCAGGCGTCGCCGGCGCGGGTCAGGCCGGCGGCGGACCCGTGCGCGTCGGATCCGGCGGCAACATCACGCTCCTCAAGAAAGTCCAGCCGGTGTATCCGGGCGCGTTCCAATCGGCGCGGCTGCCAGGACAGGTCACGCTCGACGCGATCATTCACGCCGACGGCACGATCGGCGAGATCACGATTCTGCAGTCTACCAACGACGCGTTCGCGCGCTCCGCGATCGACGCCGTCAAGCAGTGGAAGTACGCGCCGATCGGTTTCGAAGCGATCCTCACCGTCACGGTCAACTTCACGATGACATGACCGTGTGAAGACGGTTGAATAATTGATGGGCCTCGGGCGTTACGACTGATAATGGCGCGTTCGCAGCGTCATACCAGAAGGAGCCCGATGGTGTCGCATCCTCGTCGCCTTGCCCTCGTCATGGTCGCCGGTGTTGCGTTGTGGAGCGCCGCTGGTCTTGCTCAGACGGCTCCGGCGGCGCCCGGCGCGCAGGTCCCGACCGGGCGGACCGGCAGAGGGGGCTACCCGCTTCCCGCGCTGCCGGCCGTCTTCGAAACCTTCCAGCACAAGGTTCGCGTGTCGGTGGTGGCGCGCGGTCTCGATCGCCCGTGGAGCCTGTTGATCCTTCCCGACGGCGACATGCTCGTGAGCATGCGCAACGCCAACGAGATCCGGGCCATCCGCAAGGGCGTGCTCGACCCCAGGCCGCTCGGCGGGCTGCCGGAGATGCGCCGGATGTTCGACATCGTGATGCATCCGAAGTTTGCCGAGAACAAGTGGATCTACTTCGACTACGCCAAGCCGCTCAACGAGCGGCAGACGGCGATGGTGCTGGCGCGCGGCCGCTATGACGGCGACAAGCTCACGAACGTGCAGGAGCTGTACGTCAGCGACGCGACCCCCGCTGGCGGCTCGCGTCTGGCGTTCGCGCCGGACGGGACGATCTACATGACGGCCAGCGGCGCGGTCGGCCGCACCGCCGCGAACGACCCGAGGAAACTCGACACGGTGGCCGGGAAGGTCATCCGGCTGCGAGACGACGGCACGGTGCCGCCGGACAATCCCTTCGTCGGCAAGTCGGGCGCGCGGCCGGAGATCTACTCGCTGGGTCATCGCGATCAGTTTGGCCTCGCGCCTCACCCGACGACCGGCCAGATGTTCCATGTCGAGCTCGGGCCCTACGGCGGCGACAAGGTCAACATCCTGAAGGCCGGCGGAGACTACGGCTGGCCCGACTACGGGTACGGACGGAACAACGATTCTTCCCCGATGGGGAGCCCCGCCACGCCGGGAATCGAGCCCGCCTTGCTCGTCTGGCTGCCGGGGATCACACCATCCGGGTTGCTGTTCTACACGGGCGACAAGTTTCCGGCGTGGAAGGGCAACCTGATGGTCGGCAGCGTCGTTCGCGGCCGCGTCAACGGATCGAGCGGCGTCGAGCGGGTCGTGTTCAACGACAAGATGTGGGAGACCAGGCGCGAAACATTCCTGATGGAACTGAAGCAGCGGATTCGCGACATTCGTCAGGGGCCCGACGGCTTCATCTACCTCCTGACCGAAGAAGTCGACGGTGCCGTACTCAAGATCGAGCCGGCTGACTAGGGCACAACCATGTCGAGCAAATGGCAATACCGCGTGAAATTCATCAAGGTTCCACGCACCGAAGCGACCGCCATTGTCAGCGGCGAGCTGAATGAGCTCGGTGAAGACGGCTGGGAGCTGGTGAACGTGGTCGAAGTCGGCACGATCCTGATGGCCGTGTTCAAAAGGCCTGTCGTCTGACGTCGAAAAAACCTGAAAACGGAGATAATAGGCCGGCAACCGGCAAATAAGGGAGCGTCCCATGCGTTTCGCGCTCGTCTTGAGTATCTTCGTCGCGGGTGCGGCCGTGGCAGGGCCGGCGACGGCCGCCGACGGCACACCGACCTTCACCAGGGAGGTCGCGCCGATCTTCTACAAGTCCTGCATCGAGTGCCATCGCGCGACGATGTTCGCGCCGATGTCGCTGACGTCGTACGAAGACGCGCGCCCCTGGCTGCGCTCGATCAAGCAGCGCGTCACGGCGCGGACGATGCCGCCGTGGGGATCGGACATGCCGCACGGCGTGCTCAAGAACGATCCGCGGCTGACCGAGCAGGAAATCCAGACCATCGTCTCGTGGATCGACGGCGGCGCGCCGAAGGGCGACGTCGCCGACATGCCGAAGATGCCCGCGTTCGCCGACGGCTGGACGATCGGCAAGCCCGACGCCGTCTACTCGATGACCGAGGACTACAAGATTCCGGCCACCGGGACGATCGAGTATCTGTATCTTCGGATTCCGGTGAACCTGCCGGAGGACCGTTGGTACACCGCGGTCGAGATCAAGCCCAGCGCGCGCTCGCACGTCCACCACATCATCGCGTATACAGAGCCGTCGAGCGACAAGCCGACGCGTCCCGGCAACACCTTCGGGCCGACCAACATCTTCGGCGTGTCGCCGAACAAGCCGGGCCTCGTCTTCGAGCCCGGTGTCGCGAAGCTTCTGCGCGCCCACCACGACATCATCTTGCAGATGCACTACACGACCAACGGCACGGAAGCCACCGATCGCACGGAGTTGGGGTTCATCTTCGCCAAGGAGCCGCCGAAGCAGATTCATGTCACCGGGCTGGCGGTGCAGCCGCGCTTCGTGATTCCCGCGGGCGATGCGAACGCCGAAGTGAAGGCCGTCGCCGAGATCAGGCAGGACACGGTCCTGACGAGCCTGACTCCGCACATGCACGTGCGCGGCAAGGACATGACCTATACGGCGGTCTACCCGGACGGCACGTCGGAAGTGCTGTTGCGCGTGCCGAAATACGACTTCAACTTTCAAATCACCTACGATCTGGCCACGCCGAAAATCCTGCCGAAGGGTACGAAGGTCGAGGTCGTGGCGCACTTCGACAACTCGCCCGGCAACAAGTACAACCCCGACCCCACGAAGGACGTGAAATGGGGCGACCAGACGTGGGAAGAGATGATGATCGGGTTCTGGGGTTCGGTGGTCGACGCGCCGGCGGCGTCTCAGAAAGAAAACCGGTGAAAGTCCAAGAGCACGAGAGGAGGGCGTGTTGAAGGAGAAGATGCTCGCCGCCGCGATCGCGATCGCGGCCCTGTCCGCGTACGGCTCGATCACCCGTGCCCAGGCCCCTGCCCCGTCTCCGGTGCCCCCGCCCGCGGCGAAGATCCAACCTGGGGACGCCCCCGGCTACGCGTTCGATATCACCAAGGCGGAAATCGACTACGTTCTGAAGAATGCGCCGGCCAATCCACCCGACCGTCAACTGCGCGTGGTGGACATGGGCAAGTACAACCTCGGCGTCGGCATCGTCCGCCGCGGTCCCACCAACGAGAAGCCGGGCGATCCCGTTCCCGTGCTGTGGCACGACTACACGCCCGAGATCTACTACATCACGTCCGGGTCCGGCGTTCTGACGACCGGCGGCGTGATCCTGAATCAGCGTCCGGGCCAGGGCGTGCCGAACACGATGAACGGCCCCAGCGGCACGGGCGTCGCCGGTCCAGGCGCGTACAGCCGGAAGGTCGTTCCCGGCGACATCATCATCATCCCGAACAAAGTGGCGCACGGCTGGAGCGGCGTGACCGACCACATCGAGTACCTGAGTTATCGTCCGGATCCGGATCGGGTGCTCCCCGCGGGTTGGGTGTACCCGTTGCTCCTCAAGACGACGCCTCAGGAGGTTCCGACGCCAGGCGTGGGGCGCGGAAATGCGCCAGGCCGCGGCGCCGCGCCGGCGCCGCAGGGCCGCTAGAGCGCTTTCGACGCAGGTGTAGTGCGGACCTTCTCCTCGACAAAGCTCGGGGCAGGCAGGTCCGCCGTGTCGGGCAGGCCTAAAGGCCTGCACTACATCCGAGTCGAATGCGCTGTAGCCGGCGAGCGGCCTTGATGAAGTGACGCGCCGGGCTGGCGCGTCACTCGTGTCGCGTTCACCCTACATGTGATGCGGGCGGCGCGGCTTCTTGCCGTGATGCGAATCCTCGTCGGGAGGATGGACCAGCGTCGTACCCGAGGTGTGCGTTTTCGTGATGTCGCGTGCGAACGTCGGCTCGAAGCGCGCGTGGGTGACGGCTTCGAACGCCGACGCGAGCTTGATCAGCGTCGGCTCGCTGAACGCGGTCCCGATGAAGCTGATGCCCACCGGCATGCCCAGCACTTCACCCGCCGGCACCTGGATGATCGGATATCCCGACGGCCCCGCCAGGCCCGAACTCGCAAACAGGAAGTGATCGCCCAGAATCAGATCGGTCGTCCATCCCGGGCTGTCGGTCGGCGCCAGGATCGCGTCCAGCTTGAAGTCGGCCAGGGCGGCATCGAGGCTCGCGCCTGCCATCTGATCGATCTTCAGCGCATCGTTGTACGACATGCAGGTCGCCGTCGTCGGCAGCACCGCGGAGGTGAAGCCCGGCTGGCAGAAGTTCGGATCGAGCTTGAGGCTCTGCGCCTGGATGAAGATCTCCTGTCCGAAGTACGGCATTTCCGCTCTCGGGTGCGCGTTGTTGAAATCGATCGCGCTCTGCAGGTTGCCGCCGGCGACCGGCACCCCGACCCGCGTGTGGAAGTAACTGGTGAGATCGACTTTCAGGTCGTACTCGAGAACCAGGAACTCGCCGTCAGCCGGTGAGAAGCTGAAGTTGTTCGCCGGGTCATCCAGGTCCACGATGATCGCGCCGGCGTTCTTGATCGCCTCCACGGCGGCATTGAACGCGGCGACGACCTGTGGCGGGGCAGATTGGATGCCCTGCCGCGTGAGCCCCAGGCGCGCGCCGCTCAGGCCGACGCCGTGCGAATCCAGGAATGCCATGTAGTCGGCGGGAAGGGCCGGCCGGTTCTTGCCGGGCAGCGGAGTGCCGTTGCAGACGGGGCTGCAGGACTGCCATCCGAGCGGGACGCCGCGCGTCGCCGCATCGCGCGGGTCGGGCGTCCGGCTGGCAATCGCATTCAGGGCGAGGACCGCGTCGGCGACGGTACGTCCATGCGGCCCCACCGTGTCCTGCGTGTGCGAGATCGGCACGACGCCGGCGCGGCTCACGATGCCAATCGTCGGCTTGAACCCCACGACGCCATTGACGCTTCCCGGACACACGATGCTGCCGTCGGTTTCGCTGCCGAACGAGATCGCCGCGAAGTTCGCGGACGCCGCCGCACCCGATCCCGAGCTCGATCCGCAGGCGTTGCGATCGAGCGAGTAGGGATTGTGCGAGAGCCCGCCGCGCCCGGACCAGCCGCTGCTCGAATGGGTCGAGCGGAAGTTCGCCCACTCGGACAGGTTCGTCTTGCCGAGAATGACGGCGCCCGCGGCGCGCAGCTTCGCGGCCACCGTCGAATCCTGGACCGCGGGCAGGCCCGCGAGCGCGAACGACCCGGCGGTCGTCTGCATCTTGTCGCCGGTATCGATGTTGTCCTTCAGCAGCAGCGGGATGCCGAGGAGCGGGAACCGCGCGGCGGTCGCTCCGCTTCGCCGCATCGCATCGGCTTTCTCCGCGAGCTCGATCGCGTCGGGATTGAGCTCGATCACCGAGTTGACGCCGGGGCCGTTCTGGTCGAGCGCGAAGATGCGATCGAGATAGTAGCGGGTCAGGCGCTCTGACGTGATCCGCCCATGACTCATCGCGTCCTGCAGCTGCGCGACGGTGAATTCGTTGAACTGGGTCGGCGCCTCGTGGGAGTTTTGCGCGGAGCCGAGCGCCACGGCCGCGGCAACAATCAGCAGGGTCTTGAAGGCAACGACGATCGGACGCTTCGGAATGGAAGACATGCAGCCTCTCCTGTCAATCCGCATTACCGGTGGAAAGGACTCCGACGGAGCGGGGAATGTATGCCGCTCCACATCAGGAATCAAGAGAGAACCGGAGGGAACTGACGCACGGAAGAGTTGGTAGCTCGAGCGTAAAAGACGCGATCTCGCGTTGGGTCGCTTACTCGATCCGAGGAGCCCTGCCCTTGCCCCTGGTCCCGAGCACGAGATCCCACAGCGGCGAGCTGACGCCGAAGTCGCAGGTGGAATCCGCGTAGTGGTGCCGGAAGTGCCGCCGCTTCCACATGCGCGCCACGGCCGACCGTGTACTCGAGTGATGGGTGGCGAAATGGATCGTGTCGTACGCGAGGTAGCCGGCGGCAAAACCGCTGAACATCGCGAAAGCACCCGGCCCCAACGCGGCGCGGAACAGCAGGAAGAACGCAGTGGCGAGCGGGATGCTCACCGACGGCGGCATGACCAGACGCGTGGAGTCGTTCGGGTAGTCGTGATGGACTCCGTGGACCAGAAAGTAGAACTTGTGGCGCAGCGTCGGCAACGCGGTGATGACGGCATCGCCCGGGCCGAGCAATGCGACGATGCGCCGGGTGTCGTCCTCGATCCATTGCGGCGGATGGAAGAGGGACCGGTGGATGACGTACTCGGTGAGGGACCAGAAGACGAGCCCGCCGACAACGAGAACGGCGGTGTGGGCCGCGGTATCGACGCGCAGCGCGGCGGCCAGCGCCGAGACGATGACCGGGACGAAGATGACGTGCGGCACCCACGGCCGGACGTGGCTCAGAGACTCCATCCAGCCCGCCCTGAACATGCGGCAGGAGGCATCGTCGTTGTTGACGAAGCGGCGGTCCGGAGCGGTTGACAGCGCGTGATCCACGGTATCGAGCCTACGCTCGACACCACGATCCATCAAGGAAAGATGCGGAACTGGTTCGTCGTGGCGAACTAATCGCGCCGCGGCTCCGGACGTTCGTCACGCTTCGGACGATCGTCGGCGGTTCCTTCGTCTTTATGTGTTTTTGATGGCGCTTTGCGGTCCATGCGGGCGCCGCCGATCATGCGTTCAGCGATATCCTCATCGTGCTTGGTTGAGTCGATATTGCTGCCCGGACGCCGGATGGCCATAGGCTTGAACCCAGGTCGTGCCAAACGCTTGCCAAGCCTGGCGCAGGCGCCCGATCCTGTGACAACCGTACGAATTCCTTAAGCTTTTATCCGTCTCATCCGTGATCGTCACTCATCAGGGAGCCTTTCTACCCCATGTGTCTCCGGAAAAATGTGGTAATTCTTGACAGTATCAATGACCTGAAAGTGCTGTTGTGGACACTCCTCCCCATCGCCGAATGCTGAACGAGATCGGGAGCCCGACCACGACCATGTGCACGAGCAGCCCCAGGATCAGGTCCTGAAGGCTGTAAGGCCCGCGCGCATGAAGTGCCGAAAGCGGCAGCACGACGAGGTTCATGACCTCTTCAACCGCGGCGCCGTAGAACAGGCCGCACACCAGCGGGTAGTCCTTCAGGAACGTGAGCGTCCGGCTCGCCGCGTAGTAGACGGCGGCCGCGGAGCACGCAATGAAGAAGTGCAGGAAGACACCAAGCGCGTAGGTGCCGGCGCCGCCCTGGAATGCCGCCCGGCCAAGAAGACCCGCGGCAATCGAGAGCGGCACCCTGACGCCGAAGAGAATCAACGCTTGCGTGAGATCCAGAGCTCCTGCCAGCAGGCCCCCGGCGGCGACGGCCTTGAACGCGTTTCCGTTTGGTTCGATCATCCACATCCTCCTCTCTCCGACGATACGCAGGCGCCCACGAAGAAGTCCTGAACGTGGCCTGAAACGTTCTGAATACATCTGAAAGTCGTGTGCTATAACCGGAGTCACCCCCGATGGACGGTCGAACCGCGACTCTGCTTCGCATCGGCGAGTGGTGCGTCAATCCGGCGTCCGGTCAGATTTCACGAGATGGACAGACCGCGCGGCTCGAGGTGCGGACCATGCGGCTGCTGATGTGCCTGGCCGAACATGCGGGCGAGGTCGTCAGCATCGACGACTTGCTCAACGCGGCCTGGTCCGGAGTCGCCGTCAGTCAGGACTCCGTCTACCAGGCGGTCGCGTCGCTGCGGCGCCTGCTCGGCGACAACCCGAAGCAACCCGCGTACATCGAGACGGTGCCGCGACTCGGGTATCGGATGGTGGCCACGGTGAGTCCGTGGGAGGTGACGAGCGAAGAGGCGATGCCCGCACCGCGTCGCCGCACCACGTTCGTTTGGGGTCTGGGGGCGGCGCTCTGCTTCGCGGTTGCCGGTGCGTTCCTCCTGGCCGGCACGCTGCGGAATCGCGAACAATCGGCCTCGCGCGCAATCCCCCAGCCGCTGCAATCCATCGCGGTGCTGCCGTTTCACGATCTCACCGAGGAGATGACCGAAGCGCCTTTCGCGGACGGCATGACAGTGGAGCTGATCGACAAACTCAGCAAGATTCCCGGCCTGCGCGTACACGCGCCCATGTCCCCGTCGTCGTTGAAAGGCACACGATCGACGCTCGCCGACATGGCCAGGATGCTGGGCGTCGCGTACGTCATCGATGGGAGCGTGCGAAAGTCAGGCTCCCGGCTGCGGGTCGTCGCGCGCTTGATTCATGCGGAAGACGAGTCCGTCGTCTGGTCTGAAACCTACGACCGGCCGCTGGACGACATCTTGCGGGTTCAGGATGAGATCGCAGGCGAGGTCACGAAGGCGCTCAGGGCATCCATCTAGAGGGACCCGACGAACAAAGGTCTGCTACGAGAGTTTGAGGATTTGCTCCATCACGAGACGCGGTCCGCGATCGGGATCGGATTCCACCCGGCACTCGTTGTTGAACAGCATCGTATCGCGGGCGCTGGCAGAGTAGGCCGGCCACTTCGGGAGCTTCGACGTGTTGGGATCTCCGGTGCGCGCAAACGCCGCCCACGCAGCGCTGGTCCTCTCGGCCAATGCGTACGCTTCCGGCATCTTCGAGATGAGCGGCCCCGCGATCTGGATGTTGTTGAACACGAACGGAATCTCGATCGTGTGCGGCGACCGCATATGCCCGCCGCCTTCCGGCGTTTCCCAGTCGTAGCGGTACATGAAGACCGGCGCCGCACGCTGATCGGCCTTCCGCTTCGCCAGCTCGCGCGCGTAGGTGCCTCTCGGATGCTCGGTCGCCATGAGGATCCACAAATCCCACGGCGTGGCCTCCGGGTGCGCGCGACGGAACGCCTCGATCGCGCGCGTGGGATCGCCGCCGAGCCGTTTCGACGCGCGCTCCCGCAGTCCGGCATCGTCGAGCGCCAGCTTCTCGGGCGTCGGCCGGTCGTAGAGCGTCTCCTCGGTGTGCGCGTAGCCGATGAGCAGCGGGATGTCTGCTGAAAGCGCAGGGGCGGCCGGATCAAATGGATGGTTCGGGATCGCTGTTCCGTCCACCACCGGTGAGTTCGCGGTGCCGCCCGGCTCGCGCGCGGCGATCTTCTTCTGCACCGCGGCGTCCGCCTCGAGCAGGCGCGCCATCGGCACGCTCTGAATCTCCCCCACCTGCCCCGCTTTCAATCCCAGTTCGCCGAGCAGCAGGTTGGTGTAGCGGACGCCATCCTCGTGCGTCGTCAGGCGCAACACCGCCCCGCTCTCGATGATGGCGCGATGAAACAGC
>Ga0068865_100001496_pt1 | contig 13628 bp, 11 predicted proteins | sample KBSMisM12_FD_75293 | JGI IMG/M metagenome (GOLD analysis project Ga0068865, IMG submission 75293) | Miscanthus rhizosphere microbial communities from Kellogg Biological Station, Michigan, USA - KBS Miscanthus M1-2 | ecosystem: Host-associated > Plants > Roots > Rhizosphere > Soil ...
ATGAATGCGTTTTTCCTCCCATGGTATCCGGGCAGAATAACGCTTTCGGAGGTGCTGCCGTATGCATCCTACCTGCCGCACCTGCCGCCGATCCGCTGGGTCGACAACGATGGTTCGTTGACGAGCAAATTGTTCGGCACCGTGTTCTGATCGACCTATCCGTCGCAGTCCATGGGCGTTGCAGTACGCTCGCGCGTGCCGCTTGCCCCGCGCTGCGTTCTGCCGCGCAGTATTAGGGCGTTTACTGATAAATCGCCCCGCCATGTCCGCTTTCGGGCAAACCGGACATTGAGCCGATATCGCCGAATGACCGAGTCTGACCCAAAGCCGACCTCCGTTGAATGCTAAGTGACGGGCTGTGTCCCGCGGAGCCGTTTTGCCATCCGACAGCTTGAGTTCGTGAAAAAGCCGCCCGTTGGTAACCCTTGCTCCTCATACCCTGCCGAAAGATAAAACAGGCGAGCCGTTCCCGTACTGGTGAGGACGCACCGCTCGTTGCCAAGCTCTGCAGCCTTGGCCTCAAGACGTTGCAAGAGAGCCTTGCTGACGCCGCGGAAGCGAACGTCGGGCGATACGTAGTTGAGTGTGACCTCGCCGCAGCTGGTCACACAGGCAACCCCAAGAATGGCATCGCCATCGGTCGCAACAAACATGTGGTTGTCGGGCTTCGCAATCCACAAGCTCAGGTTTGCCGGTGTTTTGTTGGCGAGCCACTTTTGCAAGGTGGCCGGGTCGTCCTGGTAGTCGGCGAGGCAAAGCTCCGTAATTGAACGTCGCACCACGACGCACGCTTGGGGAGCGTCCTCTATGCGGGCTGCTCGGATTTGCATAACGCAATGATGTAGTGCTCAGGATATGATCGCAAGCGTCAGCTGCTCATCAGAGGTCTGTTAATGGCACTTTCGAGACGTACGCCGATGTCCGCTATTCCGCTGCTTTAGGGGGATGAGCGGAAGTAACTCGTGCATCGCGGAAATGACGCGAATGACCCAACTGAGACATGGGCGGCTCAAGACTTTCGCAGCACAAAAGCAGTGTTCGTTCCTTCGCTAAAGCGTGCTATCGTTTTATTGGCATGCACACGACCTCCGGCGGGAGGGATCGCATGGCAATCCACATCGGACGGCGAGAATTCATATTCACACTGGGCGGCGCTGCGGCGGCGTGGCCGCTCGCGGCGCGCGGGCAGCAGCCGGCGATGCCGGTGATCGGGTTCCTCGACATTCGTTCCGCCGCAGAGAACACGCGTACCGTCGCTGAGTTTCGTCAGGGCCTGGCCGAAGCCGGCTACATCGAGGGTCGCAATGTGGCAATTGAATACCGATGGGCGGAGGGGCGCTTCGACCGGCTAGCGGCGCTGGCGGAAGATCTGGTTCGCCGTCAGGCCACCGTGATCGTCGCGACCGGCGCAATCGGCACAGCACTTGCGGCAAAGGCGGCCACATCGACGATTCCCATCGTCTTCCTGAATGGCAGCGATCCGGTGAAATACGGCCTCGTCGCCAGCTTCAACCGGCCGGGCGGCAACGTTACTGGTGTCAACATCCGTGCCATAGAGATCGCGAATAAGCGCGTCCAGTTCCTGAGCGAGCTGGTGCCCCAAGCGACGACGATCGCGTACCTTTCCGCCGGTGCGCGGTTCCTGGCATTCGAAGAGCAGAAAAACAACATGCTCGAAGCCGCGCATGCGCTAGGGCGTCAAGCCATTGTCCTGGAGTGTCGCAGCGGGGATGATTTCGAGGCGGTCTTCGCGACTCTGGTGGAACGCGGAGCCGGCGCGTTCGTCGTCGGTGTCTTTCCTCTTTTCTACGAACTGCGCAATCGCAACAAGATTTTAGAGTTGGCATCGCGACATAAAATTCCTGGGATATATCCCCATAGAATGTACGTCGCTGCCGGCGGCCTGATGAGCTATGACGCCGACGTTGCTGCTTATCGCGAAGTCGGCCTGAATTATGTCGGGCGTATTCTGAGAGGCGCCGTCCCGGCCGAGCTGCCAGTCCAGCAGGCGACAAAATTCAGTCTCGCCATCAACCTCAAAACCGCAAGAGGACTCGGCCTGGCGGTACCTCAGACGTTGCTGGTGGCAGCGAACGAGGTGTTTGAATGACCGTGCAGACAGCAGCCTTTGGCATGTAGAATGTCCGCCCTGCGGACGCTAACGGCGGGTAAGCAGACGTGCCCGGACATTCCAAAATCGACGCGAATGACCCGATTCGGAAATCGGGGCGATCGGCAGGCCACACCGTTCGGCCAATCGTGCAGACCAGCACCTCGATTCAATACGATTCAGCCCAGCCCATAAGACTTGAAGGTGGCTCCGTGGCAGGCTGAGCGTGCGGTAGACCTCTGCGGAGGCGCAGCCCCGTGTTCGACGCCAGGCGCCGCGAGATCATCACGCTGCTCGGCGGCGCAGCAGCATCGTGGCCCCTCGCGGCGCGGGCGCAGCAGGCTCGCAAGGTGCCGATGGTCGGCTTTTAGGCCAGAGCACGCCTTTGGGCGAAAGCGCGCGGTCAGCCGCATTCGCGCAGCGACTCCGCGAGCTCGGCTGGGTCGAGGGCCGCAACGTGGCGATTGAATATCGTGGGGCGGAGGGGCGAAACGATAGACTGCCCGACATGGCCGCCGATCTGGTTCAGCGTCGCGTGGCAGTGATCGTGGCGGCCGACGGCACGGCGGCGGCGCTAGCCGCCAAGGCGGCGACTCCAACGATCCCGATCGTTTTCAATGTGGGCGCCGACCCCGTCGAGGTTAGATTGGTTGCGAGCCTCGGCCGGCCGGGCGAACAGCGAACAGGGCAGCACCGCTGCCCGAATCAGAACAATTCAGGATTGCGCCAAGGACGTGAGCTCAGCTCGGGCGCATGGTGTCCGAACTAACAGGCATGCTCGTCGATCGGACGCCGGAAGAGTGACAGCATGACGTGCCCGGCCGCGGTCATCGGTTGCACGGGTTTCAATTTTGGCTCCGCAGGTCAGGCGGCATTGCCGCCTGACGATCGCGAACCGGGCCCCTCAGGTTCCTTCGCAAGAGTGATCCTCCTCATACTCGCGGCTCTTGGTCCGGCGCACTACTCGCCGGTTGGTCGCTGCCCTGACAACACTGGGAGTATGCACCATGGCAAAACATACCGGATTCCCCCGTTCCATCTTCGACGATGACGACGTCTTCGACTTCGGCCACGTCAAGGATGACGTCCTCGGCTTCCCCGGCTGGGGTGGCCGCGATGACCGCGGTCATGATGATCATGGACACCATCACCACCAAGGGCGAGGCCACCACGACCATGATGATCATGGGCACCATCACGACGACGGGAAGGAACCTATCTCTCCGCTGCCCTACAACGCGGCAGCCTTTCCTGACGGCGTCTCGTCCGGAGACGTGACGCAGACGTCGGCGGTGCTTTGGGCCCGCGCCGGGCATACCGGGAAGGTGACGTTCCAGGTCGCGACCGATGCCGATTTTCGTCACATCATCGACGTCGTGACGGTCAACGCCGGCAACACGCTGGTGCCGGCCAAGGTCGAGGTCGACGGCTTGCACCCGGATCAGCGCTATTACTACCGCGCAGTGGATGCGAGCGGCCACATGGCCGAGGGCACTCTCGAAACTTCGGCAAAGCTCGGCCAGCACGTGGGCTTCGCCTTCGGCGCCGCAGGCGATTCGCAGGGCGAACTCGCCCCGTATCCCTCGATCAAGAATGCGCCGACCGCCGGCCTCGATCTGTTCGTCAAGCTGGGGGACATCCCTTACGCCGATGCACCGTCTCCGGCTGGCCCCCCTGCGCAGACGCTTCAGGAGTTCGAAACCAAGAACAACGAGATCTACAGCTCGCATCTCGGCATCAACTCTTGGGCCGCCCTGCAGTCGACCACCCCCGTTCAGTCGGTGATCGACGACGACGAGGTCGCCAACGATTTTGCCGGCGGCGCATTGGCGAGCTCTGATCCGCGATTTGCCGGCCCGGGCACCTATGTCAACGATACCCCTCTGTTTCAAAACGCAGTGACCGCCTTCGAGCAGTACAACGCGATCCAGACGAAGGTCTACTCCGGCACCGGGGATCCGCGGTTAGACGGCAAACCCGATCTCTATCGCTACGACATCCACGGGTCGGACGCCGCGATCTTCATGGTCGATACACGTACTTTTCGCGACGCTCAGCTCCCCGAGCCCTCACTGATCGACACACCCCAGATCCTGGCGGCCGCATTCAACCCGACCCGGACGATACTCGGCGGGACCCAACTTACCCGGCTCGAGCACGATTTACTCGATGCCCAGAGCAAGGGCGTTACGTGGAAGTTCGTGAACATCTCCGTGCCGATCGAGAATTTCGGCCCGATCGGGATAGCAGGTCGCTTCGAAGGGTACGCGGCGGAGCGTAGCGAGCTGCTGAAGTTTATCAACGCTCATCATATCGAGAACGTCGTGTTCGTGTCTGCCGACAACCACCTGTTCTCGGTGAACAATTTGACTTATCAGGATTTTTTTGGCGGGCCGCAGATCGTCACGAGCGCCATAGAGGTCGACACCATGGCGGTCGCGTCCCCCCTGATCGTCACAGCGATCCCGGCGCTTCTGGCTCAGGCGGGCGTTTTGCCGCCTGCGCAATTGGCGCTCTACAATCAGCTGCCGCCGTCCGGCAAGGATGATTTTCTGAAGACGCTGATCGACAAGACGTTCCTGGCTCCCCTCGGCTATGATCCGATCGGTCTCGACGACAATCTGCCGGTCGCCGCTTTCAACAATCATGCGCAGTTGCTGCAGGGCAGCTACTTTGTGTCGAACGATTTCGGTTGGACCGAGTTCAAGGTCGACCCAAGCGATGAAAGCCTGCTCGTCACGACGTACGGCATCCCCGCCTATACGGCGACCGACCTCGCGAGCAACCCCGGCGCTATCCTCGCCAGCACGCCGACGATCGTCAGCCAGTTTCGGCTCACGCCGGCGACCGAGCACTCCGAAAATGAATCCACTGACATTTCCAACCTTGTCGCGTTCGGTGATAGTTTGTCGGATAACGGCAACCTGTTCAAACTGATTGGGTCTCCTCCACCTCCGGCTTGGGAGGGCCGATCTTCCAATGGCCCAGTCTACGTGGAGCAGCTCGCTCAATTGCTCAATGTCCCGCTCGATGATCTGGCCGTTGCAGCCGCCGAGGCGAGCGACAGCTCACCGCCCGTGTTGGTGAACCCGGTTACGCACAATCCACTGCCGATCAATCTATCCAATCAGGTCGCCGAGTATATTGCTCAGCTGAACGGGGCTGGCGCTCCGGCTGGTACGACAGCGCTGATCAATATCGGAACTAACGACTATCAGGGTTTTTTTGCATCATTTTTAACAAACGGCCCTCTCCCAAGCTCCCTGGCAATCAGCAATTTCGTGGCGAGCGTCGTGGGAAGCGTTGAGAACGCCATCGAGGCGCTGACGAGCGTTGGAGTTGAAAAAATCGAACTGTTTACGCTCCCTGATTTTGGCATAACGCCGGCGGCACAATTGGCTGGAGTCGCTGCATTTGCTCACGCGCTGGACGATGCAAACAATGCGGTACTGGAGCAAATGGCCGCCAATCATCCTAATCTCCATATCGTCGACGACTTTCAGCTCAACGAAGCGCTGTTCGCCGATCCGCGGAGCTTCGGTTTTATCGATCCGCTAACTGTACCGTGGGTCAATCTTCTGGCGGCCCATTCCACGCAATTCGCGCCCAACGAGGTCGCCTTCTTCGATCAGATACATCCTACCGCCGCGGCCCATGGCATCCTTGCGGCGTTCGCGGATGCGGTGCTGACCTCGGACCACGTTCAATTCCTCGACGGCACGCAGACCATTATTCACGCGCAGGATGGGGACAACTTCATCTTTGCAACGAACGATCTGATCCATCCCGTCGTGAACGACAACTATACGATCTACGGCGGTTCGGGAAGGGACCTGATATTCGCGGGCCCCGGCAATGTGACGGTATACGGCGGGTCGGGCAGCGACCTCATCGCCGCCGGCTCAGGGAATGCCAAGCTGGTGGCGGGCGACGGGACCGACGTGCTGGCAACCAACTCGCTCGGTACGAACGTGCTCGTTGGCGGTCACGGTGAGGACGCCCTCATCGTCAATCGAGGCGGGACGAACACGCTTCTCGGGGGCTCGGGCCACGACCTTTTCATACTCAAGGAGAGCGCGAGCCTCGTCAATGCTGGCAGTTTCAATTTCGGACAACAGGTGATTGACGGCGACAAAGGGGGCGCGACACTGAAGTTCATCATCAACGATCAGAATCCCACCGCCGAGAATGCTCTGATCGCCGAGTTTCAAAAGATCGTATCGGCGTTCAATGCGGCTGCCAATGATCACCACGCGGGCAGCTTCCAGATAGACGGGCTGCAAGCCACGGGTATTACTGGCCTGGAGCTGCAAATCGATTCGGTCTCATCTGATCCACGGACCCCTTATCTTATAACACACAATGTCGTGCAGGCAGTCGGTGAAGTACCAGAGGCCAGTACGCACTTGGACAACTTGTTCCATATTGCGGAGTCCTGGAATCTCCTGGCCGTTTGACAGGACAAGCAGCGTGTCCTTGCTCGAAATTGGCCTGACGACCGGTGGACGGACGCGAGCAGGAACATCCGGTGCAGACCTGTGCGTGCCGAAAACGTCGTCCGATTTGATCTGGTGACAGAATCGCTTAACGTCGGCCGCGATGGTGGCGCTTCTACTGTTCCTGCTGATGGAGCGGTGTGCGCGGCGCTCGCTGCATGGATGTTGGCGAGTTACGCCGGCCCATGTTTGGACGAGATCGGGCGCATGGAGGCAAAGATCAACGCCAAGCTCGACGCAAAAGCTGCCGCTGGGCCGCCCGCTCCTGCGAGCGCTATGGCCGGGATGAGTGATCAACCGACGCCGCGCTCGATGGCTACTGTCGAGGAGAGGTTGGGGAAATATCGCCTCAGACGGTCCACGCCGTAGAACAAGCCATGGCGAGCGCGCGCGCAGCTGATGGCGCCGGCGACAAGGCTGCGTGCGAGCAGGCTCTAGCCGACATGCAGCGCGCTCTCGGACAATAGCTTTCTGCTCTGACTCGCCAAGCGTGGCTTGCGGGCCGTTCGTTCTCACTCCGGGCGCAGCCTTACGCGAGAGGACCCAAGCCCACTGACCTACCGATCGAGCAGCCGACCAAGTTCGAGCTGGCTATCAACCTCAAGACCGCCAAGGCGTTAGGCTTCGAGCCGCCTATGACGTTGCTGGCCACCGCCGACGAGGTGACCGAATAGTGCGGTTGTTCGCTGCATCTGCTCACGGCCGGTTCTGGCACTTTTCTGCCGTGCCAACCGCGCCGACCAATGTCGGTTATCGGGGGCAGACCGGCCGACATATGCTCAATGCGAGTTCTTCGCATTTTGACCCATCTGCGACATGGGCGGCTCAAGACTTTCGCAGCGCAAAAGCATTGTTCGTTCCTTTGCTAAGGCGTGATATCGTCCCTGCATGCACACGACCTCCGGCGGGAGGGTCGCATGGCAATCCACATCCGACGGCGAGAATTCGTTTTCACAATGGGCGGCGCAGCAGTGGCGTGGCCGCTCGCGGCGCGCGCGCAGCAGCCGGGCAAGTCGCCCACGATTGGATTCCTGGGTGCGACCACGCCGACGATCTGGGGTCCATTCGTCGGGGCTTTTCTGCAGCGCCTGCGCGAGCTCGGCTGGATCGATGGCCGCGACATCGCAATCGAATATCGCTGGGCGGAAGGGCGGGATGACCGTTATGCCGCGTTCGCGGCCGAAATTGTTCAGCGCAGGGTCGATGTCATCGTCACGGCAGGCACCGCGGCTACCATGTCCGTCAAGAAAGCGACGTCGACAATCCCGATAGTTTTTGCTTCCGCTGGAGACCCGGTCGGGACCGGGCTGGTCGCCAGCCTGGCGCGCCCGGGCGGCAATGTCACCGGTCTATCGAACATGCAGACCGATCTTGGGGGCCTCAGACTTGAACTGTTGCGTGAAGTCGTACCTGCTCTCAATCGAGTGGCTGTCCTTGGCAATGCCGATAGCCCTCTCATCAGGTTGGAAATGGAGCGGGTCCAGGCGGCGGCGGTCCGGCTCGGCCTTGATGCGTTCAGGCTCGAAGTCATGAAGGCCGAGGATATCATCCCGAGCATCGAAGCGGCCAAAGGCGCTGCCGATGCGCTGTATGTTTGCAGCGATCCCTTCCTCACCACGCAGCGGGTTCGCATCAACACGTTGGCGGCCAGCGCCAGATTGCCAACCATGCATGCATTTCGAGAGCATGTTCTAGCTGGGGGCCTGATGTCCTACGGACCGAACTTCCCGGCCTTGTTCCGACGTTCAGGCGATTACGTCGACAAGATTCTTCGTGGCTCGAAGCCCGCCGACATCCCCGTCGAGCAGCCGCTCAAGTTCGATCTGGTCTTCAACAACACGACCGCGAAAGCACTCGGCTTAACCATCCCCGAATCGTTTTTGGTGCGCGTCACCGAAATGATCGAATGATTTTTCAGCAACAGTTTAAGGGGGCGACGCCAGTCTTTGCAATATATTCGTCGCGTGAAAGCGTCGAAGCCGGCGGGCTGATGAGCTACGGACCGAGCCTGACAGATGCGCATCGGCAGATCGGCGTCTATGCCGGCCGCATCCTCAAGGGTGCCAAGCCGGGACTTGCCGGTCGTACAGGCGAGCAAATTCGAGTTCGTCATTAATCTGAATGCCGCGAAGGCCATCGGCCTCGAAGTGCCGCCAAGTCTGTCCGCCGCCGCCGCCGAGGTCATCGAATAATCTAGCCGATGTCTGAGTTTGGCACTTTTCTGCCGTGCCAACCGCGCCGAGCGATGTCCGGTTTCAGTGGCATTCCACGATCAATTTTGCTGCGATGCACGGCAGCGTTCTCGCGCGACGGGTGTGGTAATGTGCGGCTCCCGATCTGAGGAGGGGAGTCGATGAAACGCCGCGAGTTCATCACGCTGCTCGGCGGCGCGGCGGCAGCATGGCCGCTTTCGGCGCGGGCACAGCAACCGGCGATGCCGGTGATAGGGTTCTTCGACTGGGGTTCGCCCGGACCGAGCGCAAGAGACGTAGCAGCGTTCCGTCAGGGTCTCGCTGAAGCGGGCTATGTCGAAGGCCAGAACCTCTCGATTGAATATCGCTGGGCGGAGGGTGAATACGATCGCTTGCCGTTACTGGCGGCCGACCTTGTGCGTCGTCAGGTAGCCGTGATTGTAGCAAGGGGCTCAATCGGCATGGCAATTGCGGCGGCGAAAGCAACCTCGACGATTCCGATCGTCGTCGCGGCCGGTGGCAATCCGGTGGAGTACGGCCTTGCCGCAAGCCTGAACCGGCCTGGCAGCAACGTCACGGGCGTCACATTTATTTCTACCGAGCTTGCCGGCAAGCGGCTCGATCTGCTGCACGAGATTTTTCCCCAAGCGACGACAGTCGCCTATCTTTCCGGCGGTCCATGGTCGCGGAAGTTCGAGAACGAAGCGAGCAGCGTAGTTGAGGCGGCAAGTGCGCTCGGGCGGCAGGTCATTGTCGTGGAAGCGAGGAGTGACGGCGAAATCGAAGCGGCCTTCGCGACCCTTGGCCAACGCCAGGCTGGGGCGCTCATGGTCGGGGTCGTTCCCCATTTTACGTACAACAGCAATAAGATTGTGGCGCTGGCGGCGCGCCACAAAATTCCGGCGATGTATCCTTTCCCTGTCTACGCCTTCGGCGGCGGCCTAATGAGCTACGGCGCCGACGTTTTAGGCACCCTTCGCCAAGTAGGCCGCGACTATGTCTCGAAGGTTCTCAAGGGCGCCAAACCCGCCGATCTACCTATTCAGCGACCGAACAAATTCGAGCTTGTCATCAACCTCAAAACCGCGAAGGCGCTCGGCCTCGATGTGCCGTCGACCCTGCTCGCACTCGCCGACAAGGTCATCGAGTGAACCGCCGCAAGATCATCACGCTGCTCGGCGGTGCTGCGGCGGCGTGGCCGCTCGCTGCGAGGGCGCAGCAGCCGGCGATGCCGGTGATCGGCTTTCTCAACAGCGCCTCGCCCGGCCCGTTCGTGCGGCTCGCGGATGCATTCCGTCAGGGCTTGCGCGAAGGCGGCTATGTCGAAGGCCGGAACGTCACGATCGAGTACCGTTGGGCGGACGGTCAATTTGCGCGGCTTCCGGAGCTGGCAACCGAACTGGTGCACCGTAAGGTATCCCTGATCGTCGCGACGGGGGGCACAGTGTCGGCGCGGGCGGCGAAGGAGGCGACCGCGACCATTCCGATCCTCTTCATTGCCGGCCCTAATCCAATCGGCGATGGCCTCGTGACTAGCATTAACCGGCCGGGCGGCAATGCCACCGGCGTGGCTTTGTACACTTCGGAGTTGCTGCCGAAGCGGCTGGAGCTGCTGGGTGAGCTGCTGCCCCGCGCCGTAACGATTGCGCTACTCGTAAATCCAAGCGATGCCGCTTACGAACTCGAGACGAAAGGCGTCGAAGACGCGATGCGCGTAACCGGACGGCAAATGGTCCTCCTCGGGGCCAGCGCCGAGGGCGACTTCGAACCCGCGCTTGTCTCTGCCGTCCGGCAACGGGCCGACGCGCTCCTGGTCAGCGCCAACCCGTTCTTTACGGGACAGCGTGCCCAACTTGTCGCACTCGCAGCACGCCTTGCCGTGCCCGCAGGTTATCCGTGGCGAGAATATGCCGACGCTGGTGGGCTGATGAGTTATGGTCCCAGTATCGCGGGTGCGTACCATCTGATTGGACGGTACGCCGGCCGCATCCTCAACGGCGAGAGGCCGGCCGACCTATCAGTGCAGGGACCGACGAAGTACGAATTGGTCATCAATCTCAAAACTGCCAAGGCTCTCGGCCTGACCGTGCCGCCGACGCTGCTCGCACGCGCCGACGAGGTGATTGAATGAGGCAGCCCTGGAAACAGGCCCGGCCATGAAACTCCCCCGCCGTCGATTTCTGTATCTGGCCGCGGGCTCCGCCGCGCTCCCGGTTGTGTCACGCATCGAGAGGGCGCAAGCGCAGGATTATCCCGCCAAGCCGGTACGGATCATCACCCACTCAGCACCGGGCGGCTCGCCGGATGCGCTGTTGCGCATCGTGGGTGACCGCCTGTCGCAGATGTGGGGACGCCAGATCGTCGTGCTCAATCATCCCGGTGCCGGCGGTGCCGTCGCAGCCCGCACCGCTGCGCAAGCCGCTCCCGACGGCTACACGCTGTACATGCCCGCCTCATCGGCCTTCGTGACGCTGCCGGGGCTCCAGGCCAATCTGCCGCTCGAAGTACCGCGCGACTTCGTGCCGGCCGGGTTCGTCGCCTTGCAGCCATTCTTTCTGTCAGTGGTATCGTCGCTTGGCGCCAAGACCCTGCCGGAATTCATCGCGCTCGCCAAAGAGCGATCCGGCGAACTCTCCTACGCCGCAACGGGGCGCGGGACGCTCTCCCACCTCACCGGCGAAGCGCTGCAACAGCGTGCCGGCATCAAGCTTCTCATGGTCCCCTATCTCGGCGGCACCCCGCAGGCGCTCAACGACGTCATCAGCGGTCGCGTCCCGATGGTCATCGACGCCTATCCGCCGTTGTTGGGCGCGCTGCAGGCTGGAGCCATCAGGGCGCTCGCCGTCGGCTCGACCAAACGGCTGCCCGACTTTCCGGACCTGCCTACCGTCGCCGAGACACTCCCAGGCTTCAGTCCCGGCGGTTGGCTCGCTCTGGTCGCCCCGGTCGGCACGCCCGACGCGATTGTGCGCAAGCTGAGCGACGACTTGCGCGAGGCAGTCCTTGATCCGACAACCAGGACCAAGCTTGAAACGACTGGCAACTACCCCAATCCGATGTCTCCGTCCGAACTCCTAGCGTTTATCCAGGCGGAGCAGAAGTCGTGGAAGCCCGTGCTGGAAGAGATCGCGCGCAATCCCTAGGGTACGCCGAGCGATGTCCGGTTTCAGGGGTAAAGCAGCCGTGCCGCAGAAATCCTGAGACGGCAGAGGTTGACCCGGAGCAGTCATTTGCTCAAGTCCGTCTGAATGAAATCGCCAATCGAAATAATTCCATCCGACAAGACCTCGGCCCGTATGCCGCCGCGGCCGTGATATGCCTCCGCAAATCCAGTCTTGCCAGCCACAGCGGACGGTATTCGGCAAGGTAGGGTCGGTTCGGAGCCGCTTAGGCGTACGGCACCAATACGAAATTCGCGGTGGAGCAGTGCATAGACGTCGACGCCTTCGACGACGACATTTCGTCGTGTTTCCCCCGGTTCAAATGGGGTCAGTTCGCGCCGGACCAATTCTTCGTTGGAGGCTTCGATTGCCTCGCGTGCAATGAGGGAAATATGGCGCGCCGCCGGGCGCGGCAGATTTGAGTAAGAGCCCTGACCGAGTGCGTATCGATCGCCGTGCAATCCGCGGCCAGCCAACGCCCGCACAAATGTGCGCGGCTGCATTGGCTGTCCAATACCAGGAGAAACGAAAAGGCTGACAACCCTCGCCATGCGGGCCTCCTATCTTTCGACTTGGTGACGACCACTCGGGATTTGGCTGTTTGAAGTTCACACCGCTGGCAGCTATAAGTGAACTTGCTATTTGGCTATACCTGAATAGGAAACGCCTATGGCTGCTGAGCGTGATTGGGAACGCCGCATCGGCGGACGGCTCAAGCTGCGCGACCTTCATATTCTTTCCAAGGTCGTTGAGTGGGGCAGCATGGTAAAGGCGGCCTCACATCTCGGCATGTCTCAGCCGGCGGTGTCGGAAGCAATCGCTAATCTTGAGGCCGCGCTTCGCGTGCGCCTGTTGGATCGCAATGCACGCGGAATTGAACCGACGATCTACGCTGCCACACTGCTCAAACGCGAGCGCGTTGTTTTCGACGAGCTGCAGCAGGGTATCAAGGAGATCGAATTTCTCTTGAACCCCGAAGCTGGCGAAGTGCGGCTTGGAACGTCAGAAATTCTGGCAGCGGGTTTAGTACCCAAAGTCATCGACCGCCTTTTGCGGCGGTATCCCAAAATCTTCGTCCGCGTATCGCTCGTCGACACTGCGACTGTAGAATTTCGGGAATTGCGCGACCGTAATGTCGAATTGCTGTTGGCGAGAGTTCCCGAATCCTTGGTCGATGACGACATCAACATTGAGGTCTTTTTCGATGATCCCCACTTTGTGGCTGCAGGCGCGAGCAATCCGTGGGTCAGGCGTCGCAATGTCAATTTGGCCGACCTAGTGAACGAAGCCTGGGTCTTCCCCAAAGGCCAAGTGGTCCGCGGCATTATCGCCGACGCATTTCGTGCGGACGGCCTTCCTATGCCCAACGAACACGTTACGACTGACACGGTGCATATACGAAATCACCTTTTGGCGACCGGGCGTTTCCTTACGATCATTGCAGGCTCTGTCCTGCACTACAATGCGCGGCAATGGTCCCTTAAGGCGCTGCCGATCGATTTGCGCGCGAAGCCGCGACCGCATGCCATCGTGACGCTTAAGAACCGAACGCTCAACCCGGTCGCCGAACTGTTCGTTCGTGAACTCAAAGCGGCGGCGAACTTTTCGCTTAGCAAGTGTCCAGCGGTTCCCGTCGCTTACCGCAGCGATGGAGCACCGACGGAATTCC
>Ga0068865_100001498_pt1 | contig 13622 bp, 10 predicted proteins | sample KBSMisM12_FD_75293 | JGI IMG/M metagenome (GOLD analysis project Ga0068865, IMG submission 75293) | Miscanthus rhizosphere microbial communities from Kellogg Biological Station, Michigan, USA - KBS Miscanthus M1-2 | ecosystem: Host-associated > Plants > Roots > Rhizosphere > Soil ...
CGAGATAGAAGTAAGACAGGTAGGATCTCACCTTTTATATGGTCAACAAACTTCAGGTCACACTTATGGATTAGGTTTAACTACAAATCCTTTTGATTTACCGTTTCTAAAGTATGGTAGCGAACCTCCGAACTATACTACTCCAACAGGGACCAGCGCACGATCATTATCGTTCGTTTTGCGTTATAAACAATCAACTGGAACTATTGGACAGGTAGATTATTATCTTAAATTCTTAGGATTCAAATTCAATACTCTAGAGTTATCAGTATCCTCACAAGGATTGGCTGAAGCAACAAGCGAACTTATGGGTAGAGAAATAGCGATACCAACAGCAACCGCAATATCTGGTGCTACGTGGCCAACATTTGCTTCAATTACTTCACCAGCACTTAGTAACGTTGATGGTGGAAATAAACCATTAACAATAGGAGCAACACAATATGCTGTTAAAGATTGGAGAAACCAATGGAATAACAACTTAATTATAGATCAATTCTCAGGTTCAGGTTTAGCAGATGCTATTACTGTAGGAGGTATCGAAATCACAGGATCATTTAATACACCAACAGGACAGGACTTGACACAAGAAACTGCAATGCACGATTTTCCACAGGTAGAAACTACATTTAAATATATAGTTAAAAACGGAACTATGGTAGTTAATGGAACAGGATTCAAACTATTGGGTGATACTCCAGAAGGATTCTCAGCAGGACCAACAGCAACAAACCAACACGTATACAACTACAAGTGTATAAGTGCAGGATTAGGAACATCCTAATCTTAATCATTTATATATTCGGTAACAATATACCATTATATACTCATTTTTTATATTAATTCCTATTATAACAGTACAGGATTTTTAATTATTGTCTGAAGAAAATAAGGAAGTAGTACAACAAGAAGTTAAACAGGATACAGTAGTAACAGTCCCAATATCTGAACAATTTAGTGATGAAATCGCTGAAGAACATATGCGATTAATGAAAGAATTAGCGCCACAAGAAACTTATGATATTGACGTAAATGGTAAAGTTATAACGTTTAAACGTAGAAAGATTAGAACTGCAGAAAGAACTAAACTAGAAGTTATTAGACAGGAACTAGCCGAATCACTCACAGATACAAAGAAGAGTTATCCACTTATTGAAGATAAATTATATAAGGCAATGGCATCATACTATCTTATTAATCCTAATACAGGTAACGGTATGACTTCTGCAGAGTTTGAAGGAACAGAATTCGAAACTGTTAAAGCCATTCTAAACGCTTGTGCATTTAGAACAGAAAGACCAATTCCTAAACCAGCCCCTTTGGGGAAATAGAAGATAGTGCATTTGGTCAGAATCTAAGAACGTTATTCTTTACAGAACAACCAGTTAGGCTAGAACCCGGAGAACATGATTACTTTGTTTATTGGAAGTTTAACAAAGTATTAGATATGTCGCCAAGAGAGGTGGATGAAATGGATCCTGAGACTAGAAACGCTTTTTGGGTAATGATGAAATATGAGGAAGAGAAAGCAGAACATGACGCATTTAAGAGACAATCGCAGGCTTTTCATAACAAGAAATGAGAGTTACTTATCAGTATTCACCAGAATGGAAGAAACTCATTCTATCTGGTAGTAACATAATTAAACAATTTCCTGCAGCACAAAAGAAAACAGTACAGGATACTGTAAAGATCATATTCTCTGAAGCAGATAGAAAGGTTCATGTTGTTACTGGAAGGACTAAGGGAAGTGGTGCAGTTAAATACACTGGTGACAATCAGGCAATTATAACATATGAATTTGGTGGAGTATGGGAAGAAAGGAGAGGTGGAGATCATGCGTTCTTACATGAAGCAACACAAAAGGGTAGTAAAGAAATGGCTAGAATAGCACAGAAATATATTACCGAAGCAGTACAGAAAGGATTATAGTTCTTATTCTCTTTTTACGGATAGTTTTTAATATTGTCTGGTATAGGTGGTAACGTTGCAAAGTCTACAGTCATTATAGATACTACTAATGCAGTAAGGAGCGTTACTAGCCTAGAGGGTAATCTTAAAAGACTTGATACTTCTACCCAATCTGCAGCAAAATCAGGTACTTCAATGGGTAACGCTTTTACTCAGACTCAATCTAAAATTACTCAAGTAGATAACTCTATTAAAAAGATGACAACTGATTTAGCAGGTAGTGCTAAATCTAATTTAGGTTTACAACAATCTTTCGATAAGACGGGCCAATCCATGACCAAGTTATCAGGTACTGCTAATGCTCTCGGTAACGCTCAGAAAAAACTAACTGATACCACAAACAAAAGTATAAACCAATATAATACCCTAATGGGTAAAGTTACATCAACTGGAAAAACTATGGAAACAACTGGACAAAAGTTCAGTAAGATGGGTGGTTTCATGAAACAAAACCTTACTAATGTTGCTTTACTATCAGGAGGACTGGCAGGATTAGATGATCAATTCTTACAGTTACATAAGGCTCAAGTTGCAAATGATAGGGCTAACCTTATGGTATCCAAGTCTAATCAACAGGTTGCTAAACTACAGAATGAACTAAATAAGATGGTTAAATCTGGAAAAGAAGGAACTACCGAATACAATTTAAAATTAAAAGACTTTCAATTAGCACAAGAAAAAGCAGGTATCGCTAACGAAAGGGCAACAGTAACACAGGAGAACCTATCTGAAGCCACAGAGGATTTCTATACTGGTATACTTCCAAACTTGATATTCGTAGGAGGATCAGTAGTAAGTATGATCACAGATATGGGTATCAATATGGAGAGTTTAGGAAATATGGCTACTGTAGTAAAAGGTAAACTTCAATCGTTAAGAAATGTTTTAGGAGGATTAGGAGGATTAGGAGGGGGACTTTTAGCAGGTGCTTTAGGTGGCGCTGCAGCAATAGCGATCATAGAAACAGTAACAACACAAGTTAATAAATTCTTCGATACAATTAAAGCGAAGGCTAGAACTTCGGGAAATATTGCAGATGCTATATTTGATTGGAAGAAATTCGCTGCCGATGCTAAAGCAGGTAACGCAGAGGTAGACGAAATACTTTCTAGGACCGGAGCAAGTCTATTAGAATTAGGAGCAAGGCCCGAAGAGGTAGGTAAACGTTTCTTAGAAATGGGAGGTAAGATTGATAAGACTGGTCACATAGCGTTAACTGCAAGGGACCATTTCTTTGATCTTGGATTAGGAATCAATGGAGTAGGTAAAACCTCCTTAATGTATATAGAATGGACTAAACAAAAGATTCAAGCCGATGAGGATGAGGGCGCTATTCTAAAATGGCTCACTGATTCTCTTGGTAACGCTGCACTTGCACAAAAAATATTAACACTTGCAAAACAAGATGCAGTAAAACAACAAAAACAATTAGCACAAGAAAGAATTCAAATTACTAAAGAAGAGATAGATAAAGAGGTTACTGCTAGACAGCAAGAACTAAAAGCAGAACAAGACGCAGACGCAGATCATAGACAACAACTAGAAGATTTCTATCAATGGACACAATCCCTTAAGCAGAAACAATTAGAAGAAAGAAAGGCTGCAATAGATGAGGAAGTTAAGACTCGACAAGATGCTATGCAAAAAGAGAAAGAGGATGATCAAAATAGAATAAAAGAACAAGAAGACTTTTATCAATGGACTCAGAAACTTAAAGCGGAAGATTTACAAAGAAAGAAAGACGCAATAGCCGAAGAGGTTAAGAATAGACAGGATGCATTGAAAAAGGAACAGGAAGATAATCAAAACCAAATAAAGGAACAAGAAGATTTCTATCAATGGACACAAAAACTAAAAGCAGATGCAATTCAAAAACAATTAGAACAGTCTAAGGCAGCAAATACAGCACTCTTTGCTCAGAATGATGCATTATTAGAACAAGCAAAATCTCTAGGAGTTAGTACCGCAGCACTAGAAAAGTATACCGCAACTGGTTCTATGTCAATAGAACAAATTGCAGGATTAAATGAACAGTTATCGTTACTATCTATCGCTGCTGCACGTGAACAAACAGATTTTGAATTAGGCGCTAATTCAATTATTAATCATAACTTGGCTATGGTAAAAGGAACGGTCGCTGCTAAGGATTATTTAATGCAATTAAAATTTGCAAAGATAGAGGAAGGTGCATGGTTACAAGAGATGGAACGAAAGATCCCAGTACTTAGCCAAATAGCGGATCAGTATGGCCTTACTAATCAACAGATACAGGATCTTATTGCTACTACTCAGCAAGCAGGAGATAGTTTCTCAGCATTCAATGAAGAATTTAGAAAGGCTTCTAGAGAGTGGGAAAAGGCTGATATGCTTAAAGATATATTCAAGATAAAATCAGATCCAGAGAAACTATTAAAGGATGCATTAAAGAAGGCAACAAGTAAAGACTTTAGAGGTAGATTAAAAGTGAACCTTAAACTAGAACAGAAACAGAGTGATACTCTAGATGCAATCAGAGAATTAGGTAGGGGTTTCTTCCAGATGTCTACTAATCAGAAATGGGAATTTGAGCCGGGTGTTTCTTTGAAGGTTAAGGAGAAAGATGCTAAAGGTGTATTTGATACTATGGAGAAGTTACTAGATAATGCTATAAAAACTAAAGGAGGTAAAAAGGGACCATATTCAGAACGTTTCAAAGTAATTAGTGATCAACTCAAAGCAGCCGAAAAGAAAGGAGGACAGGAAGGTATCGACGATCTGAAACAAATATGGGAACAAAATAAAGATATATTTGGTCAACCAACAGTTCCTATATCTATAGACGAGGATGCTTTTGATCAATTAAAGAATGCTGTAAGTCAGGGACTAATAGATAGTAACTTTGCTGTTCCTCTTGCTGCAGATCCGGCAAGTCTAGACGCTTTAGCCCTAGCAGTACAGGCAGGTATAAACGGAACAACATATACCGCTATGGTACAAGCACAAATTAGATTAAGTGGTGGAAGTGGTAAAACAAGTACTGCAGGAGGATTCAATGCAGCCGAAGGTGATCTTGTAAATGGTAAACTAGATATTCCTGCTACTGCTTCAGTTAAAACAATAGATTATACTACGTTACCACCAGATTCGGATATAATGGATACTCAGGCTAACGTTACTGCTTTGTCTACTGATAGTTTAGGAACTGCAACTAAACCTGCTCATGTAATGGCTGTATTCGATTGGATACCAAACACACCTGAGAACCAAAAGAAACTAAATGATGCACAAAGTAAGAATCCTTCTAGAAGTATCAATGATAATAAAGATAATACTAAAGGATCTGGAGATCCAGTAACACAAGCACAGTTATTGCAAAAGGCACTAGAAAGTCTAGCAAAGTATGGAGTTAAGAACTTACAAGCACTAGCGAAGGCTTCAAAGACTAACTTTAATACTGTTGCTAATTATGCAGATGGTGCTACTACATATGTCCAAGTATTACAAGTAGCAGTAGGAAGTATCGCTAAGTTTGGTAGTAACAATCTAAAAGCATTAGCGAAGGCTGCTAAAACTAATTTCGATACTGTTGCTAACTATGCTAACGGAGCAACTGGATTCGTTCAAACATTACAAATTGCTATAGGAAGTATTGCTAAATATGGACCTAAGAACCTAAAGGCTCTAGCCAATGCAGCAAAAACTAATTTTGATACTGTAGCAAATTACGCTAATGGCGCTACTGGTGCAGTACAAGCACTTCAGAAAGCAATAGATAACCTACATGATAAGACTGTTACTGTTACATATAAACAGAATGGTAGTCCACAGTCTAAAGGTGGGATATATTCATTCGCTGAAGGTGGTATGATCTCTGCTGCAGGAGGACGTATAAGTACTGTTCATGGTCCTCATACATTCACATATGGTGATAATCCGGGTGGTAACGAAACACTAGCATTCATACCTCATAACAATCCAAAGCCAATACTAGAAAAGATAAACTCTATGTTTGGTAACATGGGAGATACACTAGAACTATGGGAAAATACGTCTAGATTTAAAGCAAGTGATAGAATAGAAGGAGGACATATAGTAAATCAGGATATTAGTATTCATGTTTCTGGTAACGAACTAATTAACGAAAGAAATCTCAATAAGAGAATAAAACTGACAGTGGGACAGAATAGGGATAGATTAGGTTAATGGCCGGAACATATGGGACTTATGAGAATGTACTTAGACCTAGAATTACTATAATGACTATAGACGGATTACAGACACTGTATACTTTCAATGCGTTTAACGGTTCTAATCCTATAGGTATAAGTTACTATGATATGGAAAATGCTATTGGTGAAACTGGAACGTTTAACCTAGTAATAAATGATCATAATAATCAGATACCAAAAGACAATATACATAATGTAAAAGTAAAATTAGAGTTAGGTAAAACAAGTAGCAGTTTTCAACCATTCCTTATTGGATTTGGTGATATATTTCAGGTAGACAGATCTATTAATAATACACAGTATTATAATATAAGTGGATTTGGTACAAGAATATGGGCTTCTCAATTATATATTCATAGAAGAGAAAAATATCGTAAAGATGAATCTGATGCTAAAGTATATAACATTGTAGATAATGCGTTCACTAAAAGGAAGTGGAGACCATTAAAGGATCAGGATATATCTATAGAAGATATTACTGGTTGGGATAAGAGTGGTATATCCATAAAGGTAAACACTCCATATACTGTAATAGATAAACCCTTTACCTATTTTGCAGATCTATTAGATGAACTATGTGATATAACTGGTGCAGTATGGTTTATAGATTACTCACAGGGAACAGAAATATTAACACTATCATATAATCCAGATTTACAAACTAATATACTAATAAAATCAATGGAATTGGCAAATAGGTTAACAGATGATCCATTAAAGACAGGTTATATTAAAAATGGTTTCTTATTAGAGGATAATCAAACAACTGATTCAGGTACAGCAACTAGATTATTTACTACCAGTATACAAGATTCAGTAAACGTTTTTGAGATTGGTCCTACTGTAGGTAAAACTAGTTTAACATTCAGAGCAATAGCACAGCAAGTAGTAATAGATAATGATGCTAGGAGGATAGAAGAAATAGAATTATCACTATCTAAAAAAGGAGAACCTACAAGTTCTAAGGATAGAATTAATGGGGATATTGTTCTCGATAAGAATAACAAGCCCGAAGGTAACGTACTTGATGATTTTCATATAGATATGGGTTCTATTAAACATAATCCAGAAAAGATTAGGGTTGAGGTAGACATATCAGCAAAGGAATTAGATGTAGCACAGTCTAAGATATGGGTAAGATTATTCCAGCGTAGTAATGGTAATGATATAAATGGTGATCCAGATGGTAACGCAGATCCTAATCATAGCACAGAGAATGAAGTTTACTGGCATCATAATAACGTAATCAATACGGCACAAGCGTATTATTCTGCAACAGTAGCAGAGGGTGATTTTGATAGTAGAGATAAGTATTCGTGGTCATCTGTTAATACTGGTCCTCTTTATAGAATATCAGTGTATAGTAACATTAGAAGATTATTTGCTAGGACTGACGGAGCAGCAGCAAAAAATATACGTCTTAGAGAACAGTTCATAGATACCAGTTTCTTATCAGATCCTAATGATGTAATGAGATATCTATCTATCAATTTATCTCAAACTGCTAAGGGTAGGAGAGCAATGGGATCGTTCCAAGTTACAGTACCAAACAGTTTTCTATATCGTCCTTATCAATGGATAAATTTCTCAGATGCACTTAGTGATATTGATGATACCTTACAGATTCAAAGAGCAAGATATGTAGGTGGTACTTCAACAAGTGACTATCAATTAGGAACAAAGTTTGCAGAATTAACATTATCAGGATTATATAATACTCTAGTTGGAGCGTGTGCGTGTAGTTAATATGGAAGATATAGAGATATTAGGACTTAGCGCTAGTCAACTTCAAGAGATATATGAGAATTCTATAAAGAGATCCAAGAGTAAGAACCCTAGTCTAATGTTTCTAGATGCTAGTTATGGATATACTTTTGAGTTAAAAGATTCTGAATATGTTACTAAAATTAATAAACTAGGTAGATATAATCCCAAGATACCTATAGAATGGCATCATAAACTTGAAAGATGGTATAACGATCAAACAGTAATAAACGCTTTTGGTAGAGAATTCAAACCTTATCATATAGATAGAACCCTAGATAGAGTTACCAATCAAGGGATGCAGATGATAGCAGTTGGTATCGTTGGGGAAGGTGGAGATACCAGTACTACTACGTTTAACTTTAGATCCATAGGTGATGGACCTATAACTGAAGCAAGTCCTGCAGATGTTACTTTATCTAATGTTATAGATGTAATAGATGTTAATAATGCTCCTGAAGGAGGATCGTTAACTCGTAACGGAACAACAATATTTTCAATAGGTAACCATGCAAAAACCGTTGCTACTCCTGCTAATGGTGTATTTACTGAATGTGGTATGCATAATACTGATGATACTGATATTTGGTTAATGTTTGATCATTCAGTATTTGCAAGTCCTATTCCACACACACAAAACGCAGATTCACCCGGCAGTACAACAGTAATATATATGTGTTCAGCATGAGTTTCAATATAAGGAACGTACGCCAAATTAGTGACGATCCAAGTACTAAATTTGCTAATGATTTGGCAAAGAAAGTATCTAAATTTCTAGCGTCACAACAATTAGATAAACTGGAAAACAAAGAAGATATTTATTCTAATGCTCAGGACGTAGGAACAGTAGTAAAATTTCACAGCCTAAACAGTACAAAGTACTTTGATGGTAGTATAATATATTATCCTACATTTGAACCAGATTATGATAAACTTGAACTATGGTTAAGAGGAAAAAATACGGGTAATGAACTACCTGATTTATCGGAACTTGGTAGAGTAACGAATGTTGTAGGAGATCCCATTCTCATAGATGGTACTCCTCTCAATATGGGTATATACACTGGAGGAACAAAATCATATGCACTAACATTCAATAGACCAAACTCAGAATTTGAGAACCAAGAATATTTGGTAGTAGATGCTTCGGCCATTAGTAGTTTAGGAGTTACTAGTTTTAGTACTGGTAAATCATATTTCATTAGAGTACGTATGAAAGACTTGGCAACACAAGGAGGAAAAGATAGAAGATTATTTGAAAAAACAGATGATGCTACTCCTAATAATGGTATACAAGTAAGGGTTAAATCTGATGGTAAAGTATGGGTATTACTAAAGAAAGGTGGTACTGAATACAAGAACGAAACTGCAGCAGGTACTATAGTGGTAAATACTGTATACGATATAGTTATAACTTTTACAGTATCTGGTTCAGTAACGCATGTTTATGTTAACGGAGTTGATAAAACTTTAACAACTGCAGCAGATACAACTAATTGGCACTCACAATTATCAGATCAGGATATGTATTTATTTGCTAGAGGACCAACGGATACAGATGGTCACTCATATGCAGATTTCTATGATTTTAGAGTATATGACGAAAAGATATTAACGTCTAACTCAGTTGGTAACAGCGCACAATTTGCAGCAGGATCTAACAGAATAGATCTAGGAACTAGAACATCTCTATGGTCACAAAGTCTAACTAAATGGTCTATATCTTTTTGGCTTAAATTAAATTCAACAACTAATGCAACATTAGGAGGTTCTGGAGCATGGGGTGTTACCAATGGATCCAAACTATTATGGATATTTAATAATACTATAGGTGTAGGTATATGGCAAGGTGTAGAAATAGATGCATGGAGATCCGTAACACTTGATACTACCACGTGGCATCATTGTGTAGCAACTTATGATAGTACTCTAGGTAGTGCTAATCTGAAATTCTATTACGACAAGGTACTAGGTGGTACTACTGGTAACGCTACTACTACTACCAATCCCAATGATACGTTTATACTAGGATGGACTAGTGGATCATTTAGTGGACATATGAGAGACTTTCGTTTTTGGAAATCTAAAGCATTAACTCAAACAGAAGTTAATAATGTATATGATAATCTAGGTACTGCCCCTTATCCTGATTACTGGTTACAACTAACTGAAGGAGTTGTAGGCAATGATGTTGTAGGAGAAACACTAACTGGTACGGTAACTGGAGCAACATTTGTTACTAATGAAGTAGGTAATTTATACAATAATAAATGGACTATAAACTACATACCAACAGGATCTTTGCCAATGGTATCAGATTATTTTGCATCTTATTAATTCCCTTTTTACCATTTTATAGTAAATATATTATGACTACTAATAAACCGTGGCCCGCAAGTTTTCCGGCATCAACTGCTAAACTAAATAAAGGTGACGTTATTACCGATACTGGTGCTAATTTAGCAGCACTTGATAAAACTAAACATAAAATAGTAGCGTGTTCTTCAACAGGATCAGGTTTTACCTTAGATCATGCATACTTATTTAAAGAAGATGGTAGCGGTGCTTTAGATCTAAACTCTATTAATAATCATACTCATACCAGTACTACGGGTGATGGTGGAGGAGTTCTATCAATATTTTCATGGAATAATACCTTTTGTACTTTACTATTAAGTAGACCAACTGATCTTCAAAAAGCAAACTGGATTCAAACGGTTACAAGTACAGGAGTTATAACGGATGATACAGATGGGACTACTGGAGAACGTTCTATAAAACTAGATAGTGGAGCAACTTCAGGAGCAACAGCAACCATTAATTATCCTCATTTAAAACTAAATTTTGCAAACTCCTTTTTATATTCAACAAAACTTAGATTCGGTACTGCATCCAGTTTAGCATTTCATTCAGGTGTTGGAGCGGATGATACCAGTGCTGCAGATAGTAACACTATAAAATGTCAGGCAGAATTATGTACTACTACTAATAATAACTTTTGGCTAAGGACTGCTAACGGTTCGGCTAATAGTGCTAGTGATATAGGTATTGCATTTAGTACTAATAGGGTTGCCATAGATATAGAACATTCTCCGGGTAACACTACTACATATATGTATATAGGTGGAACTACATTGACAAAAACAACTAATATTCCTACCAGTGGAGCAACAGCAGATAATAATATAATAAAACACTCTCTTAAGAATAATACTGCAGCATCCAGAACCATGTTCTGTTACCCTGCAAGATTACATTACTATATTAGCGATACATGGGGCCACTAAATAATGACTGATACATTATTCTCAAAGAACGTAGTATTAGAGGATTGGATTAATTTTAAAAAGACTCCTGTAGAGGAAGGACTAGAATTAATAAGCAGGAGAAGTGATAACAATGAGAACTATTGTACAGTAACAGGTACTAAACAACAGATCAATACATATCTAGAAAAAGCGCCAATAATATCAGAAAGACTTAGGACACTAAATAATCTTCCTAAATACAGAATAATCAATACCACAAAAGTGATGATACAGTAAATGGTATCTGCTACAGATCTTAAAGTATATAGATCTACTAGTGATCTAGGTGGCGCTATTACTGGTACACAGATACCAACAGCAACTCCTAATAATTTATTTACAAATGTTTCTATTGCAGATGAACTAACTGGTAAAACATATTATAAATGTATGTACTGGAAGAACACACATGGAACCGAACCAATGGACGATTTTAAATTGTGGCTATCAACAGGAACACCTTTAGATTGGACTCTAGTAAATTTTGGATTCGATCCTATATGTGATCCACGTTACCCATGTATATTTTTCGATGGAGTTAATGATTATATAGACTGTACTAATGATGCTACTTTATGGTCACAGTCTCTTACCAAATTCTCAATATCTCTATGGGTATTCCCAACGTTATTTGATGCTACTACTAGATTCGTTCTAGCCCATGATACTGGTTCTAATCAAAGATTTCAACTTCATATGAATGGTGGTTCGGCAGGTAACATAACATTTAGAATAGTTAACTCTGCAGGAACAAGTAAAGATGCAGCATCTTCATCATTAGTACTTAACCAGTGGAATCATGTTGTAGCAGTATATGATAACAGTCTTGGATCACAGAACCTTAAGGTATATGTTAATACTGTTGTTGGTGGTACTACTGCTAATGAGACAGGTGCTATTAATCTCTCTACTACTCTAAAACTCTCAGATTCTTCAACCGATTTTCAGGGATATATGAAAGACTTTAGATTTTGGGATAGTAAGTCTCTAACACAGACTGAAATTAATAACGTTAATATTAATAGTGCTAACGCTCCAGATCCAGATTATCATCTATTAATGAGTGAAGGTACTGGAAATCCAGTTGATAAGGCTAGTAACACTAAGATAGGAACACTTACTAATGGAGCATCTTGGTCCACCACTGCACAGACAATAGCAAATGTAAATACAAGTCCTGTAGGAGTAACATGGTACGGAAGTAACGATACCAGTATGGGTAGTTTGGGTAGAATATCAGCAGGTGAATATTTCCCTACTTGGGTAAAGTTAGTAGTAGATTCTCATAGCCCTAATTCAGTTGAAGATGATTCTGCAATATGGACCGTTAACTTTGATATACCACAAACAGGAACAGGAGATCCGGGAACAGGTGGAACAGGAGGAGGAACAGGAGGAACACCACAAACTAACCCAGATTATAAAATTGCAGTATTCGGAGATGAAGGATGTGAACCTGAAACAGATAATCTAATAAATGCTGTAAAGGGTAAATATGATATGTATATCTCTGTAGGAGATCATGCCTATGAATCTGCTTCTTGTTGGACTGGTAAATTTGGAGTATTAAAACCTAATTTTCATGGAGGATATGGTAACCATGAATATGAGGAGAGTGGAGGTATCGGTCCTTATAAGACGTTCTTTGGAGATACTAATACTCACTATTCATTTAAATTCCAAAATATACTGTTCATGGTAATAGATAGTAACGATGATAAAAGTGGAGTAGACTTAGATGCTCAGAGAACAGAAGTTGCAGATCTATTAACAAGTGTTGCTAATGATAGTAGCATTACTTGGAAAATTGCAATAATGCATCACCCGTGGTTCGGATCTAGTAGTAACCATACTTATAACGAATTTAGTCAAGTTCAGAAATTCCATAAACTATTTACTGATAATAAGGTAACGTTCGTATTGACTGGTCACAATCACAATTGGCAACAATCCAAGATGGTATCATTCAATAGTGGTAGTCCAACAAGTCCAACAATAGTAGCATCTACTAGTCCCTTTTCAAGAAACTCAGGAGGACTTATACACGTCATTAGTGGAACTGGAGGCCATGATTCAGGAGGCGGATTATATGCACTAGATGATAGTCCCGGATTTAATTATTACCAAAATAGAACACATAACGGTTTCTGGGAAATAGTAGCAAGTGGTAACGGTCAGACTCTTACATGCAGTTTTGTTGATAATAGTGGAGATAAGTTTAATACGATAGTGGTAAATGCTTGACTAATATTAGTAAAGGTGATTTAAAATAATGACTAAAGAGATTATTAAGAATGGTGAAATTATTACAGATAAGAAAAATAAAAATAAGAAATGGTTACCTGTTTTAATATCTAATGAAGCACTAAGT
>Ga0068865_100001502_pt1 | contig 13606 bp, 6 predicted proteins | sample KBSMisM12_FD_75293 | JGI IMG/M metagenome (GOLD analysis project Ga0068865, IMG submission 75293) | Miscanthus rhizosphere microbial communities from Kellogg Biological Station, Michigan, USA - KBS Miscanthus M1-2 | ecosystem: Host-associated > Plants > Roots > Rhizosphere > Soil ...
GTGGTCGATGCCGACGGTCGGGCCCCATTCGCTCGGCGGGTAGGGATAGCCGGGCGCTTCGTGGCTGGTGGTCGAAGCCGACTTCCAGGCCGGGTCGGTCAGATCGGGGGAGCCGTCGGGGTTGAGGCGGCCGGGGTTGAACCAGGAGTCGATGTGGAGGGTGGTGGTCAGGCCCTCGCCGGGGGGAGTGCAGGAGGTCGGGTTGCGCAGGAACGCTTCTAGTGGTGGGCGGACATAGGGGGGGTTGGGGAGGCCGAGTTCTTCAGCGATCGCGGCACAGGCCGGGTCCGTGGCCACAGGCCCTCCGGAAGCGAGTTCCCGTTCAGAACCGGGGCAGCCGCGCTCGAAGTCGTGGCTCGGATCAGCCGGGACCCCCCAGAAGTTGATCCTGATGCCGGCCAACGCGAGGGTCTCGGAGATGCCGCGCGAGGCGACCGTGAGACCGTAGTCGCCACCGGGGCGCAGCGAGGCGTCCAGCACGACCAAAGTTCCAGAGGCGTTGAAGCCGAAGCGGGCGGCGACCCCGGTAGGAGCCACCATGCTGAAAAGCGGCGCCGGATCGCCGCCGGGCACCCCCTGGTGGAAGAAGAGGGCGACGGTACCGACCTGCGAGGCGGCTGGGCAGAGCCGTTCCTGAGCGAATCCGCCGAAGGCCATTTGCGCCGGGGTGCAGTGGGCCGGAAGTGTGCTGGGGTCGCCAATCAGGCCCGGCGGGAGATTGACGAGGGTATCCTTTGTCGGTTCGACGGGCCAGTCTTCTCCGGCACCCCCATTGGAAGCGTTTGGAAGGTCGGCAGCATTGAAGTCGATCTCAGTGGAGACTTGGTAAGGGTGAGCTGCGGCCCAGGTCTCGGGATTGCCGGCGGCGTCGCTGAGCTGCTGGTCGAAGGCGTCGATGCCCCCGACCGGTTCTGCGGCACTGATCGTGGTCGGGTCGACGGTGGTGGCGCTTACGCCGGTGCCGCTGAGCTCGAAGTCGGCGCTTAGGACGCCGTGCGCGTCAGAATCAACTTGGACGGTGATTCCGAGCCCTGAGGAGCGATTACTGGTATAGGGGTCGAAGTTTTCAGTGGTTTCGCAGCTGAAGGTCTGTGCGCCGGGATTGATGGTCGGGCATTCGAAAACGCTGGGGTTGGAGGAGAGGACGGTGATCCCGGGTGGCAAGGTGCCGCTCACAGTCACCGGACCGCTGACGGGTTCATCGCCGCCGTTCACGATGTCGAGGAAATAGGTAAAGGTATCGCCGGGTTTGACCGTGGTGCTCGCTCGTGAGTAGAGGTGAAAGGCGGGCCCGGTAGCGGCACCGGCTGATGAGACGAAGACGACGGCGAAGCCGAGCGCCAAGGTCGTGAACAGGGCGATGGTTCGGATCGGCGCCGTCATCTTCGCGGTCTCCTTGCGGGCGTTCAGGGGTTGTATGGCGGTTCGGGGTCTGCGGATCACTTCGAGCCCCCGGTCCTGGCGCCGGCTTGCCGGTGATGGTGCTTGCGCGATCGCTTCGCCCGCCTCTTCATGCACCTACCGTGCCTGCGGACCTTGCCCTTCTTGCAAGCCTTGGGCCGCTGTTGGTCACCGGGGCCGACGAACCCCTCGGAGCCCGGAGTCACCGCCCCAGGGGCGGTGCCGGGGCTTTGGCAGGTGTTGGCTTGGCAGGGCGCCGGCGTCGGCGTCGGTTCGGCGAAGCCGCCGTCGATGCGAGCGTCATATAGGTCGGCGTTATTGTCGGCATCCCAGCCGAGCAGGGGTTGGTCGGTGGAGAAGAAGACATCGGCGCCGTCAGGACTGGCTTCGAGGAAGTGGGCCTCGTTGGCGCCGTCTCCGGGCGAGATCAGGTGCAGCGAGCCGTCTCCCGCGTTGTATTCGTAGACATCCGAGCGGGCGTTGGTGTCAGCGGCGAGGAGGCGCTCTGCGGATTCGAAGAAGACGTGATCGCCGTTTACCGAGAGTGGGCGATTCAGGTGACTCGAGGCCCGGGAGGTGCCGGTCGAGACATGAGGGAACAGGCCTGCGTCGACCGTCGCCGCAGCGCCGGTCGGATTGCAGGAGACGCAGCGCAGCGAGTTCTGGTCGGCCTGGTACAGGTAGAGCTCGGCACAGGGTTCTCCACCGAAGGTGCCACAGTTGCTGCCATGGTCATAGCCCGTCAGGCCAGCGCCGGTGTAGGAGGTGAAGAGAAATGAGCGACCATCGGGGCTGACACGGGCAAGCAGTCCGTGGCCCTCCCAGATCTGTTCAACACTGTCAACAGCTGAGCCTGTGCCAGTAGAACCCAGGAAAGAAATCGAGCCTTCATGCCAAACATAGACCCCATCCGTGGCGCCGGCTGGAAGGGCCGCTTGGCCGGGCAGTAGATTGCTGGGGTAGATGAAGTACAGGTAGGCACCGTCTCTGCTAGCTCCCAGCACCGCGCCCGTAGAGTTGCCCGCGTTGCTGGAATTGTTTTTCGTCATAACAGGGATCAGGTTGTGGGGAGAGCTGGGTGGCAGCGTCGTGTCGTATACGTAGAGGTTTCCGCCGGGGGTGTCAGTGAGTTGCTCTTCGCTCCGGAAGAAGACCTTGGTTCCGTCCGCGCTGGGGATCGCGTAAGTGGCTGGCTGTGGTTCCGACGGGGCAGCGGGAACTCCGGTGCACGGATCGTGATCAGCGCAGTCGGTCCGCTCCGAAGCGTTGATTCGCACCGTGTGGGTGTGATCGACCCTCATATACAGTTCGCCTTCACTGCTCGAGGGCACTGGAGGAACGGTGAAGAAGGCCTTGGCGCCGTCTTCAGACAGCGCGTTCAGGGTATAGGACTGCAACGTGGCACCATAGGTTGCAGCCGAGATCGGGGCGGCTTCACATCCTGGCCCTGTGCCCCCGCATTCGAGATCGCCTTCGGGAGGAACGAGACCGACGAAGCGGAGGGCGCCGTGGTCGAATTCGTAGAGTTGGGGTCGATTTCCTTCATGCGCATCCGCGGTAAGCGGTCGGCGCGCCTCGAAAAGAAGCTGGCCGAGATCGGGCGTGGTGGCGGCAAGGAAGCGTGAATAGGTGAGGAAGGGCGAGTCTTCGAGCGTCGTCGGCGGTTCCAATTCCCCACATCGCGGGCAAGCGGTCAACAACCGGCTTGATTCCGAGCCGGGGCTGAGCAGATTTTCACGCAGGTAGAGGTTGCCGACCTTGGCGGTGGCAGGGTCATCGGTGAGGGGGGTAAGCGTGTTGAAGACCCCTCTGGAGAGGTCGGTCGAGAAGTCGCCCTGATAGATGGCTTCCTTGCCGCCGGCGGCGCCGAATAGCGAGTTGGGCTGCAGCTCAGGGAAGATCGAGTGGGTGCTCCAGCCCTGGGTGGCCGGGGTCCCGTCACGGCGAGAGATATATTCGACGGCGGCGCCGGTTCCCTTGGCGTCGCCGAAGGCGTTGAGAGAGGGAAACTCGATTGCGTCGCCGCTTTCAGCGGCGCGGGTTCGGGCGGCCATGGCCATCACGTCGCCGCCGTTCTTGTCCGGCGGCGAGACCAGCTCGTAAGCGCGACATTCGGGCAAGAAGCCCGTATGTTGTTCGTCCCGGCGGGCCTGGTTAGGGCAATTGCCCTCGGGCTGGGGGGCGGCCAGGGTTGCGAAGGTGGAGTCGGCACTTTCGACCGGGCTGGCAACACCGTTGTCGGCGACGAGCCGCAGGTGGTAGGTGGCGCCCGGCTGCAGGCCGCTGAGCCTGGCGGTGACAGGAACCGGTTCCCCGCCGGAGCCGGGGGTTTGTGCGCAAGGGACGCTCTCTCCGTAGGCAGTCGTCGGCCCGTAGGCAAAGTGACAGTCGGAGATCGCGGAATTGCGCGGGTTGACGGCGCCGCGAACCAAGACGGTGCTTTCGCTTTCGGGGGTGTTGAAGGAGACGAAGACGGTGGGAGCAGCCGCGACGGTCGTGAAGTCCGGCGCTGTGTCCTTGACCGGCGAACCTTCGCTATCGGTCTGTGCGTTGCGAACGACGAGGGTGACGGTGTAGGTGGTGTTCGGTTTCAGGCCGGTCACATCTTCGCTGACTACGCGATCGGTGCCGGTCGGGTTATCGGGATCGGGTTCGATCGACCGTTCGCCCTTCAGGCCCGGGCAGGCAGGTGAGCATTCGAAGTAGTAGCCGCCGGCTGCTTCCCCCGCACCCGTTCCGCCGGAGTTAACCGTGCCCGAGAAGTGGGCGGTGGTGCCAGTAAAGGTGGTGACAGGATCGATCGCCGCGCTCGGCTTGGCGACGGCATCGGTGGTGAAGGTCGGATTCGGTTCGTCCGAGACCGCCCGCTGGGCGCCTTCTTCGTTCGTGGCTACCAGGCGCACGTGGTATTCGGTGCCGGGCTCCAGACCGCTGAGCGTGTCGGGAACCGCGGTGGGCCCGGATTCGGCGGCGATTTCGCCGTCGGGGTCGGGCTGGAACCAGTCGGACTCTTCGGGACTTGCGACCGTCGTGTACTCGTAATGCCAGTGGGTCGAGGAGGGGCCGCTGAGGGGGTCGACGCTGCCTTCGACGTGGGCAGAGCTATAGCTCACAGCGGTAGGGGTCGGGTCGATCGTGACGACCGGCGGAGAGTCGGCGATCGCCGCAGCGGCGGAGAGGATGCCGGTCAGCGCCAGGGCGAGGGCGACAAGTCCCACCGCCGAGCGCCGGAAGTGGGGCGCGTCTGACGGCCGAAGACGCCTGCCCGGACCTGCAACCCCTGCCTCCGTCCGACGTCTCAAAGTCGCTCCTCTCCCGAGAGCCCCTGACGGATCGCCTGCTTCGGCGTCCTGGTGGCTCGTTTCCCTGACGGACATCCCTGCCCGCTCCCTGCGAACGCGCTCAGCATCGCAGAGATCGTGCCTGGATGCAAGGCGACTTTCCTGGATGAACGAAGATGTTCCGCCGATCCGGCGCCCCCGGGCCGCCGTCGCGGGCCCATATCGTCCGAGCTCGATGGTGCGGACGCCGTGGGGGGATTCCGAGGAACTGCGGCGCCGGGCGCTGGCGCCGGGGCGCGGGGCCGATCGCGCGGCGGCGCGCAAGAACCAGCGCGAGCGGCTCTTCGGGGCGATGGTCGCGGCGGTCGCCGAGCACGGCTATGAGGAGACGCGGGTGGCCGACGTCGTCGAGCTGTCGGGGGTCTCGCGCAAGAGCTTCTACGAGCACTTCGCCGGCAAGCAGGACTGCTTCCTGGCCACCGCGCAGGCGCTGGTCGACGCCGGCCTCGGGGTCGTCGCCCATCACTACCGCGCTGAGGGGCCCTGGGGGGAACGGGTGCGCTCGGCGCTGGAGGCCTTCGTAGCGCTGCTCGTCGATCAGCCGGCGGCGGCGCGGCTCTGCTTCGTCGAGATCTACGCCGCCGGCTCGGAGGCGATCGACCCGGTCGAGCGGGCCTTCGGCGAGTTCGCGGCGCTGGTCGCCGAAGGGCTCGAGGGGCTGCCCGACTACCGGGGGATGCCGCCGGAGATCCCGAGGGCGATCGTCGGCGGCCTGCGCAAGGTCCTCCACACCCGCCTGCACCGCGGCGAAGCGGCCGAGCTCACCGGGCTCGCGCCCCAGCTCTGGGAATGGGGGATGTCCTACCACCCCCCGCCGCAGCCGCTCGCCAAGGGGCGACGGGTGAGGCGCCTGCCGGGGCGGGCGCCGAGGCCGGCCGACTACGAAGACCCCGAGCGCCTGATCCGCGCGACGGCGGAGGTCGTCGGCGAGCGCGGCTATGGGGCGACCACGGTCGGCGCCATCGTCGAGCGCGCCTCGACTTCGCTCAGCACCTTCTACGCGCACTTCCCCGACAAGGAGTCGGCGCTGCTGGCGGCGCTCGACAGCGGCGGCTCCCTGCTCCTCGCCAAGGTCCTGCCCGCCTACCGCCGCAACGCCGCCGACTGGCCGCGGGCGATCCGCGCCTCCTTCGCGGCGATGTTCGCCTTCGCAGTCGAGGAGCCCGCGTTCGCCCACCTCGGAGGAGTCGAGGTCTACGGGGCCGGCGACGATGCCCTGGCCCAGCGCGACGCGGTGATGGAAGGCCTGCAGGCGCTGCTGGCTCAGGGCTACGAGCGCTCGCCGGACACCAGCCCGATCGCCGCCGAGGCGATCGGCGGCGCCGTCTACGCCCTCACCTATGACCAGATCCGCGCCACCGGCCCCGAGAGCCTGCCGGAGCTGACCCCGCTCGCCACCTACATCGCCCTCGCCCCGTTCCTGGGGGCCGAGGAGGCGGTGGCGGTGGCGAACGACGGCCGGTAGGAGAGCCCGCCGCCGGATTCGAACCGGCACCTTCCTGTTTACAAGACAGGAGCTCTCCCAGGTTGAGCTAGACGGGCGGGACATTCAGCCGAGGGGCGAGGCGGCGATCGCGGCCACCTTCCAGCGGCCGGCTTCGCGGGCCATCGGCATGAAGTAGTCGGTGTCGTGGGCGCCGTGGAAGAGCAGGAAGGCGCCTTTGCCGTCGACCCGCAGGGCGCCGGGCCGGGCCTCGGTGAGGTCGCGGCGCAGGTAGGCGGGCATCCCGGCCGAGGTCGCGGCCAGGATCTGCGGGCAGCCGAGCTGCTTGCCGCCGCCTGCCGGAGAGCCGGCGGCGATCTGGCCGAGGGACGCGCTCATCCCGGCCGCGAGCTGCGAGCAGGCCCTCCCCCACGCTTCGTCGGCGCGGGCGTCGAGGTAGGCGTGGAGGGCGGCTGCGGCCTGCGCCAGTTCCGGGTCGCTCGCCTCGCTTCCCGATTCCTGGATCGAGTTGTCAGCGCCGGGCCGGGTGAAGGCTTTGGTGGCGCTCGAGTCGGCCGGCATCGGATCGGCCGCGGCACCGTCCGCGCCGGCGCTGTCCTTCCGCGTCGGCTCGATATCCCGGGCAGTCTGCCCGCCGCGGTGCCTTTCGACCCAGGCCCCGGCGGGCGAGGCGGCGGCGGAGGCCGACGTCTCCGTCGAGCTAGCGGTGCTGCCGCTGCCGCAGGCACCGAGAGCGACGGATGCGAGGGCGGGCAGCACGAGCAACTGACATATATGTCTCATGTCTCTGACTCAGCCTCTCGCCCTGCAGCTCCGCACCAGCGTCAAGGCGATGGTGGTGCCCCCTGCAAAGGAGAAAACGCTTCGCGAGAGCGGGAACGGAGCCACCTTGGTGCCCTGCGGGGCGGGGCAGCCGGCGCTCAGGTAGCTGTGGGGCTCGCCGCGGTAACGGTAGCGCCGCGAGAGGGTCATCGAGATGCCGGAGATGTACCCCCAATTGGCGGCCACCCTGGGGAGATCCGCCTTGAGAGTGGTGCCGAAGGTGCCGGAGGCCCTGCCGATCTGAAATACGATCAGACTCGATTGCGGCAGGGGATCGGTGCCGTAGATGTGGGCGAAGATCACATGACGGCCCTTGCGGACTCCGTTGAAGGCCAGCAGCTCGCCGCTCTGTGGGAACGGCGTCTGGTCGGGGAGAGCGACAGCCGCACGAAAGGTGCCGCGCCCGACCAGCGAGTCACCGCATTTACTCAGCGCCGCGGCACTCGAGGCCGGCTGGATGTCTGATTCGTGGCACGCGGGTAGGCCGGCGTAGTCGAGGCGGCCGTGGCGGTTGATCGCAATGAGGATCTGGCGCAGCTGGGGGGGCTGGCGGCCGTTGGTGGAGCTGATCTTGCTGGAGAGGGAGACCGAGACCGGAGAAGTGCCGTTGCGAGGCAGCGTGCGGGGGCTGAGGGAGCCTTGGACTGAAACCTGAAGGTGGTTTTTGCGTTCGATCTCCGCCTGGGCGAAACAGGCGAGTAGAAGCGTCGCACCGAGCGCGAGGGCAAGGAGGTGGCGAAGGCGAGGCGCCCTCATCGGCTGACCCTGCGCTTGTCGGAGCCCTTCTTCACGTGCCTGCGCTTGCACCTGACCGCGATCTTGAGCTGGCTGGTGACGGTCAGCGAGTTGTGGGCCGTGAAGGTGGTCGAAGCCCGGCGCTTGGTCTGGCAGAGATCGACGGAGTTGACGAGGAGGCCTTTCTTGCCACCTGGAAGGGACATTTCGAAGCGCGTCAAGGGGGCGTCGGGCAGAGCTTCAAACCGGCCGCGAATTCCGGAGTGGTGGCGATCGAGGCGCCCGACCGCGTCGATCTCGATGCCGCGGCCGCTGAGAGCGGCGACCAGGTCCGGGACTTTGTGATCGGAGGCCCGGAGGTAGACCGGGCCTTCCAGCGGCTCCTCGAGCAGCGGGGTGATCGCCTTCGCCTTGCCGTAGACCGAGGCCGCAGGACATCGGTGGGCGGCGAAGTCGGGGCGGGTGCAGATCGTGCCGATGTGTTCGGAAGCGAAGAAGAGCGAAGGCGGCAGGGTCACCGTGGCGGCCTCGAGATTGGCATCGCCGGGGCGCGGGACGAGGGTGGCGCGCAGGGAGGGATAGGCACCGTGGCGAGGGGACCCCTTGAGGGCGAGTGAAAAGCGAGGAGAGAAGCCGAGCGCCGTGCAATTGCCGAGCTGAAACCGGTTGGCGGTGGTGGCCAGGACGTCGTCGGCGGCGCTCGAGAGCGAGGAGCCGGCGCCGGTGACCGAGGAGGAGAGCGAAAGGGGGTCGCAGTTGGTCGGGTTGACGATGAACTGCGGACGGTCCAGATGGGCGCGGATGTCTCGCAGGTGCAACGGGATGCCCTTACGGATGTGGGGGATCGGGTCAGAGCCGGTCGAGTCGATCGAGACCTGGGCGCTCGTCGGGTCGATGTGGATCGCCGAGCGGATCACGATCGTGCCGAGGTCGAAGGGCCCGACCTGGGCGGGATTTATCGCGACGGTGGACAGCGGGGCGCCGTGGAAGGGTCCCGCTAGATAGAGGCCTCCAGCGGCATAGGCGAGGACCGAGCCGGCCCCGTAGCCGGTCAGGGTGTGCCCGATCTGGGATGCGGCCGGGCAGCTCGGGTTGGCGATCTCCTCGGTGGCGCTTCTGCCCTTCGCCGCTTCGATCGCCCCCTCGGGGCAATAGGGGATGCCGGCGATGCGACCGAGCAGGCCGGGCGGGAAGGTCGCCGAGTAGGAGGAGATTTCCTGCTCGGCGTCGGTGCGGGAGATGCGGATGTCAAATGGCGAGTAGGACCCGGCGCTGAGGTTCAGCGAGCCTCCGACCAGAGCGGGTGCGAAGGGGCGGGCGGCGCCCGTCGGGCAGGGGCCGCCGCCTTCGCCGTGGGAGATCGGCAGGGTCGAGCTGTCGGCGAAATGGTTGGCGGGATCGTTCCAGGGCACCAGGTCGAGATCGGTGGTGTAGTTGCCGCAGGCCGGCGGCGAGATCAGCGCCGAGCGCTGGCCTTCCCGCAGGGCGATGGTCAGGTGCGTGTAGTGAAGCTGGGGCAGGTCTTCGAAGGTCGCGGTGAGCTGCCCACTGCCGGGGTCGGGGTCGAGGCGCCCGAGCGCCTTGGTGAAGAGGCCGCGCCGAGGCGAGGCGACGGTGACGTAGAGAGCCAGCAGGCTGCCCGAGGGATTCTCGTAGGGCTCCGCCAGAAAGACCGAGCCGCTGACGGATTCAGGCAGCCCGAAGAGCCCCTCGATCGCGACGTTGCCGATCTTCGATGCGTTGGGACAGCCCGACCCCGGCGGAGTGCTCGCCGATTCCAGTGCGAACTGGACGGGCGTGCAGACGTCGAGCCCGGCAGCAAGCGAGGGGTTGATCGTCAGCCCTTCGGGCAGGACCGCCCTCGCCGAGGAGATCGGCGAGCGGACGATGCCGGGAGGGTTGAGGAAGCCACCGCCGTCGTTGATGTCGATGTTGAAGAGGAGGCCGGTGGGGGTCGCGGCGGAGTCGGTGCGGAGCTGGAATTTGGCCCGCGAGAGCGGCGCCACGCAACCGTCGAGGCCGCCGGGGTCGCCGGCGAGCGAAGCGGTGCCGGAGGCACCCTGCCAAGAGGTGGCCGTCGCGCTCCATTGGAGTTGCTCCCCGCAGCTGCTCGGCAGGGTGAGGTAGGCGCGTGCTTCAGAGGTCGCGCATTTGCCCCAGGGGGCGGAGGGTTCGACCTCGTTCAGGCAGTTGCCGCGTTCGAAGTCGTGGGCGTGATCCCCGGGGGTCCCCCAGATCGTGAAGCGCAGCCCGGTGACTGCGAGGGTCTGGGTCAGGTCGCGAATCGAGAAGCGGAGCGCGGAATCCGCTTCGCGAATCGACGCAGTGAGCGCCACGTGCTCGCCGAAGGGGGCGAAGCCGATCGCTGCGGGTGAGCCGTAGGTAGGGGCGAGGTTGTAGAGACCGAAGGTCCGCGTGGCGCCGCCCGCGTAACTCGAGTCGACGCTGACGACTCCGATCTGGGTGCCATCGGGGCAGCTCTCCCCCGAGAGGCTCGCTTCGTTGGGCGAGACGCGCGGGGTGGAGAATTTCGCCGGCGTGCATTCGGGAAGGGCTCCGGGGTTGGTGAGGAGGCCTGGGGGAAGGGTGAGGTCGAGATCGCGCAGGTCGCCGTCGGACAGGCCGCCGCTCTGGTTGAAGCCGAAGTCGATCTCGGCCGCATAGGGATGGGTGCCGGCGCTGTGGTCGGGGCTCGAGTCGGCTTCGAGGAGCGATGCTTCGAAGCCTTCGGTGCCCGGCCGGAAGCCGAAGGAGGCCTCGGCCGAGGCGCTCGTGCCGGGCCCGACAGCGAGCAGCACCAAAGCCAGGACCATCAACCGCCTCATCGCTGTCCACCGCCCTTCTCGTGGGCGTGGCGCCGGTGCTTCCTCTTGTGCTTCTTCTTCGCCGGCTTTTTCGGCTTCGCCGGCTGGGGGTTGCCGGGGCCGACGAAGCCGATCGTAGGCGGCGCCGGTTCATCAGGAATGGTCGGTGGCCCCTGGCAGGCGTCGCCGTCACAGGGAATCGGCGTCGGCGCTTCGGGGAAGCCGCCGCCGACCCGGGCGTCGTAGAGGTCGCGGTCTTCGGGCTCACGGTCTGCTTGCAGCAGCGGCGTCGAGGTAGTGAAGAAGACGTCATCGCCCGAGGCCGAGGCGTCGGCGAATTGCGAGCCTCCGACCCTGCCGCTGGAGATCAAGGCGAGGCAGCCCGGCGAGCTGGTGCAGGTGCCGCTCCCGTCTGCCTCCCACTCGTAGACATCCGGTGCGGCGTTGGAATCACCGATGATCAGCGAGTCCGCTGAGTCAAAGAAGAGGCGCCTGCCGTCGGCAGACAGTGCCCTTGGCTTGTAGATCGCCTCACCCTCGGCGAAGCTGCGGCTTGCAGGGATCGTGCTGGGACCGAGCGGCGCCGTGCCTTTCGGGTTGCAGGAGGCGCAGCTCAGTTTGGCCGATGGTGCGTCGTAGACGTAGACCTCGGCCTTGCCGGCGTTGGGATAGCCGGTGAGCGAGGCCGAGGAGACGAAGGCCAGCCGGGTGCCGTCGGCGCTGATGCGGGCGGTCCCGGTTGCCGGCGGGTAGTTGACCGGGTCGGCTGCCGCGGCGACTTTCGTCGTGGTGCCGAGGTGGGCGGCGAAGAGGCCGGCACCGGTCAGGTAATAGACATAGGAGCCATCGGCCGAGGCGCCGAGCACTCCCACGACTCCACCCGCGGGGGTCAGGTCGGTTGCGTCTTCGCTTGCGGCATCGAAGCGGTAGAGGTGGCCGGCGAGAGTGAAGTAGGCAAGGGCTCCATCTGCACTCGCCGCCTCGAAGGTGCCGCCTCCCCCCTGGGCTTCGTCGACCGTGATCGTCTGCGCTCCCTGGCGCAGATAGAGGTCGCCTGCAAGGCTGAAGTAGACGCGGCTGCCGTCGGCGGAGATCGCTCCCCCTGAGGCGGCGAGCTCCGCCCCGGGAGTGCCGAGCGGGTCGCCGGGCAGGAGGTTGAGGAGAGCGAGGCTGCCGTCGTGCCAGCGGTAGAGGTTCTGCTCGGAAGGATCGCAGCCGCCAACGCCGTCAGGGACTTCGGTCGCATCGATGGTCAGCGCGGCGCAGGTCGAGATGACGATTTGACCCAGAGAGGGAGTCGCCCCGACGAGGGTGAGGGAGAAGTGCTCGGGGGCGATCGCCAGCGCCGGCGAGTTGGCGTTGGTGACCAGAGCCCGGTAGCCGGCGGAGTCGCGGAGGTAGAGGTTGCGGTAGCCGCTCGGAGCACCGGCCTCCAGTGGCGGGTTTGCCGCGGCGCATTCGGCTTCGGCCAGGCGGCATGCCCAGCCACTGGAGAGCAGGGCGGTGCCCAGGTCCGCGGAGAAGAGCTGGTAGGGGTCGTTCGCATACGTCCCGGAGAGGAGCGAGGGCGTCAGACCGGCGGTGATCCAATCCGAGGTTCCGCGAGAGGCGAGGTATTGGTTGATAGGGGCCGAGCCCTCCGAGCCCGCGAAGGAAGCGGAGGAACCGTAGGCGAGCGCCGAGCCCTGCGCGGCTGCCTGCAGGGCACCGGCGGCCGAGCTGCCGGGACCCCCGACCTCTCCCCCGCCCTTTTCGCTCGGCGAGGCCAGCTCCCAGCTGCGACCGTCAAGCGCCCCGGGGGGAGCGGCAGCGCGCGCCCCTCCGCTCAGCAGCAAGGAAGCGACGAGCGCGAGGATGATGCCCAGGGGTGTCGTCCTCATAGGCGCTCGTTTTCCATCGGGTGTAGGGCTTCAGCGCCTACTTTGCGTGCTTTCTGCGATGCCTCTTCTTCTTGCAGCTCGAGGCCACCACCGGCCGGGTGTCATGCACCTTGCCGTTGTGCCCGTCGAGCTTCACCGTCGCCCGCGGGTGGGCGCAGAAGCCGTCTGACATTTCGATCAGTCCCCGCCTGCCGCCGAACAGCTCGAGGCGGAAGGAGGAGACGGGGGCGTCGGGGACGGCTTCGAAGGTGTTGCGCAGGGCGCCTTTGACCGCGTCGGTCCTGCCCGCCAGCTCGATCACGATCGGCTGGCTGTCGGGGCCTTTGAGCGAGGCGACGAGGTCGGGGAGGACGTGGTCGGAGGAGCGCAGGTAGACGTTGCCCTTCAGGGCGTAGTCGACGAGCGGGCTGGTGGCCGAGACCCTGCCGTAGACCGAGCCCTTCGGGCATCCCTCTCCCCCGCCCTGCCCGGCGGCGAACTGCACCCGGGTGCAGACGCCCTTTATGTGGCTCTGGTCGAGGAAGGCGGCGGGCGGGAGCTTGACCTGGGCGCGGGCGACGTCGGCTTCGCCCGGCTTCGCCTTCAGGGTGGCGACCAGCCTCGGGTGGGCGCGGCGGTGGGTGGCGCCCTCGAGGCGCAGGGAGAGCTTCGGCTTGAAGGGGAGCTTCGCGCAATCGCCGACCTGGAAGCGGGCCGTGAGCGGTGCAGTGGCGCCTTCAGAGCCCAGCGCGGTGCCCGAGAAGGCCGCCGGATCGCACGAGGTCGGGTTGACGATGAAGCCCGGGCGGTCGAGCTCGATGCGCACGTCACGCAGGTCGAGCGGGATCCCGTGCAGGATCGTCGGGATCGGGTCCGAGAGCGCCGAGACCTGGGTCGTGACCGGGTCGATCGCGAGCCTGGAGCGGACCAGGACCGAGCCGAGGTCGAAGGGGCCGGCGAGGGCCGGGGTGACGATCGCCAGGCTGAGCGGCGCGCCTTTGTAAGGGCCGGCGAGATAGGCCTTGCCCGTCTTGACGAAGAAGGGGTCGGGGCCGGAGCCGGCGCCGACGGTTACGTGGCCGAGGAGCGAGGCGGCCGGGCAGCTGGGCGAGGCGAGCTGGGCGGCGGCGGAGCCTTCTGCCCCGGAGATCGAGCCGAGGGCGGCCTCGGGGCAGTAGGGGATCCCGGCCGGAGCGCCGA
>Ga0068865_100001505_pt1 | contig 13590 bp, 9 predicted proteins | sample KBSMisM12_FD_75293 | JGI IMG/M metagenome (GOLD analysis project Ga0068865, IMG submission 75293) | Miscanthus rhizosphere microbial communities from Kellogg Biological Station, Michigan, USA - KBS Miscanthus M1-2 | ecosystem: Host-associated > Plants > Roots > Rhizosphere > Soil ...
TGGCCGCGGCGTTCGACGCCGGGCCGGTCGCAAACCGCGCGGGCAACGTGCCGCTCGGTTTCGCCCTCGTGCTTGCCGGCGTTCAGGCAGCGCTCGCGGCGGCTCGCATCTCGGCGCGGCGTGCCTCGATCGCCGACTGGTTTCTGGCGTTTGGGTCCGCCGCGCTCATCTGGGCCATCGTTGTAGGCGGCGCGGTCAGTCCGTCTCCCGACATCGCCACGAATGCCATGATTTACGTCGCGGCGTGGGCCGTGTTGGTCGTGTCACCCGCGCCGACGTCATTCACGCGGCGGCTCATTCCGTTCGTGATCGCGCTGGGCGCGTGCTCCATGAAGCTGTTCGCCGTGCCGGCGGTCATCGCGACGGGCGCGTACGCGGTGCTGGCATCGCCAGGCGACGGCGGCGTCCGTCGCTACCTCAGGCGCGTCCTGATTTGTGCGGGGCTCGCCGTGTCGATCGTGGGTCCGTTCATCGCGGCGAATCTCGTTGCGTCCGGATGCCCGGCGTTTCCATCGCCGATAGCGTGCCTCGATGCACCGTGGTCCATCGGCGTCTCACGCGCAGCCGACTACGCGACGTACGTGCGCGACGTGGCCCGATGGCAGCGGCGCGGCGAAGTGCCAAGTGCATCGATGGGCTGGATCGCGCCGTGGGTCATGGATCACCCATGGATCGCGCTCGTCGCCGCGACGTGTCTCCCTCTCGGGATCCATCTCCTTCGCCGCGTCGCTGCCTTGCGCAGCGAGCCGAGCCCACCGCCACTCGGCGTTGACGGCGTGCGCACCGTCGTCGCGTTTTCGCTCCTCGGTGCCGCGTTTGCGGCGTGGCAGGCGCCGGCGCCTCGCTTTCTCTACGCGTTCCTGATCGCCGTGCCAGCGTTGGCGCTCGCGCTGACGGTCCACTCGCGCGCGAGTGACTCGTTCGCTGGCAGGCACGCTGTACTGGCCTTCGTGGCAACGAGTGTGATCGTGGGCGGCGCGTATGCAGGCGCATCTCAGAAGCTCAACGTCTTGTCGGCACTGGCGCGCGGAGCGTCGCTCGTCTCCATCACTCGCGCAGATCTCGTGGTCCCGGAGGCACCAGCAACACCTCCTCGATTGTTTCGCTGGCGGGTGAATGACGTGGAGGTGCTTACCGCCGTTCCGCGGCCGATCGCCGACACGCTCGGCTACCGTAGCAACATTGTGCCCAACTCGCCGCTCGAGAAATGCTCGACCGCGCCGCTCCCATGCACACCGTATTTGCCCGGGAGCGATGTGCGGCTCCGTCGTCCGGCGCGCGGGTTAGCTGGAGGGCTCATTCGCGATCAGCAACCCGGCTTGGCCGGAGCCACTGCGATCTGTATCGGCGAGCTTCGCCTAACGGATGGGACAATGACGAGCGAGCTGGCGACAAAGACTTCGTACGAACCCCAATGCGGCGATTCATCCGCACGATGACCGCGCCGCCCGGTCCAAATCGTGCAGCCGGTCAGGCACTGTGACCGAAGAAAAGCGCCGTCCCCCACCGGGCATTACTCCGCTCGATACCGTCGTCGCGTTCGCGAGCCGGCGAAGACTGCGGGGCGCGGCCAGGCTGCGCCGGATCCTGCGCGGACACCACGAAGTCACGCTGACACGGGTCCGCACGGTGGACGGGTTGCTGTTCGATCTGGACGTCGAGAACGTGATGGACTACGCCGTTCTCGACCACGGGTACTATGAGCGCGAGGTGATCGACGCGATCATCGGATCGCTGACGCCTAACGGGGTCCTCTGGGATGTCGGCAGCAACATCGGGCTTCACGCGATCACGGCCAAGCATCTCCGTTCCGACGCGACGGTTGTGGCGTTCGAGCCAGCCCCCCACACGGCCGCGAGGCTCATTGCCAACACGAGCCTCAATGGCGTCGACGTACAGGTTGTTACCGCCGCGCTGGCCGACACGGACGGCGTTGCTCGACTCAGCATTGTGACGCGTGGCAACAATGGCCTTTCGTCGCTCCGACCGTGGCCCGATGTCCACTACGACGGGGCCATCCTGTGTCCCTGTGTTCGAGCCGAGGCGCTCGTCGCCGACCGCGCCCTTCCCACGCCGACAGTCGTGAAGCTCGATGTCGAAGGGTTCGAGGCGGAAGTACTTCGCGGGTTCGGTAGCTTGCTCTCGGGGGATGCGGTACGGTCCGTCGTGTTCGAAGCACCGGGAAACGCCCCCACCGAACCCCAGCATTATCCGGTCTTCGGACTGCTGACAGAAGCGGGATTCACGATCTCACCCCTCGCACCGGCGCACTCGACCGAAAAGTCGGTCGCGACGAACTTTATTGCGACCAAGCGGGCGGCCTGATCGCGCGACGATGCGTGGCGTCTACGCTCGCGGCCCGCAGATCCGATCCAGATCCTCGAGGCCACTCAGGATCTCGCGCGGTTTCGAGCCGTTCGGCGGCCCGAGGATTCCCGCTGAGTGCAGCTGGTCGATGATGCGCGCCGCGCGGCCGTAGCCAACGCCGAGCCGGCGCTGCAATAACGACGTCGAACCCAGCTGATGCTGAATGCACACCTCGGCCGCCTCGCGGAACAGCTTGTCCCGATCCGCGTCGTCGAACTCCTCCGCGTCGTCCCCGGCCTTCTCGAGCGCCTCGCGCGCGCGGATCGTCTCGAGGATGTCCGGCTCCGCGGTGGTGGGCTCCTCGACCACCAGACCCTGTGCGGCGAGCGCGGCACGGCGCGCTTCGCGCTTGGCGTCGTACCACTGCATGAGGCGCTCGGTGTCTTCGCTCGCGATGAACGCGCCCTGAAGCCGTGCGGGCTCCGATTTGCCCGGTGGAATGAACAACATGTCGCCGTTGCCTAACAACGCCTCGGCCCCCATGCCGTCGAGGATCGTGCGGCTATCCACCTGCGACGCCACGCGGAACGCAATGCGGCTCGGGAAATTCGCCTTGATCAGACCCGTGATGACGTTGACGCTCGGGCGCTGCGTCGCGAGGATCAGGTGGATGCCGATCGCGCGCGCCTTCTGGGCGAGCATGGCGAGCGGTGTTTCCACCTCGCCCTGCACCGTCATCATCAGGTCCGCAAGCTCGTCGATGATCACGACGATGTACGGCAACACGCCGCCCACGTAGTCCGGACTCCCGAGCGCGACGGCTTGCTCCTTCGGCGCCTTGAGTTTCGCGCCCTCCTGCACCTTGCGATTGAAATCCTGGATGTTCCGCGCGCCGTTCGCCGCCAGGATCTCGTAGCGCTCCTGCATCTCGAGCACGGCCCACTTGAGGACCGCCGCGGCGTCGCGGTTGTCGGTGACGACCTTGTGCCGCAGGTGCGGAAGCACGTTGTACACCGACAGCTCGACCATCTTCGGGTCGACCATCAGGAACCGCAGCGTCTTCGGCGTGTGCCGGTAGACGAGGCTCGTGATGAGCGTGTTGACGCAGACCGACTTGCCAGAGCCGGTCGCGCCGGCGATGAGCAGGTGTGGCATCTTGGCCAGGTCGGCCACGACCGGCTTGCCCTCGAGGTCCTTGCCTAACGCGATCGGCAGCGCGGCCCGCGCACCCTGGAAGTCCCGCGCCTCGATGAGCTCCCGGAAGGTCACCATCTCGGCGGTGGGGTTCGGCACCTCCACGCCCACCGCACCGCGACCGGGGATGGGCGCGACGACCCGGATGCTGGGCGCGCGCATGGCCAGCGCGAGGTCGTTCGCGAGGTTCGCGAACTGGCGGACCTTCACGCCCGGTGCGGGCTCGATCTCATATTGCGTCACCACCGGACCGGTCGTGCGCCCGACGAGCTCACCCTCCACGCGGAACGTGCGCAGGGCGTCCATGAGCTTCACGCCCATGAGGTCGAGCTCGCGCTTCCCAACTTCGACATTGCGAGGCGGCGGCGGCGAGAGGATCTCGGTCGGCGGCAACTCGTCACCGCCGAATTCGATCGCGACTGCCGTCGAGTCGATCTCGGCGTGGACGCGCTCGTCCCGATCGGCCGTGAGGTCGCTCTTCGATTTGCGCTCTCGCTTCTTCCGGTCACGTGCCAGATCGACGTCGCCGTCCTCTTCCAGCTCGGGGACGGCGTCGCGCATGAGCGACGGATCGATCGCGGGCATTTCCTCGGGCGTGGGCGCGAGCGTCGTCGCGACGTCAGCCGGCGTTCCCGCGAGCACCTCGCCCTTCTTCGCGCGCTTGCGTTTGGGCTTGTCAGCGTCCGGAGCCCCGACCAGCGCTGGCGCTTCTGTTCCCAGTTCCCGGTTCGCAGTCCCCGGTTGGACCGAAGGTCCAACAATCGCTCGAATCGGATTCCAGCGAAGCGTCGCCGCCGCCAGAACACTCGCTGCCAACGCGACCATGATCCACGCGCCAACCGTGCCGAACGCTTTGACCGCGTACGTGGCGAAGAACCCGCCCCAGAGTCCGGCGGCCGGATCGAGCTCGCCGGCGGGAACCCCACGGGCCATGCCTAACGCGATGGGCAGGATCACCACGAATCCGATGAGGAACACCAGCCACGAGCGATCCGTCTCGGATTCCAACCGGCCGAACAGCCGGAGCGCGTGCACTGCGGGAATGAGGGGGAGCAGGAGCGCCGCGGGAATCCCGATCAACTCGCGCGACCAGCTTCGCAGGCACGCGCCGACCGGCCCGAAGACGCTCTTTGCTGCCGTGCACGACTCGTACACCGCCGTCCCCGGCGGCACGAGCACCGCACCCGCGAGAAACAGGGCGAATAGCAAGAGCGCGATTCCCGCGACCTCGCGCTTGAGCGACGTAGTTCCCACAGGACCGTTACCGCTCTCGATCTGGTCCGAGCTTCGTGATCTGCCGGTCGTGGTAGATCGGAATCACCGGATGCGAGTCCACGTTGGCGCAGACGATGAGGTCCTCGGCGAAGCCTGCTTCGGCGAGCGCGCGCCCGTGCTCCGAGTCCTCGAACAGGCGATCGAGCTGATCTCCATAGCGTCTATCGATCATCGAGCAGGCCTGCGCTGCGTCGTTGAGCCGTATTGTGGAGGGCCTGCTGACGGCGCGCGTGAAACGGCCGGCACATGCCGCATCCTCCAGCGCGAACTGCCGATCGCGACCTGCGCAGACGATTGTCACGTCGGCCTCGCCGCGACCGGCCGCTCGAATGATTGTCGATACCGCGGAATAGTTGACGTAAGATGCAACGACGACGTCGCGGGCGCCCTGGATTCCGGCGAGCGCGACCGTGCCGTTCGTCGTGGTGAGGAGCACCGTCTTGCCTTCCACCGCCTCGGCGCTGTACTCGCGTGGCGAGTTGCCAAGGTCGAAGCCGGGAATCGCGTGCATCCGGCGCTCGCCGGCGAGCAGCACGTCGTCGCGCTCGAACTGCTTGGCGCGAGCGACCACCTCATCGGAGCTCTCGAACGGAATGACAGCTTTCGCGCCGTTGGCGAGGGCGACGGCGACCGTCGTCGAGGCGCGAAGCACGTCGATCACGAGCACCACCCGTCCCTGCACGTCCGCCGGCGTCATCTGATGACCGCCGAAGAACACGTCGAGCCGCACTACACCGGCTCCTTCATGAGCTGTCCCTCGCGCTCCAGGAACTTCGTGTCGATGTCTCCGGCGCGGAAGGCCGGATGCGTCATCACGCGGCTGAGAAACGGCGCCGTAGTCGTGACGCCCTCGATGATGAAGCTCTCGAGCGCGACGCGCATTCGCGTGATCGCTTCTTCGCGATCGCGACCCTGGCAAATGAGCTTCGCGAGCAACGAATCGTAGTACGGCGGCACGGTGTACCCAGCGTACACGTGCGTGTCCAGGCGCACTCCCGGACCTCCAGGCGGATGGAACGCTTCGATCTTGCCTGGAGACGGTTGGAAGTTGCGGCTCGGATCCTCAGCGTTGATACGGCATTCGATGACGTGACCTCGAAGCGGCGGGAGCTCCGTGACGGACAGTGGCTCGCCGCTGGCGACGCGGATCTGCTCTTTCACGAGATCGATACCCGTAAGCATCTCGGTCACCGGATGCTCCACCTGAATGCGGGTGTTCATCTCCATGAAATAGAACGACCCATCCTCGTCGAGCAGCATCTCGATCGTGCCGGCGCCAACGTAGTCGATGGCCTTCGCGCCTCGCACGGCTGCCTCCCCCATACGCGCGCGCAGATCCGCATCGACCGCGGGACTCGGCGCTTCCTCGATGAGCTTCTGGTGCCGACGCTGGACGGAGCAATCGCGCTCGCCCAGGTGAATCACGTGACCGTGGCGGTCGCCGAGGATCTGGAACTCGACGTGTCGCGGACGCGAGAGGTACTTCTCGACATACACGTCGCCGTTACCGAACGCCGATAGCGCCTCGGAGCGCGCGAGCTGGAACGATCGCGCGAAGTCATCGACGTTCTTCGCGACGCGCATACCCTTCCCACCGCCGCCGGCTGCGGCTTTGATGATGACCGGAAACCCGATCTCCCTCGCGAAGCTCAGCGCTTCGTCGGGATCCTCCACCGGGCCTGGTGTGCCGGGGATGATCGGAACCCCAACCTCCGTCATCGCTCGGCGCGCAGCCGCCTTGTCCCCCATGACGCGGATCTGTTCGGCGGTCGGCCCGATGAACGTGACGTTCGAGGCCTGACACGTTTCCGCAAACTCGGCGTTTTCGGCCAGGAAGCCGTAGCCGGGATGGATTGCGTCCGCGCCGGTGATCTCGGCAGCGGCGATGATTCGCGGGATCTTCAGGTACGAATCGCGCGCCGGCGGCGGGCCAATGCACACGTCGTCATCGGCGAACCGAACATGCAACGACTCGCGATCGGCGTCCGAGTAGACGGCCACGGTTTCGATCTCGAGCTCACGACAGGCGCGGATGACGCGCAGCGCGATCTCCCCGCGGTTCGCGATCAGGATTTTCTTGAACATGCAGCGGGAGCTGGCGGCGAGGGCAAGTCGGCGGGAGCGGTCAGCCTAACGGTCAACGGCCGACGGCGCTGCGAGCAAGCTCGCCACGCTCCCCGGCAATCGTCTCGCAATCTATGCGGTAGCACGTGCGAGGTGACCTGTTCAGGTCAACTCACGGCGCCGTTGCCTGTTGGAAGCCGTCCCAGCTCGTGTCGCTCGACCCCGCTACACCCTGTACGCGAAGCGCGAACTCGCTCGGATTGCTGGCGTAGAATAGCGCACTCTCGTACGAAATGACGCCCCTCGAGTACCATTGCATGAGCGACTGGTCGAAGCTCTGCATCCCGTACTGCGACGTGCCTTCCTTGATCAGATCCGGAATGTTGAGCGTCGCGTTCAGGTCGCGGATCTGCTCGCGCACGGCGGCCGTGTTGATGAGCACCTCGGCCGCCGGCACGCGGCCCGGCTTGTCGGCTCGCGGCACGAGACGCAGCGAAATGACGGCTGCGAGCGCCGTGGAGAGCGCGAAGCGCACTTCCGACTGCTGATGCGGCGGGTAGAACGACAGCACACGGTTGATCGTCTGCGTGGCGTCCGTCGTGTGCAGCGTCGAGAACACGAGGTGTCCCGTGTCCGCTGCCTTCAGCGCCGTCTCGAGCGTATCCAGGTCGCGAATCTCACCGAGCAGAATGACGTCGGGGTCCTGACGAAGCACGCGCCGCAGTGCCTGCGCAAAGCTGCCGGTGTCGGTACCGACTTCGCGCTGGTTGATGTGACAGCGGTTGTCGCGATGCAGGAACTCGATCGGGTCCTCGATCGTGATGATGTTCGCGTAGCGCCGCTCGTTGATGTGCTGGATCATCGACGCGAGCGCGGTCGACTTGCCGGACCCGGTGATGCCGGTGACGAGGACGAGCCCGCGCGGACGCATCGAGATTTCCTCGACCACCGCCGGGAGATTCAGCTCACCACATGACTTCGCGGTGTGCGGGATCGTTCGAAGCGCGAACGCGATCGTACCGCGCTGCTGGTAGGCATTGACACGAAATCGACCGATGCCTGGGACGCCCGTCGCGAAGTCCGCTTCACGGTACTCGCTGAACTCCTTGACCTGCTTCGGCGTCATGAGCTCCTTCGCGAGCGCCGTTAGGTCCTCCGGGCGCAACGCGGGAAGCGGCAGTGGCGAGAGATCACCGTTGACGCGCAGCGTCGGCGGCCGGCCGACCTTCAAATGCAGGTCGGAGGCGTTGAGCTGCACCATCTGCTGCAGGATCGCCTTGAAGTTGAATGCAGCGCGTTGCGGCGCTACCGCTTCGTGATCCGGCGCCACTGTGGGATTAGCCATTGGGATCAATCCTGAAGAGCACTTGCCCGTACTCGACGGGGTGCGCGTCCTGAACCGCGATTTCCGTGATCACGCCCGAGAACTCCGATTCGATCTCGTTCATGATCTTCATCGCCTCGATGATGCAGAGGATCTGACCCTTGGCGATGCGTGAGCCCACTGCTACGTACGACTTGGCGCCGGGCTCCGGCGCCGAGTAGTACGTACCGACCATCGGAGATTTCACTTCCAGCAGCTTCGACTTCGGCGCCTCCGTCTTCGACGGCGCCTCCTGCTCCGCCACCACAACATTTCCTTCCGCCGGCGTCATTCGCGACGCTGTCGCGACGGTCGCCGGCAGAAGCGCGGGCATTGGCACCGGTGTGGGGATCTGCACCGTGCCCCGCTGCTGCGGCGTCTTCGAGATGCGGATCTTCATGCCCTTGTCGGAGGTGATTTCCACCGAGTCGACCGAGGACCCATCCATCATCTCGATGAGCTTTTTGACGTAGCGTAAGTCGATCATATCTCTCTATGGACGAGTGGCTCCCCTTCGTGTTCACGCGAGCTCCAGGAGCTCGTGGGTGAACTGCGTGAGGAGCTCGGGGCCCTCCGCCGCGAGGTGTACATCGTCCTCGATGCGAACGCCGCCCCAACCCGGCCGATAGATACCCGGCTCGATCGTCACGACCGCGCCGGGCGAAAGCAGTCCATCAGCGGTGCGAGCGAGCCGCGGTGCTTCGTGCACTTCGATCCCAAGTCCGTGCCCGAGCCCGTGGCCAAACTCCTCCCCATACCCACAGCGCTCAATGTAGTCACGCGCGAGCGCGTCCGCCTCTCGCCCACGTAACCCCGCCCGGACTTCGCTCGCGGCCAACTCGTTCGCCTGCCGCACCACGTCGTACACAGCACGTTGCTCGTCGCTTGCCTTACCAACAACGATCGTGCGGGTGACATCGGCACAATACCCGCCGGAGGCCGCACCAAAATCCATGAGGAGAAACTCACCCTTCGCGATCTGTCGAGACGACGAGCGCGCGTGAGGGAGCGCCGACCTCGGGCCGGAGGCCACGATGGACGGAAACGGGAACGCCTCACTGCCCGCATCGCGAATGGATTTCTCCAGCACACCAGCCACCTCGAGCTCCGTCATCCCCGCTCGAATGGCCGGCAGCGTCTTCTCGAGAGCGCGCGTGGCCATCGCGGCCGCATCGCGAATGCGAGCGACTTCGTAAGGGTCCTTCCGCTCTCGGAGCGTCTCGACCAGGTCGGTCGTGGGGCGCCACCGCGGCCTTGGGCCGGCTTCCAGCAGACGTTGGAAGTCGCGATGGACGATGTGCGCCGACTCGAACCCGGCGACCTCGACATAGGTTGCCTGCGCGAGCAGTTGCCAGAGGCCTGACCACAGACTCTGTGGCTCGACGGTGATGCGAGCAAGCTCACCGACCTCCGAGCCCACCTGAGTCTGGTACCGGAAGTCCGTCACGAGGAACACATCGCGCGACGTAACGAAGAGAAGCGCGCTCGTGCCGGAGAAGCCCGTGAGATACCGGATGTTCGGCAGACTCGTGACGAGCAGCCCATCGAGATGGGCCACGCTCAACGACTCGACGAGCGCCGCGAGGCGCTGGCTACGTCGGTCAGACACGCGACGCCAGCGTCGCGGCCAGACCCCGAAGGGCGAGCTCGTACCCCACGGCGCCGAACCCGCAGAGCACCGCACGCGCGCCGGGTGCCAGTGTGGAGTGTCGTCGCTCTGGTTCGCGCGCAAAGATGTTCGTTAGGTGGACTTCCACGTACGGCACTTCCACCGCCGCGAATGCGTCGCGAATGGCGAGGCTGGTGTGGCTGTACGCGCCGGCATTGATGATCGCCGCATCGGCACGACCGCGGAGCCCCTGAATCGCGTCGATGAGCGCGCCTTCCGCGTTATGCTGCGCGCATTCGATCTCGACCCGAAGCTCGCGGGCCAGATCGCGCAGGCGGGCCTCGATCTCCGGCAACGTGGTGCTGCCATAGAGCGCGGGCTCGCGGGTGCCGAGCAGGTTCAGGTTCGGTCCGTTGAGGACGGCGATCCTCACTTCTTCTTCAATCCCTCGAGCCAGGCCGTGAACTGCTCGATGTCATGAGCATCGCCCGACCCTCCGCCGCGACCCGACTCCGGCGCTGCAGCGGCTGCGGCAGCGTCGTCATTGGAGGCTTGAGAATCCGAGAAGAACTGATCGAAGGAGAACCCACCGTCCGCGGCGGGAGCGGGCTCCGGCGCGCCGCGGAATACGTGGTCGAGCGAGAGCTCGTTGCTCGCCGCGCGGGTTGGGCGGCCCTGCGGTTCCGCATGCCCGAGTGCCGACGCCGGCGTCTGCGCGGGCGTCGACCGCGGCGTCTGTCGCGACCGCGACGTCAACCCGGTCGAGAACTCGGCGAGTGGCTCGTTAGGTGTCGCCGCGGCATCGAGAGCCGACGCGGACACGTGCTCTGAATCCGCGGTGTCCGCGAACGGATCAAAGGTCGCGAGCGTCTCGGCCGCGGACGTGGCCGGCCCGGTGTGGTCCGCGCTGCTCGCTGCCTCGAGCTGCTCCGCTGGCTCGTCGGGCGTCGGCCGCTCAGCGTCACTGTCGGATTCGGAATACGCTGGCTCTCGCGGAGCGGGTGCGCGCCGGCCGGCGAGCGACGCGAAGAACGACCGTACGGAGCGAGGCGGCCGGCCGGACTGACGCTTGAGCGCGGACTCCACGACGTCCCCGGACACCGACGCCATTCCGATGCTCGAGATCGCCCCGCTTTCGATCTGCTCGACGCGATCGCGCAGATTGTTGTCGGAGGGGTTCTTCGCCAGCAGCTCGCGATAGACGGCAAGCGCTTCGTTGCGGAAGCCCTGCTGCAGGTACAGCTCGGCCATCGTTTCCGTGACGAATGCCGCCGGGGTTTGGCTCGGTTCGTTCGTCGACATGGCGAGCGTACGCCCCAGCACCGGGTCGGCGTCCGGCACCTCCGGGTAAGCCGCCGGGGCGGCCGCCTGGCTCGATGGCGGAACGAACTCCATCACCTCGAGCCCGAGGCCGTCGTCGATCGGTGCGGGTGCCGATGGCGCGGCCGGCGCGGATTGTACGGGCGGCGCTGGCGGCTGCCATTCTGCCGTTGGCAGACTCGCGAGGTGCTCGATCGCGTCCTCGTTAGGCTCCGGCTCTGGGATGACGCCGTAGGAGCCCGTTGAATACTCGGCGGCGAAGGCATCCATGCCCGGAATCGTGATCTGATCCTTCGACTCCGGGGCCGCGGCGGTCAATTCCGGTGCGACATCCGGGACTGCATCGTGCTCGACTGGCGCAGCCGGTTCGTCTGGCGGAGGCTCGAGATGGAACGCCGCATCGTCCAGGGTTGCGAGGTGCTCGGTCGCTGCGTTCGCGATGGCCGGCTCGGCAGGCGCCTCGGGTGTCGACGAGCTCTCCGCATGCGAGACGTCGGCTTCAACGCCGTCGGCCGTTGCGTGCGCGCCGGACAACTCTGTCAGAAAGAAGTCCTCGCCAGATGGCGTGGCCGGCGCGTCGAGCAGTGCGTCGACGGATCCGGACGGATCGAGATCGAACGGATCGAGGTCGGGCGCGTCGAGGGCGGGTGCATCGCCACGCGATTCGCTAGCGCTCCACGAGGCCTGCTCGCCGTGCGGAGCAGCCTGTGGTGCGGACGATGGGTCGTTAGGCTGTGCCGGCGACGGCGCACCGAAACTGTCGTCGATCTCAACCTCGTCGATCGACAGCGGAGCAAATCGCGCGTCGAGCTCCGCCGGTGCCGGGGGCGGTGGCGCACTCGGAGCCGGCGCGGGCGGCGCGAATGACGAGGCTTCCGCCGCGACTTCCTGGACGCTTGGCGCCTCTCCCGACGGCTGCGGAGCGTCGAGATCGCGAATGAGCTGCTCGATTTCGTCGTTGCGCGGATCGACCTCGAGCACGCGCTGGTACCAGCTCCGTGCGGTGTCGAGATCGCGAGATTCCTTCGCGATGTCGCCGAGGTAGCGCAACGCGATCAGGTTCTCGGGGTCGAGCCCGAGCGCCGAGTGGAAGATCTCCCGCGATTCATCGAGGCTGCCCGCTTCGAACAGGGCCTGGGCGAGCACGATGTGCCCGCTGATGTGACCCGGCTGCTGTGGGAGGTGCGTCCGACACAGCGTAATCGCCTGGTCCAGGTCCCCAGACTTGCGGTGCTCGTTCGCCAATGGGGCGAAGTAGCGGCGCGGGTTCTCCTCGAATTTTTTCTTCAGCTCGTCAAGCCGGGCGCTGCTGGCCATTACATGCCCTCTCGTGCGCCGCGCGATCCGGGCGGCGAGACCGGTCAAAAATTATATCCTTCTGACGACTCGAGTCAATCAGAAGTGACACTCTCTCTTGATTTTAGCTGCTGCAGACGCCTACCTTTCGCGTTTCTTCCGACCCACGTTTTTTTTCGTGGCTCGCCACGCCCGTCATACTGCTTGAGGAGTAACGCGCCGTGCTGCAATCGATGCGGAGCGCCGCCAAATACATCTGGATTTTCATCGTCATCGTCTTCGTTGGCGTCTTCCTGTTCACCGAGACGTCCGGGCTGCTCGGACGGGCCCGGATCACGACAGGAACCGCCGTTGCCAAGGTCAACGGTGACGAGATCCCTTATACGACGTGGGTACAGGCCGCTCAGCAACGAATTCAACAGGAGCAGGAAGGTCGCGGTCGCTCGCTGACGCTCGATGAGGAAGAGCAGATCCGCAACGAGGTCTTCAATCAGCTCGTGCAGTCGATATTGCTTGATCAGGAGTACAAGCGGCGTGGTATCCGCGTCACAGACGAGGAGATTGTCCAGGCGGCGCAGTTCAGTCCACCCCCGCAGTTCATGCAGTCGCCCGAGCTGCAGACCGACGGGCGGTTCGACCTCGAGAAGTATCAGCGGTTCCTGAAGAGCGCCGCGGCGCGACAGCAGGGCTTGTACTTCCAGCTCGAGAATTACTATCGGACCGAGATTCCGCGCGCGAAGCTCTTCGACGCGGTCGCGTCAGAGGTGTTCGTCACCGACGAAGAGCTGTGGCGGACCTACCGCGACCAGCACGATTCGGCCAAGGTCAGCTTCGTCACGTTCGACCCGGCTTCGGTGCCCGACTCCGGCATCGCCGTGTCGGACGCGGAAATCAGCGCCTACTACGACTCGCACAAGAAAGAGCTCGAGCGCCCTGGGCGCGCGGTCGTGTCGACTCTCTCGATTCCGCGCGTGGTGTCGGCCGCCGACTCCGCCGCTGTTCGGGCCCGCGCGGTTGTGCTGCGCGACGAGATCCTGAAGGGCGCGAAGTTTGAGGACGTTGCGAAGCGCGAGTCCGCGGACACGATCTCTGGCGCCAACGGCGGGTTCCTTGGTCGAGGCGGGAAAGGCCGCTTCGTCGACGTCTTCGAGAAGGCGGCCTA
>Ga0068865_100001507_pt1 | contig 13589 bp, 11 predicted proteins | sample KBSMisM12_FD_75293 | JGI IMG/M metagenome (GOLD analysis project Ga0068865, IMG submission 75293) | Miscanthus rhizosphere microbial communities from Kellogg Biological Station, Michigan, USA - KBS Miscanthus M1-2 | ecosystem: Host-associated > Plants > Roots > Rhizosphere > Soil ...
CAGGCGTCGCCGTCAACAAATAGCTGCACTAGGCCGCGCTGCCGCGGGCTTTGTCCTTGGACCGATGCCAGTGCGGCCGCGAGCCGTTGCGCTTCTTGGGGGCATGCGGATTGTGGCCGTCGGCGGCTTCGCCCTGGGCGTGATGCCCGCCGCCACGATGACCGCCGCCGCCGGGCTTATGTCCACCATGCTTGGCGTGGCCGTGCGGCTTGCCATGACGGTGACCATGGGGACGGCGCGGCTCTTCCATCTGGCGGCGCTGTTCCTCGGTCAGGTCCGGGAGCTCATGCGGCACCACTTCGATCTTCACGCGGATGAGGCGTTCAATGTCGCGCAGATAGCCGCGCTCGGACGCGTCGCAAAAGCTAATGGCAATGCCTTCGCCGCCGGCCCGAGCCGTGCGGCCGATGCGGTGGACATAGCTTTCCGGCTCGTTGGGAAGCTCGAAATTCACCACATGCGAGATGTCGTCGATGTCGATGCCGCGGGCGGCGATATCGGTCGCCACCAGCACCCGCGCCTTGCCGGTCTTGAACATGTCCAGCGCCCGCTGGCGGGCATTCTGCGACTTGTTGCCATGGATGGCTTCCGCCACCTCACCGCCGCGCGACAGATACTCGGCGACTTTGTTGGCGCCATGTTTGGTGCGGGTGAAGACGATCACCCGGTTCATCGCCAGATCCTTGAGCAATTCGCCGAGCAACTGGCGCTTCTGCGGCGCAGGGACAAAGAAAAGCTTTTGGGTGATGCGGTCGGCGGTCTTGCCCTGCGGCGCGATCTCGATCCGCTCAGGCGTGCGCAACATGTCGTGCGTCAGCTTGACGATATCGTCCGGCATGGTGGCGGAGAACAACATCGACTGGCGCTCGCGCGGCAGCATGGCCACCAGCTTGCGCACGTCACGGATGAAGCCCATGTCCAGCATGCGATCAGCCTCATCGACGATGAGGGTGTTCACCGCGCCAAGGTTGATGTGCTTCTGCTGCACCAGGTCGAGCAACCGTCCGGGTGTCGCCACCAGGATGTCCACGCCGCGCGCCATGGCGCGGACCTGGGTGTTCTGGTTCACGCCGCCCAGGATCACCGCCAGCTTCAAATTCAAGAAGCGGCCATAGGTGCGCAAGCTCTGCTCGATCTGCACCGCCAGTTCGCGGGTGGGCGCCAGGATCAGGGCCCGGGCCTGTTTGGCCTGGGGCGGGACATGGCCGGTCGACAGTTTTTGGAGCAGAGGAAGACCGAAAGCGGCGGTCTTGCCGGTGCCGGTCTGGGCAATCCCCAACAGGTCGCGGCCCGCCAGCAGAGCGGGAACGGCCTTGGCCTGAATGGGGGTGGGATGGGTGTAGTTCTCCGCCAAAAGGGCGCGGAGGATCGGCTCGGCAATGCCAAGCGATGCAAACGTTACGTCAGTCACAAAAGTCCTTAAAAACCGTGGGAACGCGCCAAAAGGCGCGGGGTTACGGCTGGTTGCCGTCTTCCACGCACACTGGAGGGAACGGAGGTCAAAGCTGAGGTCCTGCGGAGCAGCGCGGGTCCAAATATGGACCATGGCCTTGTGCGATCGCGGCGGACGGGGGGTGTATCGGCCCGTTCGGGCGGTAAGTCAAGAGAATTGCTGCGCCGCAGCACGCAAGAACTGACATTTCTCCGGGTAACCCCGTTGCGGGTTGCATGTTTCTGTAGTCATGATGTCGCAGTTGCCCTCGCGGGCCGGGACGCGGGGCGGCGTGGGGTGTCCAACCGGCATTGGGGCAGTTCGTCGGTTCAAATGGCATATGGCAACGATAAGTCCATTTCGCAGGCCTCTGCGAAGGGCAAGGTGAAGTGGTTTAACGCCACCAAAGGTTACGGTTTCATCACTCTCGACAATGGCGGCGACGCCTTCTGTCACGCCAGCGCGCTGCAGGCGACCGGGCACAGCGATGTGCAGCCGGGCACCACCATCATCTGCGACCTGGCGGATAGTCCCCGCGGTTTGCAGGTCGTCAGCGTGCACAGCGTCGATATCTCCACGGCGGAAGCGCCAAGCCGCGCTCCACGCGGCGATCGCTTCGGCGGTGGCGACCGCTTCGGTGGCGGCGACCGCTTCGGCGGCGGCGACCGTTTCGGCGGTGGCGGCGGTTATGGCGGACACCGCGACAGCGGCCCGTCGGGCCCCATGGTCGAAGGCAAGGTCAAGTTCTTCAATGACCAGAAGGGTTTTGGCTTTGTGATGCCAGACAATGGCAGCGGCGACATCTATCTGCATGCCAGCGCGCTTCGGCGTTCGGGCGTTCAGGCGGTGGAGCCCGACCAACGCATCCGTTATTCCACGCGTCAGGGGAATAAGGGCGTCGAAGTCGACCGGGTCGAAATTATCTAAGCGCTAGACCGGCATTTCCTTGGCGACGCCCGGCGCCACGTCGGGATCGTTTTCGACTTCCTTCAGCTTCTCACGCGCGGCGGCGGCTTCGCGCTGCTTGTTCCACATTGAGGCGTAATGGCCGTTCTCAGCCAGAAGCTGGGAATGACGGCCGCGCTCAATGATCTGGCCGTGATCCAAGACCAGGATCTCGTCGGCATCCACCACGGTCGAAAGGCGGTGGGCGATCACCAGCGAAGTGCGGTTGCGCGAGACTTCATTCAGCGCGCTCTGAATTTCCCGCTCGGTGCCGGTGTCCAAGGCGCTGGTGGCTTCATCCAGAAGCAGGATGGGCGGATTTTTCAGGATGGTGCGGGCGATGGCGACGCGCTGCTTTTCGCCACCGGAAAGTTTCAGCCCACGCTCGCCCACCATGGCCTCATAGCCCATCGGCAATTCCACGATGAACTTGTCGATCTGGGCCAATCGGGCCGCTTCTTTGATATCGGCTTCATTGGCGCCGATGCGGCCATAGGCGATGTTGTATTTCACCGTATCGTTGAACAGCACTGTGTCCTGCGGCACGATGCCGATAACGCTGCGCAGGGACTCCTGCGTCACGTCGCGGATGTCCTGGCCGTCGATGGTCACCTTTCCGCTCTTGATGTCATAGAAGCGGTAGAGAATGCGGCTGATGGTGGATTTTCCCGCGCCCGACGGCCCCACAATCGCCACCGTCTTGCCGGCGGGCACCGTAAAACTGATGCCCTTGAGCACAATGCGCTCGGGATCATAGGCGAACACCACATTTTCGAAGCGGATCTCCCCGCCCGATACGTGAAGCGGCTTGGCGTCTGGCTTGTCCTGGACTTCCCGGGGCTGGTTGAGCAGCCGGAACATGGACTCCATGTCCACCAACCCTTGGGTGATCTCGCGATAGACCGTGCCCAGCAGGTTCAACGGCTGATAAAGCTGGATTACGATCAGATTGGCGGCGACGAACTGCCCCAGCTTCACTTCGCCGGATTTAACCATCATCGCCGCCAACACCAGCACGATCCCCTGGCCTATGGCGATGATCGCGGCCTGGCCGGTGTTGAGAATGGACAGCGAGGTCTGCGACTGGATCGAGGCGTTGGAATATTTCTCCATCGAGACGTCATAGCGCCGCGTCTCATGCTTTTCGTTGTTGAAATATTTGACGGTCTCGAAATTCAGCAAACTGTCCACCGCCTTGGTATTGGCGTCGGTGTCGCTTTGGTTCATCTCGCGGCGGAAGGCGACACGCCAGCGGGTGACGGCGACCGTGAACCAGCTATAGGCCGCCACCATGACGATGGCCGTCAACGCCACCCAGATATTGAAGGTGTAAAGCAACAACCCGGCATAGATCAGCACCTGGAAAATGATGGGGAACACCGAAAACAAAGCAAAGGACAGGATATTGTCGATGCCGCGGGTGCCGCGCTCTATGATGCGCGACAGGCCGCCGGTCTTACGTTCCAAATGGAAGCGCATCGACAAGGTATGGACATGAGCGAAGGTCTCCACTGCCACTTCGCGCATGGCGTGGTATTGCACCTTGGCGAAAACGCCGTCGCGCAGCTGGGCGAAGGTCTGCATCAACACCCGCGACATCGCATAGGCCGCCACCAGCGCCATCACCACCCACAGCACCGCCTTCTCAGGCGTGGTGCCGAAGGCATCGACGGCTGCGCCCAGGAACTGCTGCGACACGGTGGTGGCGATAATGCCCAGCATCAGGAACAGGATGGAAAACATCACCCGCGCCCTGAGATCGGGCCGTCCCTTGGGCCAGAGATAGGGCATCAGCCGCCACAAAGGCTTGAAGGAGGGCGCGCCGCTGCCTTCTTCCACCGGATGCGGCATTAGTGCCCCATATTTCCCATATCCGCGCCGCCGGTTACGAAATATCCCGCAAGCAGTGCAGCCAGGGCGACCGCCCCCAAAATCCACAACCAGCGCGGCATTATTTCTCCATGGCGAAAGACGGCGAACCCGTCTAGGAAGATAGGGATTTAGGTAGATGCGCGCGCGCGCGCAACCCCCTTGGCAACATGGACAACCCTCAGAACAGCAAGAACATCAGGAAAAGCGGCGCGGCGGTTTGCGTTTTCTGCGGCTCCTCCTTTGGCAACGCCCCCGTCTATCGCGAGGCGGCGCGCGCCATCGGCACCGGCATCGCCAAAATGGGCTATTCCCTGGTGTTCGGCGGCGGCGGGCTGGGACTGATGGGCGAAGTCGCCCGGGCGGCCCTGGACGGCGGCAGCGAGATCCAGGGCATCATGCCCGGCTTCCTGCAGGCGCTGGAGCCGGAAGTTTCACCGCAGGAAAAGCTGATCGTCACCCCACATCTGCAGGAGCGTAAGACGCTGATGCTGCAAATGTCGGACGCCTTTATCGTCCTGCCGGGGGGCCTGGGAACCTTTGACGAATTCTTCGAGGTTGCGGTCGAAGCCCAGCTCGGCGTGCATGCCAAGCCCATCATTGTGGTCAATGTAAACGGCTATTACGACGCCTTGGACACGATGCTGCACAAGACCATCAAGGCGGGTTTCGCCAAGGAAACGGTCCTCAAACTTTATTATCTGGCCGATGGCGCGGAGGCGGCGCTGGAAATCCTGGAAGGCGCTCTTAACGCTCCGGCGCGGTCCTAACCTCCCCCAAGCGCGCGCGAAGCGCGCTTTTATTGGGGGAGGTGGCCGTAGCAACGCCGTGGCGCGCGGGGTGAGGTTGGCGGCCAAGCCAACCGAACGCCAAGCACCACGGCAAAGTTGCGAAGGCCGGAGGGGGATTAAGCGCGCGCCTGATCGCGGTACAGTTTATAGACGATCGAGTCGGTCAGCGCCTCAAACGAAGCGTCGACGATATTTTCCGACACACCCACAGTGGACCAGCGATTGCCCTTGCCGTCCGCCGATTCCACCGTCACCCGCGTCACCGCTTCCGTGCCAGTGGTGAGGATACGCACTTTGTAATCCACCAATCTTAAATCGGCCAGGAAGGGCGAATACTTGCCCAAGTCCTTGCGTAGCGCCGCATCCAGCGCATTGACCGGACCATTGCCGGTCCCGCTGCTGGTGATGCGCTCGCCGGCCACTATCAGTTCCACTTCGGCGCGAGATTGCGACACCATCTGGTCGTCCTCGTCGCGCACGCTTTCCACCGTGACACTGAAATTTTCCACGGTGAAATAGCGCGGCAGCCGTTTTTGCTGGCGTAACGCCAGCAATTCAAACGACGCCTGGGCGTCGTCATAGCTATAGCCTTCAAACTCCCGGTGCTTGACGTCTTGCAGCAACCGGGCGAGATCGGGCTTATCGCCCTGGATCGCCAGATTGGCGGCGACATTGGCGCGCCCCGATTGCGACGAGACCGGGATGGTGCGCTTGTTGCCCACGCTTTCCGGCGGCACATGCTCGTAAGTCTGCGGATTCTTCATCACCGCAGAGACATGCAAACCGCCTTTGTGGGTGAAAGCCGAAGCTCCGACATAGGGCGCATAGCGGTTGGGCGAACGATTGAGAATCTCATCCAGCAAGCGGGAAACATGGCTGATTTGTTTGAGATTCTCGCGCGCAACGCCGGTCTCGAATTGCGACGCAAAAGGCTCCTTCAGCATCAGATTGGGTAACAACGAACAAAGATTGGCATTGCCGCAACGTTCGCCCAAACCGTTCAAGGTGCCTTGCACCTGGCGTGCCCCGGCACGGATGGCGGCCAGCGACACCGCCACCGCCTGCTCGGTATCGTTATGGGCATGAATGCCCAGCGCCGCACCGGACAATTTTTCCTTTACCGCGCTGACAATGGCATAGGCTTCTTCCGGCATGGTGCCGCCATTGGTGTCGCACAATACCAGCCATTTGGCGCCCGCGTCATAAGCGGCGCGCAGGCAAGACAAGGCATAATCCGGATTGGCCTTGTAGCCGTCAAAGAAATGCTCGGCGTCGAACAGGGGCTCGCGCTTTTTGGCGGCGATGGCCTCCATCGAGCGGGCAATATTGTCCAGATTGTCGGACAGCGAAATCTCCAGCGCCACTTCCACTTGATAGGCGCTGGTCTTGCCCACCAGACAGATGGCGTCCACCGGTGCATCCAGGACCGGCGCCAAAGACGGATCGTTGGCGGCGCTGCGCCCGGCGCGCTTGGTCATGCCGAACGCGGTAAAGCGGGCCTTTAAGAGTTTCGGGCGATCTGCAAAAAAAGCGGAGTCCGTAGGATTGGCTCCAGGCCAGCCGCCTTCGATGTAATCCACGCCAAGCCTGTCCAGCGCCAGGGCGATCTGGCGCTTGTCTTCGACGGAAAAGTCGACGCCTTGGGTTTGTGCGCCATCGCGCAACGTTGTGTCGAAAATGAAAAGCCGTTCGCGGGTCATCTTTTGACTTCCCACGTCGTGCCGCTGGGTCCGTCTTTCAGCACAATGCCTTTGGCCAGCATTTCGTCACGGATACGATCCGATTCCTTAAAGTCTTTGTTTTTGCGTGCGGCATTGCGAGCGGCGATGGCATCGGCGATGGCAACGGTATCGACTTGCGTCTTGTTGGCGATCTTGAGCTGTACATTGGAGAAACCCAAAAAACCTAGCCCGCCTGCAAGCGCCATCGGTTCAGCTTGATGCAGGCTGGCGATGGCCGCCGGTGTATTCAGATCATCCGACAGCGCTTCGAAGAACGCAGCATCCGGCGCGGGATTGGCCAGCGGCTCGGTCACTTCATACCAGCGCTCCAGCATCTTCCAGCTTTCCTTCAGCCCGGCCAGAGTGAAGTCGATCGGCTGGCGGTAATGGGTGCGCAGCATGTTGAAGCGCAGCACTTCGCCCGGCCAATCGGCCAAGAGCTCGCGAATGGTGAAGAAATTGCCCACGCTCTTGGCCATTTTCTCGCCTTCCACCTGCAGGAAGCCGTTGTGCATCCACACCGTCGCCAGCGGATGGCCGTGATGGGCGCCCTCGCTTTGGGCGATTTCATTCTCGTGATGGGGAAATTGCAGATCGATGCCGCCGCCATGAATATCGAAGGTTTCACCAAGATAGCGGCCCGCCATGGCGGAACATTCGATATGCCAACCGGGACGGCCGCGGCCCCAAGGCGAATTCCAGCCGGGCAACGCCGCATCCGACGGCTTCCACAGCACAAAATCCATGGCGTTCTTTTTGTAGGGCGCCACTTCCACCCGCGCCCCCGCGATCATTTCATCCAGGGAGCGGCGCGACAGCTTGCCGTAATCCGCCTTTGACGACACGTCGAACAGCACATGCCCATCTTCAATTCCATCAGGGGCGGCGGCATAAGCGTGACCGGAATCGATCAGCTGACCGATCATGGCGGTCATTTCATCGATATGCTCGGTGGCGCGCGGCGTCACCGTCGGCGGCAGGTTGCCCAGCGCCGCCACATCCTCTTCATAGATGCTTGCGGTTTCTTCCGTCAGCGCCCGGATGGAAATGCCGCGCTCGGCAGCGCGCGCGTTGATCTTGTCGTCCACGTCGGTGATGTTGCGGACATAGGTGACATGGCCGTCGCCGTAAGTGTGGCGCAGCAGCCGGAACAGTATGTCGAACACGATGACCGGACGCGCATTGCCGATATGGGCAAAGTCGTAAACCGTGGGGCCGCAGACATACATCCGCACGTTTTTGGCATCGAGCGGCGTAAAGACGTCTTTGGTCTTGGTCAGGGTGTTGAACAGGCGCAGAGTCATAGCGGGTCCGGGTGGGCGGTGCGAAACTAGCAAATTTGGGGCGAGCAGAAGGGTTTTTGCGGGCTTAGCCGCAAATCGAAATCCGGATAATACGGCGAACAGCCTTCACGCGGTTTTTCCTTCAAGGCGCGCCAGAGACCGGTCGCGCCCGATCAGGGGTAACAGTTTTTTGAGTTCGGGTCCATGCTCCTGGGCGGTTAACGCCAGCCGCAAGGGGTGAAACAGCCCCCTGCCCTTGGCGCCGGTTTCGGCGGCAACCGCTTTGGTCCAGGCGCCCCAGGTCTCCTGATCCCAAGGCTCAGGCGGCAACAAGGCGGCGGCTTTGGCGGCCAGGACGGCATCCTCGATCACCGGCGTGACGGGTCCGGTAATCAGCCGGGCCATGTCGGCGGCGTCACCGATCTTGGTCAGATTGGGCTTGATGGCATCCCAGAAAGCTTCGCCGGAGATTCCCGATGGCAGACGGTTGGCCACCATGTTGTACGGCATGACATGCAGCAGCTTGGCGTTCAGCGCCATCAATTCTTCCGGCACGAAATGCGCGGGCGCGCGGCCGATCTTGGCGAAGTCGAATTCCTGCGCCAACTCGCCCAAAGTCAGGCGCGGCTCGACCGGATCGCTGGTGCCGATCTTGGCGAGATAGGAAGCCACGGCCATAGGCTCCAAGCCATCGTCACGCAACTGTTCCAGCGACAGCGAACCCAGACGCTTGGAGAGTGCTTCACCACTGGCGCCCACCAGCAAGGGGAAGTGCGCGAATTTGGGCACCGGCCCGCCCAACGCTTCAAAAATTTCAATCTGCGCCGCGGTGTTGGTGACATGATCCTCGCCGCGCACCACATGGCTGATGGCCATGTCGATGTCATCGGCCACCGACGGCAGGGTATAGAGAAACGCGCCGTCAGCCCGCACCAGCACGGGATCGGACATGGTGGCGGTGTCGATTTCCACCGGCCCGCGCACCATATCGGTCCAACTCACTTTTTTGCGCGACAACAGGAAGCGCCAATGCGGCTTGCGGCCTTCTGCTTCCCATTTTGCCTTGTTGGCGGGATCCAGCGAGCCGCGATTGTAGATCGGCGGCAATTTGCGTGCCGCCAGCAGTGAGCGCTGACGTTCGAGCTCGGCTTCGGTCTCGTAGCAGGGATAAATGCGCCCCGCCGCCTGCAATTTGTAGAAAGCGATGCTGTAGTATTTGAGCCGGTTGATCTGACGGTCGGTGCCGTCATGGCGCAGCCCCAGCCAGTCCAGGTCGCGATAGATCGCTTCTTCAAACGCCTTGGTGGACCGCGCCGCATCGGTGTCGTCGATGCGCAGTAGAAAACGCCCGCCCAGCTTTTTGGCGAACAGCCAGTTGAGCAGCGCGGTGCGGGCATTGCCGACATGCAGCAATCCGGTGGGCGATGGCGCGAAACGCACAGTGACAGACATTAACGGGCATCCCGAAAAGCGTTGGTGATGGGATAGCGCCGGTCGCGGCCGAAATTGCGGCTGCTGATCTTGACCCCCGGCGGCGCCTGGCGGCGCTTATACTCGGAAACATACAGCAAATGCTCGATTCGCTTCACGGTGGCGGGATCATAGCCGCGCGCCACCGTGTCCTCGAAGCTGCATTCATGCTCCACCAGGCATTCCAGAATCCCGTCCAGCACATCATAGGGCGGCAGGGAATCCTGGTCGGTCTGGTTGGCGCGCAGCTCTGCGGTGGGCGGCTTGGTGATGATACGTTCCGGAATCACACGGCCCTGCGGCCCCAAGGCGCCTCTGGGGGAATTGGCGTTGCGCCAATGGGACAGGCGGAACACTTCGGTCTTGTAAATGTCCTTCAGCACATTATAGCCGCCGCACATGTCGCCATAGAGCGTGGCATAGCCCACGCTCATTTCGCTTTTGTTGCCGGTGGTCAGCACCATAGGCCCGAACTTGTTGGAAATGGCCATCAGGATCACGCCGCGTAGCCGCGACTGAAGATTTTCTTCCGTAATGCCGGTCTGGGTGCCGGCGAAAGCGGGCGCCAGGGTCTCGCCCATCGCTTTGACCGCGCGCTCGATCTCAATCGTCTCATACTTTACACCCAACAGGCGCGCGCATTCATCGGCGTCTTCCAGGCTGTCGCGGCTGGTATAGCGCGACGGCAGCATCACGCAGCGCACCCGTTCCGCGCCCAGCGCATCCACCGCCACCGCCGCCGATAGCGCAGAATCGATGCCGCCGGAAAGCCCCAGCACCACGCCGGGAAAGCGGTTCTTGTTCACATAGTCGCGTAGCGCCAGCATCATGGCGTGATAGACCTGTGAGGAACGGTCTTCCGCCATGAATTTCTCGCCCGGCGCGCAAACCCATTTGCCATTTGCATAGCGCCGCCATTCGCTGACTGTGACGCGCTCTTCCCAGCCCGGCAGGGCCAGAGCAATCGCGCCATCCGCATTCAGCACAAAGGAGGCGCCGTCATAGACCACCTCATCCTGGCCACCCAGCTGGTTGAGATAGATCAGCGGCAGGCCGCTTTCCGCGACCCGGCTCTTGGCCAATTCCAGCCGCACATCTTCCTTGCCCGCTTCAAAAGGCGAGCCATTGGGCACGCAGAGAATTTCCGCGCCCGTCTCAGCCAAGCAGGCAGTCACGTCCTGTTTCCAGATATCCTCACAGATGGGAACGCCCAATTGCACGCCGCGCACTGTCAAAGGCCGCGGTGACGGCCCCGGCACAAACACGCGCTTTTCGTCAAACACGCCGTAATTGGGCAGATCGACCTTGAAACTCTTGCCGGCCACCTTGCCGCCATCCAGCAACAACATGGCGTTGTAGAGTTTGCCATCCTCCACCCAGGGCGCGCCCATCAGCACCGCCGGCCCGCCATCGCCGGTATCGCGCGCCAATTCTTCCACCGCGGCGCGGGCGTCTTCCTGCAAGGCCGGTTTCAGCACCAGGTCTTCCGGCGAATAGCCGACAATGAACAGTTCGGAAAACAGGATGACGTCGGCGCCAACGGCCTGCGCCCGTGCGGCGCGGGCCCTCGCCAGATTGCCGGTGATGTCGCCCATCACCGGGTTCAACTGGGCCAAAGCAATACGGAAACGGTCAAGCATGGGCCGTTTCTAACAGGCTGGGAGGGAGTTCGGTACTAGCGGCGGCCGGCCGCGACCCGGTCTTGCGTCGCACGCAGGGGCACGGCCACGCCGGAGGCGTCTTCGATCCACAGCGCGGTTTCCAGTGCCTGAGCCGCCTGTTCTGGCGTCACCAGCGCGTCCACGCCGGCCTTGGCGGCGGCGATGAAGCCCGCGACGGATTCACCCAAGGGGTCGCCCAATTCCAGCGCGCCCAGGGGACGCGGGGTGGTGTTCTTCACGGTGCGGGAGAGGAAGTCGATTTCCACCACGCCATCGGCATAAACGGCGCGCAACCCGCGCTTGCGTTCGGTGGCGACGCGGCTGGTCTCCAGCTTGGCGATGGTGCCATTGGCAAAGCGCAGCAGGGCAAAGACTTCATCGGCATGCGGGCCATATTCGATCAGGCCCTCGGCGCGCACATCCTCAACCGCGCCGGGCACCAAACTATGCACCAGGTCCAAATCATGGATCATCAGGTCCAGCACCACCGAGACATCGTCGCCGCGCCCGGTCCAAGGCCCTTGCCGCCAGCAGGTGATTTCCAGCGGTGTTTCCTGAAGGTCCAACAGGCCGGTGCGGGCAAAGACAAAGCGCTCTTGATGGCCGACGGAAAGAATCCGCTCCATCTTGCGAGACAGCTCGACCAGCTCCTGCGCTTCTTCCATGGTGGTGGCGATGGGCTTTTCCACCAGCACATGGGCGCCGGCATTCAGGAAGGCGCGTACCACTTCGGCGTGGGTGACGGCGGGCGAACAGATGCTGACCAGATCGACCTTGCCCAACAATTCCCGGTAATCGGCCACCACGGCGCAGCCATGATGGGCTTTCGCCTTGGCGCGCATGTCGGGATTGGGATCGGCAATGGCAAAAAGCTCGACGTCCTTACGCGCGAGGCCGAGTGACTTGTATTTGGTGGCGTGATGATGGCCGAAGACGCCAGCGCCGATCACGGCAGCTTTCAGCGGTCCAGTTTCCGGCACGCGGCGACGGATGAACAAAGCTTGGAAGTCCCCGACGAAATGAGGCCCAATAAGGGACCGTGCAGGCTTAAGGCGCCAGCAAAGAAATGTTGCGGCTTGTTACCATTTAAGCCATTGAAAATACTATTTATTTTCGGGCGCTGAGGCCATCAAGGAGGCCAAAGCGGCGACAATAAGATAGGCCAACATCAGTGGCGCAAGCCCGATCAACAAGGCCCCGGTCACGTCCGCAAAGGCGCTGCAATGCAGCCAGGGATAGGCCGAGCCCACGAACAGGAACTGGATGCCTACCACCGCCACAATCCCAAACAGGAAGGCGCGCAAGGTGGGGCCCAGGATCTGAGGGCGGTCACCGGCTTCCAGCCGGATCAACCCCGCCTGCAGTTTCAGCCGCGAGGCTGCGCTGGCCAGATAGATGATGGCCAGCAGCCAGGAGAAGGCGGCGGCAAAGACCCGCCCGCCATCCATGTTGCAGGCCTCCAGGGAATAGACCAGCGCCCGCTGCCCGGGCACCACAAAATGAATGGAGCGCTCCAACGCGGCCAGGGCGTCATGCTGGATGTCCCGGGGTGCGATCACCGCCTGGTCGAGAAAGCTCAGCAGGGCAAAGATGAAAAACACCGCTTCATTGAAGCCGGGGATCAAATGATGCGGTTGGAAGCGCTTCAGCCAAGGCGTACCGGCGGCCGAAACGCCAAAGCCGCCCACAAACAACAAGCCCATGGCCATGAAGAGAAGCGCGCAGATGCCAATGGCGGGAAGCGCCTCATCCAGCGCCTCTCCTCGCAGCAAAACCAGGCGCAAGGCATGGGCTGCGGCGAACAGGCAGAAGATGATCCAGCCGCGGGCGAGAAGTCTTGCGATTCCCATCCCGTGTGATCAGGCCGACGCGGCCAACCCCGACTGCTTCATCCGCTCATCGCGGATTCCTTCCGCGATCAGGAAGGCCAGCTCCAGTGCCTGGCTGGCGTTGAGGCGCGGATCGCAGGCCGTCTGATAGCGGTCCTGCAGGTCGATTTCCTTCAGGCCCTGCGCGCCGCCCAGGCACTCGGTGACGTTCTGGCCGGTCATTTCGAAATGCACGCCGCCGGCATGGGTGCCTTCGGCGCGATGGATGGCGAAGAAGCTGCGCACCTCTTCCAGCACCCGCTCCACAGGCCGGGTCTTGTAGCCCGATTGCAGCTTGATGGTGTTGCCATGCATGGGATCGGACGACCACACCACCTTGGCGCCTTCCCGCTTCACCGCACGCAGCAAGGGCGGCAGTTTTTCCGCGATCTTGTCAGCGCCAAAGCGGGCGATCAGGGTGAGCCGGCCAGGAACATTGCCGGGGTTCAACGCCGCGATCAGCCGCAGCAGATCATCCGGCTCCAGCGAAGGTCCACATTTCAAGCCGATGGGATTTTTGATGCCGCGCATGAATTCGACATGGGCGCC
>Ga0068865_100001510_pt1 | contig 13581 bp, 13 predicted proteins | sample KBSMisM12_FD_75293 | JGI IMG/M metagenome (GOLD analysis project Ga0068865, IMG submission 75293) | Miscanthus rhizosphere microbial communities from Kellogg Biological Station, Michigan, USA - KBS Miscanthus M1-2 | ecosystem: Host-associated > Plants > Roots > Rhizosphere > Soil ...
GCGCGCTCACGCGAACCGCTCGCGGATCATGCGGTAGAGGCCTCGGATCGCCTGCGCCTCGGCGCCCGCCGGATGGCCCGGCCGGTTGCGGGGGTTCCAGGCGAAGATGTCCAGGTGGACCCACGGGCCTTTCGGCGCGAACCGCTGCAGGAAGAGCGCGGCGGTCACCGAGCCCGCCTGGGCCCAGCCGTCGGGGTCGTTCTTGATCTCGGCCACCTCGGAGTCCAGCGCGTCGGCGTAGGGCTTCCAGAGGGGCATCCGCCACAGCGGGTCGGCCTCCGCCTTGGCGGCCGCCTCGATCGCCGCCGCCAGCCCCTCGTCGTCGGTGTAGAACGGCGGCAGCTGCGGGCCCAGCGCCACGCGCGCCGCGCCGGTCAGGGTGGCCATGTCGATGGTCAGGTCCGGCTCCAGCTCGCCCGCGCGGGTGAGCGCGTCCGCCAGGATCAGCCGGCCCTCGGCGTCGGTGTTGCCGACCTCGATCGAGAGGCCCTTGCGCGAGGCCAGCACGTCGCCCGGCCGCATGGCGTCGCCGCTGATCGCGTTCTCGACGGCCGGGATCAGCACCGCCAGCCGCACCGGCAGCTTCGCCGCCATGACCATCCGGGCCAGCGCGAGCGCGTGAGCCGCGCCGCCCATGTCCTTCTTCATCAGCCGCATGCCGGCCGAGGGCTTGATGTCGAGGCCGCCGGTGTCGAACACGACCCCCTTGCCGACGATCGCCACCAGCGGATGCTTCGCCTCTCCCCAGCCGATCTCGATCATCCGTGGCGCGCGCTCGGCCACTGCGGCGCGGCCAACGGCGTGCACCGCCGGATAGTTGGCCTCCAGCAGGCCGTCGCCGGTGATCACCGTGGCCTGGGCGCCGTGCTGCTCGGCGATCTCGCGGGCGATGGTCTCGACCTGCCGCGGCCCCATGTCGTTGGCCGGGGTGTTGATCATGTCGCGGGCCAGCGCGCAGGCGTGGGCCACCTGGCGCACCTCGGCCACGTCGACCCCGTCAGACGCCACCAGCCGCGCCCGCTCGGCCGAGTGGGTCTTGTAGCGGTCGAACCGGTAGCTCCCGAGCGCGAAGGCCAGCGCGATCTGCGCCGGGTCCAGCCCGTCGGGCGCGCGCGCGATCTTGTAGACGCCGGCCGCCAGCTTGGCCGCGAGCGCGCGGAACCCCATGGCGTCGGGGGCCCCGCCCAGGCCGAACCAGACGCTGCTGAGCGCCCCGTCCTCGCCCGGCGCGGTCAGCACCTGCCCGGCCTTGCCCTTGAACTCGCCCATCGCCGCATAGCCGCGCAGGAACGGCGGCGCGGCCTCCAGGGCGGCGGCGACCTCATCCTCGGCGTAGGCGAAGACCGGGATCGCCGCGCCGTCGGTTGTCTCGAGGATCACGTCTGACATGGCGGGCGTCCCGAAAGGGCGAAAGTCCGGCCTTGTCCTAATCGCTTCGCGGGCGTCGCGGCAACCTTGGCCGCAGGCATACCTAGTGGCCGGTCATCAGAAGGCAGGTCGGGAAGGCGACCAGGGCCCCGACCGCGATGGCCACGCCGTAGGGCACGTTCTCGCCCGGCTCGGCCAGGCGGACGAACCAGCCGGGGCCGCTGGGCATGAAGGGGCGCAGGCGCGCCGAGCGAAGGCCCAGTAGGCTCACCGCCAGGGCTCCCCCGGCCACCGCCGTGACCGCCGCAAAGGTCAGGGCCGAGGGCCAGCCCAGCCACAGGCCCGCCGCGGCGAACAGCTTGGCGTCGCCGCCGCCGATCCAGCGCAGCGCGAACATCGCCATGCCGGCGAAGAGGGCGGCCACGCCCACCGCCAGCTGGAGCCCGATCAACGGAAGCGAGAGGCCTTGGGCGATCGCGGCCAGCGGAAACGCCGCCATCAGGGCCAGCGGGATCCAGTTGGGGATCGTGTAGCTGGTCAGGTCTTTCAGCCCGCCCACGATCACCAGGACCGGGAAGGCCAGCAGGACCAGCATCTGCAGCGCGTGGATCATCGAAAGCTCAATTGGCGGAACCAGGCCGCCACCTTGCCCATGCCGGATGAACGGAGCGTTGCGCGCGCATACGAAAACCCCCCGGAGGCCGGAGCCGCCGGGGGGTTCGTTTAGGCTTGAGCCTGCGTAGGAACGGGTCCTACGGCAGAGCGGCCTGGACGCTGTTGAAGACGGTGTTCAGCTTGGTGCCGACCAGGCCAACGGCCGTCACGATCACCACGGCGATGAGCGCGGCGATGAGGCCGTACTCGATGGCGGTGGCGCCGGACTCGTCCTTCAGGAAGCGCGTGACGAACTTGGACATATTACATCTCCTTCAAAAAGCGAGCAGTCGTTGTCGGGCCTCAAGCTGTTTGCCTGCTCGCCCTCAATGCCACATCAAGTTCGCAGGTCTCGCTTAATCGGCAGTAAACGGAAGAGTAATCGCAGTATTTTTCTTTGGTGAATGGATATTAAGGCTCAATTCCCGTTAACCATCATTTGAATTCCCTCGACAAGCCTCTCGAGTATGTAATGAGTCAACCATTGTACTTAAGCGTTGTTTATCCAAGCCGCCGTAACCTGGCCTTTCTGACGTGAGGCCCCCGTGCGCAGTTTCCCTTCCCGCCTGATCGAATTCGTGACGCGGTTCGGCCGCGCCGAACGCGGGGCCACCGCGGTGGAGTTCGCCCTGGTCAGCCTGCCGCTGATCGCGCTCATCCTCGGCACGCTCGAACTGGCGATGATCCTGCTGGTGGTCACCTCGCTGGAAACCGCCACCGAGCGCGCCTCGCGGATGATCCGCACCGGCGAGTTCCAGACCAGCGCCGCCTCCACGCGCGCGGACTTCAAGGCCCTGGTCTGCGGCGGCATGAGCTGGCTCTCCAGCCAGTGCAACGCCAACCTGACGGTGACCTCGCAGGTCTTCAGCGACTTCGGGACCCTGGCCGGCAGCCCGCCGATGACCGGCGCCACCTTCGTCGCCGGCGGCGGTTGCTTCGCCCCCGGCAATCCGACCGACATCGTCCTGGTGCGCGCCTATTTCACTTGGCCGCTGTTCGCTCCGCTGCTGAACACGGTGCTGGACAACACCGGCCACGGAAACCGCCTGCTGAGCGCGGCGACGGCCTTCCGCAACGAGCCCTACAGCGACGCGCTTCCGGTGGGTGCGGCATGCTGAGGTCGTTCCGCAGGCACGAGGGCGGCGTTGCGGCGCTGGAGTTCGCCCTCGTCGCCCCGATCATGATCCTGCTCTACATGGGGCTGGCCGAGCTCACGATGGCCATGATGGCCGAGCGCCAGGCGGCCCACTCGGCCTCGATCGTCGGCGACCTGGTCGCCCAGTCGATCAACATGAACGCCGCCCAGATGACCGACATCTTCAATGTCGGCAACGCGATCATGAAGCCGTTCCCGGCCACCTCGCTCAACCTGCGGGTCTCCAGCATCAAGGCCGACGCCATGGGCGTGCCGAAGGTGGTCTGGAGCCAGGGCCACGGCCTGGGCGCGCTGGCCGCCGGCGCCACGGCCTCGGGCTTCCCCGCAACCCTGCTGCAGCCGGGCGACAGCGTCATCGAGGCCGACGTGGCCTACACCTACACCTCGCCGATCATGCAGGTGCTGCCGGCGCCGATCACCTACAGCAACAGCTTCTACCTGAAGCCGCGCCGGGTCTCGGAAGTCCCCTTCAGCTAGTCGGCGTGTCGTCGACGTCGCGGCCGCCGCCGCGGACGAACATGAGGCCCACCAGGCCCACCGCCATCAAGAGGATGATCGTGGCGAACCCGCCCTGCTGGCTGTGGGTGACCCTCGTGCCGATGTTCACCAGGCTGGGCGCCAGCCAGGCCGTGGCCACGCCCGACAGCGCATAGACCCCGAAGAACGCGCCCGTCTGGGCCGGCGGCGTCAGCCGCGTCAGCGCTGTGCGGGCCGAGGCGTACTGGGCGGTGATGAAGATGCAGTTGGAGAAGCCGATCAGCAGGAAGATCAGGCTGGGCAGGGTGCGGTAGACCGGCCCGTCCCACAGCGGCGCGTGCGCGGCCGCGTCGTAGTGCCAGAAGTAGAGGATGGTGTCCGGCTTCATGCCCAGCATCCCGGTCAGCGCCAGGATGGCCATGAAGATCTCCAGGCGCAGCGCGTTCTTGGGTCCGATGTTGTGGTCGAGCCACCGGCCGGCCTGGCCGCCCAGGGTGGAGACCACGCTGCCCACGATCGCGGTGATCAACAGGTCCAGCGGACCCCACTTCATCACGCCCGCGGCCAGAACGCCGTAGAAGAAGAGCACGCCGTTCATGCCGTCGACGAACAGCATCCGCGACCCCAGGTAGATCGCCGCGTCGCGATACTTGGAGACCGTGCGGATCATCGTCCAGAGATCGACGACGCCCTGCCGGAAGGCCCGGAGCGGCGGCACGCCGGTCTTCGGCGCGTCTGGGGTGAACAGGAAGATCGGGATCGAGCCCAGGGCCAGGAGCCCGGCGGCGAGGATCGCCACCACCCGCTCGGGCTCATGCGTCGCGGGGTCAAGCCCGAACAGCGGCGCGGCCGGCACCCAGCCCCAGTGAACCTTGCCCGGTAACGCGAAGGCCCAGGCGGTGAAGCCCAGGGCGAACACCGCGGCCGCGTTGCCCAGCGACAGCGCCAGGCCCGAGGCGGCGTGCGCGCCCTTCAGCCCCGCGGCCCGGATCAGCATCGAGTTGTGCAGGACTTCGGTGTAGGCGAACAGCACGCCCACTACGAGGCTCAGCGTCATGGCGGTCATCACCGAGATTCCGCCGCCGCCCGGCTTGGCGAACCACAGCGCGAAGATCAGCGGCAGCATGCCGATCACGGCCAGCGCCAGCCAGGGCTTGCGCGGCCCCAGCTTGTCGATCGAGGCGCCCAGGAACGGCGCCGTCGCCATGACGATCCAGCCTGTGTACTGCTGGAAGGCCGAGATCAGCTCCTGGCCCCTCACCGGATCGCCGACCAGGGTGCCGGAGACGTACGGCATGAAGATGTAGATCGTGATGAGGATCACGTAGGGGTCGCGGCCGCCCTCGAAGATCGACCAGGAAATCCCGCCGCGGGTCAGCTTGGCGTCGCCGCCCAACTCCGAGACGATCGGCGGATCGACCACCGACGAGGGGCCATGGACCTCCAGGGGCGTGGACTCGCTCAACGGCTTCCCTCCCGCGCCGCCGCTTTTTTTTGAAGGGGCGGTCTGGCCGCGACGTTAGCCGCTTTACCCCCGGTGTCATCCCGGTTTCCGCGCAGCGGAAGACCGGGACCCATAGACTCATCGGCGGCCGGAAGGGCGCGACGGCGCCGCCGCGAACGGTTTGTAGCCCTGACGCTTATGGGTCCCGGACAAGCGCTGCGCGCTTTCCGGGATGACACTCAGGTGTTTAGCTTTGCGTCCGCCGCCGCCAGCGCCGCTTGCGCGTCCGCTTTGAAGCCCTGGGCGTTCAGCGCCTCGCAGAGCGCGGTCAGGCACAGGCGCACGTGCCAGGGGGTCGCCGAGGCGCCCATCAGGCCGATGCGCCAGACCTGGCCCTTCAGCGGCCCCAGCCCCGCGCCGATCTCCAGATCCCAGGCCTTCAGCACCTGGGCGCGCACCGCCGCCTCATCGACGCCCTCGGGGACCTTCACGGTGTTGAGCTGCGGCAGGCGATCTTGGGCCTCCACCAGCATCGAGAGGCCCGCCGCCTCCAGGCCCGCGACCAGCGCCTCATGCATCCGCGCGTGGCGCACGATGGCCGCCTGCTGGCCCTCCTCGAAGATCGCCACCAGGCTCTCGTGCAGGCCGTAGAGCGCATTGATCGGCGCGGTGTGGTGATAGGTCCGGCCGCCGTCACCGCCCCAGTAGGACATCAGCAGGTTGAAATCGAGGAGCCAGTTCCTGACCTTCTCCTTGCGCCCGCTGATCGCCGCCTGCGCCCGCTTGCTGAGCGCGATGGGCGACAGCCCCGGCGGCGCCGACAGGCACTTCTGGGTGCCCGAATAGACCACGTCGGCGTCCCAGGCGGCCACGTCGACGACGATGCCGCCCAGCGAGGTCACGCAGTCGACCACCGACAGCGCGCCATGCTTGCGGGCGATCGCGCAGAGGCTCGCGGCGTCGCTGCGCGCCCCGGTCGAGGTCTCGGCGTGCACGAAGGCCAGCACCTTCGTCGGCGCCTCCGCCAGCGCCGCCTCGACGCGGGCGCCGTCCACCGGCTTGCCCCAGTCATGGTCGACCGTGACCACGCTCGCGCCGGCGCGGCCGGCCATGTCGGCCATGCGCCCGCCGAACGCCCCGTTCACCGCCACCACGCAGCGGTCGCCGGGCTCCAGCAGGTTCATGATCGCCGCCTCCATCCCCGCCGTCCCCGGCGCGGGCAGCGGGACGCAGGCGTGGTCCGGTGCGTTGAAAAGGCGCTGCAGGGCGGCCTTGATCTCCTCCATCAGCGCCTGGAACTGCGGATCCAGGTGGCCGATCGTGGGCCTGGCCAGCGCGCTCAGCACGCGCGGGCTGACGTCGGACGGGCCGGGCCCCATCAGGATGCGGCGGGGCGGCTGGAAGGACTGCATGGGTGCTCCGTGGACGCGCTTGGCGGGCGATCGCGAGCCGGGATCAGGCCAGCAGCCGCGCGTGTAGCCGTTCGCGGAGGGCGCCGTCGAGCCCCAGGGCCGCGCCCAGATAGCCGTCGAGGGAGCCGTGCGCGGCCCGCATGGCGGCGAACGCCTCGGCCAGGTAGTCGGCCTCCACCCGCATGGCGACCATCAGGGCCTCGTCCGAGGCGACCCGTCCGGTGTTGGTCAGGATCACCTCGCGGATCATCGGCAGCCGGGCCTCCAGGCGCTGCGGCTCGTTGGTCAGGAGGTAGTCCTCGACGATGTCGTCGTCGCTGACGCCGGCCAGGTGGTGGGTCAGCGCGCAGAGGATGCCGGTGCGGTCCTTGCCGGCCGCGCAGTGCACCAGCACCGGCCCGTCGGTCTCGGCCAGCGCGCGGAAGTAGCGGCCGTAGAGGTCGATGTGCCGCCGCTGGAACGGCGCCTTGCGGTAGTAGTCCAGCATGTAGTCGGTGAACGAGCCCGGGGTCAGGTCCGAGCGGGCGATGAAGTCGGCCCATTCGTCCAGGGTCTCCTGGCCGAGGCTGTTCTCGATCACCTGGGCGCTGAGGCCGGGCCACGGCCGCCAGGGCGCGCGCTCCCGCTCGTTGGCCCGCCGCAGGTCGACGATGACCGTGAGGCCCATCTCCGCAAGCCTCGCGAGGTCGGCGTCCGTCGCCATCCCGGCGTGGCCCGAGCGGTAGAGCAGCCCCGGCTTCAGCCGCCGCGGACCGGCCGCGTAGTCCCCGAAGTCGCGGAAGTTGTCGATGCCCTCGAAGGCGATGCGCCGGCTCATGGCGTCCGGTCTAGCGGCCTTGTTCGACAGAATCGAGACGCACCCTAAGCCAGCAGCCTGGCCCGCACCCGCTCGCGGAGCGCCGCGTCGACGCCAAGGACGTCCTCCAGGTAGCCGTCCAGCGAGCCGTGCGCCTCGCGGATCACCGCAAACGCCGTCTCCAGGTATTCCGGATGCACCGAGACGGCGACGCGCAGGGCGGCGTCATCGACGGTCTTGCCCACGGTGTCGCGCAGCCACGGGCCCAGGAAGCTCATCTTGCGAGCCAGCCGACTCTCGTCGTTGGTCAGGAGATAGTCGGCCATGATGTCGTCGGGATGGACGCCCGCCACGTGGTGGGTCAGCGCGCAAATCAGGCCCGTCCGGTCCTTGCCCGCCGCGCAGTGCACCACGATCGGCCCCTCCACCTCGGCGAGGGTGCGGAAGTAGCGGCTGAAGAGGTCGATGTGGCGGGCCTGGTGCGGGGCGATGCGGTAGTAGCCGAGACCGTCCTGGCGGAACCATTCGGCGTCGACCACGTCGACAGTCTTCATCATCTCGGCCCAGTCGGCATGGTCGGAGAGGATGTCGTTCTCCACCACTGCCGCACCGAACCCCGGCCAGCGCTTCGAGGGTTCCCGCGTCCGCTCCTCGGGCCTGCGCAGGTCGATGATCGCCGCCAGCTCCAGCTCGGCCATCCGGGCCAGGTCCGCGTCGGTCGCATAGGCGTGGTTGGCGGAGCGGTAGAGCAGGCCCCGCTTCAGCGGCCGGCCGTGGCTCGTGTCATAGCCCCCGAAATCGCGGAAGTTCTCGATGCCTTCGAAGTCGATGTGCCGGGTCATGCGCTCGTCTAGCCGAGTCGGTGCGGAGGATCGAGGGGCCGGCCTAGCTCGGCGTGACCTTCTCCGCCGTCCAGTCGTCGAGCAGCGCGCGGGCCCGGTTCTTCGCCGGATCCATCGCCTCGTCGTGGTTCGCGCGCTTGGACGTCAGCTCGACCACATAGCCGTTGGGATCGCGGAAATAGATCGAGTCGATGAAGTGGTGGTCGGAGACGCCGCGCACCTCCATCCCCGCCGCCTTACCCTTGGCGAACATCGCCTCGCGCGCCGCGGCCGTGACCTCGAGCGCGATGTGCAGGTCGAAATCGTGCTGGGGCTTGAACTCGAAGGCCATGTCCGGCGCCTCGAAGAACGCCAGGAACGAGCCGTCGTCCATGCGATAGAAGGTGTGCAGCACCTTGGTCGCGCGCCCGCTCTTGGTCTCGTTGATCACCAGGGTCCCGGCCAGCGGCAGGCCCAGGAAATCCTCGTAGAACGCCCGCGTCTCCTCGGAATCGCGGCAGCGGTAGGCGTTGTGGTGCAGGCCCTTGATCATCGCCCGATGGTCTCACGCCGGCGGTCCGGCGACAACGGGCCTGCAACCCAGGGATCGAACCGCGCGGCGCGGCGTTAACGGGGCAGAACCGTGTGAAACTGGTGTTCCGTGAACCGCGTTGACCTCAGCCTCGAGACCTGGCGGCCCGGCGAGCCGGCCGCAGAGGCCCGCGAGATTCATGGCCAGCGCCTGACCGGCCGGATCGCTCTCGACAACACCAGCTTCGAGGGATGCGTCTTCGACGCGGCCGTCCTCGTCTATAGCGGCGGCCCGCCGCCCTCGATCCGCGGGTGCACCTTCCGGCGGGTCACGTTCGAATTCGCCGGGCCGGCCGGACGCACCCTGGGCTTCCTGCAAGCCCTGTCCAACCGCTCGAGCGGCCTCAGCGACCTCTTCAAAGCCTCGTTCCCAAGGCTCTTCGGCCACTGACCCGTCGCGGTCGCTCCTGGGTCCTCCCACAAGGGGAGGAGGGCCCGGATCTCCAGGCGACAGGCAATTGAACAGGTCTGCTCCGCCTAGTGGCGATAGCGCACGCCAACGAACAGGAAGCGGCCCAGGTCGTAGGCCAGGTCCTGGCCGGTGCCGATGGTCGTGAACGGCGGCTCCTCGCCGAAGATGTTGTTCACCCCGCCGAACACCTCCGCGCCGTCCAGCTTCCCGCCCCACAGCCCGTCCAGCCGGTATCGGGCGCTGAGGTTGTGGTAGAACGTGGCCTCCGCGAACGGCACGTCCAGCGACTCCGAATGGTCGGCCGCCGTCGGGTCGCGGCTGAAGAGCGCCCCCTTGCCCACATAGCGGACCTGCCAGGTGAGCGAGAGCGGCCCCTGGTTGTAGGTCGTCACCGCCAGGGCCTTCAGGTGCGGCGTCCCGCCGTTCAGCGCCGCCACCGACACGCCGTTGTTGGCCACCACGCCCTCCAGGATGTGGACGTTGGTCGGGTCGTTCTGGAACGGGAAGTTGCGCAGGTGCGCCACATAGTCGGCGGTCAGCTCGAACGACACCGTCCCGGTCAGGCCCTGGGTCAGACTCCATTGGCTGGTCAGGGGCGTGACGCCGGCGCGATAGGTCGCCTGCAGTTCGTAGCCGTCAGTCATCAGCTTCGAGGCGTTGACGAAGGTCGTCTTGACGAAATTGATGTTCTGGTCGGGCCCGCGCGTGAACAGCGAGCAGAAGTTCGGGTCCAGGCCCGCGGCCGAACCGAAGCAGTTGTTGATCACGTCCTGCGCCGCGACGTTGGTGATCGCGTTCTTGATCTTGATTGAGTAGTAATCGAGCGTGATCGCCAGGCCCGGGATCATCGGCGGCTGGAAGACGATGCCGCCGGTGTAGCTGATCGACTTCTCCGGATCGAGGTCCGGGTTGCCGGACGACGTGCCCTTGATCGAGGCGTTGGTGTTGGCCACGAAGCCCGCCGGCAGGCCGGCCGCGGCGCAGTTCTTCGCATAGTTGACGTTGCCCGAGATGTTCTCGGCGCTGCACGGGTCGGTAATGTTGAAGAAGCCCGGTGAGGTCGGCTGGAACGCCTCGGTGATGTTGGGCGCCCGGATCGCGCGCGAATAGGTCGTACGCAGCTTCAGCCACGTCGTAGGCCCATAGGTGCCGCTGAACTTGTAGGCCCCGACGCCGCCGACGGTGGAGTAGTGGGCGCCGCGGTAGGCCGCATCAACGGTCAGCTCCTGCAGCAGCGGACGATAGTCCTTCAGGAACGGCAGGTTCACTTCCACGTAGCCTTCGGTGACGTGGTAGCCGCCCGAGGAATCGGCGGTCAGGTTCTCGGTGTTGCCGGCGTTGACGAACGGATCGTTGGTCTCCTGGGAGTGCTCGCGCCGGTATTCCGCCCCGAAGGCCACGCCGACCGGCCCGCCCTGCAGGTTGAAGAAGCGGCTCGTGTCGGTGTTGAGGTTCAGGCTGGCCACCTCCTGGGTCAGCTTGTCGTCGGTGGCGAAGGCGCCGAACGAATAGGCGAGCGCCGCGGCGCCGTTCTGCACCCCGAACGGATTGTAGGGAACGCAGCTGGCGGGATTGAACGCGCCGGACCCGATCCCGGTCTGCGGCGCCGACGGCACGTTGATGCGGCACGCGGGCTGCCCCGTCGCCGGGTTGATCACCGAGTCCAGCGCGGCGTTGAAGTTCTCGGTGATCTCCAGGCTCTGGTTGACGAAGTGGCTGTCGGTCTCGCCGTAGTTCAGCGCCGCGTCCCAGTTGAACTTGGCGAAGCTGAACTCGAAGTCACCGTTCAGCCCCGCGACCACGCGATAGGTCTTGCGCTCGATCGTCTGGTTGCGCCCCTCGTTCAGGAACTTGCCGATGAACGGGTAGTCGGCCGGGTTCGTGGCGCCCAGGGCCGCGCGCAGGTCTGGGGCGATGAAGGCGTTGTCCGGCTGCAGCTGGAAGTCGCCGAACGAGAAACTCGGCTGGATCAGGTTCGTGATGTTGGTCTGCACATACTTGGCGTCCAGCGTGCCGTGCAGGCGCTGGGTGAAGTCCATCGCCGCGCGGAAATCCAGGCCCTTGGTCTCGTTGGGCGAGACCTCCTGTTCGAAGTCCTCCGGGAAGAAGCAGTCGGGACAATTGGCCGGCAGCTGGGCGAAGGCGAAACTGTTGAAGCCGCTCCGCTGCGGGATCGCCACCAGCTTGCCGTTGCGGTCGAACGAGAACTGCGGCGCGAAGGTCGCCGCGTTCAGCAGCACGCCGTTGACGGTGACCAGGTCGCTGCCGACGTTCTGCACCCACAGGCGGTCGGGGATGCCGTCGTTACGGATCGGCGTCCCGCTGGAATAGAAGGTCGGGTCGAAGGTGCCCGTCGGGATGTCGTTCGGATTGGCGATGGTGCCGTAGTTGTGGGCCGCCGGCAGATCGCGCGCGTCGATCCCGCGCTCCTTGTTCCAGAAGCCCGAGAGCACCAGGTTCAGCCGCCCGTCGAGGAACGTCCTCCCGCCCGTCAGGCTGGCGGAATACTTGGCCCCGAACCCGTTGTCGTAGCCGCCGCCCTGGGCCTCGAAGTCGATGCCCTCGAAGCGCTTCTTCAGGATGATGTTGACCACGCCCGAGACGGCGTCGGAGCCGTAGATCGCCGAGGCGCCGCCGGTCACCACCTCGACGTGGTCGACCAGCGCCGGCGGAATCGAGGAGACGTCGACGGCGTTGGTGAAGAGGTCGCCGTTCACGTGCCGCTGGCCGTCCACCAGCACCAGGGTGCGCGAGGTGCCGAGGTTGCGCAGGTCGATCGAGCTCACGCCGGCGCCGTTGCCGAAGTTGTTGGCGTTGGCGCGCAGGCTGCCGCCGAAGCCGGCCGCCGGCAGCTGGGTGATGATGTCGCCGAGACTCTGCGGCCCGGCGGTCTGGATCACCACATTGGACAGAACCGAGATCGGCGCCGGCTGCTCCAGGTTGGGCCGCGGGATGCGCGAGCCGGTGACCACCAGCTCGCCCACGGTGGTCTCCGCCACCTGGGTCGGACCCGGGGCGGGCTTTGCGGGCGCGGGCTGCGCCAGGGCGCCGCCGGCCCCGGCCAGAGACACGGCCACTCCGGCCAACAGGGTCGAGCCCAGCAGAACGCGCTTTTTCGTCGAAATCATCATCACGGCCACCTCCCAGGCGCCTTTCGGCGCCCCGCTCCGCCGAAAACAAGCGCGGAACATCGGCGCGGCCGGCCCGGTGGCGCTATTCGAAATTCGTCATTCCACGCGCGGAAAGGTCACCCTGTGACCTCAAGAACACAATTTTGACGGGAGTTATGGATGTAACAAATACAACCATAGCTAAGTATGACTGCATCTTTGGATTCGGCGGCGATTCAGCCGCCCGGCGTGGGGAATCGCGGATAGGCCGGCACGCCCGGCGGCAGCGGGTGGAACGCCTGCTTCTCTTCCGTCCAGACCACCACCTGCGGCGCGCCGAAGATGCTGGGATCGTCCAGCGTGCCGACCTTGATCAGCACCGCGCCGGCGGCCTTCGGCGAGCGCGCCGTCAGCTGCGTGCCGCACGTGGCGCAGAAGCCGCGGGTCGGACCGTCATCCCGGGTGAACTCCCGGGGCCCGCCCTGCGTGAAGCTCAGGCCGTCGGCGTCCACGGCGATGAACAAGTTGCCGGCGCCGCCCGAGAGCTTCTGGCAGGTGCGGCACAGGCACTGGCCGCGGAACAGCGGCTCGCCCTCAGCCGCATAGCGCACCGCGCCGCAGAAGCACCCGCCGGTCATCGCCATCGTCGATCCTCCCGCTCAGCGTCCCGCCAGGACCGCGCTCGCCTCGGCCTCGGCCACGATCCGCCGCGCGTCCTCGGGCAGCAGCATCCGGCGGGCCTCGAGATCGGCGGCGGCCGCCCTCACCTTGGCGACGAAGGCCGCGTGCGTCCCGTAGCGCTCCTCCAGCGACGGCCGCGGATCGCCGGCCGCCAGCCGCTCGGCGCGGGTCTGGGCGAATGGGATGAAGCCGCCGTTCAGCGTGCAGTACCCGCCCTTGTAGTAGCCGGCCGCGGTCACGTTCCAGCCGAGATAGGTGCCCAGCGGGACCCGCATCTGCACCGAGGCGGCGCCCGACGTCTCGTTGCCGTCGGCGTCCACCCGGGGGACGAGCGACGGGTCGGCGGGCCCGACGCGCGGCGGCACGGTGTCCATCACGCCCGACATGTCGGCGGCGCGGAAGTTCGGGCCGAAATCCTGGCGCGTGAACGGGTTCAGCTTGCCGTCCGGCTGTGGCATGCCCTTGATCGCCGGGAAGCCCATGGCTCGCGCATTCGGCGCGACCAGGTCGCCGGCCGCCAGCCGCGGATAGGCGCTCTCCGGCGGCGCCTTGCCGCTGACCACCCAGTCGACCAGCGCCGCGCGCAGCGCCCGCATCTGGTCGCTCTCCGGATTGGGATTGGCCGGCAGGATGCAGCCCTGCGGCGGCGGCGCGGCCGC
>Ga0068865_100001515_pt1 | contig 13546 bp, 12 predicted proteins | sample KBSMisM12_FD_75293 | JGI IMG/M metagenome (GOLD analysis project Ga0068865, IMG submission 75293) | Miscanthus rhizosphere microbial communities from Kellogg Biological Station, Michigan, USA - KBS Miscanthus M1-2 | ecosystem: Host-associated > Plants > Roots > Rhizosphere > Soil ...
GGCGGCGTCGAAAGCCTGATCGAGCATCCGGCGATCATGACCCACGCCTCGATCCCGCCGCACGTGCGGGAGGAACTGGGCATCTCCGACGCTTTCGTGCGCCTCTCGGTGGGCGTGGAGAACGCCGCCGACCTGATCGCCGACCTGGAGCAGGCGCTGGCCTAGGCAGCAGGAGCGTTCGCCCGGGCCACCAGATAGATCCGGATAGCCTCGACCTCGTCGTCGGTGAGGTGGCTGAAGCGCTTCTTCGCCACGGCCGACATCATGCCGACCTGCCGTCCGCCAGCCGCGACGCCGGTCTTCAGCAGCCGGTGGAAGTCGCCCGGGTCGTAGGCGCCGGCGACCGCCAAGTCGGGCGGTGCCCCAGGCCGCCCGCCCTTCTGGCCGGTCAGGTCGTTCCCATGGCATTCCGAGCAGGCGACCGACGCCAGATGACGGCCTTCGGCCGTGGCGGGACCCACGTCGCGCGGCGTTTTGGCCCTCGCATCAGCCATGAACACCTGGCCGGGCGGGAACTTGCCGGTCGCCAGCTGCCAGTAGCCCTTCCAGCCCGGCCGCCATTCGGCCTTGTCCGTCCCGCCTGCGGGCCGGGTGCGGACGTAGGCCACGATCGCGGCCACCTCGGTGTCGCTCATGTGCACGAAGGCATTGGATGGCATGAACTCCACGCTGAAGCCTTCCGGCGTCAGCCCCTCGCGGATCGCACGGGCGAAGTCGGCGTCGGAATACGTTTTCGTCTTAAGCGTCAGGTTGGCGGAGTTGACCTCCTGAAACGGGTCCGGATGTGGGTAGGGCCGGCCACGCAGGTCGTCGCCGTGGCAATCGGTGCAGCCATAGATCACCGCGAGATGCGCGCCCTGGGTCGCCGAGCCTGCTGGCAGGGCCGCGCGCGGGGGCAGGGCATAGCGGTGGTGCAGGACGCCCTGACCCTTGGCGAAGACAACCATCCCGAACGCGAAGGCCAGCAGCACCGGACTAAGCGCCAGAGCGAGCCACCATCGCATTCGCATCCCTCAGGCTCCTCCTCAGGCTGGCCGAGGCCACCATGCGCGGCCAGACTAGCGCGAGATCGCCTCTTCGATCGCCTCACCCAACTCGGCCCAGTCGTCGATGCGCGGATGTCGCTCCGATCGCGGGGCGAGCGGGCGCAGGCGCAGGTCGGCGACGTGCTGGAAGGTGGCGGTGGCGGGCGCGTGCTCGGCCACCGAGTCCAGGTTGGGCAAGAGGTCGTCGACGAACGCCGTCCGACCCGAGGTCTGGGCGACCAGGGCCGCGGTGATCGGCCCCTTCGGCCCGCTCGACAGGATCAGCGCCCGCGGCAGGCCGTGCCGCCGCAGCCAGTCGCCGCGCAGCCGCTCTGCGTCGGGCGGGGCGTTGGAAAGGATCAGCAGCTCGGCGCGCGCCGAGAGCCTGGCCAGCGCATCGACCGCACCCGGCGCCGGCTCCATCAGGCCGCAGTCGGTCCGGAAGTAGTCGTCGAACAGCCGCCGCCCCACGTCCATCTCCAGCGGCTCGGTCGCGCCGGGCCGGTAGAGGTTCTGGAAGAGGGCGAATCGGTCGAGCCGCAGCTCGTAGCCCTGGGTCGCCACGAAGTCGCCGAAGCCCTTCATGAAGAGGCCCAGCACCTCGTCCACGTCGACGATCACCAGGGGCCGGTTCCGAGCGAGGCCCAGGCTCTCCAGCGAGGGCGCGACAATCGGCGGCGGGGTGCGGAGATCGGCCAAGGGGTCCAGACGAGGCTAACGAAGTTTAAGGATATCCGTGTGATGAACAAAGCCAGGGTGGGGGCAGACCGTGCGAGCGCGGCGTCCTCCGAAACAGCGCTGGGTCCTCAATGGCCAAGAAGGTCCTCATCGTCGAGGATAACGAGCTGAACATGAAGCTCTTTCATGACCTGCTCGATGCCCAGGGCTACGAGACCTTGCAGACCCGCGAGGGCCTTCAGGCGTTGGCGCTCGCCCGCGAGCACAAGCCCGACCTGATCCTGATGGACATCCAGCTGCCCGAGATCTCCGGCCTGGAGGTCACCAAGTGGCTGAAGGAGGACGAGGAGCTGGCCTCTATTCCGGTCGTCGCCGTCACCGCCTTCGCCATGAAGGGGGACGAGGAGCGCATCCGCGAGGGCGGCTGCGAGGCCTATATCTCCAAGCCGATCTCGGTCTCCCATTTCCTCGACACCATCAAACGGCTCATGGCCTAGGCGTCCCATGTCCGCGCGTATCCTTGTCGTCGACGACATCGAAGCCAACGTGCGCCTCCTCGAGGCGAAGCTGACGGCCGAGTACTACGAGGTGCTGACCGCGCCCGACGGCCCCACGGCGCTGGCCATGGCCGCGTCCGAGAAGCCCGACATCGTGCTGCTGGACGTGATGATGCCCGGCATGGACGGCTTCACGGTCTGCCGGACGCTGAAGGACGATCCCGAGACGCGCCACCTGCCGGTGGTGCTGCTGACCGCGCTGGACGGCCGCGCCGACCGGGTGACCGGCCTGGAGGCGGGCGCCGACGACTTCCTCACCAAGCCGATCGACGACGTCATGCTGTTCGCCCGGGTGCGCAGCCTGACGCGGCTGAAATCGATGATGGACGAGCTGCGCGAGCGCGAGGCGTCCGGCCGGCGCATGGGCGTGATCGCCAGCGCCGCGGCGGCGCGCCTGGGCGGAACCGGCGGGCGCATCCTCATCCTCGACGACAACGAGCGCCAGGCGAACCGCGTGGCCGCCGAGCTCTCCGTCGAGCACCGCCCGGTGATCGAGACCGGCCCCGAGAAGGCCCTGCTGGCCGCCCGCGGCCCGGTGGACCTGGTCATCGTCAACGCCGCCGCCAAGGGCTTCGACGGCCTGCGCTTCGCCGCCCAGATCCGCTCGGACGAGGCCACCCGCGGCCTGCCGATCCTGGCCATCCTCGACGACGACGAACGCTCCCGGCTGGTCAAGGCGCTCGAGATCGGCGTCAACGACATCCTGCCCCGGCCCATCGACCCGCAGGAACTGGCCGCCCGGGCCAAGACCCAGATCCGCCGCAAACGGTACACCGACTGCCTGCGCGATTCCCTGGACCAGTCGCTGGAACTGGCCGTCACCGACCAGCTCACCGGCCTGCACAACCGCCGCTACATGGAAAGCCAGCTCGAGGCGCTGGTGCGCCGTGCGGTGATCGGCGGCGGCGATCCGGTGGCCCTGCTGGTCATCGACATCGACCACTTCAAGAAGATCAACGACGGCTTCGGCCACGCGGTCGGCGACGAGGTGCTGCGCGAGTTCGCCGTGCGCCTGGCCTCCAACGTGCGCGCCATCGACCTGCCGGTCCGCTTCGGCGGCGAGGAGTTCGTGGTGGTGATGCCCGACACCCAGCTCGACCATGCCCAGCGCATCGCCGAGCGGATCCGCCTGCACGTGGCTGGCTCGCCCTTCCGCGTCATGGGCGGCGAGGAGCTGCTGACGGTGACCATCTCGATTGGCGTCGCCGCCAGCCTGGGCGAGGGCGATGACCAGGCCAAGCTGGTCCGCCGTGCCGACGAGGCGATGTACGAGGCCAAGGTCGGCGGCCGCAACCGGGTCATCGCCAAGGCGGCCTAGGCCGCTCTCAGACCCCGAACCAGCTCTTCGGATAGACCGTCTGCGCCAGCACCAGGCGCGGCGCGTCCAGCATGTTGGGCGCGCCGGCGTGCAGCGCCGCCGGGTGCATGACGTAGACGTCGCCGGGCTCGCCGGTCATCTCCTCGACGCGGCAGGGGACGCCGCCCACGTTGGTCTCGGCCTTCATGAAGCGCGCGACGCGGTCCTCGCGGCGCTTGTCCGGCGTCATCAGGTCGTGGAACCAGCGGTGCTCGGTTTTCAGCCGCTTGCGCATCAGGGCCGAGCTCTGCTGCACGCCGGCGGTTCCGGCGAGCTTGAAGGTCACCCGATGCGAGCCCGTCGCCACCAGCGTGCCCCCGCCGCCCGGCCTGAGCGGCGCGAGGATCGTGAAGGTGCGACCGACCATCATGGCCTGGTGCTTCGGGTGCGCGGGCAGGTCGAGGTGCCAGCTCTGGTAGGGAACGTCCCACCGGCCGACGGTCTTCGGGAAGCAGACCAGCGGCTGGCCCCAGGCCTTGGGCGCCTCCCAGCGCTCGGCGCCCATCAGGTCGTCGAGGACCGCGCGGTAGGCGGGCGTCGCCATCGCCTTGAAGGCGCCGGTGTCGGTCAGCGCCTTGAACTTCATCGGGCGCTCGACGGTCCAGGTCGCCGGATGGCCCTTGCGGATGCCGTCCTTGCGGGCCAGCTCCTGCCAGACCCGCTCGGCCATCTCCTCGCACGCGCGCCGCGGGATCAGGCCCGGCAGCTTCACCAGCCCGCGCTCGTCCAGTTCCCGCTGGTCGGCGCGCGACAGGCCCATCGATAGCGTACTCACGACCGATCCTCCGCCTTGATCTGGGCCTCGGCCGCTGCACGCGCCGCCGCCGACGGCGTCACAGGCACGACCTCGAATGTCGCGCCGGTCCCGCGCCAGTGCAGCGCCCACTGCTGGAAGAGGGCCGCGTCGTCGGTTTCCATCAACTGGAAGCAGCGGGAGAAGTCGGCGGCGACCCAGCTGTCGAGGTAGGTCAGGCCGTCCGGCAGGCCGCGGCCGGCCTGCGCCAGGCGCCGGTAGACCGGGACCATGTCGTTGTCCGCAAACCGTTCGACGACCATGAACAACATCGCGTCCTCGCTTGCCTTGGGAAAGCGCCGAACACGAAAACGCCCGGCGCGAGGGCCGGGCGAAACCGTCTGGAATTCAGATCTTTGAAGGCGCTACTTAATCTTGCCTTCGCGGAATTCCACGTGTTTGCGCACGACCGGGTCGTACTTCTTCAGCACGAGCTTGTCGGTCTTGGTCCGGGCGTTCTTCTTGGTCACGTAGAAGAAGCCGGTGTCCGCCGACGAATTCAGGCGGATCTTGATGGAGGCGGGCTTCGCCATGGGAGGTCCTTACGGGGCGGGCGGGCGGTAGGCCGCCAGCGGGTGTTCGAAGAGCCGCGGAAAATACGAATCCGCGGGCCAAAGTCAATGATGGTGCGGCCCGAGGCCGCTTTCGCTCAGAGGTGCGCCGGCCGCATGGCGCCCGACCTGAAGCGCAGGAAGGGCTTCGGGCGCGCCGGATCGTCCATGCGCGCCACCGCCTCCTTGATCATCATCCGGGTGACCGTCGGCAGCGGCAGGTCCTGGGCCTCGTCGAAATCGACCCAGGCGATCTCCTCCAGCTCGCCGCAGTCGGCCTGCCGGTCCAGGCTGACCAGCCGCTCGGCGTCGGCCAGCAGGAACCAGGTGTCGAAGCGCTTGCCGACGGCCGGCGGAGTGATGGCGCGGGCGATGACGTCCAGGGCCTCGAGGTCGGCCAGCGCGCCTTGCTCCACGAACGTCCGCCAGGGGCCCGCGCCGGGACGCGATGGCGCGGACTTGGCCAGCAGCAGACCCGCTTCCTCCCAGGTCTCCCGGATGGCGGCGAGGGCCAGCGCGCGGCCGCGCCCGGCCGGCAGGTAGCGGTTGAAGGTCGCCGCCACGTCGTGGCGCAGGTCGGTGGCGAAGGGCGCGCGGTAGTCGGACCGGTCGATCCGTCCGCCCGGGAACACCCAGCGGTCAGGCATGAAGCTGTGGCCGCCGTGGCGCTTGCCCATCAGCACACGGGGCTTCTTGGCGTCGCGGCGGATGATCATCACCGTGGCGGCGTTCTTGGGCCGCACGGCGCGCTGGCCAGGAATGCGCGGGGGCCCCTCGGGCTTGCGGACACCATCTTCGGGAAGGCTGCTCTCACTCATGCGAACAACTGTATGAGCCTGGCAGCCGACTAGGGAAGGGCGCCTTTGCGTAAGCCTCGCCTGCGGCCATCATGGGCCCGCTGCGGGAGGGCGCGATGGCAAGGGCGGCAGGCCACAAGGCGAATCATCAAAGTCCTACGGCCCGCGAGTCGCTGGACGAGCGGTTGCTGAACCGCCTGCTGTTCTTCACCGACGCGGTGTTCGCCATCGTGCTGACGCTCATGGTGCTGGACCTCAAGCCGCCGTCCTTCGACAACCCGTTGGGCGATCCGATGGCGCTCCGGGGGATGGAGCAGCACTTCTTCGCGTTCCTGATGAGCTTCGTCGTGATCAGCATCTTCTGGCTGGCGCACCTGACGACGACGCGGCGGATGCTGCATTTCGACTGGCCGAGCGCGATCGCCAACCTGGCCTTCCTGTTCCCGATCTGCCTCCTGCCGTTCGCCACCGGGTGGTGGGGCCGCGAGATCGTCGCGGGCTTTCCGTGGGGCATGTACTGCCTGGTGATGACGGTGACGTCGCTTGCCAACATCGTCCTGGTGCTGGTGGTCGCGCGCGGCGGCGGACGCCTGGTCGGCGGCTGCACGCCGGCCGAGACGCGCTACCGTGTGGCCCGCGCCGCCAGCCCGGGCCTCGCGTTCGGACTGGGCGTCGTCCTGCTGCTGGCGGGCCAGGTGCGGGTGGCCCAGTTCTGCTGGGTGCTGATCCCGATCCTGCTGGGGCTGGCGACGCTGTTCCTGAAGCCCAGGCCGGCGCGCGCCGAAGCCTAGCGCCGACCCTTCTTGCGCCCGTTGCGGATATTCTTGGGGCGGCCGGGCTGGCCGGCGCGGGGCGGGCCCTTGAAGCCGCCGCCGCCAGGCCGCCGGTCGCCGCGGGCGCGCATGCCCAGCCTGGGCCGCGGCGCGGTCGGATCGGCGGGCATCGGCTCACTCAGCATCTCGAACAGCAGCCCGCCGGTGATCGGCGTGGCCTCGGTGAGCTTGACCTGCACCCGCATGCCCAGCGGCCAGCGCGCGCCGGTGCGCTCGCCCACCAGGGCGTGGCTGCGGTCGTCGTGGACGAAGTACTCGCCGCCCAGCTTGGAGACCGGGCAGAGCCCGTCGGCGCCGGTCTCGTCCAGCCGGACGAAGAGGCCGAAGCGGGTGACGCCGGTGATCCGCCCCGCGAACTCGGCGCCCACGCGGTCGGCCAGGAAGGCGGCGACGTAGCGGTCGGTGGCGTCGCGCTCGGCGGCCATGGCCCGGCGCTCGGCGAAGGTGATCGCCTCGGCGGTGTCCTTCAGCCGCTGGATGTCGCGGTCGGTGATCCCGTCCTCGCCCAGCCCCAGCGCCCGGATCAGGCCGCGATGGACGATCAGGTCGGCGTAGCGGCGGATCGGCGAGGTGAAGTGGGCGTACTTGGCGAGGTTCAGGCCGAAGTGGCCGATGTTCTCGGTCGCATAGATCGCCTGCATCTGGGTGCGCAGCACCACCTCGTTGACGATGTCGGCGTTGGGCGTCTCGCGCGTCTCGTCCAGCAGCTTGTTGAAGCGGTCCGTCCGCGGGGCCTCGCCCTTGCTCCAGGCGATGCTGAGCGTCTGCAGGAAGTCGACCAGCGCCTGGACCTTCTCCTGGCTGGGCGTGTCGTGGATCCGGTAGATCAGCGGGGTCCGCTTGGCCTCCAGCGTCTCGGCGGCGCAGACGTTGGCCTGGATCATCATCTCCTCGATCAGCTTCATCGCCTCCAGGCTGGGGCGCGGCGTGATCGAGGCGACCTCGCCCGCCTTGCTGATAACGATCTTGCGCTCGGCGCTCTCGATGGCCAGTGGCGAGCGGACGTCGCGGCCCTTCTTCAGACACGCGTAGGCCGCCCAGAGGGGCTGCAGCACGCTCTTCAGGATAGGACCGGTCTTGTCGTCCGGACGGCCGTCGGCGGCGTCCTGGGCCTGGTCGTAGGAGAGCTTGGCGGCCGAGCGCATCAGCCCGCGCACGAAACGGTGCGATCGCTTGCGCCCGTCGGCGCCGAACACCATCCGCACGGCCATCGTCGCGCGGTTCTCGCCCTCACGAAGGCTGCAAAGGCCGTTGGACAGCACCTCCGGCAGCATCGGCTCCACGCGGTCGGGGAAGTAGACGCTGTTGGCCTTCTCGCGGGCCGCGTCGTCCAGCGCCGTGCCCGAGCGGACGTAGGCGGCGACGTCGGCGATGGCCACCCAGACGATCCAGCCGCCAGGGTTCTTGGGGTCGTCGTCGGCTTGCGCGAAGACCGCGTCGTCGTGGTCGCGGGCGTCGGCCGGGTCGATGGTGATGAAGGGGATGTCGCGCAGGTCCTCGCGGCCGGCGAGCGTCGGCGGCTGGGCCGCTTCGGCCTCGGCTTCGGCGGCCGCGGAGAAGCCGGTCGGGATGCCGTGGGCGTAGATCGCGATCAGCGAGGCGGCGCGGGGCTCGTCCTCGCGGCCGATCACCTCCAGCAGCTTTCCGCGCTTGGGGCCGTAGCGGCCCTCGGCGGTGGTCGCCTGGGCCAGCACCAGGTCGCCGTCGCGCAGTTCCCGGGCCTGGGGGTCGGTCAGCAGCAGGGTGTCCTTGGAGCGGCGGTCCACCGGCTCCACGCGCACCTCGCGCCGCGCCTTGCGGATCACGCCGAGGATGCGCTGGCCGCCGGCGCCCAGCGCCTTGATCAGCCGGGCCTCGGTCTGGCCGCCCTCGAGTTTGACGAAGCGGACCAGCAGGCGGTCGCCGACGCCGGGCGCGGGGCCGACATCGCCCTTGCGGGCCGGCGCCAGGGTGACCAGCGGGGCGTCGTCGCCCTTGGTCAGGCGCACGCGCAGCTCGCCGTCGGCGTCGCGGTCGATGACGTCGACGACGCCGACTTCTGGAAGCGCGCCGGCTTCGGCGAACCCGCGCCGGCCGCGGCGGCCCAATGTGCCGTCGGCCTCCATGGATTGCAGCATCGCCCGGAGCGCCCGGCGCTCCTCGCCCTTCAGGGCGAAGGCCCTGGCGATGGCGGCCTTGTCGGTCTCGCCGCTGTCGCGGACGTACTTCAGAAGGGTCTCTCGGTCGGGCAGTCCTTTCGGCTGTCGGGTCTTGGAATGGGGTTTGTTGGGTTTAGGCATATGCGGTGCTTAGCACCTTTCGTTCTTGGTCTTGCGAATGGGAATACGGGTGCGCGAAACCCGGCGTCGGCCAACCGAAATGTGGGCGGATGCGGTCTTCGCGGCCTCGAAAGGCGGCGATGCGCAGGGCTCATATAGGCGCTCCAGGTTAAGATTGCACGTCCCGCCTCGCCGGTCGGCCCGCTATGGTGAGGCCAGGAGGCGTTCGCATGATCACCGGAACCCAGCGTTTCACCCGGCAGGAACAGGTGGTCTATGGCCGCCCGGCCGCCGAGGTCGTGAAGGAGCTGGCCGCCGCCTGGGGCGCCTCGCGCCTCCTGATCACCACCACGAGGTCGCTGGCGGGAAGTCTCGCGGCCCAGATGGCGGCGGCCCTGGGCGACCTCTGCGTCGGCGTCTACTCCGGGACCAGCGCGCACAGTCCGCGCGAGGGCGTCATCGCCGGGGCCGCGGAGGTCCGACGGCTGAACGCCGACCTGCTGGTGGCGCTGGGCGGCGGCTCGGCCATCGACGCCACCAAGGTGATGCAGCTCGCGCTCTGGGCGGACCTCAAGACCGTCGATGCCCTGGGCCCCTACCGCGCCGGACGCGGGGAGGATCGGGTAAACGCCGCCGCCGTCCCGGTCGGCGTGCGCATGGTCGCCGTGCCCACCACGCTCTCGGCCGCCGAGTTCACGCCCTTCGCCGGCGTCAGCGACAGCGCCCGCCACGTCAAGGAAGGCTACGCCCACCCGATGCTGGCGCCGCGCGCGGTGGTGCTCGACCCGGCCATGACGCTGGCGACGCCGCCGAGGCTCTGGTTCTCCACGGGGCTGAAGGCGGTCGACCACGCCGTCGAACAGCTCTGCAACCCGGTGCGCACGCCCTACGCCGACGCCCTGGCCGAGGATGGCCTTCGCCGCCTGGCCCGCGGCCTGGCCGCCACCCAGGCGCGGCCCGGCGACCTCGAGGCGCGGCTGGAATGCCAGTTCGGCATGTGGCTGGCGATGAGCGGCGCCGGGGCAGGGCAGGGCCTGGGCGCGAGCCACGCCATCGGCCACACGCTGGGCGGCTCCTACGGCGTGCCGCACGGCATCACTTCGTGCATCGCGCTCCCTGCGGTGCTGCGCTGGAACGAGGGCGTCGCCGACGACCGCCAGGCGCTGGTGGCGAACCTGCTCGGCTCCAAGCGCGGTTCGGCGGCCCAGGCGGTGAAGGGCCTGGTCACGAGCCTCGGCCTGCCCACCGATCTGAAGAGCGTCGGGATCGGCCCCGATCAGTTCCAGGCCATCGCCGAGCACACCATGCACGACCGCGGCGTCCGCTCGAACCCGCGGCCCATCAAGGGGCCCGCCGACATCGTCGAGATCCTGAAGCTGGCGGCCGGCTAGGCGGTCAGGAAGGCCGTCATCGCCGGGACCGCGGTGCGGTCCTGGATCATGAACAGGTGCCCGCCCTCGAAGACCTGCAGCTCCGCGCCCGGAATGCGCGCGGCCATCCGTTCCTGGGTGGCGGGCAGGGCGATCCCGTCGTAGCGGCCGGCGGCGATCAGCACCGGGCAGGCGATCGCCGGCAGGCGGTCCCAGGTGTCGTGCTTCGCGCGGGCTTCGAGCTGGCGATGGGCGCCCATGTCGTGGCCGGGCTCGCCGGCGCCGGGCGGGTCGACCGCCGCCATGGCGAGGAAGAGCTCGAACGTCTCCGGCTCGGCCTTCGCCCAGGCTTCGTCGCGGCGGGTGTCAGAGAGCGGCATCAGGTGGCTGCCCCGCGCCTCGCCCTTCAGGTGCTCGATCTCGTGGAACGGATAGGACGCCCCGCCGGCGCCGCCAGGCGAGGTGCAGGCCAGCACCAGCTTTTTCACCCGCTGCGGATGCCTGAGCACCAGTTCCTGGGCCACCATCCCGCCGAACGAGACCCCGATCACAAACGCCTCGTCCCAGCCCTGGCTGGCCATCAGCGCGGCGGCGTCGTCGGCGTAGTCGGCCATGGCGTAGGGGATGTCCGGCTTCTCAGTCCGCCCGAGGCCACGCTGGTCGTAGGCGAGCATGTCGAACGACTTCGGCAGCGGGCCGTCGAACTGGTTCGGCTTGGCCCGCAGGTCCCCGCCGGTGCCGGATATGAACAGAAGCGGCGGGCCGGAGCCCGCGCGCTCGAAGTAGATCTGGATGCCGTTGGCGGTGGCGACAGGCATGCAAACACTCCGCTCATCCCGGCGAAAGCCGGGACCCAAGCTGAGTCGAAGGATAGACACCGCCGCCTGCGAAGTTCGCAAGCCCGCATGGATCCCGGCCTTCGCCGGGATGAGCGGTGCAGGGCGCTAGGCCTTCGCCTTCTTCGCCGGTGCTTTCCGCTTCGCGGGCTTCTTCTTGACCGGCGCCTTGGCCCCGTCCGCGGCCGCCGCCTTGGCCGCGCGGGCGGGTTTGCGCTTGCCCTTGCTGGGGCCCTTGGCCGCGCGCTCGGCGATGAGCGCCACCGCCTGTTCCAAGGTCACCGCGGTGGGCTCGGTCCCGCGCGGCACGTTGGCGTTGGTCGCGCCGTGCTTGATGTAGGGGCCGTAGCGGCCCGAAAGCACACGGATCGGCTGGCCGTCGTCGGGGTGCGCGCCGAGTTCCGCCAGCGCCGTCGCTTCGCCGCGGCCGGGCCGGCCGCCGGCCCTCTTCGCCGCCAAGAGGTCGACGGCGCGGTTGATCCCGACATCGAACACCTCGTCGGCGCCCGACAGGTTGGCGTAGGTGCCGGCGTGCAGCACGAACGGGCCGTAGCGGCCGATGCCGGCCAGGATCGGCTGGTTGTCCTCGGGATGCAGGCCGACCTCGCGCGGAAGGCGCAGCAGGCGCAGGCCCTTCTCCAGGTCCATGTCCGGCGCCGACCAGCCTTTGGGCAGGCTGGAACGCTTGGGCTTCTCCCCGTCGCCCAGCTGGACATAGGCGCCGAAGCGGCCGGCCTTCAGATAGACCGGCTGGCCGGTCTCCGGGTCGGTGCCCAGCACCCGGTCGGAGGGGTTCTCGCCCTCGGCGGTCGCCGAGATGCCGCGGGTGAAGCGGCACTCCGGATAGTTGGAGCAGCCCACGAACGGGCCGTTGCGGCTGGTCTTCAGGCCCAGCCGGCCTGAGTTGCAGCGGGGGCAGACATGCGGATCGCTGCCGTCGGCGGTCGGCGTGTAGAGGAAGGGCGAGAGCGCCGCGTCCAGCGCGTCCAGCACCTCGCGGGTCCTGAGGCCCCCGATCTCCTCGGTCTTGGCGAAGAAATCGGTCCAGAACTCGCGCAGCAGGACCTTCCAGTTGAGCTCGCCGGCCGACACCAGGTCGAGCTTCTCTTCCAGGGCGGCGGTGAAGTCGTACTCCACGTAGCGGCGGAAGAACTCCTCCAGGAAGATCGTGACCAGGCGGCCCTTGTCCTCCGGGACGAAGCGGTTCTTCTCCATCCTCACGTAGTCGCGGTCGCGCAGCACCGTCAGCACCGAGGCGTAGGTCGAGGGCCGGCCGATGCCCAGGCGCTCCATCTCCTTGACCAGACTGGCCTCGGAATAGCGCGGCGGCGGCTCGGTGAAGTGCTGGTCGGCCCGGCTGGCGATCACCTTGGCCTGGGCGCCCTGCGCCACCAGCGGCAGCTTGCCGACCGCTTCCTCGTCGGGATCGTCGCGGCCTTCCTCATAGACCGCCAGGTAGCCGTCGAAGAGCGTCACGTCGCCGGAGGCCCGAAGCGCCGTCTGGCCGTCGCCGGAGTCGAGGTCGATGGTCGTGCGCTCGATCCGCGCGCTCTCCATCTGCGAGGCGATCATCCGCTTCCAGATCAGCTCGTAGAGACGGCCGAGGTCGGACTCGAGCCGCATCTTGCCGGGGTTGCGCGCCAGGCTGGTCGGGCGGATCGCCTCGTGCGCCTCCTGGGCGTTCTTGGCCTTCGTCGAATAGAACCGCGGCTTCTCCGGCACGTACTCGCGGCCGTAGAGCCCGCCGATCACCTCGCGCGCCTCGTCCAGCGCTTCCGGCGCCGTCTGCACGCCGTCGGTCCGCATGTAGGTGATCAGGCCCACCGTCTCGCCGCCGATGTCGACGCCCTCGTACAGCTTCTGGGCGGCCTGCATTGTGCGCTGCGCGTTGAAGCCGAGCTTGCGCGAGGCTTCCTGCTGCAGAGTCGAGGTGGTGAAGGGCGGCGGCGGCGAGCGCTTGGCCGGCCGCTTTTCGACGGCCGAGACCGTGAAGCTGGCCGCCTGGACGGCGTCGCGCGCGGCGAAGGCCGAGGTCTCGTTGGCCAGGTCGAACTTGGTGAGCCGCTTGCCCTCGTGCTTGGTCAGGCGCGCCAGGAAGGGGTCGCTGTTCGCCGAGACATCGGCCTCGACGGTCCAGTATTCCTGGGTCCGGAACTGCTCGATCTCGATTTCGCGGTCGACGACCAGGCGTAGGGCCACCGACTGAACGCGGCCCGCCGAGCGCGAGCCCGGCAGCTTGCGCCAGAGCACCGGCGACAGCGTGAAGCCCACCAGATAGTCCAGCGCGCGGCGGGCCAGGTAGGCGTCCACCAGCTCCATGTCGATGTCGCGCGGGTGGTCCATGGCGTCGAGGACGGCGCTGCGCGTGATGGCGTTGAACACCACCCGCTGCACGGTCGCGTCCTTCAGCGCCTTCTTCTTCTTGAGCACCTCCAGGACGTGCCAGGAGATCGCCTCGCCCTCGCGGTCGGGGTCGGTGGCCAGGATCAGG
>Ga0068865_100001535_pt1 | contig 13468 bp, 13 predicted proteins | sample KBSMisM12_FD_75293 | JGI IMG/M metagenome (GOLD analysis project Ga0068865, IMG submission 75293) | Miscanthus rhizosphere microbial communities from Kellogg Biological Station, Michigan, USA - KBS Miscanthus M1-2 | ecosystem: Host-associated > Plants > Roots > Rhizosphere > Soil ...
CGCGGTGCGCATCCGCACGGCGGCCTGGTCCAGCGAGGTGGCGTCCCGCCACAACGACGACGGCACCGTCTCGCTGATCACCGCCGATCCGGAGATCGACGGCCTGGCGTTCGTGATCGGGACCAAGGACGGCAAGCGCACACTCACCACCCGTGACGGCCAGCACGCCTATGTCTTCACGGAAGCCGCGTCCTAGGGGGCGGAGCCCCGGAACAGCTCCAGGATGGCGGAGAAGTCCTTGCCGCCGCCGCCCAAGCGGTCGAACAGGGCGTAGAGGCCCTCGGCCTGGGCCCCAAGCGGCGCCGCCGCGCCCGCCTTGGCGGCCGCTTCCTGCGCGAGCTTGAGATCCTTCAGCATCATCGCCGTGGCGAAGCCGCCCTCGTAGTTGCGGTTCGACGGCGCGGTCGGCACCGGGCCCGGCCAGGGGCAGTAGCTGGTCAGGCTCCAGCTCTGGCCGGAGGACTTGGACGCGATCTCGAAGAACGCCTCCGGCGCCAGGCCCAGCTTCTCGGCCAGCGCGAAGGCCTCGCAGGTCGCGATCATCGTCGCGCCCAGCACCATGTTGTTGCAGATCTTGGCCGCCTGCCCGGCGCCGTGGTCGCCGGCGCGGATGGTCGCCCGCGCCATCGGGCCGATCAGGCCCTCCACGGCCGGGAAGTCCGCCGCGTCGCAGCCGACCATGAAGGCCAGCGTGCCCGCGTCCGCCCCGGCCTGGCCCCCGCTGACGGGCGCGTCGGCGAAGCGGAACCCCGCTGATTTGGCCTGGGCCGCGACGGCGCGCGCGCTCTCGACGTCGATCGTCGAGCAATCGATCAGCAGCGCGCCCGGCTTGGCGTTGGGCAGGATCTCGTCGGCGTAGACGGCGCGCACATGCTGGCCGGCGGGCAGCATCGTGATCACCGCCTCGGCGTCCTTCACCGCGGCCGCGGCCGAGCCGGCGGCGACGCAGCCCGCGCCCACCGCCTTCTCGACCGCCGCCTTGGAGAGGTCGAAGGCCTGGACCTCATGACCCGCCTTGGCCTGGTTGGCGGCCATCCCGCCGCCCATGTTGCCGAGGCCGATGAAGGCGATACGGGTCATGAAAATCCTCTTTTAGACAAACGCTTACTTAGGCTTGCGGAACTTGTAGATGAACTGATCCGTGTGGCCGCGGATCGAAGGGTCGAACACCGTCTTGGTGTGGTCGTCGGCCGGATTGGCCAGCACCTTGCTCTCGCCCTCGAACTTGAAGCCGGCGGCCTCGACCTGCTTCTTCACGATCGCCGGGTCGATGCGATGCAGCTTGTCCTGCGGGTCGATGGGGGTCCCCGCTGCGGCCGCGTGGTCCAGGACGACGAACAGGCCGCCCGGCTTCAGCGCGTCGTACACCGCCTTGTCGAACTTCAGCATGTCGACGTTCGGGATGTTGTTGGCGTCGTGGTAGTTCTGGGCCGTCCAGACGAGGTCGGCCTTGGTCGGGACCACCGGGCCGTTGACCAGGGCCACGTGCACCGACTTCACGTTCGAATAGTTCGGATCGGCGGCGATGGTGTCCTGGGCCGGCGGCGGTGGCGGCTTGGCGGGATCGGCCGGCGGACGGGGCTGGCCGCCCACGGCGTAGACCGTGCCCTTGGGCCCGACGGCCTTGGAAAAGATGCGGGTGAAGTAACCGCCGCCCGGAATCAGGTCGACGACGGTCTGGCCCTGCTTCACGCCGGCGAACTCAAGCATTTCGGCGGGCTTGCGGTCGGCGTCACGCTTGGAGTCGGCCTCGGGACGGGCCTTGTCGGCGACGGCCGCCAACTGGTTGGCGTCGGGCTTGGCGTAGGCGGTTCCGGCGGCGGTCACGGCGAGCGCCAGCGCCGTCGCAAGCATCAGCTTGGATTTCATGGTCTCAGATCCTCCCAAGGACGGCGATGCGCCGTCTCACGGCAAAGTTAAGGGCGACCATTCCTGATCGGAAGGCAAGGGCTCGAAAATGGCGTCAAGCATCGACGAAGTGACGCCTTCCAGCGTCGGCGGGTCCCATTTGGGCGCGTTGTCCTTGTCGACGATCACCGCGCGGACGCCTTCGATGAAGTCGTGCCGCTGCACGACCCGGGCGCCGATGCGGTACTCCATGGCCATGTTGTCGGCGAACTTCTTCATCGTCCCGCCCAACTGCAGCTGACGGAAGGCGACCTTCATCGTCTGGGGTGATTTCGTCGCAAGCACCTTGAGCTGATCTTTCGCCCAGTCCCCGCCGTCGGCCTCCAGGGCGGCCACGATCGCCTCGACGCTGTCGCCGCTGAACAGGCGGGCGATCTCGTCCTGGTGGGCGGCCAGCGGCGGGCGTCCAGGATCGCCCTCGAACTCCGTCAGCAGGGTCTCGACCGCGGCCGGTTCGTGGATGATGGCGGTCTTCAGCTCGGTCAGCCGCGCGCTCTCGACGAAGTCGGTGGCGAGACACGTCAGCTCGCAGTCCGCCGCCTTGATCCGCGCCCCGCTCAGCGCCAGCCACAGGCCCACGTGGTCGCTGACGCGGCTGAGGTACCAGCCTCCGCCGACGTCGGGGAACAGGCCGATCCCGGTCTCCGGCATGGCGAAGGTGGTCCGCTCGGTCGCCACCCGGTAGCGGCACGGCCGCGACAGCCCGACGCCGCCGCCCATGGTGATCCCGTCCATGAAGGCGATCAGCGGCTTCGGATAGTCGTGCAGCAGGGTGTTGAGGCGGTATTCGGTGTGGAAGAACTCGCGCGCCGCCGCCCCGTCGCCGGCCCCGCTCTCGGCCAGCATGCGGATGTCGCCGCCGGCGCAGAAGCCGCGGTCGCCGGCGTGGTCGATCATCACCAGCTGGACGATCGAGTTGTCCAGCCAGGTCACCAGCGCCTCGGTGATCATGGCGCACATGTTCGTCGTCAGCGCGTGCAGCGCGCCCGGCCGGTTGAGCGTGATGCGCCCGACCGCGCCCTCGACGGAGATCAGGACTTCCGGTTCGGCCTCACTCATTGGCGCAGCAACTCCCTGGCCGTGATCACCCGCATGATCTCGTTGGTCCCCTCGAGGATCTGGTGGACCCGCAGGTCGCGCACGATCCGCTCAAGGGGATAGTCCTTCAGGTAGCCGTAGCCGCCGTGCAGCTGCAGCGCCTGGTTGGCGACCTCGAAGCCGGTGTCGGTGGCCAGCCGCTTGGCCATGGCGCAGTAGCGGGTGGCGTTGGGGTCCCTGGCGTCCAGCGCGTGCGCGGCGCGACGCACCATCAGGCGCGCGGCGTCCAGCTCGGTGGCCATGTCGGCCAGCCGCCACTGCAGGCCCTGGAAATCCTTCAGCGGCCCACCGAACTGCTTGCGGGTGCTCAGGTGCTCCCGAGCAAGGTCCAGCGCCAGGCCTGCCCCGCCCAGCGAGCAGGAGGCGATGTTGATCCGCCCGCCGTCCAGGCCGGCCATGGCGAACGTGAACCCCTCGCCTTCCGCCCCGATCAGGTTGGCGGCCGGGACGCGGCAGTCGTCGAAGTTCACCTGCGCGGTGGGCTGGGCGTTCCAGCCCATCTTCTTTTCCTGGGCCCCGAACGAGAGGCCGGGCGTCCCGGCCTCCACAACCAGCGCCGAGATCCCCTTCGGGCCCGGCCCGCCGGTGCGAACCATGACGACATAGATGTCCGAGGTCCCGGCGCCGGAGATGAAGGCCTTCGATCCATTGAGGACGTAGTGGTCACCGTCCAGGCGCGCGGTCGTGGCGAGCGCCGCGGCGTCCGAGCCCGAGCCCGGCTCGGTCAGGCAGTAGGAGGCGATCAGCTCCATCGAACAGAGTTTCGGCAGGAAGCGCTTGCGCAGCGCGTCGCCGCCGAACCGGTCGATCATCCAGCTCGCCATGTTGTGGATCGAGATGAAGGCCGCGACGGTCACGTCGCCGTAGCTCAGCTGTTCGAAGACGATCGAGGCATCCAGCCGGCCCAGCGCCGAGCCGCCCACGTCCTCGGCCACGTACAGTCCGCCGAATCCCAGGGCCGCGGCCTGGCGCATCACGTCGACGGGGAAGTGCTTCTCCTCGTCCCAGCGGGCGGAATGCGGCGCCATCTCGGCGGCGGCGAAGGCCCGCGCGGCGTCCTCGATGGCCCGCTGATCGTCGGTCAGGGCGAAATCCATGGGGCCGGTTGGTCGCTCTGGTCGCCCTGTGTGTCAATTGTTTCGAGGCTTGCGCCCACGCCCTGACCGGGTGCAAAGGCGCATCCGATGACCAAAGCACCGCTCGCCGCCTACCCCGCGCTCCGCATGCGCCGCCTGCGCCAGGCCGACTGGATCCGCCGGCTGGTGCGCGAGACCGTGCTGACGCCCGCCGACCTGATCTGGTCGATGGTGGTGCACGAGGGCGAAGGCCAGATCCCGGTGGGCTCCATGCCCGGGATCAGCCGCCTGTCGGTGAAGGACTGCGCCGCAGCGGCCAAGGAGGCCCGCAGGCTCGGGATTCCGGCCATCGCCGTCTTCCCGCACATCGACGGCGCGAAGAAGGACGCGTCCGGCAAGCTGGCGCACGACCCGAACGGCCTGGTCGCCAACGCCGTCAAGGCGATGAAGGACGCTGCCCCCGAGGTCGGGATCATGTGCGACGTGGCGCTCGACCCCTTCACCGACCACGGCCACGACGGACTGCTTGAGGACGGCCGCATCGTCAACGACGCGACAGTAGAGACCCTGGTCGCCCAGGGGCTCATGCAGGCCAAGGCCGGCTGCGATATCCTGGCCCCCAGCGACATGATGGATGGCCGCGTCGGCGCGATCCGCGCCGCTCTGGAAGCCGAGGGCCTGCAGGACGTGATGATCATGTCCTACGCGGCCAAGTACGCCTCGGCCTTCTACGGCCCCTACCGCGAGGCGATCGGCTCCGGGAAGCTCGGGACCGGCTCGGTGGAGAACCCCGGCGACAAGAAGACCTACCAGATGGATTCGGCCAACCACGCCGAGGCGCTGCGCGAGGTGGCCCTCGACATCGCCGAGGGCGCCGACATGGTCATGGTCAAGCCGGGCATGCCCTACCTCGACATCGTGCGCCAGGTGGTCGACGCCTTCGCCATGCCGACCTTCGCGTTCCAGGTCTCCGGCGAGTACGCCATGCTGATGGCGGCGGCCCAGAACGGCTGGCTGGACGAGGAACGCTCGATCCTGGAGAGCCTCGGCGCCTTCAAGCGCGCCGGCGCGGCCGGCGTGATCACCTACTTCGCGCCCCGCGCGGCCCGGCTGCTGGGCGCCTAGGGGCGCCCCGCGCGGCCCACGTCGACCTGGGCCACCACGACCCGTCCCTGCGGCCCGGGCTTCCGGTCGGTCGCGGTCATGGCCGGCGCCGTCAGCATGAAGAGCGTCTTGCCGTCCTCGCCGCCCAGCATGCAGGCGTAGCAGTTGTCGCCGGGGTCGATGATCTCCCTCACCTCGCCACCCTCGGCGATCCGGACGCACTCCTGGGCCAGCGGATTGGCCATCCAGACGCAGCCTTCGGCATCCAGGCAGGCGCCGTCGGGCGCGCGGCCCGGCGTCTCGGCCCAGACGCGGCGGTTCGAGAGCGCCCCGTCCGCGCCGATATCGAACGCGGTCAGGCGATTGGCGAAGGTTTCGCCCACGATCAGCGTCCTGCCGCCCGGCGTGATCATCGCGCCGTTCGGGAAGTTCAGGTCCGCCGCCGCCACGCTGGCGGCCCCGTTCGGCTGGACCAGGGCCAGCTTGGCGAGGGTCTGCGCGACCGTGGCGTCGGCGAGCTGTGCCCCCAGGTCGAAGCCGAAATTGCCGACATAGGCGCGCCCCTCGGCGTCCACGACCATATCGTTGCAGTGGAAGGTGGCGATCCCGGAGAGGTCGGCGTGCAGGCCGATCTTGCCGTCCGGCGTCCGCCGCAGCACCTGGCGCTTGGTCATGCCGACCACGAGCAGCGAGCCATCGGGCATCCAGCCCAGACCCGACGGCTGGTCGTCGATCTCGAACTCCACGCGCAGGTCGCCGTTGAGCGAAACCGACTTCACCGCATGGTCGTAGAAGTCCGAGAACCACAGCCGCCCGTCGCGCCAGCGCGGCCCCTCGCCGAACTTCACGCCCGTCGCCAGCACCCGCGTCTGCCGCCCCATCGCCGCCTCCCGCCTGCCTCTTGGCCGCCAGAAGACGCCCTGCCCGCGCCGGCGTCGAGCCCAGTTCGCGTCCTGGGCCGGGTCAGGCGGTCTCGAAATAGGCGCTGTCGTCGGCGTGGCCCGGCAGGCTGCGGACGCCCAGGGGGCGGAAGCCGATCTTCTCCAGCACCCGCTGCGACGGCGTGTTGTCCAGCGACGTGATGGCGGCTAGGCGCGGGTGGCCCAGCGGGCCCAGCGCATGGGCAAGCACGACCGACGCCGCCTCGGTCGCATAGCCCTTGCCGGAATGCCGCGCGAGGAAGGCGTAGCCGAGGTCGGGGTAGTCCAGGCCCTCCCGGGTGGGGACGATGCCGCAGAGGCCCAGCGGCTCGCCGGTGGCGGCGTCGCTGACCTTCATCCAGAAGTTCGGCGTGAAGCGGTCGGCGATGTAGGCGCGGGCCTGATCCTCGTCGCGCACGCCGCGGTCGCCGATGTTGGCGATCCAGCCCGGATCGTTGAGCAGTTCCAGCACGAAGGCGGCGTCGGCCTCGGTCACGGGCGACAGGACCAGGCGGTCCGTTTTGAGCGTGGTCATTTCTCGAGCCGCGCCACCAGGCTGGAGGTGTCCCAGCGCCGCCCGCCCAGGGCCTGCACCTCGGCATAGAAGCCGTCGACCATGCGGGTCATGTCCAGGCCGGCGCCATTGCGGCCCGCCTCGTCCAGCACCAGGCCCAGGTCCTTGCGCATCCAGTCGACCGCGAAGCCGAAGTCGAACTTGCCCTCGGTCATGGTCTTCCAGCGGTTGTCCATCTGCCAGGACTGGGCCGCGCCCTTGGAGATGGCGTCGTAGACCAGCTGGGGATCCAGGCCCGCGCGCTTTGCGAAATGCAGGCCTTCGGCGAGCCCCTGGACGACGCCGGCGATGCAGATCTGGTTGACCATCTTGGCCAGTTGGCCGGCGCCGGACGGGCCCATGAGCTTGGTCGCCTTGGCGTAGGCGGCGATCACCGGCTCGGCCTTGGCGAAATCGCCCTCGGTCCCTCCGCACATGATGGTCAGCTGGCCGTTCTCGGCGCCTGCCTGCCCGCCACTGACCGGCGCGTCGACGAAGCCCCGGCCGCCCTCGGCCGCCAGCGCCGCCATTTCACGGGCCACGACCGCCGAGGTCGTCGTGTGGTCGACCACCACGCCGCCCGCCGCCATGGCCGGCAGGGCCTGGGCCACGACCTGGCGCACGTCGTCGTCGTTGCCAACGCAGAGGATGAAGACCTCGGCCCCTGCCGCCGCCTCGGCCGCCGTCGCGCACGCCCGGCCGCCGAACTCCGCGGCCCACGTCTGCGCCTTGCCCGGCGAGCGGTTGAACACCGCCATCTCATGGCCGGCCTTGGCCAGGTGCCCGGCCATTGGGAACCCCATCACGCCGAGACCGGCGAACGCCACCTTCATCCGCAACTCCCTCAGAAGCTTAACCTTAGGCGCAACGCCATCTTAACGGGCCTCTGCGCAGTTTCGGCCCCGATAACAAGCCTAGAAGGGGCGAACGATGTCGGTGGGTGATCAGCCGATCATCATCAAGCGTATCAAGAAGAGCGTCGGCGGTGGGCACCACGGCGGCGCCTGGAAGGTCGCCTATGCCGACTTCGTGACCGCCATGATGGCGTTCTTCCTCTTGATGTGGCTGATCAACACGACCAGCCCGGAGCAGAAGCGCGGCATCGCCGACTATTTCGCCCCTGCCAGCGTTTCCCAGACGACCTCCGGCGCCGGCGGCATCCTGGCCGGCACCGCGCTCGGCAACGAGGGCTCGAAGCAGAACGGCTCCCAATCGATCGTCGAGGACGCCAGCCCCTACACGCCGCACCCCGACGACGGTAAGGCCCGCGATGCGGCCCGGGCGAACGATCCGGCCAGCGCCGAGGCCCGCGAACAGATCAAGCGCCGCGAGGAGGCCGCCTTCGCCTCGGCCGCCCAATCGCTGCGCCAAGCGCTGCAGGACATGCCGGAACTCGCCGAGCTGTCGAAGAACATCATCATCGACCAGACGCCCGAGGGGCTGCGGATCCAGCTCGTCGATCAGGAAGGCCGGGCGATGTTCAACGAGGGCACCGCCACCCCCAACGACCGCGCCAAGATCCTGCTGCGCGCGGTGGCCAAGGTGGTCAACCAGCTGCCCAACCGCATCTCGATCTACGGTCACACCTCGGCCAGCCCGGGCCAGGGCCGCAAGAGCGAAGGCGACTGGCCGCTGTCGGCCAACCGCGCCGACGCCTCGCGCCGAATCCTGCAGGCCGGCGGCGTCGACCCCGACCGGGTCTTCCAGGTCAGCGGCAAGGCGACGTCCGAGCCACTCTATCCCGACGACCCGACCCTGCCGGGCAACCGCCGGATCGCCATCGTGCTTCTCAGGGAAGCACCGGTCTTACCCCCGGACTAGGCCCCTTGCGCGAGGCCCCGCCATGACGCCTAATCACTCCCGCAGGCGAATTGTCCCGAAGGCCGACGCAAGTCCGTGACGCAGCACTTTCCGACCCGACAGCTTCGCTTCTTCCTCACCGCCCCGTCGCCGTGCCCCTACCTGCCTGAACGCCACGAGCGGAAGGTGTTCGCGCACCTGCCGCTGTCGGACGGCGCCTCGGTCAACGACAGCCTGACCCAGGTGGGCTTCCGCCGCTCTCAGAACATCGCCTACCGCCCGGCCTGCGAGGCCTGCACGGCCTGCGTCTCCGCGCGCCTGCCGGCCGCCGACTACGTGTTCTCGCGCTCGGAGCGCAAGACGCTCGCGCGGAACGAGGATCTGGAGCGCCACCTGGTCGAGGCCGAGGCGACGATGGAGCAGTTCGACCTGCTGCGCCGCTACCTCACCACCCGCCACGCCGACGGCGGCATGGCCGAGATGACCTGGCCCGACTACGTCGCCATGGTCGAGGACACCGCGGTCCGGACCCACATCATCGAGTATCGCCAGCGTTCGAGCGGCCGCGCGCCCGGCGAGCTCGTCGCCTGCGCCCTGGTCGACCTGATGAGCGACGGCCTGTCGCTGGTCTACAGCTTCTACGACCCCACCCAGAGCCGCCGCTCGCTGGGCTCGTTCGTGATCCTCGACCACGTCATCCAGGCGTGCCTGACCAGCCTGCCCTACGTCTACCTGGGCTACTGGGTCCGCGGGTCCGAGAAGATGGACTACAAGGCCCGCTTCTCGCCGATCGAGCTGCTGAAGCCGGAAGGCTGGACCTTGGTCGTCGGCGGCGCGAACAACGCCTAGGCAGGCGCGGTCTCGCGCACCTGGCACATCAGCGCCAGCGGCCGGTCCTCAGGGTCGCGGAACTCCGCCATCCACTCCTCCGTGCCGTCCGGATGCCGGTACAGCATGTGCGGCGCGTTGATGAAGTTCACGCCACGGCGTTCCAGCCCGGCATGGGCCGCATGGATGTCGTCCACCCGGAAGTAGAGCACCGACTCCGCGCCCGCCTTGTCGTCCTGCTGCAGGTAGAGCCGCGTCTCGCCCAGGCGGAAGAAGGCCATGCCCGGGAAGGCGTAGAGCAGTTCGAGGCCGAGCGCCTGGCCGTACCAGGCCTTGGCGGCCTCGATATCGCGGACGTTGCGCGAGACCTGGGCCAGCGGCCCGAGGCTGGGGGTCGTCGACATGTCTGGGCTCCTTCGCTTGAGCGCGCTCGCGCCGCTGACGCCGTCCCAGCGCCGCAGCTGGGCGCGGCTGGCCAGGCCCAGCTTCTGCAGCGCGTTGGCGACGTGGAACTTCACAGCGTCCAGGCTGACGCCCTGCCGCGCGGCGATCTGCGGATTGCTGAGGCCATGGCGCACCGCCTCCACGACGCGCCATTCCCCCGGCGTCAGGACGTCGGCATGGGGTGGGCGACCGCGGGGCTTCAGGTGGGCCATGGGCGCGCAGATTAGGCGACGTCGAGCCGATTTTCCCTACCCGATGCGCCGAGCGCCGCTGTGGAACACGGTAATGGAGCCGCCACGAAACTGGCGCCGGCCGGCGCCACCTTGCTAGAACCTCGCCGTGAATGTTCTTCCCGTGACGCCTCTTCCCGGACAGCCCGCATGGCCCGCCAGCTTCGGCTGAGCCTCAGGAAGGCCCTTCCGCTGACCCGCGAGGCCTTTGTCGAGGGCCCGTCGAACGCTGTGGCGCGGACGGCGCTGGACGCCTGGCCGCGCTGGCCGGGCGGGACCCTGGCCCTCGTCGGGCCCGAAGGCGTCGGCAAGAGCCATCTGGCGCGGGCCTGGGCGGTCGCCGCCAAGGCTGTGCTGCTGGACCGTGCGGCCCCCGATGTCGCGGCCGCCTCCGGCCGCCCGGCCCTCCTGGAGGACATCGACCAGGGCTGCGACGACGAAGCCCTGTTCCACCTGATCAACCAGGCCGCCCTGGAGGGCGCGAGCCTGCTGCTCACCGCACGCACGGCGCCCGCCGCCTGGTCCTGCGCCCTGCCCGACCTGCGTTCGCGGCTGAACGCGATCAGCGTGGCCGAGATCGCCGCGCCGGATGACGATGTGCTGCGCGGCGTGCTGAGCAACTTCTTCCGTGAGCGGAACATAAGACCGCATGAGGATGTCTATCCTTACCTGCTCAGGCGCATGGAAAGGTCGATCGCCGGGGCGCGAGAGATCGTGCGCCGCCTGGACGAGACCGAAGACGCCGAGATCAAGCCCGTATCCCGGGTCCTGGCGCGACAGATTCTTGAAACCGATATCGAAAATCTTGACCTTTTTGACTGAAGACTTGAACCGGACCGGGCAACGGCTTTAAGCCTTCTGCCTCAGCCCCCTGTCGGAGCCCGCCGGATGAGCTACGCCGAGGCGATCGCCGCGCATCCCGCGAACGACGGCTCGCGCGCCGAGCTTGGCTGGGACGATGCGCTGGCCGCCTCGCCGGCCCGCTTCTTCAACCGCGAGCTCAGCTGGCTGGCCTTCAACCGCCGTGTGCTGGCCGAGAGCAAGAACCCGCGCCACCCGCTGCTGGAGCGGCTGCGCTTCCTCGCGATCAGCGCCAACAACCTCGACGAATTCTACATGGTCCGCGTCGCCGGCCTGCGTGCGCAGGTCCGGGAGGGCGTGACCGCGCGCAGCCAGGACGGACTTTCCGCCGGCGAGCAGCTGGAGCGCATCAACGCCGAGGCCGCCGACCTGATGGCCAACCAGCAGCTCCGCTGGGCCGAGCTGTGCGACGAGTTGGCGGCCGAGGGCCTGAGCGTGGTCTCCGCCAACGAAGTCACCAATGGCGAGCTGGACGACCTGGAAGAGCCCTTCGTCTCGAAGATCTTCCCCGTGCTGACGCCGCTGGCCATCGACCCGGCCCACCCGTTCCCGTTCATCCCGAACCTGGCGTTCTCGCTGGTGCTGAAGCTGCGGCGCATCGCGGACAATCGGGTGATGTTCGCCCTGGTGCCGATCCCCGCTCAGGTGGCCCGCTTCTGGGAGCTGCCGGGCAAGCGGACGGGCCGCAGGCGCGTGGAGCGTCGGTTCGTCTCGCTGGAGAGCCTGGTCAGCCTGTTCCTCGACCACCTGTTCCCCGGCTGCGAGGTCCAGGCCCAGGGCGTGTTCCGCCTGATCCGCGACAGCGACGTCGAGATCGAGGAAGAGGCCGAGGACCTGGTCCGCGAATACGAGGCTGCGCTGAAACAGCGGCGGATGGGCTCGGTCGTGCGCGTCGAGGTCGAGGCCGCGATGCCCGACGAGCTGCGCAGCTTCATCACCACCAACCTGCACGCCGAGGGCCAGGACATCCTGCTGGTCGACGGCCTGCTGGGCCTGGACGAACTGACCCAGCTGATCCCCGGCGACCGGCCGGAGCTGAAGTTCAAGCCGTTCGAGCCCCGCTTCCCCGAGCGCATCCGCGACCATGGCGGCGACTGCTTCGAGGCGATCCGCGAGAAGGACATCCTGGTCCACCACCCGTTCGAGAGCTTCGATGTGGTGGTGCAGTTCCTCAGGCAGGCCGCCCGCGACCCCAACGTGCTGGCGATCAAGCAGACGCTCTATCGCACCAGCCACGACAGCCCGATCATCGCCGCCCTCATCGAGGCGGCCGAGAACGGCAAGAACGTCACCGCGCTGATCGAGATCAAGGCCCGGTTCGACGAGGCCAACAACCTGAAATGGGCCCGCGACCTCGAGCGGGCCGGCGTCCACGTCGTCTTCGGCTTCGTGGAGTACAAGACCCACGCCAAGCTCTCGATGGTGGTCCGCCGCGAGGCCGACTCCCTGCGCACCTACTGCCACTTCGGGACCGGCAACTACCACCCGATCACGGCGCGCATCTACACCGACCTGTCGCTGTTCACGACCGACCCGGCGCTGGGCCGCGACAGCGCCAAGATCTTCAACTACGTCACCGGCTACGCCCAGCCGGAGGACCTGGAGAAGCTCTCCTATTCGCCGATCACCATGAAGCGCGACCTGCTGGCGCTGATCGCGCGCGAGGTCGAATCCGCCGCTGAGGGCAAGCCGGCCGGGCTCTGGGCCAAGATGAACTCTGTGGTCGACCCCGAAGTGATCGACGCCCTCTACGCCGCCAGCCAGGCCGGCGTGCAGATCGACCTGGTGGTGCGCGGCATCTGCTGCCTGCGCCCCGGCGTAAAGGGGCTCTCCGAGAACATCCGGGTGAAGTCGATCATCGGCCGTTTCCTGGAGCACGGCCGTATCGTGGCCTTCGCCAACGGCGCCCAGCTGCCCTCGTCCGAGGCGCGCGTGTTCATCTCCTCGGCCGACTGGATGCCGCGCAACCTCGACCGCCGCGTCGAATGCCTGACGCCGATCGAGAACCCGACCGTCCACCAGCAGGTCCTGCAGCAGATCATGCTCGCCAACCTGAAGGACGAGGCCCAGAGCTGGGCGCTCGATTCCGAAGGGCGCTACCACCGCGATCCCTCTTGGGATCACCCCTCTGCGTTCTCCGCGCACGAGTATTTCATGACCAACCCCAGCCTTTCAGGTAGAGGCCAGAAGGTGAAGGACATGCCGCGCGCGATCGATGATGTGGCCCCGAGGGGATAGCCGGCCCGACGCACGCCAGGCCGCGGTCATCGACGTCGGATCGAACTCGGTCCGACTGGTGATCTACCGGCTGGAAGGCCGGGCCATCTGGACCGTCTACAACGAAAAGGCCCTGGCCGGCCTCGGCCGCGACCTGCCCGCCACGGGGCGCCTGTCGCCCGAGGGCGTCGAGACCGCCATCACCGCGCTTCGCCGCTACCGCGCGGTCCTCGACGGCTGGGGCGCCGAGGACGTCACCGCCGCCGCCACCGCCGCCGTGCGCGAGGCCGCCGACGGCCCGACCTTCCTGAAGCGTGTTCGCGAGGAGACGGGCCTGGAGGTGCGGGTGCTGACCGGCGACGAGGAGGCCCGCTATGCGGCCCTGGGCGTCATCGCCGGCCAGCCGGACGCGCAGGGCGTCGTCGGCGA
>Ga0068865_100001538_pt1 | contig 13459 bp, 13 predicted proteins | sample KBSMisM12_FD_75293 | JGI IMG/M metagenome (GOLD analysis project Ga0068865, IMG submission 75293) | Miscanthus rhizosphere microbial communities from Kellogg Biological Station, Michigan, USA - KBS Miscanthus M1-2 | ecosystem: Host-associated > Plants > Roots > Rhizosphere > Soil ...
GCCGGAAGTACCCGAACGCCATCCTGGTTGTGGCCGGCGAGAGCCTGGGCGGGGCGATCGCGGCGGAGGCCTTCGCGTCGGACCGCCCCCCGACCGCTGACCGCCTGGTCCTGCTTTCGCCCGCCGTCTGGGGCTGGCGCGACCAGCCGCTGCCGAACAAGACGCTGCTCTGGCTCGCCGCCAATTTCACCGGGCCAAAGGTCTACACCCCGCCGCGCTGGCTCACCTCCAAGGTCAGTCCCACCGACAACCGCGACGAGCTGATCGCCATGGGCAAGGACCCGCTGATGATCTGGGGCGCGCGCTCCGACACCCTCTTTGGCCTGGTCTCGACGATGGACCGCGCGGCCGACCAGGTGGGCAAGGCGAAGCTGCCGACGCTCTACCTCTACGGCGCCCACGACCAGATCATCCCCAAGAACGCCGCCTTCAAGGCCGCGAGCCAGCTGAAGCCCACCGACCGGTCCGCCTACTACGCGGCGGGCTGGCACCTGATGATGCGCGACAAGCAGGGTCCCAAGGTCTGGAAGGACATCGAGGCCTTCATCAAGGACCCGGCCGCGCCCCTGCCGTCCGGCGCCCCGAAGATCCCCACGGCGCCGTCGCCCGATCCACACTCCCAGGTCGCGACGGGGTTGTGAGATGATCCTCCTAGGGGTAGAGACCGGCGCAATTCCTTCCCATAGATCGGCAGTGTTCGCGGCATGACCTTGTTCGATTCCCCGGCTTTCGAGGGCCATGAAGGCGTCCACGCGTTCTTCGACGAAAAAACCGGCCTGAAATGCATTATCGCCGTGCACTCCACGGCCCGCGGCCCGGCGGCCGGCGGCTGCCGCATGTGGCCGTTCGCCAGCTCTGAGCTCGCGCTCGAGGACGCGCTGCGCCTGTCGCGGGCGATGTCCTACAAGAACGCGATGGCCGACCTGGAGCTGGGCGGCGGCAAGGCGGTGATCATCGGTGATTCCCGCACCCAGAAGACCCCGGCGCTGTTCGAGGCCTTCGGCCGTGCGGTCGAGGGTGTCGGCGGCAAGTACTGGACGGCCGAGGACGTCGGCGTCTCGCCCGCCGACCTGATGCACACCCGCAAGTCGACCCGCTACGTCGCGGGCCTGACCGGCCATCCGGCCGCCTCGGGCGATCCCAGCCCGGTCACCGCCGAGGGTGTCTTCCGCGGCGTCCAGCTGGGCGTGCGCCGGGCGCTGAACCGGGACCTCGACGGGGTGACCGTGGCCGTGCAGGGCGTCGGCCACGTGGGCGGCTACCTGTGCGACAAGCTGCATGCCGCGGGCGCGAAGCTGATCATCACCGACGTCAACCCCGACATCCTGAAGGCGGTCGCCGCGCGCACCAACGCCAAGGTCGTGACGCCGGGCGCCATCTTCGACGCCGACGCCGACGTCTTCGCCCCCTGCGCGCTCGGCGGGGCGATCAATGCCGACACCCTGCCGCGCCTGAAGTGCAAGGTCATCGCCGGCGGCGCCAACAACCAGCTGGCCGACCACGACGTCGGCCGCCACGTGTTCGACCGTGGCCTGCTCTACCTGCCCGACTACGTGATCAACGGCGGCGGCATCATCAACGTCGCCGGCGAGATCCGCGCGCTGGACCGGAACGAGGCCTTCGACCCGGCTTGGGTGGAAACCAAGCTCGCCCGCCTGATCGAGACCCTGGGCGAGGTCCTCGATCGCTCCAAGGCCGAACGCCGCCCGAGCGATCAGGTGGCCAACGAGATCGCCCGCTCGCGCATCACCCTGGCGGCGGGTCAGAAGGCGGCGGCTTAGGCCAATCGGTGGGCCGCTCGGGCCGATAGGTCGACGCAGGGCGCCTGAGGCTGCGGCCAAAGGCGAAGATGCCAAAGCCGATCAGAGCGGGGACGCCGCCCAGAAAGAGGGGTGTCATGATCCCCATCGCCAGGTCGCCGGGATGATTGAAGCTGTCGGCCAGGAAGACGACCAGGAAGATCGCGCCGCAGCCGCCGCAAAGGAGGGCGATGAGCAGCCCAACCGCCATCAGGGCGGCGCCGACGAACCTCGCCACGGGGGCCGGCTCGCTCATGGCGTCTCCCTCGGCGGACCGGGCCGCCGCCCTCGCCTGATCAGCCAACCGCCCGCGAACCAGAGGGCAAAGCCGATAGGCAGACAGAGCGCCACCTGCTGCCAGCCATCGTTTGGCCTGAACTCATCGCCGGGGCTGCTCGTGGCCATGAAGCAGGCGCAAGTCCCGCCAAACGCGATCAGCATGATGGCGGCGGTTCGCACGAGATAGCCGGCGAGGATCACCGCCTCGGCCGCGATCCGGTTCATCGGCGCTGCCCCCTGGCGAGCGCCCCGGCTCCCGCCGCGCCGGGCCGGTAGAAGGTGTTGTAGGTGTCGAAGGGGATGATCCGGCCGTCAGGCTCGACGAAGTGCACACAGGAGCGCTTGACCGTGCCGAGGTCGAAGTTGAAGCGGTCGAGGAACTGGCTGATCACCACCCGGAAGGTGTTCTCATAGGCCACTTCCTGCGGCACCACCGCCTCGGGCAGGCAGCAGAGCAGGCCGGCCAGCTTGTCGGTGGTGTCGGCCTGGGCGGTCGAGAGCGACAGCAGGTTGAACACCGCCTGCTGCAGCTCGGGATAGGCCTCGAAGGTCACGGTGTTGGGCGCGGCGGCGACGAACAGCTCGCGCGGCAGGAGCGAGGTGATCGGTGTGACCTCGGCTCCGTTCCTCAGGCCGTAGCCGATGCAGATCTGGTCGGGATTGCACGGCAGCGGGATCAGATCCTCGAGCGCGAAGACGCCCGCCTCGGCGATCTTCCGGCGGATCTCCGTCAGCACGATCCGGTGCGCCTTGGGGTCGAAGCCGTCGTTGCGCCCGGCGTCCTGGATCGGCTGGAAGGTCACGCCGCGCACGCACCGCCAGGTCAGCGCATGGCGCACGATGTCGGCGATCTCGCCGTCGTTGACCCCCTTCTTCAGCGTCACTACCAGGGTCGTGGAGATGTTGTTGCGCTCCAGCGCCTCCAGCGCCTGCTGGCGGATGGCCGTGAGGTCGGCGCCCCGCAGCTCCATCAGCGCGTCGCGCTTCAGGCTGTCGAACTGCAGATAGACCTCGAAGCGCGGCATGTAGCTCGCCAGCCGCTCGGCGAAGCCCGGTTCGCGCGCGATCCGAAGGCCGTTCGTGTTGATCATCAGGTGGCGCACCGGCCGGGCGCGGGCGGCGTCGAGGATCTCCCAGAACTGCGGATGGATCGTGGGCTCGCCGCCGCTGATCTGCACCAGGTCCGGCTCGCCCTCCGAAGCGACCAGCACGTCCAGCATCGCCTCGATCTCGGCGAGCGGGCGGTGGCCCTCGCGCTTCACTGAGCTGTCGGCGAAACACACCGGACAGGAGAGGTTGCAGGCCTCGTTGACCTCGATGATCGCCAGGCAGGAGTGCTGCTCATGGTCGGGGCAGAGGCCGCAGTCGTAAGGGCAGCCGTGTTCGGTGCGGGTGTGCACGCCGAGCGGCCGGTCGCCGGGCTTCAGCCAGTCCTTCTGCGCCTTCCAGTAGCCGAGGTCGTCGCTGACCAGGGTCTTCTGCACCCCGTGCTCGCGGCAGCGCTTCAGGTAGAAGACGTTCTGCCCCTCGGCGATCACCTTGGCCGGGACCAGCGCCAGGCAGGTCTCACACAGGCTGGTGGTCTGACCCAGGAACAGATAGGGCGCGGTCTTGCGCGACGCGCTCGCGGCCGCGCTCGCGCTTGAGGTCGGCGCGCCAGTAGAGCCATCCATAAGCGGCGAGCCCCCCACTGAGAACGTGGAACAGGTTAAACGGCCCGATCAGCGGCGGATAGGGCTTCAGGAACTCCCAGCCGAACCGCTGCACGCCGTACCAGAGGCACATGGCGTAGAAGCCGCGCCGCATCGCCCAGGGGGTGCGCCGCGCCAGGCCCGCCAGATAGACGGCCAGGAACAGCGCCATGGCGGCGCTCTCGTAGAGTTGCACGGGATGGCGGCCGACGCCGTCGCCCAGGTCGACCGCCCAGGGCAGCCCCGTCGGCGTCCCATAGGTTCCGTCGGGCAGGCCGGCGAAGAGGCAGCCGAACCGGCCGATGACAACGCCCAGGCTGAACGAGCCCACGAACACCCCGCCGGTCGAGCCGGTGACGCCGCGCAGACGCTTGTAGACCTCGACGCCGATGATCGCGCCCACCAGGGCGCCGACGACGCTGTGCGACAGCGCCGGGTGCGCATCCCGCAACGTGTTGAGCGACCCCGCGAGCCAAGCGCCCGGGATCGCGCCGCAGGCCAGGGCGGCGAAGTAGCCGCCGTCAACCCGGCGCGCCACCGTCTGGGTCAGCTCCTTCAGCCGCCATCGGTACAGCAGCACGCTCACGCCCAGGCCCGACCCCCAGGCGGCGAGGTCGAACACCGTGTGCGCCCACAGCGCCGTGGGGATGTGGATCATCCGCCTAGAGCGCCGCCAGCCGCGCCGTGCGCGGCTCCTTCACCGCGGTGACCAGCAGCAGCAGCCCCGCGGCCAGCACGCCGATCGAGAGGCCGAAGACCACGTTGTAGCCGAAGATGTCGGCGACCTGGCCGCCGATCAGCGGCGCCAGCGTCGCGGTAATGCTCTCGGCGGTCGCCGAGACGGCGATGCGCATGGGCAGGTCGTCGCGCGCCCCGAACTCCAGGATCATGGTCTGGGCGCTCATGTTGTAGCCCGCCTGGCCCGCGCCCAGGCCGAAGAAGGCCAGGAAGACCGCCCAGGGCGCGTGAACCTCGATCAGCAGCACGGTCGAGGCCGCCCAGGCCGCGAGCGAGAACAGCAGGACCAGCCGAAAGCCGGTCTTGTCGCCCAGATAGCCCCAGATCAGGTTCGACAGCGCATCGGCGCCGATGAAGGCGAAGGACAGCGCGCCCAGGAGCTTACCGGTCATGTGCACCGAGGCGCCGACGTAGAGGATGTAGAACGGCGTGGCGATGCGGGCTGAGGCCGCCAGCATCTGCACCACCAGGAACCAGGCGTAGGCGCGATCCTCGATGATCAGGCGCGGAAACTCGCGCAGGCGGTCGCGGAATTTGCCCTGCGCCCGCGTGGTCGGCGGCTCGGGCTCCTTCAGCAGGAGCTGCAGGGCCCAGAGCCCGAGCGTGGTCAGGATGAAGGCGAAGACGAAGGTCGTGCCGTAGCCGTTACCGAACAGGTTCGGGCCGATGAAGTAGCGCCCGGCCACATAGGCCAGCGCGGCCGCGATGACGCTGCCGGTGAAGTTGCGCCAGGCCTGCAGCCGGCCGCGCCGGCTGATCGGGATCACTTTGGCCATGAGCAGCGAGAAGACGACCCGCTGGGCGCCCATGAAGAGGCCGAACATCAGCATGAAGCCGAGGATCGAGCCCACCAGCACATTGCCCTTGAGCAGCCAGCCGGAGAGCGCGATCCCGAGCACGGCGGTGCGCGCAAGGCCGCCCATCCACATGGCCGCCGGCATCACCTTGGTGCGGTGCTCGATCCGGCTAGCCCCGAAGATCGGCGAGATCACCCCGCCCACCTGCTGCAGCGCCAAGCCCAGGCCCACGATGGCGTTGGAGCCGGAGACCATGTGCAGATAGGCCGGCAGGAAGGTCGGCGTGTTGACCAGCCGGAAGCCGGTCATCCCCAGCATGCCGTGCAGGTAGTTGCCGAGGTAGTTGCGGCGCAGGTTGTCCCAGACGAACTTTTCGTACTCGGACTCGCGCCGGGCGAGGTCGGCGTCCGCTGCGGCCGGGTCGCCTGCTGGATCGGGGGCCGGCTCGCCCTTGGGCGTCTCTATGGCTGCGTCCAAAACCACCAACGCCGCGTGCGCCGCCCCCGTACGGGCCGGCCGGGCGCCCTTCAGCAAGGGATCAATGCAATCCCTGAGGTCTAACAGAGTCCCCCTGGGCGACGAAGCCCCGAGTCAGGGCGCCCGTCAGGGGTTGCGGGCCGTGACGACCCAGGTGGCCGAGTCCAGGAACACGCGCCCGTCGGGGCGCGCCCGCTCAAGGAAGACATCGCGGATCGCCTCGATGACCGCGGGCGCGGCCTGCGGGTTCTCGCGCAGCATCCGGCCCAACGGGCCGACCCGGAGCGCCAGCGTCGTGGCGCCTTCGACCGTGTTGCCGCCGGCGACCATGTCCTGCGGCCGGACCGCGACATCCGCATAGCCCGCGGCGCCCAGGATGGTTTCCACCCGCTCCGGGTCGGCGAAGGCGAACGGCCCGGGCGCGCCGGGCGTCATCGGCTCCGGCGGCGGCAGGTGGGGTCCGGCCGCCTGCATCGGCAGGGTCATGATCGGGTTCTCGGCGGGGGTCCGCCAGCAGACGAACGCGAGGCGCCCGCCCGGCTTCAGCGCGCGGCGCAAGTTGGCGAAGGCGCTGACCGGGTCCTCGAAGAACATCACGCCGAACCGCGAATAGACCGCGTCGAACTCGGCCGAGCCGAACGCGTGGGTCTGGGCGTCCGCTTCCAGGAAGCTCACTTGCGGCGCGCCCGCCGCGCGCCGCCGCGCGATCTCCAGCATCGGCTGCGAGATGTCGGCGCCCACGGCCCGGCCCGAGGGCCCGACGCGTTGCCCCAGCGCCAAGGTGGTCTGGCCGCAGCCGCAGCCGACGTCGATCACCGCCTCGCCCGACTCTAGCGCCAGCCCATCCAGGGCCGGCCGGCCGATCGGCTCGATCTGGGTGTCCAGCAGGTCCTGTAGCTCAGCCCAGCTGCGCCCGGCGGCGTCGTTCCAGTAGGCGATCTGGTCGGTGTTGGCGGCGGCGGTGTTCTCTGGCATGGCGCGATCAAGCGCATGGCCCTTATTGCCCGGCAAGTCCGCCGTCAGAGGCGGCGGTACTCGATCGTCGAGCCGTCGTCCGCCCTGGCCCGGGCGCTCAGCCAGGCGCCGCCCTCGTCATAGGCGTCGTCCATCTCGACATCGCCCCGGATCGTCCAGCGGCCGGGCGCGACGCGGCGAGTCTGCACCTTCAACAGCTTGCCGGTCTGCGGATGGAAGAGCGGGCCTTCGAAGGCCTTCGGGTTCCAGTGGGTCAACGGATTGGCGTCGGCGGCCAGCAGCGCCCGCCCGGAAGGGCCTTCGACGGCGATCCCGCCGCCGGCCTTCTCGGCGGTGACGTGTTCGGCCTTGCCGTTGGTGACGGTGGAGGTCTCCAGCCGGACCAAGACCAGCCCCGCCCGGCGCTCAAGCGCCCGGTGGCGGTACCTGAACACCGGCACGGGCCCCAGCTTCACGGTCATCTCCACCTGTGTGGCGGCGGTCAGCACGTCGCCGTCGCCGGTGAAGCCGATGCGGTGCTCACCGATGTGGACCCCGTTGCGGAACACAGCGAAGGTCAGCGCCGTCGGCGCCGCCCCCGCAAGCCCAGGCGCCAGGGGCAGGATCAGGCCGGCCACCAGCAGGCTGCGGCGTGATGGGGCGAACAGACAGGCCATCGGCTCTCCCTTGCGCCCAACCGGGCGTTCCGAGGGAGTACGGGCGCCGAGGCCTCAAGGATGCGCCGTGGCGCCTGACCTGGACGGAACAAAACAAGAACTATAGGCTGTCGCGATGCCTAGGCGCCGCGCATGACCCAGACCGTCCGGCTGGCGTCGGAGATCGATTTCGCCGGGTGGCGGACGGCCGCGCGGACGCTTCGGGCCGCGCGCGTGGCGCCGGAGGAGACGATCTGGACCGTCGATGGCGGCGGCGACCTGCTGGACGACGCGGCGCTCGACGTGCGGGGCGGGCCCGGCGGATTCACCGTCCCGCGGGAATTCATGACCCTGGCCGCCACGGCGATCCTGCACCGCTCCGATGAGCGGTTCGCGCTGCTCTACCGGCTGATCTGGCGCCTCGCGCGCGAGCCCGGCCTGCTCCAGGCCGGTGGCGACCCGGACACCGGCCAGGCCCGCGGCTTCGCCGCGGCCGTGGCGGCCGCCGGGCAGAAGATGCGGGCGTTCGCCAGCTTCTCGCCGCTCAGCGACGACCCGGCCACGCACCTGGCCTGGTTCGAGCCGGCGCACCGGGTCACCGAGGCCGTGGCGCCCTTCTTCGCTCGCCGCTTCGCCGCCCAGCGCTTCTCGCTGCTGACGCCTGACGCCTGCGCGCACTGGAACGGGCGAGGCCTCATCTTTTCGCCGGGCGCGGACCCGGCCGACGCGCCGCGGGGTGACACCCTGGAGGCCTGGTGGCGCAGCCGCTACGCGGGCCTCATGGAACCCGCCTCTGCGGACAGCGGCTGCAACCCGCGGGACCGTCCAGCCATTCCGCCACCCATGGCGTCCTCGCCCGCACCCTCACGCCGCGTGGTGCGCGCCGCCCAGCGCGCCAGCCGCGACGCGCCCTATGACGGGGTCGCCATCACCAGCCTGGAGGAGGTGCGGGCGGGCGTGAACCTCTGCCGCCGCTGCGACCTCTACCGCAACGCCACCCAGGGCGTGGCGGGCGAAGGGCCGAGCCGCGCGCGGCTGATGCTGGTGGGCGAGCAGCCCGGCGACCAGGAGGACCTGACCGGCCGACCCTTCGTCGGGCCCGCCGGTCAGATGCTGGACAAGGCCTTGGCCGAGGCCGGCGTGCCGCGCCCGGAGGTCTACGTCACCAACGCGGTGAAGCACTTCAAGCACGAGCTGCGCGGCAAGAAGCGGATCCACAAGACGCCCGCGACCGGCGAGGTCACCGCCTGCCGCTGGTGGCTCGACAACGAGCGCCGGATCGTACGGCCGCGGGTGATCGTGGCCCTGGGCGCGACCGCGGCGCTCTCGGTGTTCGCCAAGCCGCTGCCCATCGGCGAGAACCGCGGCCGGGCCCATCAGCTCCCCGACCAGGCCCAGGGCGTGGTCACATGGCACCCGTCGTTCCTGCTGCGCGTCCCGGACTACGACGCCAGGAACCGGGCCTACGCCGAGTTCGTGGCGGACCTGCGGTTGGCGTGGAGCCTGGCGGGGTGACCTCGCCGCCGATTGCGCCGGGCCCGCGGTTCGCCTAGGCCTTGCTCGGCAAGGAGGCGGCCATGGCGATGCTGAAGGACGTGCTGGGCCGCGCCTCTCTGCTCAGGGGAAAGCGCCCCGCGCCGCCGCCGCCGGCCTGGGCTCAGCCCCTGTTCGCCGCCGACCTCACGCCCCTGAGCCGCCGTCCCGACGGCGCGGTGTTGGTCTGGACCGTCAGCGACGCGGCCTCGACGGCGGCGATCACCGACCAGTTCAAGGCCGGGGCGGAGGAGTACCACCGTCGCTACGCCGCCTCTGACCATTTCGAGGAGCTGTTCCGTCAGGCCCTGCGCGAAGGCGGGATCACGGTCGCCGAGGCGCCGCTGATCCTCGACCTCGGCTCGGGCTCCGGCGTCAATTCCATCGTGCCCTGCCAGCGCCTGTTTCCCGGCGCGCGGATGGTGGCCACCGACCTGTCGGCTGAACTCCTGGCCATGCTGGGCGCCTACGTGCTGGACACCGGGGCGGCGGACGCCATCGCCTGCGTCAAGCTGGACGCCATGAGCAACCTCGTGACCCCCGCCGCCTTCGACCTGGTCACCGGCGCGGCCATCCTTCATCACCTCGAAAATCCCGAGGCCGGGCTCGAGGCGGCCGCCCGCGCGCTGAAGCCCGGCGGCCACGCCATGTTCTTCGAGCCGTTCAACGGCTGGGCGATCATCCGGCTGGCGTTCGAGCGCATCTTGGCTGAGGCCGAGCTGCGCCATGACCCGCTGGACCCCACGGTCGAGACGGCGCTCACCGCCTTCATCCGTGACGTGGCCGCGCGCAGCGATCCCGACACCACCACAGCCTGGTTCCGCGACCTCGACGACAAGTGGCTGTTCTCGCGCAGCCGCATCTCGGCCTCGGCCAAGGCGGCCGGGTTCGAGACGATCCGCTATGTGCCGCACAACGGGCACAAGACCCTCTATCGCGACGTGGCCGGAATCCAGCTGCGCCTCTCCACCGGCCGCGACGACCTCAACTTCCCGCCCTGGGCCTGGGCGATCATGGACAGCTTCGACGCGGCGCTGACCCGCGACGCAAAGCGCGAATTGATGATGGAAGGCACCATCGTCCTGACCCGGGCGGCGTAGCGCAACCGCCAGCTTGGCCTTGACGCCCGCGCCCGATCGCCCGCCACTGGCCGCGGGGACCGCCGGAGGGGGCATGTCGAACCGGGACGACGAGGCCGCGCGAAGGGTCCGGTTCGTCGCGACGCTGGCGGCGGTCGCGCGCGCCTGCAGGACGTTCGGCCCCGCCTTGCTCATGGCCTGGACGGCGATCCTGGTCGTTCGCGGCGTTCCGTGGGTCCTCCAGCTCAATCACATCGCTGTCCCGCCGCTGCCGTACGGGCCGCTTCACTGGTCGACGACGCTGCCGACGGTGGCGGCGACCACCCTGGTCTGCGGCGTCCTGACCCGGTGGCTGCTGGCGCCGACGCGGGCGGCCCTGCGGATCGATTGGCGTCTGGCGGCCTATGTCGGACTGCTGGTCCTTGCGTACGTTGTTCCGAAGCTCGTGACCTACTGGCTGGTGAGCCTGCCGCCGGTCGTCAGCAGCGTGGCCGATGTGCTGATCCTTCTCGCCCTCGCCCTCTTCGCGCTGTGGCCGATCGCCATCCTGACGGGCGAGGCGCTTTCGATCGGCGCCGCGGCGGCGTGCATGCGGCAAGCCTATCTCGTCTACGTCGTCTTCTACCTGCTGTCGGGGTTGCCGGCGGACGCCTTCCTCGGCATCCGCGCGATGATCGGCCACGGCGCCATGCGGACCGCTGCCCGGCTGCTGGTCTACGCCGCCGTCAGCACCATCGCCGCGACGTTGATGGCCGTGGTCTTGGCGCAGATCTATTCGCGCCGAGTCCGGGGCCGCGATCTGGACAGCCCGGCCTAGGGCGCGGGCGCGTAGACCGGCTTGCCGTCGGCGCCCTTGATGTCGGCCCACTGCCTGCGGACCATCTCCTTCACCGCCGCCGGCATCGGCACGTAGTCCAGCTGCCCGGCCGCCGCGTCGCCGGTCCGGTAGGCCCAGTCGAAGAAGCTCAGCACGGCCTTGGCGTCCTCCGGCCTGGCTTGCTGCTTGTGCAGCAGGATGAAGGTCGCTCCGGTGATCGGCCAGGCCTGGGCGCCGGGCTGGTCGATGAGCACGAGGTAGTTGCCGGGCGCCTTGGTCCAGTCCGCCCCCGCCGCCGCGGCGGCGAAGGCCTGCGCGGTCGGGGCCACGAACTGCCCGTCGTGGTTCTGCAGATTGGCGTAGGGCAGGGTGTTCTGCTTGGCGTAGGCGTACTCGACATAGCCGATGGCGCCGGGCGTCTGCTTGACGAAGGCGGCCACGCCGTCGTTGCCCTTGCCGCCGATCCCGGTCGGCCACTGCACCGCATCGTTCGCGCCGACCTTGCCGGCCCACGCCGGGCTCTTGGCGGTCAGGTAGGAGGTGAAGAGGAAGCTCGTGCCCGAGCCGTCCGAGCGGTGCACCACCGTGATCGGCAGGTTGGGCAGGCTCATCCCGGCGTTGAGCGCGGCGATCTTGGGGTCGTTCCACTTGCTGACGGCGCCCAGGAAGATGTCGCCCAGCACCGCGCCGGTCAGCTTCACCTGGCCCGGCTGCACGCCCGGCAGGTTCAGGAGGGGAACGACGCCGCCCATCACGGTCGGGAACTGGTAGAGGCCGTCCTTTTCCAGCTCGTCCGTCTTGAGCGGCTTGTCGGAGGCGCCGAAGTCGACGGTGCTGGCCTGGATCTGCTTGACCCCGCCGCCCGAGCCGATCGCCTGGTAGTTCAGAGAGGCGCCGGTCTGCGCCTTGTAGTCCTGGGCCCAGCGCGCGTAGAGCGGCGCCGGGAAGGTGGCGCCCGCGCCCGAGATCGCGCCGTCGCCGGCTGCCGCCGCGGCGGGGCCCCCGGCCTGACCCGAAGGCTTGCTGCAACCGCTCAGCAGGACGGCGCTCGCGGCCAGGGCCAGGGCGACGTGGAGGGCGGACTTCGACGGCATGGAGACTCTCGCGCGGGGACTATGCCTGCGGTCTGTGACCGCCGGGCGACGCGTCGTCAATCCAGCGGGCCGCCGAGGCGTCCGCCGCCGGTCTCAGGTGTTGAACCCAGCCTCAGCGAAGTCGAGCATCCGTGCGAGCAGGCCCTTCACGTCACCCTCGCCGGTCAGGCCGCCGGACAGGTGGTGCAGGCGGTCGAACTCCATGAAGCGGTTGTTGTGGACCATGCCCAGGCAGAAATGCAGCCGCCAGTAGACCGTCTCGGCGGGCAGCTCGGGCCGCGCCTTCTTCAGCGCGTCGGCGAAGCGGGCCAGGTGGCTGACGTCGTTCTGCAGCACCTCGCGGATCTCGGCGGTCCCTTCCGAGCGCGCGCGGATGATGAACTGGGCCGAGACGCGCCGGTCGTGCGCCGGGTCCGCCCAGCGCAGCGGCGGGGCGAACAGGGCCTCCAGAATCTCGCGGACCGGCGGGTTGCCGCCATGGCGATCGTTGGCCTCGTGCAGCATCCGCGCCCGCTCGCGGTTCAGCTCGGCGGTTCGCCTGCGGAAGATCTCGAACAGCAGGGCGTCCTTGGAGCCGAAGTGATAGTTCACGCTCGCCAGGTTGACGCCGGCTTCGGCGGTGATGTCGCGCACCGAGACGTTCTGGAAGCCGTGCAGGGCGAAGAGGCGCTCGGCGGCGGCGAAGACCTGCGCCTTGGTCGCGGCCTGGCTTTCGTCCGACTCGAGGTCCCCAATCTCAGGCGAAGTGGGCGCCTCGTTGATCAGGTTGTCGCTCATCGCTCAGGCCTTAGCGGGCCAACTCCTTCATCGCCTTCTCGAGCCCGGCCAGGGTCAGCGGGAACATCCGCTCGCCCACCAGCTGTTTGATCAGGCCGACGGACGGCGTGTAGTCCCAGTGCCGCTCGGCGGTCGGGTTCAGCCACACGGTGTGCTCGTAGATGTTGGCCACCCGGTCCATCCAGACCGCGCCGGCCTCTTCGTTCCAGTGCTCCACCGAGCCGCCCGGATAGGTGATCTCATAGGGGCTCATGGTCGCGTCGCCGACGAAGATCACCTTGTAGTCGTGCGGGAACTTGTGGAGCACGTCCCAGGTGTTGATCTTCTCGGCGTGGCGCCGGCGGTTGTCCTTCCACACGCTCTCATAGAGGCAGTTGTGGAAGTAGTAGAACTCCATGTTCTTGAACTCTGAGCGCGCCGCGCTGAACAGCTCCTCGCAGACCTTGATGTGCGAATCCATCGAGCCGCCGATGTCGAAGAAGATCAGCACACTGATCTTGTTGCGGCGCTCCGGGCGCATCTGGATGTCCAGGTAGCCCTTCTCGGCGGTGCCCTTGATGGTGCCGTTCATGTCCAGCTCGTCGGGCGAGCCGTCGCGGACCCATTTGCGCAGGCGGCGGAGCGCCACCTTGATGTTCCGGGTGCCGAGCTCGACCTGGTCGTCCAGGTTCTTGTACTCGCGCTTGTCCCAGACCTTGATCGCCTTGCCGTGGCGGCCCTTGTCCTGGCCGATGCGGATGCCCTCGGGGTGATAGCCGTCGGCGCCGA
>Ga0068865_100001541_pt1 | contig 13443 bp, 14 predicted proteins | sample KBSMisM12_FD_75293 | JGI IMG/M metagenome (GOLD analysis project Ga0068865, IMG submission 75293) | Miscanthus rhizosphere microbial communities from Kellogg Biological Station, Michigan, USA - KBS Miscanthus M1-2 | ecosystem: Host-associated > Plants > Roots > Rhizosphere > Soil ...
CGGCGGGCCGAGCGCGCGCAGGCTGCGAGACGCGGTGGACTGGGTCATGCCGGCGAGGTCGGCCATGTCCTGCACGGTCAGGCCCTCGTTCTCGGCGGCATAGAGGAAGCAGATCACCTCGTTGACGCTGACGCGGGCGTCCATCGCCTTGAAGAGGGCGATCGCCTGCAGGACGCCGTTGCGCGCGCGCATGGCGCTCAGACCCCGTAGGGCGCGGCCGTCATGGCCGGCGGCGTCGACAGCGTCAGCGCCTTGCGTTCGCGCCGCTCGCGCATGGCCAGGGTGGCCTCAGGATAGCTGGCGCGGATCGTGGCGAGGAGTTGCTCCAGGCGTCGCTGGTGGTCCGCCGCCTCTACGAAGTCGCCGACGGTGAGCTCGATGGAGATCTGCCCGCAGAGTTTCATGGTGGCCTCGAAGGGGTGGGTCTCAGGGCCAGCATCCCTCTGCACGCGGAGTCGAGCACGCCGTATTCGACCAGGCTTGAATTCGGCGAGGCGAAACGCAGTCGCTGCTGCCAACGGCGAAGTTTGCACGACAAGCGGCGTCGCCCGGCGGCGCCGCTTGGCCTAGTCTCCCGGCTATCGTGAACGGCGCGGGAGCGTCCCTTGGATCGCGCCTACGTTTCGCCAGAAGCGCTCGTCTCGCCGGGAAAGGCCGCCGCGCGGCGGGTCTTCAACCGCTACCTGGTCGCCAACCTGGCGCTCTGGCTCGTCACCTACGCCCTGATCTCGGTCCGCTCGCTGGGCATGGGCACGCCGGCGCCGAAGCTGATCGCGATGGGCTGGCGGCGCGGGCTCGTCTGCGCCTCGGCCGTCCTCGTCTGCATCGGGATCCAGAGGGCGCTTCTCGCCACCCGCGCCTGGCCGCGCGGCCGCCGCGTCCTGCTGGCCGCCGGGCTCTCGGTGCTGGGCGGGGTGTTCTACACCGCCGCCAACCAGTTGATGTTCTACGTGCTGTTCCCGATCGAGCGCTCCGACTACAGCGGCGGCGACCTGATCTTCGGGCTCCTGGCCAACTTCTCGGTGCTCTGGTGGTCCTTCATCGCCTGGTGCGCGATCGTCTTCGCTCTCAGCTACGACGAGGAGGCGCGGGAACAGTCCATGCGGCTGATGGAGGCGCAGGCCCTGGCGGCGGAAAGCCAGAACCAGATGCTCCGCAACCAGATCAATCCGCACTTCCTGTTCAACACCCTGAACGCGCTCTCGTCGCTGATCCTGCAGAAGGACTTCGTCCGCGCGGAACGGATGGTGCTGTCGCTGTCGAACTTCCTGCGCGCCTCGCTGGAGAAGGCGCCCGGCGACAAGATCACGCTCGCCGAGGAGCTGGAGGCCCAGCGCCAGTACCTGGGCATCGAGCAGGAGCGGTTCGGCGACCGGCTGAAGCTCACCGAGAACGTTCCCGCAGAGCTGCTGGACGCGCTGGCGCCGGGCCTGATCCTGCAGCCGCTGGTCGAGAACGCGGTGAAGTACGGCGTCGCGCGCACGCGCCGGCCCGTGGCGCTCGAGATCACCGCCGAGACCGCGGACGGGCGGCTCACGGTCACCGTCCGTGACGACGCCGTGCCGGACATCGCCGAGGCGCGGCAGACGCCATCGCTGCCGACCCTGGGCGTGGGCCTGGCCAATGTGCGCCGCAGGCTGGCGGTGCTGTACGGCGACGCGGGCGTGCTGACCGCCGGCCCGCGCGAGGGCGGCGGGTTCGAGGCGGCGATCGCCTTGCCGCTGGAGCGCCGCTGATGGCCAGGCTTCGCGTCCTGATCGTCGACGATGAGCCACTGGCGCGCCGGCGGCTGGAGATTCTGCTGCGCGAGCTCCCGGACCTGCAGCTGGTGGGCACCGCGGCCGACGGCGTCGCCGCCGCGCGCATGATCGGTGAGCTTTCCCCCGACATCGTGCTGCTGGACATCAAGATGCCGGGCCGCACGGGGCTGGAGGTGCTGGCCGGGCTCGACCCGCAGGCGCGGCCGATCGTGGTCTTCGTCACCGCCTTCGACCGTTTCGCCGTCGAGGCCTTCGAACGGGCGGCGTTCGACTACCTTCTGAAGCCCGTGGAGCCGCATCGGCTCTCCGCGGCCCTCGCCCGCGCCCGGACCGCCCTGGCCGAACGCGCCGCGGCCGAGCGCAGCCACGAGCTCGAGGAGATCCTCAGGAACCTGCGCACCGGCCCGCAGGCCGAGCCGGCCTTCGCCCGCGACATCTGGGTGCAGGAGCGCGGCGGCCGCGCCTGCGTGCCGGTGGCCGCGATCGACTGGGTGGCGGCCGAGCGGGACTATGTGCGCATCCATACCGGGCCCAAGAGCTACCTGATCCGCCAATCGATCGGATCACTGGAGGCGCGCCTCGATCCCGACCAGTTCCTGCGCGTCCACCGCTCGGCCCTGGTGCGAACCGACCGCATCGTCCGTGTACGTCACGCCGCCGGCCGCGGGGCCGTGGTGCTGTCGACCGGCGCCGAGGTGGCGGTCTCCCGCCGCCACATGGGCGCGCTGAAGGGCCTGACGCGTCCGTCCCTGTCGGCGTCCTAGCCCCCTACTCCAGCGCCAGCGCCGGCACGCCCGCCGCCCGCAGCGCCGCCAGGCGGGCGAAGGCCAGGGTGAGCGCCTTGCGCCGGGCCCCGGCCAGGGGCGCCACGGCGGCCTCGCGCAGCACCGCGCCGCCGAAGCCGTCGGCGACGATCAGGCCAGGCTCTTCGGGCAGGATCTCGCGGGGGAACTCCGGCGCCACGGCGAAGGCGAAGGCGTCGCAGTAGGGCTGGTACTCATGCCACTTCTGGTCAGTGCGGAAGTCCTCGAGGCCGGACTTCACCTCGACGATGAAGATCTCGCCCCGGCGGCCCAGCGCCATCAGGTCGGCGCGCCGCCCGTTCGGCAGGGTCACCTCAGCCAGCGGCGCGTAGCCCAGGTCGATCAGCAGCCGCGCCGCGCCACGGGTGACGGCGGCGGTGGTTTCCGGCCGCGAGACGCCCGGTGTGGTGACGGTTGTGACGGTGACCTGCACGTCCATCGGCACAGAATGTTCCGGCTTCGTTCGCGGCGCAAGGGGCGCAGGCCCCGAACCCTCAGCTCCGCCCGGGCAGCGGGAACTCCAGGCGTCCGATATCGAAGCCGAGCTGCTTGATGCGGGCCACCGCCTCGGTCTTCACGGCGACCGGCAGGATCGGGCGCTGGCTCATCAGCCAGAGGTAGCGGCCGTCGTGGGTGGCCATGACCAGCCAGCCCTCGTCGGAGCGCTGCTCCACGACCCAGTACTCCTGCGAGACCAGGCCGCCGAAGAAGCTCATCTTGATCTTGGCGTTGCTGGGATCGGCGATGCGCGCCTTGGCCTTCCACTCGGCCAGCGGGCCGTCGGGCGTGCCCTTGTGGCAGCTCTGGGTCACCGCGAAGGCGTCGGCGGCGGTGCGGATCCAGTCCGAGGCGCCGGCCTGGCAGCCGCGCTGGATGGAGTTCGGGAAGCGGGCGACCTCGTACCAGCGGCCCATCATCGAGGCGATTTCGATGTGAGGGACCGGACGGACGCCGGCGGGGCGCTGGTCCTGCGCCGCGGCGGGGCTGGCGGCGAACGCGGCGGCCAATGCGCCGGCGGCGGCCAAGGTGAGGGTCAGGCGCTTGAACATTCGGCGCTGCATATCCGCGGATTGTGACGAATGAAACGCCCGCGGATTGACCGCGGGCGCCGCATAAGGACGCAACGGAACCTGGGTCTTTTTGAGGCGCGGTTCAAGCGCCGCGCCGCCAAGTCCAGGCTTTCGACTACTCGGCCGCCAGGCTCACGGCCCGCGCGCCATCCTTGAAATTGATCGCCTGCAGGTAGCGGATGCCGTCCTCGGCGATGTCGTCGCCGACCATGCGCGCGCCCTCGGCGGCCAGTTCGTCCAGGTCGACGTACATGGCGTAGAAGCCGCGCGTGCGCTCGGTGATCAGGCCGGCGTTCAGCAGGGTCTTGATCAACACCCGGAAGACGTTGGTTTCGCCCTTGAACTTGCGGGTCGGGTCGCGATCCTTGCGGCGCTGGATGATGTCGGCGATCACCCGCTCCGGGTCCAGGTCGAAGCGGGCGTAGATCTCGGACATCTGCCGCGGATCGCCGCGGTCGAAGAGCAGCGACTGGGCGCAGTGGGCGGTCCAGTCCTCCACCAGGTCGCGCTCGGCCTGCGACAGCTTCGGGATCGTCCGGTCGGCCCAGATCTTCCCGAACTTGTGATGGAAGGCCTCGTCGGTCATCACCAGCTGGAAGAGCTTCCGGGCCACCGGGTCGCGGTTGAACTTGTAGCCGTTGGCGAAGGCGCCCATGGCCAGGCCCTCGACCAGCATCTGCATGCCGACGATCTTCTTGTAGACCTCCGGCGCCTCGATGATCTCGACCAGCAGCGCCTTCAGCGCCGCGCCGCATTCGGTGGGCCGGCCCCAGCGCGCTTTCACATACTTCGCAAACGCGGTGACGTGGCGGGCCTCCTCGCGGGTCTGGTTGGCGGCGTACTCCTGGGCCCCCTGGTCGTAGAGCACATGGCAGAGGCTGGCCGACAGGTTCAGCGCCCCCTGCTCGCCATGCAGGATCGAGGAGAAATTGCGGTGCTGGAAGTGGTTGATGAAGGCGATCCGCTGCTTCGGATCGGTCAGGGTCTCGGCCACGTAGGGCAGCCGGAAGAGCGGCATCTGGTCCTCCGGGACCAGCGCCTCGTTCTCCAGGTCGAACGGCTCGTCGAAGTCGATGTACTTCTTGTCCAGCGGATCCCAGAAGTGGTCGTGGGTGGCGCTGATGATCTTGTCGAAGGCGCTGGAACGCTCGCCGTAGCGGTCGAGCGTCAGCATCGCCTCGAAGTCGTCGGGCGCGACGGCGCCGTACATGGCGTCCTTGGTGATGTTGCCGTCGGCCATCACAGGCTCCCCTCTGAACGTCGTTCATGAAGGATCGCGCCGCGAGCGTGCGGCGTCAAAGGAAAGCGATTCAAGGGCGCCGCGCCGCGGTCGCCGAGCCGATCAGCGGCGCTTGCCGACGAACTGGTCGCCGCCGGCCGCGCCGACATCGCGTTCGCAGTAGTTGCGGCGGCCGCTGAAGGTCTGCCCGCCGGGATCAGCCTTGAACTTCACCTTGCCCCAGTAGTTGGTGCCGTCCTTGGTCCCGGTGCAGCGATGCACCGAATCCGACTGGGCCCAGTAGCCCTCGGCGGTGTCGCCGGTGACGGTCAGGTGCATGCGGCCCTTGTTCAGCGGATACGTCCCCTTCAGCGTGGCCCCCGTCTGGGTGAAAGGCACGATGCCCTCGGTGGTCATCCAGTTGCCGCTGAAGTCGACAGGCTTGTCGGCGGCGAGCGCGGGGGCGGCGAGCACAAGGCCGCCCAGCGCCGCGACGAAGATCCTGAAGGACATGGTCGATCCATTCCGGTTGGTGCGCGGCTGCGCCCGCGCAGGCTTGTTCCCTCCGGCCAAGCTGGCCAAAGGCGACGCCCGGCGCCCATCGGGTAGAACCCCTCTCGCGCAAACGGAAACGCCCGCCCAGGCGGGCGGCCCGGGTCTGGCGGCCGGCCGAACCGCAGCTATAGTCCCGCCATGCGCCGACTTGGCCCCGCCCTGCTGCTCGCCGCCCTGTCCGCCGCGCCCGCCCGCGCGCTCGACCTGCCGCCGCTCTGCAAGGCCCTGCGCGGACTGGGCGAAGAGGCGCGCAGCAGCGGCCAGCCGATCCGCATCTCCGCAGCTGTCGACCTCGGCGCGCCCGGCGACTGCCGTCCGGCCGCCGACAGCGCCGCGGCCCGCGCCTTCTGCGCCGCCGCCGCCCAGGCCGAGGGCCTCGCCTGGCGGATCTACGACTGCGAGAACACGCTCTCCTCCGACGCCCAGGTCACCACCCGCGCCGAGCATGCCGAGCACCGCTTCCGCAAGGCGATCACGCGACTGACCTTCAACGTGGGCCGCGGCGCCCGCTTCGACCTCACCGAGGCCTCCGGCCGCTACGACATCGTCGTGTGGGCGCCGAAGTAGCGGCCGCAACGAAAACGCCCGGCGAGGGGTCCCGCCGGGCGCTGAATTGCAACTCTGAAGGGGCCTACTCGGCCGCGATCAGCAGGTCCTTCGCACGGCCCTTGAAGTTGACCTCCTGCAGGAACTTGATGCCTTCCTCGGCGATGTCGTCGCCGACCATCTTGTCGCCCTCGTTCTTCAGCTCGTCGATGTCGACGTAGACGCCGTAGAAGGCCTTGGTCCGCTCGGTGATGATGCCGGCGTTCAGGAGGGTCTTCACCAGGACGCGGAAGATGTTGGTGGCTTCCTTCATGTCCTCGCGGCGGGTCTCGTCGTTGACCAGCTTGCCCATCTCCTCGATCACCCGGTTGGGGTCGAGGCCGAACTCCTCGTAGAGGCCGACGTTCTGCGTCGGCGCCACCAGGTTGAAGAGCAGCGTCTGGAAGCAGTGCGCCGCCCACATCTCGATGATCTCGTGCTCGGCTTCCGTCAGGTGCGGGATGGTCCGGTCGGCCCAGATCTTCCCGAACTTGTGGTGGAAGGCCTCGTCGGTCATCACCAGCTGGGTCAGCTTCTTGGCCAGCGGATCGTTGGTCTCGTTGAAGATCGTGGCGAAGGCGCCCATGGCCAGGCCCTCGACCAGCATCTGCATGCCGATGATCTTCTTGTAGACCTCGGGGCTGCCGATGATGTCGACCAGCAGTTCCTTCAGCGCCGGGCCGCATTCCACCGGCCGGCCCCAGCGGGCGCGGATGTAGCGGGCGAAGGCGGTGACGTGGCGGGCTTCTTCGCGCGTCTGGTTGGCGGCGTATTCCTGCGCGCCCTGGTCCTTCAGCACGTGGCAGAGGCTGGCCGACAGGTTCAGCGCGCCCTGCTCGCCGTGCAGGATCGAGGAGAAGGTGCGCAGCGTGGAGGCGTTGGAGAAGGCGATGATCCGCTCCTCGCTGCCCAGGTGCTCGCGCACGTAGTCGAGCTGCAGGGCGCCCACGAACTTCTCGGGCAGGATCGCGGTGGTCACCATGTCGAACGGCTCGTCGAAGTCGATGTATTTCTTGTCCAGCGGATCCCAGAAGTGGTCGTGGGTGGCGCTGATGATCTTGTCGAAGGCGGTCGAGCGGGCGTTGTAGCGGTCAAGCTCCAGCATGGACTCGAAGTCGTCCGGCGCCACGGCGTCGTAGATCAGGTCCTTGGTGATGTTGCCGTCGGCGGCCATGAGCGGTCCTCGCTGGTCTGCCAGGCCTTGGGGGGGAAAGGCCCGGTCGGTGTGGCGGGCAACATCTCATCTGAACGGTGCTTAGTCAACGAAGGTGACGGCTGCGTCACTTTTTCGCTTGTGATGCGAATCCGCGGACCCCGGCGCGTCGTTGCGAGCGGCCGTATCCTTTCGCGTGCGCCGGACGTCGTGGAGTCGGATGATGACATTCGGGGGAGTCCGCCATGGCCGCAGCGCCGATCACCGATGAGACCGCCCGCGCCCTGCGGGCCAGCTGGTTCGCCTACCTCGACACGGTCGAGCCCCTGCGCACGCCGCTGCACGCCTATGGCCTGCGGCTCACCGGCAATGTCTGGGACGCCGAGGACCTGGTGCAGGAGACCCTGCTGAAGGGCTTCGCGATGATCGGCCGCGGCGACCTGCACGGGCCGGGCAGCCCGGTCGACAATCCCCGGGCCTACCTGTTCCGCACCGCCACCAACCTGTGGCTCGACGCCCAGCGCCGGCGGGGCCGCGAGCTCAGGGCGCTGGCCGAGCCGGCGGCGCAGGCGGGCGACGTGGCCGCCCCGGTGGACTCTGGCGACCTGCGCGACGCCGCCGAGCGGCTGATGAGCGCCTCGCCGCAGGCCCGTGCGGCGGTGATCCTGAAGGACGTCTTCGAGTTCAGCCTGGAGGAGATCGCCGACCAGCTACGCACCACGGTGGGCGGGGTGAAGGCGGCGCTGAGCCGCGGGCGGGCGGCGGTGCAGACCGAGCCGGCGGCGTCCGGCCTCGGCCCCTCGCGCGAACTGGTGGACCGCTTCATCGACGCCTTCATGTCGCGCGACGTGGCCGCGATCACCGCCAGCCTGACGCAGGCCTGCGATATCCATGTGCCAGGCGTCGGCGGCGGACGCGGGCGGCGCGGCGGCTGGGCCGAGGCGAGCCTCGGCCACCAGGGCATCCGCCTGGAGCCGGTCCGCTATCGCGGCGAGTGGGTGATCCTGGGCCTCAATCTCGAAACCGACGGCCCCGACAGCCTCTACGACGTCATGCGCCTGGAGGAGGCCGACGGCCAGGTCAGCCGCATCGTCAACTACTGCTTCTGCCCCGACACCCTCGCCGCCATCGGGGCGGACCTGGGCGTTCCGGTGAAGCCCTGGGGCTACCATCAGCCGCCGGACATCCTGCCCCGGATGATCGAGACCACGACCCTGCCATGGGGCAGTCCCGGCGGGAAGCTGCACTAGGGGCTCAGGTCGGCTGGGTGTCGAAGTACTGGCTGACCTGGTCGGTCCAGCCGTAGGCGGGGTTGGCCAGTTGCTCGCGGTCATAGCTGGGCGCGGACTTGAAGCGGGCCTTGTCCGCCTGGATGTGGAAGGCGCCCGAGACGGGGTCGTAGCGCAGGGCGCGCCAGGGCACCGGCTGGTACTTGGCGGACACGCCCAGCAGGCCGTGCGTCTGCACGACCACGAACGCCACCGCGCCCGTGGCGAGATCGATGTAGAGATCGAAGATCTCCCCCAGGTTGGCGTCCTTCATGCCGGTCACGCGCTTGCCGCGCAGGTCGGCGGTGTTGGCCAATGCGGTCATGGTGGCGGGTTCCAGGTGCAGCTCCGCCCAACTTAGGGCGCGGGCCCGGCGTCCGTTCCATCGGGTGAAACCCTGCCCGCTCCGCGCGACGGGCGCGGTCAGCCGGCGCTGGCCTCGATCGTGTCGATGTCGGCGTCGCTGAGGCCGAAGTGGTGGCCGATCTCGTGCACCAGAACGTGGGTCACCAGCTCCTCCAGCGTGATCTCGCCGTGCTCGGCCCACTCGTCGAGGATCGGGCGGCGGTAGAGGAACACCATGGACGGGCCCGCCGCCGGGCCGCCGGCGTCGCGCAGGCCGATGTGGGTTCCCTGGTAGAGGCCGGTCAGGCCGAAGGCGTCGTCGATGCCTAGGTCGTCCAGCACCTCCTCGCTCGGGAAATCGTCGACCCGGAAGACCACGTCGCCGGCCAGCTTGCGGAAGGCCTCGGGCAGGGCCTGGAAGGCGGCTTCGGCCATGGCGGCGAAGTCGTCCAGCGACGGCGCCTTTCCGACGGGCTGCGGCTCACTCATCCGGCACGACGATGTGCGGCGCCTCGGGCAGGCGGGTCTCGAAGAGGCCGATGTCCAGCGGCTGCTGCGGTTCGACCGGCTGCAGCGGCGCCCGGGCCATTTCCTTGAGCGTCTCGGGCGCGAACGGCAGGCCCGCGCGGCGCGCCTTGCGGGCCTGCGGCGGCTCGATCGGCCGGCCCGGGCTGGCGATGCGCCAGTAGCTGACCATCAGCCGCCAGGCGGTGCGCGGCGGGGGCGGCGGCGAAGCCGGCCAGCGGCGGCCGTCGGCGTAGGTGGGTTCGACCGGCTTCATGTGCTGGCCGGGCAGGATCTGCTCGACCACCCGGGCGAACCCCTCGGCCAGGGGCGCGCGATAGGCGCTCTCGGCCGCCTCGCGGGTGGCGAAGGCCGGGCCGGTCGGATCGCTGACGAAGACCACGGGCTGGCGCACTTGCGACAGCGCCTCGCGCTCGCGCTCGGCGCGGCCCAGCGGGGCGGCGAGCGCCTGCTCGGCATTGGCGGCCACGGGATAGGTGATCGCGGTCATGGCTCGATCATGCGCCAACTTGGCCTATCCTTTAAGGACCCGGCCCAAAGTACCCAACGGGACGCCGTCAGGTCCGAGCGCGTCCCGGCGGCATGGCCTACTGTGGCGAAGGCTGATTCGGCGGAGCGGTTCTTGAGCGCCCAACAACTGATCCTGGCGGCGGCGGCGGGTGCGGTATCGCTCGCCATCTGCGCTGTGCTGTGGGCGCTGGCCCAGCGCCGCCAGGCCCAGATCCGCGTCGACGCCCTGGCGGCGAAGCTGGCCGGGCTGGAGACCCGCGCCGAGTCGGCGCAGGCGTCGGCCGAGGCGTTCGATTCCGCCCTGCTGGCCGTCGAGGACGGCCAGGCCCTCCTGGCCTCGGGCGAGGAGGCGCTCGGCGTCTGCGCCGCGGCCCTGGGGCTCGAGGGCGCCGACCCGCAGGGAATCGTCAACGCCCTGATGCGCGCCGACCCGGACCATGCGCGCCGGCTGCGCGCGCTGTTCGAGCGCGGCGAGGCCTGTGCGTTCGAAGTCCAGGGCGCCGGCGGCCTCGTGGCCGTCGAGGGTCGCGCGGTGGGCGCGATCGCCTGGGTGCGCCTGTCGACCGCCGCCGGCGAGGACGCCGGCCTGCCGACCGCCCCGCGCTTCGCCGCCTTCCTGAATGCGCGCCCGACGCCGGCCTGGATCGCCGCCGCCGACGGCTCGCCGGTGTGGGTCAACGCCGCCTGGCTGAACGCCGCCGACGCCGCCAGCCTGGACGAGGCCGCCGCCCGCGGGGTGGCCTTCGACAAGGGCGCCGACGCGCTGGCCAGCGAGGCCGCCAACCTCGGCCAGCGGCGCGACGCGGTGCGCTGGGCCACCGTCGCCGGCAAGCGCCGCGCCTTCCTGGTCGCCGCCCAGCCCCTCGAAGGCGGCGGCGTGGGCGTCTGGACCGAGGACGTCAGCGAGCAGGAGGACCTGCGCGAACTCCTGAAGCGCAACGTCGAGGCGCACGACGAGACCCTGAACCATATCGCCGAGGCGGTGGCGGTCTTCGACCGGGCCAAGAAGCTGATGTTCCACAACACCGCCTTCGCCGAGCTCTGGGGTCTGGAGCCGGCGTGGCTGGCCGAGCAGCCCGGCCACGGCGAGGTGCTGGACCGGCTGCGCCAGCGCCGCCGCCTGCCGGAGACGGCGGACTACGCCAAGTGGAAGGCGGCCGAGCTCGACCGCTACGAGCACCTGGCGGCCGGCCCCGACGACCTCTGGAGCGTGCCGGACGGGCGCACGCTGAAGGTGGTGCGCCAGCCGCACCCGATGGGCGGCCTCCTGCTTCTCTTCAGCGACATCACCGACGAGCTGAAGCTGAAGGCCCAGTACAACGCCCTCATCCAGGTGCAGCAGGCGACGCTGGACAAGCTCTCCGACGCCGTCGTGGTGTTCGGTTCGGACGGGCGCCTGCGGCTCTACAACGAGGCGTTCACCGGCTTCTGGCGGACCACGCCGATCCAGATGGAGGCGGCGGGCGACTTCGAAGGCGTGGTCGAGCTCTGCATCCCGATCCTGCACGACATGACCTTCTGGCGGGACCTGAAGGGCCGCGTCGCCGACCCCGATCCGCAGGCCCGCGCGCCGACCACCGGCGAGGTGAAGACCGCCGACGGGCGCATCGTGCTCTACCAGAGCCGGCCGCTGCCGGACGGGGCGACGCTGATCGCCTTCACCGACGTGACCGATGCGCGCAAGCTGGAGGGCGCGCTGGCGGCCAAGGAGCAGGCCCTGACCGACGCCGAGCGGCTGAAGCGCGACTTCGTGGGCAACGTCTCCTACGAGCTGCGCACGCCGCTGACGACGATCATCGGCTACTCCGAGCTGCTGGAGAGCTCCGGCGAGGGCCTGAGCGAGCGGGCGCGCGGCCATGCTGGCGCGGTGAGGGTCGCCGCCACCCAGCTGGCGCGGTCCATCGACGACGTGCTGGACATGGCCCAGATCGACGCCGACGAGATGGCGCTCGACGTGGAGGAGGTGGGCGTGGCCGACCTGCTCACCACCCAGGCCCAGCGCTGGGCGGCCGACGCGGAGGCCGCCGAGGTCACCGTGACCGTCGATTGCCCCGACGACGTCGGCGTGATCCGCGGCGACGCGCGCCGCCTCGGCCAGATCCTCGACCACCTGATGGAGAACGCCATCGGCCAGACCCCACCGGGCGGCCAGGTCAGCCTGACGGCTAAGAAGGCGCTCGGCGAGATCCAGCTTTCGGTCTCCGACACGGGGCGCGGCATCCCGTTCCATGTGCAGGCGCACATCTTCGACCGCTTCATCGGCCGCGAGCGCGGCGGCCCGGGCCTGGGCCTGGCGCTGGTCAAGGCGCTGACCGAGCTGCACGGCGGCTGGGTGGCGCTGGAGAGCGAACCGGGCGCGGGCGCCACCTTCACCTGCCACCTGCCCGAAGAGGCCCACGCGCCCGTGGTGCAGGCGCAGCTCGGCCTGCAGGCCTGAGCGCCTACTCCGTGTAGACCTCGATCTCGCCCTTGCGCACCGCCGACTTGAGCACGCCGTGGTCGCGCTCGGCCTGGTCGGCGTAGGCGACGGCGAAGTCGCCCATGGCCTCATCGAACTGGTCGCTGGAGCCCAGGTAGCCCACGACTTCCGCGGCGTCGCCGGCCTTGGCGTGAGCCCGGGCCAGCACGCGGCCGCACGCCTTGGCGTAGTAGTCCAGGACGTCGGCGTCGAACGTCTCGACCAGCGGCTTGATCTTGGCGTCGCGCAACTGGCGGAAATAGTAGTGCGTCCCGTCCCGGCCGCTGCTCCAGCCGAGGAACATGTCGGACGACGGCTGAGTCAGGCGCTGGCCCATCACCACGCGCTCGCCGTGGTGCGGGTATTGGCTCTCGCCGGCGAAGGGCTCCAGGACCGAGGCCACGGCTTCCTTGACCTGCAGGAACAGGGGCTCGTTGGACGCCGACATCAGCAGCACGATCCAGCACCGTCGCCCAACGCTGCCGACGCCCACCACCTTCAAGGCGGCATCGAGCACGCGGTACTGGTTCAGCAACGCGCGGCGGTCTTCGGGCAGCGTCAGGCGGTACTCAGTGAGGACTTGCTCGACCCGGGCCATGAAATCGGGTTGGCGGCTGATGTCGGGGTGGAAGATCAGCGGCGGCGCGTCGCGAATGCCGATCTTTCCGCTGACCACGTCGGCGAGCTTCGGGAAATCGACTTCCGAGCCGGACTTGGCGCGGGCCGAGTCGACGCGCGCCTGCAGCCGCTTGCGCCCCTTGGGCGGCAGGTCGTCCATCATGTCCTCCACCGTGATCCGGGCGTACCAGACCTGCAGCGGATGCATCTCGGCATAGACGGCGAGCTGCTTGCGGTAGCTGCGCGCGCAGCCGATCGCCGCGCCGCGCGCGTTGTCGTCCGAGACGCCGATATTGCGGCCGGCGAGCACGAACGAGGCCACCAGGCGCTTGATGTCCCACTCCCAGGGCGCCGGCAGGGTCTCGTCGAAGTCGTTGATGTCGAAAATGATGTTGCGCTCGGGCGTGGCGAAGCCGCCGAAGTTCATCAGGTGGCAGTCGCCGCAGGCCTGCACGCGAAGCCCCGTGGCGGGCGTGGTCGCGAGGTCCGCGGCCATGATGCCCGCGGTGCCGCGATAGAAGGTGAAGGGCGAGACCAGCATGCGCCCGTAGCGGATCGGGATGAGTTCGGGCAC
>Ga0068865_100001549_pt1 | contig 13417 bp, 13 predicted proteins | sample KBSMisM12_FD_75293 | JGI IMG/M metagenome (GOLD analysis project Ga0068865, IMG submission 75293) | Miscanthus rhizosphere microbial communities from Kellogg Biological Station, Michigan, USA - KBS Miscanthus M1-2 | ecosystem: Host-associated > Plants > Roots > Rhizosphere > Soil ...
GCCCGTGGCCAGGCCGTAGACGATCTTGCCCAGCGCGCCGAACAGCAGCACCGCCGTCGCCAGCGACTGGATCAGGAAGCCCGGTCCGCGCTTGTTGGCGTCCGCGTAGTAGCCGAGCGCATAGATCACCCGGCCGACCACCCAGACCGCGCCGACGCCGGCGGCGATCGTCTTGTCCCAGTAGAGGGCGAACAGCCACAGCGAGACCAGGAAGATCGGCAGCCATTCCAGGGTGTTGTAGTGCGCCCGGATGGTCCGTTCGAGCAGCGGATCGCCGGTCATCGCCGGCGCGCTGATGCCGCACTTGACGCGCGCGCGCGGCACCTGGGTCGACATCCAGAAATAGACGAGTAGGGCGGCGAGCGAGACGAGCGCCACCCAGCGATATTCGAGCATTTCCACTTCCCCCGAAGTCGGCGCGCGACACCGCGCCCTCGCGGAGAGCTTGGCATGGGTTGGCCCCGGACGGGAACCGTCTTGGCGCGGAGGGATTTTCCGGTCCGGCGGGGCTTCGGGAGGACGCCATGGACGCCGACTCGTCAGCCATCCGCGAGATCGACTACGACGCGGGCCGCGCCAAGCTGGTGATCCGCTTCACTTCGGGCGAGGCCTACGTCTACGTGGGCGTGCCGGGCGAGGTGCATCGCTCGTTCTGCGACGCGCCGTCCAAGGGCCGCTTCTTCCGGGCCCTCATCCGCGACCGCTACCCCTACAACCGCCTGGACGCCTAGCTGTCGCGCCGGTCGCGGTTGGCCTTCACCCGCAGGCGCAGCGCATTGAGCTTGATGAAGCCCGCCGCGTCGCGGTGGTCGTAGGCGACCGCGCCCTCCTCGAAGGTGACCAGTTCCTGGTCGTAGAGGCTGTAGGGGCTGGTGCGGCCGATGACGGTGACGTTGCCCTTGTAGAGCTTCACGCGCACCTGGCCGGCGACCTTCTGCTGGCTGAGGTCGATGGCCGCCTGCAGCATCTCGCGCTCCGGGGCGAACCAGAAGCCGTTGTAGATGAGCGAGGCGTACCTCGGCATCAGCTCGTCCTTCAGGTGCATGGCGCCGCGATCCAGCGTGATCGACTCCATGCCCCGGTGCGCCGCCAACAGGATCGTGCCGCCGGGGGTCTCGTAGACGCCGCGCGACTTCATGCCGACGAAGCGGTTCTCCACCAGGTCCAGGCGGCCGATCCCGTTGTCGTGGCCGAGCTGGTTCAGCTTGGTCAGCAGCGCGGCGGGCGACAGCTTCTGGCCGTCGACGGCGACCGGGTCGCCCTTCTCGAAGTCGATGGTGATGACGGTCGGCTTGTCCGGCGCGTCCTCGGGGGAAATAGTGCGCATGTGCACGAACTCGGGCGCCTCGACGGCGGGGTCCTCGAGCACCTTTCCTTCGGAGGAGGAGTGCAGCAGGTTCGCGTCGACGCTGAAGGGCGCCTCGCCGCGCTTGTCCTTGGTGATCGGGATCTGGTTCTTCTCGGCGAAGTCCAGCAGGGCCTCGCGGCTCTTGAAGTTCCACTCGCGCCAGGGGGCGACGACCCGGATGTCGGGCTCCAGCGCGTAGTAGGCCAGCTCGAAGCGGACCTGGTCGTTGCCCTTGCCCGTGGCCCCGTGGGCGACGGCGTCGGCGCCAATCCTGCGCGCGATCTCGATCTGCTTCTTGGCGATCAACGGCCGGGCGATCGAGGTGCCCAGCAGGTACTGGCCCTCATAGACCGTGTTGGCGCGGAACATCGGGAAGACGTAGTCGCGCACGAACTCCTCGCGCACGTCCTCGACGAAGGCGTATTCGGGCTTCACGCCCAAGGTCATGGCCTTCTGCCGCGCGGGCTCGACCTCCTCGCCCTGGCCGAGGTCGGCGGTGAAGGTCGCCACCTCCGCGCCCAGCTCGGTCTGCAGCCACTTGACGATGGTCGAGGAGTCCAGCCCGCCGGAGTAGGCGAGGACGACTTTCTTGACGGGCTTTTCGGCCATGGCGGCGGCGGGTCCTGGAGGGGCTTTAGGGAAAGGTCCGCGCCTTTAAGGGCGAACGGGCCCCAAGTTCAAGGCTTGAGCGAGTCGCGCAGGCCGCGCAGGTGCAGGAGCGCCAGGAGGGGCGCGGTGGTCGCGCGGACGCCGAAGATGATGAAGGCCATCTCGGCCGCCGCGCCGCGGGCCTGGATCGCGGGCCAGAGGCTGACGGCGAAGCTCGCCACGGGCAGGGCCCAGAGCGCGAAGGCGCGGGGACCGCGGCCACCCATGTAGCGCACGCGGACCTGGCCCTCGGTGCGCCGCCAGGCCGCGCGCGACGCGGCGAACATCACGGTCAGCGCGATCACCCACATGGCGTCGCCCGCATAGGCGAAGATCGTCGACCAGCTCACCGCGTCCCAGTCCACGGCCTAGACCGTCACCTGCGTGCCGAGCTCCACGACCCGGCCGGGCGGGATTTTGTAGAAGTCGGTCGGGTTGGCGGCGTTCTTCATCAGGAAGATGAACAGCTTGTCCTGCCAGAGCGGCATGCCGGACTGGGACGAGGGCACCACCGAGCGCCTTCCTAGGAAGAAGCTGGTGGCCATGATGTCGAACTTCAGCCCCTGCTTGCGGCAGAGCGCCAGCGCCTTGGGCAGGTTCGGGCTCTCCATGAAGCCGTAGGTGACGATCAGCTTCTTGAAGTCGTCGTTCAGCGGCTCGATCCGGACGCGGTAATCGTCGTTGACCCGGGGCGTCTCGGCGACCTCGACCGTCAGGATGATGTTCTTCTCGTGCAGCACCTTGTTGTGCTTGAGGTTGTGCATCAGGGCGACGGGCGCGATGCCCGCGTCCGAGGTCAGGAAGATCGCCGTGCCGGGCGCGCGGTGCGGCGGGCGCGCCTTCAGGATCTCGGAGAGCTCCAGCAACGGCACGCTGTCGCGCCGGGTCTTGTCGGAGAGGATCTGGGCGCCGCGCGTCCAGGTCCACATGACCACCACCAGCGCCCCGCCCAGCACCAGCGGCAGCCACGCGCCCTGCGGGATCTTCAGCAGGTTGGACGAAATGAAGGTCACGTCCAGCACGCCGAAGAAGCCGGCGGCGATGATCGCCTGCCACAGTGGCCGCTTCCACATCCAGCGGACGATCGCGAAGAACAGCAGGGTGTCGACGAACATCGCCCCGGTGACCGCGATGCCGTAGGCGGCGGTCATGTGCGCGGAGTCCTTGAAGAGCACCAGCAGCACCAGCACGCCGACCATCAGGGCGTTGTTCACGTAGGGCACGAAGATCTGCCCGGCCTGGGTCTCGGACGTGCGGCGGATGTCGATCCGCGGGAAGAGGCCCAGCTGCACGGCCTGCTGGGTCATCGAGAAGGCCCCGGTGATCACCGCCTGCGAGGCGATGATCGCGGCGAGCGTCATCAACACGAAGACCGGCCAATACACGACGTCCGGGATCATCTTGTAGAACGGGTTGGCGCTGGCCTCGGGGTGATGCAGGACCAGCGCGCCCTGGCCGAGGTAGTTCAGGACGAGGGCGGGCAGGGCGAAGTAGAGCCAGGCCGCCTGGATCGGCTTTTTCCCGAAGTGGCCCATGTCGGCATAGAGCGCCTCGGCGCCCGTCACCGCCAGGAAGACCGAGCCCAGGATCATGAAGCCCAGGAAGCCCTCCTGGGCCAGGAAAACGACGCCGTAGTGCGGCGACAGCGCCCGCAGGATCGAGGGGTCCTCCTTGATGTGGAAGAGACCGAGCGCCGCCAGCACCAGGAACCAGATCGCCATGATCGGCCCGAAGATGCGCGCGACGCTGGCGGTGCCGCGCGACTGCCACATGAAGAGGCTGACCAGCACGACCGCCGCCATGGCCTGGACCATGGCTGTCGTGGTCAGCTGGTGGGGAATGCCGGGCGCGTCGCGCAGGCCTTCGATGGCGCTGACCACCGTCACGGCCGGGGTGATGATGCCGTCGCCGTAGAACAGCGCCGCGCCCACCATGCCCAGCAGGAAGATCAGGCCCGAGCGGCGTGGAACGATGCGCTGAGCCAGCGCCATCAACGCGAGCGTGCCGCCCTCGCCCTTGTTGTCGGCGCGCATCAGGAAGATCACGTACTTGACCGTGACCACCAGGATCAGCGCCCAGATCACCAGCGAGCAGACGCCCAGCACCGCCTGGTCCTGGCCGACGCGCGCGCCGGAGTGCGCCAGCGCCTCGCGCATGGCGTAGAGCGGGCTGGTCCCGATGTCGCCGAACACCACCCCCATGGCGCCGAGCGCCAGGGCGTGGAAGCTTTCCGAATGCGGGGAGTGATGCGACTCCTCGGACGTCTCCGTGACGCCCACGGCCGGATCAGCCATCCAATATCTCCGGAACCCTAAACTCAGGTCCCATTGGCGGCCCGATGCCGTCACGCGGCGGGCGCGATACACCCATTCAGACCCCCGTTCAATGCGCGACTGTGACGAAGCCGCCCCAAAGGCGCCGCTTTTCCTTGAATGCCGGGCGTCGGGCTCTAGGTTCCCGCAGACGGGTTCGGAGGCTTTGATGGATCGCAGACTGGCGCTGGTGACCGGCGCCTCGGCCGGCATCGGCGCGGCCTTCGCCCGCATCCTGGCGAGCCACGGCTACGACGTCGCGCTGACCGCGCGCCGCGCCGACCGCCTGGACAAGCTGGCGGAGGAGTTGTCGCTGCGCTTCGGGGTCGAGGCGCTGACCGTCACCGCCGACCTCGCCGAGCCCGAGGCGCCGGGTCACATCCTGGACCACCTGACCGCGCACGGCCGCACGGTCGACTGCCTGATCAACAACGCCGGCTACGGGCTCTCCGGCGTCTATGCCGACACCCGCTGGGAGGACCAGCGCGCGGTGATCCAGGTGATGGTGACGGCGCCCTCGGAGCTGGCCCATCGCGTACTTCCCGGGATGATCCACCGGAAGTTCGGGCGCATCGTCAACGTCGCCTCCCTGGCCGGCCTGATCCCTGGGGCGGCCGGCGCGACGCTCTACGGCGCGACCAAGGCCTTCATGGTGCGCTTCACCCAGAGCCTGCACCTGGAGACTCAGGGCCAGGGCGTCCACGTCAGCGCGCTCTGCCCCGGCTTCACCTATTCCGAGTTCCACGACGTCGCGGGCACCCGCGCCCAGATCACCCAGTCGACGCCGCCGTGGCTGTGGATGGGGGCCGACGAGGTGGCGGCCGCGGGCTACGAGGCGGCGGAGGCCAACCGGTCGATCTGCGTGCCCGGCGCGCCGAACCAGGCGATCGCGGCCCTGGTCAAGCTGATCCCCGACGACTGGGCGCTGGCGCTGATGGCCAGCCAGGGACCGCGCTTCCGAAAGACCTAGTGAGCGTAGGGCGCCGCCGCCTCGGGCCTGATGAGGCCCGTGGTCGAGTCCGAGATCCCGGCCAGCAGGAACTGCACGGCCATGGCGCAGAGGATCAGCCCCAGCACGCGCACGATGATCGACAGCCCGATCTTGCCCAACAGGCGGCTGATCAGCGGCGTGGCCAGGAACGACAGCAGGGTGGCGATGGCGACCGCCACGATGGCGCCGACGCCCATGGCCGCGCCGGGCAGGCCCAGGCCCTTGGCCTGGCTCGCATAGATGATCACCGTCGAGATCGCGCCGGGCCCGATCAGCAGCGGCATGGCGAACGGCACGATCATCTGCTCGACGCGGCGGCGCACATAGGTGCGCTTGTCGCCGGGCTTGGCCGCGGCGTCGGCGAAGCTTGCGGTGAAGTCGTCGCCGACCATCTTCAGGCCCAGGATGAACAGGATCACCCCGCCGGCGATCCGGAAGGCCGGCAGGGAGATGCCGAAGAACTCCAGGACCGCGAGGCCGGAGAAGTAGAAGAACGCCAGGAAGCCCGCGACGAACAGCGAGATCACGAAGGCGATCTGCGCGCGTTCGCGGCTTGAGGCGCCCACGGTCGAGGCGGCGAACACCGGCACGTTGCCCACCGGGTCGAGGAGGGCGAACAGCGCCACGAAGAAGTTGACCGCGAAGTCCCAATGGATCATCCCAGGGTCTTAGCCCAATTCGCTGCGCTCGCCGAACCCCCGGCCTGCGCGACCCCGTGTCCGGAGCCTTCGCCATGGCTGACGCCCAACTCGCCCCAAGTCTTGAGGAGAGGGGGCCGCCCGTGAAGGCCGATCCGCGCCTGATCGTGGCCCTGGACGTGCCCACCGTCGCCGAGGCGCGCACGATGGTTGCGGGCCTGGGCGAGGCGGTCAGCTTCTACAAGGTCGGCCTGGAGCTCTTCGCCACCGGCGAGGGGATGGGTCTGGCGCGCGAGCTGAAATCCACCGGCAAGCAGGTGTTCATCGACTGGAAGCTGCACGACATCGGAGCGACCGTGCAGCGGGCCGCCAGCGTGCTCGCGGGCTCCGGGTGCGATTTCCTGACCGTCCACGGCGAGCCGCAGGTGATGGCCGCCGCGGTGCGCGGCCGCGGCGGCTCCGGCCTGAAGATCCTTGCCGTCACGGTGCTGACCAGCCTCAGCGACGCCGATCTCGTGGAAGTCGGCTACCAGGAGACCGCCCGCGCGCTCGTCGAGCGGCGCATCCACCAGGCGATCGCGGCGGGTTGCGACGGAGTGGTGGCCAGCCCGCATGAGGCGGCGCTCGCCCGCGCGCTGGGCGGCCGTGACTTCCTGGTGGTGACGCCCGGCGTGCGGCCGGACTGGTCGGCGAAGAACGACCAGGCCCGTGCGGCCACGCCGCTGGAGGCGCTCAGGGCCGGCGCCTCGCACATCGTCTGCGGCCGCCCGATCACCGCCGCGAACGACCCGCAGGCCGCCGCGCGCCGCATTGCCGGGGAAATGGCCCAGGCGGGCTAGAAGTCGACCGCGATCCCCTTGCGCTCCCAGTCGCCAAAGCGCGTGGGCTCGAGGCCTTTCGGGCCGCCCTGTTCCGCTGAGCGCTCGGCTTCAGCCGCCGCGGCCGCGCGCCGGGCCTCGGCCTCGTCCAGGGCGCGCCGGGCTTCCGGCGTGAGCGCCTTTCCGGGCGCGGCGTTGGCGGGCGTGTCGTCCATGGTCCCTATCTAGGCCCCTGGCCGGAGCCGGCCAAGCGTTGCCATCACGTCCGAACCCTGATCATCTCCCGGGCACATTCATCTTCGGGGGAGGATCGAAATGTCCAAACTGGCTTTGTCATTCTTCGCGACCGCCGCGCTGTGTGCGCTGGGCGGCATGGTCTGGGGCATCATCATGGCCGCGTCCGGCGACCACGGGATGATGCCGGCGCACGCGCACCTGAACCTGATGGGATGGGCGACCCTGGCCCTGATGGGGACCTACTATGCGCTCAGCGGCCGGGGCGGACGCCTGGGCTGGATCAACTACGCGCTCTCGACCCTGGGCGTTGTGATCGCCATTCCGTCCCTCGGGCTGGTTTTGGCCGGCAACCAGGCGGCGGAGAAGGGCGCGACGGTGGGGGCCATCCTGGCGCTGCTCGGCATGGCCGTTTTCGCCTTCGAGGTCGTGAACGACTGGCGCACCGCCCCTTCTTCCTGAAGAGGGGGGCCTGACCGGGTTCTAACCCTCTTGCGCCGGCGCGCCCGAACGGGCACGCCGCGCCGGTGACCGATATTGCTCCTTCCGACGCCGCCGGTTTGCCGGCGCGCGCGGCCGCCCTCGACCTGCTGACCGGCGCCCTCTCGGGCCGCGCGGGGTTGGACGAAGGCCTCAGCCACCCGGCGCTGGGCGCTCTGCCCGCCCGCGACCGCGCCTTCGCCCGCGCGCTGGTGATGGCGACCCTGCGCCACCTCGGCCCGATCGATGCGGCCCTGCAGGCCCGGCTGAAGAAACCGCCGCCGGACCGGGTGGTCCAGATCCTGCGCCTGGGCGTCGCCCAGGTGTTCGTGCTGAAGACCCCGGCCCATGCCGCGGTCGGGACCTCGGTGGACCTGGTCGCCCGCGAGAAGGGCGCGCAGATGTTCAAGGGGCTGGTCAACGCCGTGCTGCGCGGCCTCACCCGCGAGCCGCCGGAGCTCGCCGATCCGGACCTGCTGGCGCCCAGCTGGCTCTACGCCCGCTGGCGCGCGGCCTATGGCGCCGAGGGCGCGCGCGCCATCGCGTCGGCGATCGCCGAGGAGCCCGCGACCGACCTGTCGCTGAAGGACCCCGCCGCGGGCGCCGAGCTGGCGGCGGCGCTGGAGGGCGAGATCCTTCCCGGCGGGACCCTGCGCACGCCGCTGCGCGGCGACGTCGCCACGTGGCCGGGCTTCGCGGAGGGCCGGTGGTGGGTCCAGGACGCGTCCGCCGCGATCCCCGCGCGGCTGCTGGGCGCGAAGGCCGGCGAGACCGCCCTCGACCTCTGCGCCGCCCCCGGCGGCAAGACGCTGCAGCTGGCCGCGACCGGAGCGAGCGTGACGGCGGTGGACCGCTCCGCGCCACGGCTGAAGCGCGTCGGCGAGAACCTCGCGCGGGTGGGCCTCTCGGCCGAGGTCGTCACCGCCGACGCCGGCAACTGGCCCGACAAGCGCACGTTCGATGCGATCCTGCTGGACGCCCCCTGCTCGGCCACCGGCACGTTCCGCCGCCATCCGGATGTGCTCTGGGCCGCAAAGCCCGGCGACATCGCCAGCCTCGCCGCCGTCCAGGCGCGGCTGCTGGACGCGGCGGTGCGGCGGCTGAAGCCCGGCGGGCGGCTGGTCTATTGCATCTGCTCGCTCGAACCGGAGGAGGGCGAGGCCCAGGTCACCGCCTTCCTGGCGCGGACGCCCGCCGTCGCGCTGGACCCCATCGTGGCAGGCGAGGGCGGGGCGCCGGCCGAGAGCCTTCGAGCCGACGGAACCCTGCGCATCTTGCCCCAGCACCTGCCCGGCGGCGATGGTTTCTACGTGGCGCGGTTCAGGGCGGCCTGAGCCGCCCTCTTCGCGGAGGAGGCGGATCAGTTTATGCCCCGGAGCATGGCCAAAGCCCCCATCATCGCCCCCTCGATCCTGGCGGCGGACTTCGCGCGGCTGGGCGAGGAGGCCCGCGCCGTCGAGGCCGCCGGCGCCGACTGGCTGCACGTCGACGTGATGGACGGCCACTTCGTCCCGAACATCACCATCGGCCCTGACGTGGTGAAGGCGCTCCGGCCGCTGGTGAAGATCCCCTTCGACGTCCACCTGATGATCGCGCCCGTCGATCCCTACGTGGAGGCGTTCCGCGACGCCGGCGCCGACCACATCCTGGTGCACCCGGAGGCGGGCCCGCACCTGAACCGGACGCTGAAGCTGATCCGCCAGGTCGGCGCCAAGGCCGGCGTGGTGTTCAACCCCTCGACCGACCCCGGCGTGATCCAGTGGATGATGGACGAGGTCGACGTGATCCTCGTCATGTCGATCAACCCGGGCTTCGGCGGCCAGACGTTCATGCATTCGCAGCTGAAGAAGATCGAGGCGCTGCGCAGGATGATCGACGCCGAGGGGCGCGACATCCCGCTGGAGGTGGATGGCGGGGTCACGCCGGAGACGGCGAAGCTGTGCGTGGCGGCCGGCGCCACGGCGCTGGTGGCGGGCACGGCCGTGTTCCGGGGCGGCGCCTCGGCCTACGCGGCCAACATCGCCGCTTTGCGCGGGTCGTAAGGGCGCGGCGATGCCCGCCTCGGCCCTCGACCGAATTCCGGGCGGCTACGAGGCGCTCGCCGCAGCCGTCGCCGTGCGGCGCCGCGTCGGCCTCGAGTGGCGCGCCGCGCGCCCCTATCACTGGCTGATCTCGTATCCCGCGCCCGAGGGCCTCGGCGCTTCGCCGAAGGACCTGCGGCCCGCCGACCCGGAAGGCGGGCGGCGCATCCTGGCCGGCGGTTTCCTGCTGGGCGGCGAGAGCCTGGCGCCCGGCGTCCGCGGCGACCCCTGGGACCGGCCGGCGCCCAGCCGCCGCTTCGCCGAAGCGCTGCACGGCTTCGTCTGGATGCGGGACCTCTGCGCCGTCGGCGAGGGCGGCGCCTGGGAGGGCCTGCGGCTGACGCTGGCCTGGCGGCGGCTGTTCGGGCGCTGGAACCGGTTCGCGTGGGACGCGCCGGTGGTCGAGCGCCGCGTGTTCAACCTGGCCTGCGCGCTGGGCAGCCTCTGTGAGCCGGCCTCCGACGCCGAGGCCGCCGAGCTGACCGCCGACCTCGCGCGCCAGGCGCGTTTCCTGCTGGACGTTGGCGGCGATCCTGCCCGGGCGGCCGAGCGGGCGGCGGCCGCGGCGGTGGCGGGCGCGGCGCTGGGCGGCGAGGCCGGCGAGCAGCTGCTGGAGCGGGCGCTGGCGCTGCTGTCGCGGCGCCTGCCGCGGGCGCTCAGCCCTGAGGGCGGCCACGCAAGCCGCAGCCCGCAGGCGGCGTTGGAGCTCTACTTCGATCTTTCCACACTGGACGAAGCGTTGGCGCAGCGGGGCCGCGGCCCGCCCGAGGCCATGGCGCGCGCGCTGGACCAGCTGGCCGGTGCGGTCCGGTTCTTCACCCTGGCCGACGGGCGGCTGGCGGCCTTTCAGGGTGGCGAGGCGCCGGATGCGCCCTACGTTGCGGCTGCCCGCGCCCAGGACGACCTGGAGACGCGCGCCGCGCCGGCCTCGCTGAACGGCTTCCACCGGCTGCAGAGCCGCGCGCTGCAGGTCATCGTCGACGCCGCCTCGCCCGCCCGCGGCGCCTGGAGCGGCGCGGCCTGCGCCCAGCCGCTGGCGTTCGAGCTGCTCGCCGGCGGCCGGCGGCTGATCACCGGCGCCGGCTGGTCGCCGCCTTCGCATGCGCCGCAGGCTCTGCGGCTCGTGGACGCCGGCTCGACGCTCAGCGTGGGCGAGGCGTCCTGCGGCGCCCCGCTGGCCGGGTTCGCCGCCCGACAGCTGGGGCCGCTCCTGCGGGACGCCTATGAGGCGCGCGAGGTCCTGCGCCACGAGGCGTCCGGCGCCGTGTGGATCGAGCTGGAGCACGACGGGTGGCTCCGCCGTTTCGGCTTCCTGCACGAACGCCGCCTTTACCTCGATCGCGAGGCCGAGGAGCTGCGCGGCGAGGACCGGCTGGTCCCGGTGGCGCGGCGCGGCGGACCCGAGGGCCGCCGCTTTACGCCCTTCGTCATCCGCTTCCACCTGGCGCCGCAGGTCAGTGCGCTGATCGCCCGCGACGGCAGGAGCGTGCTGATCAAGGCCGAGGGCGAGGAGACCGGCTGGTGGCTGCGGCACGACGCCCAGGAGACCGCCCTGGAGCCCTCGGTCCAGCACCAGGCCGGCCAGGTCCGCCACGGCGAGCAGATCGTGCTGCGCGGCCAGGCGCGGCTGGACGGCGGGGCGAAGGTGCGCTGGAAACTGAGTGCGGCGCACAGCCTCAGTGAGCCGGCGCGCGTTGACGCCGCCGAGGTCCCGGCCTAAGCCCGGACCATTCCGCGTGACTGGCGATCTGAGGTGGGGAACCACCGGGGAGCGCGGAGACATATCCGCCGCGCGCCTGGGCATTTCCCTTCGAACTCAGAGGAGAATGCCGTGCCTGCTGCGCCCGATTTCCCGCCCGCTCCCGACCGCGCCCCGCTCAGGCGCGCCCTGATCAGCGTCTCCGACAAGACGGGCCTGATCGACGCCGCCAAGGCGCTGGCCGCGCTGGGCGTCGAACTGGTCTCCACCGGCGGAACGCGCAAGGCGATCGCCGACGCGGGCCTTTCGGTGAAGGACATCTCCGAACTCACCGGCTTCCCGGAGATGATGGACGGCCGCGTGAAGACCCTTCACCCCATCGTCCACGGCGGCCTGCTGGGCGTACGCGACGCGCCGGAGCACGCCGAGGCCATGGCCGCCCACGGCATCGGCGGCATCGACCTCGTCTATGTGAACCTCTACCCGTTCGAGCAGACCGTGGCGGGGGGCGCGGACTTCGCCACGGCGGTCGAGAACATCGACATCGGCGGGCCGGCGATGATCCGCTCGGCGGCCAAGAACCACGGCTACGTCTGCGTCTGCACCGGCATCGCCGACGTGCAGGAGGTGATCGCGGAGGCTGAGGCCAACGGCGGGACCACGGGTCTGGACCTGCGCAAGCGGCTGGCGGCCCGGGCCTATGCGCGCACAGCGTCCTATGACGCGGCGATCAGCACCTGGTTCGCCGAGGCGCTCGGCGAGGACTGGCCGCAGCGCAAGGCCATCGCCGGCGAGCTGGTCCAGACCATGCGCTACGGCGAGAACCCGCACCAGGCGGCGGCCTTCTACCGCTTCGCGAACCCGCGCGTGGGCGTGGCGACGGCTGAGCAGCTGCAGGGCAAGGCGCTCAGCTACAATAACATCAACGACACCGACGCGGCCTTCGAGCTGATCGCCGAGTTCGATCCGAAGGACGGCCCGGCCTGCGCCATCATCAAGCACGCCAACCCCTGCGGCGTGGCCACCGGCGCGAGCGTGCTGGAGGCCTATGAGCGGGCGCTCGCCTGCGATCCGGTCAGCGCGTTCGGCGGCATCATCGCGCTGAACCATGCGCTGGACGCGGCCACGGCGACGAAGATCCTCGACCTCCTGACCGAGGTGGTGATCGCGCCGGCCATCGACGCCGACGCGGCGGCGCTGTTCGCGAAGAAGAAGAACGTCCGTCTACTGACGACCGGCGGTCTGCCCGACCCGCTGGCGCCCGGCCTGACCTTCAAGTCGGTGGCCGGCGGCTTCCTGGTCCAGGGCCGCGACAACGCGCGCCTGACGCCTGCCGACCTCCAGGTGGTGACCAAACGTGCGCCCACGGAGACCGAGATCCGCGACATGCTGTTCGCCTTCACGATCGCCAAGCACGTGAAGTCCAACGCCATCGTGTACGCCCGTGAAGGCCAGACCCTGGGCGTGGGCGCGGGCCAGATGAACCGCAAGGACTCCGCCCGTATCGCCGCCCTGCGCGCCGCCGACTTCGGCCTGGACCTGAAGGGCTCAGCCTGCGCGTCGGAAGCGTTCTTCCCGTTCGCAGACGGCCTGATCCAGGCCGCCGACGCCGGCTGCACCGCGGTGATCCAGCCCGGCGGCTCGGTCCGCGACGCCGAGGTCATCGCCGCCGCCGACGAGCGGGGCCTGGCGATGGTGTTCACCGGCGTCCGCGTGTTCCGCCACTAGCGCTTGCGCACCGCCTCCGCGAGCTCGCGCAGCGCGGCGTTGGCGATGGTGAGCTTGGCGAAGGTCCAGCCGCCGCCGGACGCCTCGATCTCGTCGATGGTGCGCCGGCAGAGGTCGGCCTTCTCGCGCCGCAGCGCCGACCAGGAGGCGGTGGTGTCGCGCGCCGCCTCGGCGTCCGCGCCGGCGCCGGCGGTCCCGGCGAAGGCCATCAGGCCCTTGGCCAGTTCGGCCTGGTGGGTGAGCAGCTCCTCGATCAGCCGGCGCAGCGCCGTGCGTTCGAACTGGTCGCCGACCGCATAGGCGCCCGCCGCCTGGCGCACCCGGTCGAAGCCGAAGGCGTCGCCGGCGGTGTGGTAGACGCGGGCGACGTTGGCCAGCGGCCAGCTTGACGCCTCGGCCAGGTCGACGAGGTCGGCGGCGGTGGTGAGCGGCTGCAGGGC
>Ga0068865_100001551_pt1 | contig 13413 bp, 8 predicted proteins | sample KBSMisM12_FD_75293 | JGI IMG/M metagenome (GOLD analysis project Ga0068865, IMG submission 75293) | Miscanthus rhizosphere microbial communities from Kellogg Biological Station, Michigan, USA - KBS Miscanthus M1-2 | ecosystem: Host-associated > Plants > Roots > Rhizosphere > Soil ...
CCGCGGCCGAGGTCGTTCGTGTTCTTGATCGCGAAGCCGCCCGTGTTGTTGGCCAGGGTGTCCGCGCCCAGGGTGGCGACCAGCTCCTCCGTCCTCTGGGCCGCGACATCCGCCGCGGGAAGCATGGCGCCGTATTGGGCAGTGGTGGCCGCGGGCATGCCCTCCAGGCCCTTGACGTCGACGAAATAGATGGCGGCGTTGGACCGCTGAGCGGAGCGGATCACGGTGTCGTACTCCTCGAGGCGGGTGTCGCGGATGAACCCCTCCGAGAAGAGGATCACCGTCTTGCGCCCGCGCACCGCGCCCAGGGAGTCGAGGACGCGGGACAGTCCCGAGAGCGTCGTCCGGTTGGACACGACCGAATGCTGGTAGACGTCCTGCGCGCGGTTGCGGATCTCGTCGTCGGACACGAGCTCCTTGCCGCCGCTGGCGTCGGTGAGCCGGTCCTGTCCGCGGACGGGATCCCCTTCCGCCGAACGCGAGCGGCCGCTGATGTACGTCTCGAACCGCCGGCGCACCTGCTCGAGCGTGAGGGGATCACGGTCCTGCCAGATGCGCATGGCCTCCCAGTCCGTGATGCGATCGGGGGTCTCGGTGGCCGGGGACCGCCCGTGGAGGCGCTCGAGCACGTCGCGCAACTCCTGCATGTCGTCGGTGGCCCGCGTCATCCACCAGGAGCCTCCGCCCGTGCCCACGATCGTCACCGTGTCGCCTTCACGCGGGCCGAAGCGGAGGAAATCGGCGATGGCCTTCTTGGCTCGCTCCGCGTTCAGGGACGTCAGATGCACCTGGTCGAACACGATCACGAAGGACCGCGCCGTCATCCCCTGGAGGCCGGTGTTGACGGACACGCGCGGCCGGAGCTCGGCCGGCTCGACCTCCGCCGTCTCCGCGGAGACGTCCACCGCCTCGAAGGTGCCGACCTCCTGCGGCACTCCGTCTTCGCTCACCTTGAAATCTTCCGCACGGAGCCCGGCCAGGGGCCCACCCCCTTTCGCGGTCACGACGACGTCGACCACGACCAGCTCGACGTCCGAGGGAAAACGGGGTGACTCCGGCGCGCGCCTCGGCTCCTGCCCCGCCGCGCTCGCGGCCAGGGACACGGCCAGCAGGACCGCGGGCTTCGAGGGATTCATGACTGCATTCTCGCTCCGGGGAAGAAGAACGGGGCCGGCCCCGAAGGACCGGCCCCGGTGAGAGCAGATGTGACTTCGGAAGCGGCTCCTAGAACGTCAGCGTCACGCCCAGGCGGACGGTCCGGAAGTCCTGGAAGGCGCCGAAGTTCGGGTTGCGCGCGGAGAAGGCGCTGGATGCGCCCACCGCGCCCGCGATGGTGGGACCCCCGCCCGCACGGTAGCTCGCCCCCGGTTGGCCGTAGATCGGGTTGTACGGTACGCCGGTACCCGCGCCCACGAACTTGTTCGGGTCATACCCCTTGAAGAACTGGTCGAGGGGCAGCGCGGACGCGCTGATGGCTCCGGAGCGGTTGAGCTGCGTGACCCGCGAGAGGACCGAGTCCTGGTCGAAGAGGTTGCGCACGTTGGCCTCCAGGCGCAGGCCCATTCTCTTTCCGAGGTTGAAGGCATGGGTCAGCGTGAGGTCGGTCTGCTTGTACATCGCCGTGCGTCCGAGGTCGCCGCGCCCGTACGGGAGAGTGGGCGCCGAGAGGTAGATCACGGACGTCGTGTCCGGAGTGCCGCTCAGGAGGACCTGGTTCACGCCGATGTTGGTCGCGCCGAGCCCGCTCTTGAATCCGTAGAACGCGAAGAGCTTCACGGCATGCGGACGATCGGTGCCGAGAAGCCCTTCGCTCTGGCCGCCGGCGTCGTTGAAGTAGTAATACGGCAGGTCGAAGGCGCGGGACACGCCCGGATCCTGGCGGCCCGACTCGTCGGAGTTCGCGGAGCCCGAGTAGTTCCCGAAGAGGCGGCTCAGGGTGTAGGAGGCCACGAAGTTGAAGCCGCCGAACTGGCCCTGGGCGCGCACCTCCATGGCGTCGTACTTGCGCTTGGCCTCGGGGACCAGGAACGTGCCGTCCGGGGCCTTGCCGCCGTAGACCGAGCTCGTGTCGCGGGTCTCGCCGAAGCCCGGATTGCCGATGAGGTAGACCTCGCTCCCATCCGCGTCGAGGACGCCGATGTCCTCGATGGCGCGCAGCAGGTTGCGGTGGGTGTAGCGAACCCCGGCCACGAAGTGGGGCGAGAACTGATGGTCGAGGGCCACCGTGACCTCGGCGCTCTTGTAGGGCTTGATGTCCGGATCGACGCCTTCGATCTGGCCCTGGGAATTGATGGGAAGCTCGCGGTTGTCGTAGTTGGTGACTTCCGGACCGAGGGCGCCCGGGGTGGCCTTGCCGAGCTTGTTGATGTCCGGGTCGTTCAGGCGGTAGACGTGGGTGACCCAGAAGTCGCTGCCGAAGGAGCCGCGGGCCAGCTCGTATTTGAGCGTGTCGTAGAAGAAGCCGAAGCTGCCGCTCACCTTCCACTGGCCGTCGCCCTTCAGGTCCCAGGCGAAGCCGGCGCGGGGAGCCACCTTGTCGCCCCAGCCGAAGGAGACCGGGTTGGCCACCTTGACGCCGTTGACCTCGGATTTGAAGGGCGGCAGGAACTCGTTTTCGATGCGGACGCCCAGGTTGAGGGTCAGCCGCCGTCCCGGCCGCCACGTGTCCTGGAGGTAGAGGGACTGGTTGCGGCTGGTCACGGCCCCGGAATTGCGAACGCCGTCTTCCCAGGTGTAGTAGCCGTAGGTCCCCTTGACGTTCTGGAAAGAGGCGCGTGAGAAGGCGTCTCCCCAGTACATCACGAACCGGCCGTTCGGGTAGTCCGTGGACACGTCGTTCGCCACCCGGTTGAGCGCATAGCCGGCCTTGAAGGTGTGAGACTGCAGGGCGTAGGTCACGTCGAAGTAGCCGTTGTGGCGGCTGGTCGCGTCTTCGACGATCTGCAGGGTGTTGGAGACGGTGGCGAAGCCCGTGCCGCCCGGAACGGTCACGGGCAGACCCGCGGCCGAGGAGGCGGTGGAATAGGTGATGTACGGGCTGCTCGGGATGCCGTAGTTGCCGTCCTTGTCGTTCTGGAACTTGTAGCCGTAGCGGGCGCTGACCACGAATTTCGAGTTGGGCGTCCAGTTGAGGCCGGCGGTCGCGGTCTGCGCGGGCACGAACCCGCCCTGGATGAACTGGTCGTTGGAAGGGGCGGCCACGCGCGGATCCCGGTTGGGCAGGGAGCCCTCGCGTTTGGAGGGGGACCAGAGATAGCTGGCATTGAGCTGGAGACGGGGGCTGGCCGCGAAGTCCAGGCGGGCCACCGAGAAGTGGCGCGTGTTGTTCTGCTTGAACGTGCGCGACCCCGAAGGATAGTCGATCACGCGCGTCGTCTTCTCCAGGTCCGGCGAGTAGGCCGTGAAGAAGTTGAGCCGGTCCTTCAGGATCGGCCCACCGACGGTGAAGCTGGGCGAGAGGATCGAGTAATCGTCCTCCTTGGGCTGGAAGAAATCCGAGGCGTCGGCGTTCAGGGGCGAGCGCTGGAAGAAGCCGCGGTCACGGCCGTTGAGCCCGGCGCCGGTGAACGCGGTTCCGATGCTGCCGTGGAACTCGTTGGTGCCGCTGCGGGTGGCCACGTTGACGACACCACCGGTGGCGCCGCCGAACTCCGCTTCGAAGCCGCCGCTCTTGACCTGGATCTCCTGGACGAACTCGAACGGGATGTTGTTGGACTCGCGCAGCGAGCCCCGACGGAGATCACTCACCTCGGCCCCGTCGACGTAGAAGGCGTTCTCGGCGCCGCTGGAGCCGCCGACCTGGACGCCGCCGACGCCCGCGTTCCCGTTCTTGGGTTCGAGGAAGACGCCCGGAGCCAGGGCGAGCAGCGAGTTGAAGCCGCGGCCGCTCTTGGCCAGGTTCTCGATCTGCTCGGTCGTGATGTTCGTCGCCGACCGGCTCGAGGTCGGATCGATGGACAGGACGGTGCCCGTCACCTCCACCACCTCGGTCATGGCCCCGACCGCCAGCTTGGGATTGTGGGTGAGCTGCGAGCCCAGGCGCACGTCGAGGGTGGCCTTGTGCGAGCTGAATCCGGCGAGGCTGGTGGTGATCGTGTATTCGCCGATCGGCACGTTGAAGAAGTGGTAACGGCCCTGGGCGTCGCTGACCGTCTGCAACGGTTTCGGCTGCGCCTTGCTCTCGAGCTGGACGATCGCCCCGGGCACGGGGGCGCCCTGATCGTCGACGACGGTACCGAGGATCTCACCCGACCGCTCCTGCGCGTAGCCCACACTCGCTACCAGGAAGATGGCCAGGCTGAGGGTGAGCCAGCCCGGTCTACCGGCTAGGAAGCGCTTCACAAAACCTCCACTTCGTTCACAGGGCCTCGGCAAGGGGAGGGTGTGCGCCCGGAAAAAGGCCACACCGCCACCAGCCTCTGGCCGGCCGAGGGCGATCGAGTCGCTCTGAAACTTGTTTTTTAAGAATGAATTAGCCGGAGAAGCCCCGATGGGACCCCGCGGCCAAGGCATTCATTTGGTTGGATACTATCCAAATACGTGAACGAAGCAAGAAGAGAATTTGCGCCCGTAAACCCACGGCGGACCAAGGCTACGCGGTCTGGATGACCTTGAGGACCCGCGCGTTCTGCTTGGAGATCTCCGCGGCCACGCGGCCGGCCACCTCGGCGAAGGCCTTGGCCGCCGGCGACTCGGGAGCGGCGTTCACGATGGGCCGGCCCTCGTCGCCGCCCGCCCGCACCCGCGTGTCGATCGGGATCTGGCCCAGCATCGGGATGCCCATGTCCTCGGCCATCTTCACGCCCCCGCCGTGCCCGAAGATCTCGGTGCGCTCCTGGCAATGGCCGCACACGAAGTAGCTCATGTTCTCGACCACGCCCAGGACGGGGATGTTGAGCTGCCGGAACATCGCGACCGCCTTGCGTACGTCGGACACGGACACGCCCTGCGGGGTGGTGACGACCACCGCGCCCGCGACGGGAACGCTCTGGGCCATGCTGAGCGAGACGTCGCCCGTGCCGGGCGGCAGGTCGACGATCAGGTAGTCGAGCTCACCCCACTCCACGTCGCGCATGAACTGCTGGACCGCGCCGTGCAGCATGGGACCGCGCCAGATGATCGGCTGGTCCGCCGGCACCAGCATGCCCATCGAGATCACCTTGATGCCGAAGGCTTCGGGCGGAATCATGTGCTTCGCCTCGCTGACCTCGGGGCCGCCTTCGATGCCGAGCATCTGCGGTGTGTTGGGCCCGTAGACGTCCGCGTCCATGAGGCCGACGCGCGCGCCCTTCCTCTGCAGGGCGACGGCGAGGTTCACCGCGGTCGTGGACTTGCCCACGCCGCCCTTCCCCGCCCCCACCGCGATGATGTTGCGGATGCCGGGCACGGCCTGGCGGCCGAAGCCGCCGCGGGCCTTGACGTCCGCGGTCATGGTCGCGCGCGCCGCCGTCACCCCGGGCAGGCGCCGCACGATCCCTTCCGCCTCCGCCTTCATCTCGTCCTTGACCGGGCAGGCGGGCGTGGTCAGCTCGATCGTGAAATCGACCTCCCCGCCCGCGACCTTCACGTCCTTCACGAAGCCAAGGGTCACGATGTCCTTGTGGAGATCGGGATCCTGCACGGCGCGGAGGGCGGCGAGGACCTGTTCCTGGGAAACGCTCACGGTGGCTCTTCTTCCTTGGCGCGACTCGCGCGCGATCAGCCCTGGACGCCCAGGGCCTGGTCGACCGCCTTCTGCAGGCGCTCGAACTTGTCAGTGGCGCTGCCCAGGACGGTGAGACGGATGAGACCGTTGCCGTCGATGACGAACGTCGTAGGGAACCCCTGGTTGCCCCCGAACGCCTCCGCCAGGTCGTCGTTGCCGAGGAGCTGACGGTAGGTCACGCGGTGCTCGCGGACGAAGTCCTGGATCTCCTTGGGCTCGCCGGAGTCGAACACGACCCCGATGACCTCGACGCCGCGCGCCCGGTTCTTCTCCGCGAATTGGACGTATTCCGGCAGCTCGGTCAGGCAGGGGCCACACCAGGTCGCCCAGAAGTCGAGCACCACCACCTTGCCCTTCATGGAGGCCAGGGTGGCGCGCCCGCCGTTGAGGTCGGCGAGGTCGAAGGACGGGGCGGCCCGCACGGTGGCCGTGGGGGGAGGCCCGCAGGCCGGGAGCGCCAGCAAGGACGCGCAGAGGGTGAGGACGATCCGGCGAGACGGCATCCAACGATTATAGCGAGGCGGCGGGGCTGGACAACTCACGGTGCCGGGCGCCCCTGGGCCTCCAGGCGCTCGATCACGGCGAGGTTCTGCCGGGCCGGACCGTAGTCCGGCATGACGCGCAGGGCCGCCTCGAACTGGGCCTTCGCCTCCGCGACGCGGCCCATCCGGAACAGCACTCCTCCGAAGTTGACGCGCGCGCTGACGTAGTTCGGCGCGGCGCGCACGGCCTGCTCGAAGTGCGGGAGGGACTCCGCCATCTTCCCGGACTGGGCGAGGGCGCTGCCCAGGTTGTTGTGGGCTTCCGGTGAGTCGGGCTTGATGCGCACCGCTTCGCGGTAGAAACGGGCGGCCTCCTCCATCTCGCCGCCGCGGGCGGCGAGAGTGCCGAGGTTGTTGAGGCAGAGGTAGCAGTCGGGGTTGCGGGCGAGGGTCGCCTCGTAGAGGGTCGGCGCGTCGCGATAGATCCGGCTCTGCCGCCAGGTCAGGGCGCCCAGCGCGATCAGGAGGACGCCCGCCGCCGCCGGCGCCACGCGCCCGAGCCGCGCGTCGCGCGCGGCCACCGTCGCCGCCCCCGCGGCCAGCCCGGCGATGAGGCCCAGGCTGGGCAGGTATGCGAAATGGTCGGCGACGAACGAGAACACGAACGGATAGACGTTGACGAACCCGAGGACCGGGAACAGCGAGCCCACGAAGAAAAGCGCGGCGGCCAGGGGCGCGCGCGACCGCCTCCGCACCGCCCACAGCCCGCCCAGCGCGAGGAGGGCGGCCACCGGCCACGCGTACGCCGTCGCCGAAGAGGCGTCGATGGTCCAGCGCGGGTAGATGAAGGTGAGGTTTGCGGGCCAGATCAGCTTGCCCAGGTAGAACCAGGCGACGCGACCGGCAAGGAGGACCCGCTGCGCCGGCGAAAGCGCGAAGTCGGCGCCTTCCGCGCCGAGCTGGGCGCGCTCGATCCAGGCCGTGTGGAGTCCCGCGACGGCGCCCGCCGCAAACCACGGGAGCACGGGCACCACGTCCCGCGGCCAGGAGAGGCGGCCCCGTTTCCACCAGAAGGCCACGAGCAACGCGGCCGGCAGCGTGGCCACGACCGTCTTGGTGAGCAGCCCCAGGACGAACAGCGCGGAGGCCCACGCGTAGTCCCTGGCCCGTCGCTCCTCGTCGAAGCGCAGGTACGCGTAGGCCGCGCCCAGGTAGAACAGGAGGGAGAGCGTGTTCTTCTGCTCGCTGATCCAGGCCACCGATTCGACGTGCACGGGGTGGAGGGCGAAGACGGCCGCGGCCAGCGCCGCCCCCGGGACCTGGAGCCGCCGCAGGACGAGCAGCAGCAACACCGCGCCGAGCCCGTGCTGAAGGACGTTGACGAGGTGATAGCCGGCCACGGCATTGCCCCAGAGCCGGTGCTCGACCCAGAACGCCGTGTGCAGGAGCGGGTAGTACTGCTGGGTGGCGCCGAAGTCCGTCCAGATGCGCGCGAGCCCGCCCAGCGAACGAAGGTCCGGCCGCGTCACGTGCGCGTCGTCGTCCCACTGGAATTGGCCAGAGGTCGCGGGCAGGTAGGCGAGGAGGACCGCACCCACGAGTCCACCGACGATCCACCACCAGTCGTCGACCGGTGAATCGGTCCCGGGCGCGCGCGCCGCCGCGCGCGCACGCTCCTGCTCGCGGCGCCGGGCTCGTACGACTCGATTGCTCACGGGCGGCCCGAAGGGGCGGGGCCTAGCCGATCCGGGTCAAGGCCGGGAACATCTTCGAGAACGAGCGTGCCAGGTAATCGAGCCGGCCCGACATGAGGAGGACGCCCACCGCGACCAGCAGCATCCCCGAGCCGACCTCGACCATGCGCATGTGCCGCTTGAGCGTCCCCGAGGCCTTGAAGAAGCGGTTGACGGCGAGCCCGGAGAGGATGAACGGGATGCCGAGCCCCGCCGAATAGAACGAGAGGAGGACGACGCCCTGCGTGACCGTCTCCTGCTGGGAGGCGTAGACGAGGATGCCGCCCAGGATGGGCCCGATGCACGGGGTCCAGCCGAAGCCGAAGGCGAGGCCGACGAGGTAGGCGCCGGGCAGGCCCAGCGGCCGCGTCTTCATCTCCGCCCGCCGCTCGTAGAGGAGCCAGGGAATCTTGATGAGGCCCGCCGTGTGCAGCCCCAGCACGACCACGACGGCGCCCCCGACCACGGCCAGCTCGCGCTTGTAGCGCTGGAGGTAGTAGCCGAGCATCGTCGCCGCCGCCCCCAGGCTCACGAACACGGTGGAGAAGCCGAGCACGAAGACGACGCTCATGATGCCGATGCGGCGCATCAGGTGGGCCGGCGCTTCCTCGCCCTTGAGCTGGGCCACGTTGACCCCGCTGATGAACGAGAGGTAGCCCGGCACGATCGGCAGCACGCAGGGAGACAGGAACGAAGCCAGCCCCGCGACGAACGCGGTGAAAAGAGAAATCGAAGAGGTCACTGGACTCGCTCGAGCATCAGGTTATCGGCGGCCTTTCTTCCCGTCTTGGCCAGATCGTACCAGCGTCCGTCGATGCGAACGCGCACCACGTCGGCCGTGTAGTCGTTGCTGGTGCCGTGCTCGTCGCAGCTCGAGAGGAGCCAGGAGCCGACGCCGTAGATGTCCGCGGGCACGCCGAGGTCCTCGAAGTTCTTGATCTTGGCGGGCGTGAAGCCGCCCGACACCGCGATCTTCACTTCCTTGCAGTAGCGCTCGGCGGGGGCGCGGTCCTCGGGGGCGAGGTCCCACTCCATCCACTCACGGTCGATGGCCTCGCGCATGGCGAAGACGAGACGCGGGTTCACGCCCGTGTCGAGCCGCTTGTCCCCGAGGGGCGGGACGGACACGTCCCGCATGTTCGCGGACGTGTCCGGCCGCACGCCGTAGAGCTTGAACTTGCGCGCCTCCTCCGCGCGCCCTTCCTTCAGGAGCGCGAGGTAGCGCGCGAACATCGTGCGGATCACCTCCCGCGACGTGCCCACGCAGTCGTTGCGGAAGTCCACGAGCGCGATGCGCGGGATGTCGGGGGGACGGGTGGCCGCGAAGGCCATGGTCGCCTCCGCGGTGTCGCCCAGGAAGCAGGCGATGGCGGAATGGGAGACGGTGCCGCCGCCCGCCCCGCCCCACCAGTCGCCTTGCGCGTCCGTGGACACGGAGGCGGCGATGCTCTTGCCGAAGTTCTGGTTGAAGAGGCTCACCGCGACCTGGTAGGCGTAGCCGTCCGCGGCCTGCACCTCGTGCGCGTCGAAGCGGGCGGGGAAGAAGAGGATCTGCTTCCCGCGCGCGGCCTTGAGCACCTCGTACACGTTGGTGGCGACTCGGCTCGCCCGCGTGAGCGCGCCCAGGGTGGGGGTCTCCAGGATCGCGAAGTCGCGATAGCGGCCGCGCACGCGCATGACGGGCGTGACGTGGAGGACGTCGCCGTCGTACGGGGCCTCGCTGCCGTCGTGGACGGCCCAGACCTCCATCTTGTCGAAGGTGTTGACGAACCGCCCGCTGGCCTCCTCGAAATACCCCGTGCACTCGCGCAGCATGGCCAGCGCCTTGTCCACCCCGGCCACGACCGTGGAGGGCTGCCGCCGCGGGAACCACTGCATCTCGACCTCGATGTTCCCGACGTCCACGTTGCGCAGGTCCACGTCGAGGTCGCTGAGGTCGGGGGCCGTCCCCCCGAATCGGTAGCCGCGCGCGGCCAGCTCGGCCAGGGTGCGCGCGATGTTGATGAAGTACTTGTCGGAGTACCAGCCTTCGCGCATGCGCTCGATGTCGAGCTTGAAGACGGAGGGCGAGAGGCGGCGCCGGTCGAAGATGGTCATCCCACCTGGATTATAGCCACCGCCGACAGGTCGGCCGGTTCGGCGCCGCCGCGGCCTCCGGCTTGGTGTCCGGCCGCACGGTATGGTCTACTTGAGTGCCCTTCGGGGTGTTCTGGTGATCGTCTCCCGCCTGCCGTCCGCCTCGCCCCTCCGCCTTCGCCTTCCGGTTGCGCTGGTGGCGAGCCTGCTCGTGGCCGTCTTCGGGCCCGCCCTGCCCGCCGCCGCCGCCGAGCGCGATCCCCTGGCCCTGATCGACCGGCTGGAAGGGGCCTGGAAAGCCCACGACGAGGCCGCCTGGCTGGACGCCTGGCGCACCCGGAACGACGAGCACCGAACCGATGAGCGCGACTACGTCCGCGAGCGCTGGGCGGGAGAAGAGTCGCGCCTCGAGTTCGAGCGGCCGTCCGAGGTCCGGCGCAGCCCGTTCAAGGTGCCGGCCACCGCCATCTCGATCACGGAGCCGCGCGGGCGGGTGGAGCAGGCGGTGTTCACCTTCGAGCGCGGCGCGGACGGCTGGGTGGTGACGGACCGCCAGATCGTGTCCCAGATCGACGGGCTCGTGCACCTCTCGCTGGGCCCGGCCTTCCGCGCCGACGGCCTGTCCATCCACCTCCCCGACTTCGACGTCCGCTTCCGCCGGGGGACGCTGTTCCTGCCGCCGGCCACGCTGGGCCCCACCGTCGTCGTGTTCATCGGCGACGCCACCGTGCGCTTCTCGCCCGGCCCCCCCACGGAGAAGGAGCAGCTCCGGCAGTTCTCCGGCCGCACGGAGCTGCTGGAGACCGTGCATTCCCTGTTCATCCGCATCCATCCGGCGGACTTCCACCGCGTCTTCTCCGCCGTCTCCGACCTGCAGCCCGACCCGCACGGCGAGGCCGCGCGTAGCGCCGCCTCGAAGTTCTTCAAGGAGCACGTCGACGATACCTATCAGCTCGACGCGCCTCTCCCCCGCGCCCCCTGGTGGCTGATCCCCGCGCTGGGCGATGCCGTCGTCACCTTCCAGTCGCGGCGGGGCGCGCTCTCGTTCACGGTGAGCCAGTCCGAGCCCGAAGGCCTGAGCCTTTTCGACCGCGCCCGCCGCCGCCAGGTGTGTCTCTACGCGATCCCCGGCTCCGAGGTCCGCTACGACGAAGACGCCCTTCGCGACATCGACGTCCTCCACCACGACCTCTCCGTGCGCTTCGAGCCCGACCGCTTCGGCCTGGTGGGATCCGACACGCTGCGCATTCGCCTGCGCTCCCCCACCAGCACCATTCGCCTGCGCCTGGACGAGGCCCTCAAGGTCATCTCCATCCGTTCGCGCGAGGGCGGCGATCACCTCTTCTTCCGCGTGCGCCACCAGGACGGCATGATCGTGTCGCTGGGCACGCTGTCCGGCACCGTCGGCGAGATCACCCTGACCGTGCGCTTCGCCGGCAGCCAGAGGCCGCAGTCCGTGGAGCGCGAGGCGATGCAGACGGTCGCCCCGTCGGTCGGAATCGAAGACGATCTCGGGGTCGAAGAAGCGCTGGTCTACTCCAATCGGTCGCCCTGGTATCCGCAGGGCGAAGCGGACGACTACGCGACGGCGGAGCTCCACCTCGACGTGCCCGCGGGCACGATGGCCGTCTCCGGGGGCCAGCAGACCTCACTGCGCACGGAAGCCGGCCGCACGCGCGTCGAGTACCGCCAGGAGCTGCCCGGCAAATACATCACGGTCGCGGTGGGCCGGCTCGTCGAGGCCGGCCGCCAGGTGTACGGCGACGTGTCCATCGCGGCCTGGGCCGCGCCCCGGCTGCGCAGCTCGGCGACCGCGCGCATGACGGAAGCGGCCGAGATCTTGAGGTTCTACGAGAGCGAGTTCGGGCCTTGCCCGTATCCCTCGCTGAACCTCGCCCTCGTGGAGTCCCGCGTGCCGGGCGGACACAGCCCGCCGGGGATGATCATCGTCTCCGTCCGTCCCGCCCTGCTGCGAGGGGCGCTCCGCGACGATCCCGCCAGCTTCCCCGAGGTGCCGGAGTTCTTCATCGCCCACGAGCTCGCGCACCAGTGGTGGGGCCACGGCGTGGCCGGACAGAACTATCACGAGCGCTGGATCTCGGAGGCGTTCGCACAATACGCGGCGGCCCTCTGGGTACGGCACAGCCGGGGCGAGGCCGCCTTCCGCAACATGCTGGCGCGCATGGGCCGCTGGGCGCTGCGCTATGCGGACATGGGCCCCATCCATCTCGGCCATCGCCTCGGCCATCTCGCGGGGGATCCCCAGGTCCTGCGCGCGGTGGTGTACGACAAGGGCGCGTACGTCTTGCACATGCTCCGCCAGATCGTGGGCGACGAGGCGTTCGTCCGCGCCGCGGTCGGGCTCCAGAAGGCGAACCGCTTCGGCAAGATCGGAACGGACGAGGTGCGGGCGGCGCTGGAGGGCGCTTCGGGGCTCGACCTGAAGCCCTATTTCGCGGAGTGGGTGTACGGCACGAGGGTGCCGGAGCTGCGCCTGGCCACGCGCTCGAGTCCCGGAGGGGAAGGGTACCGGACGGAAATCACCGTCCACGGACGCGACCTGCCGGGTCCGGTGCCCCTGGAAGTCGCCGTCGCGCACCCGTCGGGGACGGACGTCCGGACGGTGAGCCTCGAGCCCGAAGGCGGCCGCTGGACGGTCGATACCGTCGGACCGCCGCGCCGCGTGGACATCAACGCCGGGCGCGGCCTGCTCGCGCGGGTCATCCGCAACTGAGCCGGCCGCGCCACCCGGCGGCGCGGCTCAGCGGTAACGGTTGCGGCGGCCTTCCTCCTGGAGGTTCTCCAGTGTCGTCTGCGCCGCCGCGAGCTGGCGCTTCGCGTTCTCGAGCGAGTCGACGCGGGCCGCGCGGCCGGGGCCGTACATCGGCACGGTGTTGTCGTTGAGGGCGCCTTGGATGCGGGCCACCTCACCCGTCCAGTTCGTCACGTCGGACTGGGCCTGGGTCATCTTCTCCTGCCAGGCCTTCTGGGCGGCCTGGAACAACTCGTCTTCGGTCGGAGGCTTTTCCGCGCCGTCCTTCTTCTCGCCCGCCGCGCCCGGGGAGGGGCTGGCGGTGGGAGTGGCGCTTCCGGCCGCGCCGCTGGGCTGGGAGACGGTGCCCCCGGTGCGGTGGCTGCGCAGATCTTCCTCGGTGATGGGCTTGCCCTTCTTCTTGTTCTTCTCACGGGCGGCGATCTCGCCCAGGCTGGGGGGCGCGTCCGCCCGTGCTGGAGAGGGCATCCAGGCCAGCGCCCCCACGACCGCAACGGCGAAGAGTGTGCGCATTGAGCGACCTCCCTCCCGGCGAACCCGGCCCGGCCGGGAAACTCTACGAATCATGATTGTAGCGCGGTCGCCCGGCCGTACGGGACCGCATCCAGCGGCCACCACCAGGCCCGTGGCTGCCGGCCCCTAGCC
>Ga0068865_100001554_pt1 | contig 13409 bp, 12 predicted proteins | sample KBSMisM12_FD_75293 | JGI IMG/M metagenome (GOLD analysis project Ga0068865, IMG submission 75293) | Miscanthus rhizosphere microbial communities from Kellogg Biological Station, Michigan, USA - KBS Miscanthus M1-2 | ecosystem: Host-associated > Plants > Roots > Rhizosphere > Soil ...
GGCCGATGATCGGCAGGTCGCCAAGTAGCGGCACCTTGGTCTCGTCATAGTGATCCTGATCCTGGATCAGGCCACCGATGGCGATCGTGTCCCCATCATGGATGGAAACTGTTTCCTGTGCCGTTCGAAGACTGGTCTGCGGAAGTTGTCCGCCACCAGGAATCTGCGTGAAGCTCGTCAAAGAGCTGACCGACGGTCGCAGATCGAGCGTCATCGAATCGTCGCCGATTCGAGGCATCACCGACAAGCGAACTCCGACTGGGCACTCTGCGGTCGTGACCGTCACACCGTTCTGAGTCGACTGGATCGACTGAACGTAGCGAATGATGTCACCCACGAAGAGTTCCGATTCTCGGCCGTCAAGCGCGAGCAGGTTCGGGCGAGCGATCAAGTTATCCTTGTTCGAAATCGCATCGAGCTGCGCGGTCAGACCCGCTGCCCACTTCTTACCGTGGGTTGCGACGCTGTACGTGCCATCGGAATTGTGCGAAGCACCGTCCGCGAGGTTAAGCGCTGCAACAGCACCGCTACCCGTGAACACGCTCCAATCGATACCGATCTTCTCTGCCTGCTCCTTGCTCATTTCCATGACGCGGAGTTCAAGAGCAACTTGCTTCGCAGCAACGTCGACCTTGCTCAGATAAGCCTTTGCTGCATCCAGCTCTTCAGGCGTACCCGTAAGCACGAGTCTCATCGGAACCGAAGTTCGCTCGAACTCTCGGTAAGGACCGGCGAGACCATAACCCTTGTCGTTCTCGTCGTGGATCTTGATATCCCCGCTTGCATTGACCTGAGAGTTGCCATCGGCAGCGCCAGCCTGAGTCGTCTGGCTCGCTTGGACAACACCCTTGCCCTCTTCGTAGATGCGCATGTTGCCAGCAGATGCCGGCGGAAGCACGGCGCGCAGGCCCTTGACCTGTGCGACGAGCGCCTCTCGAAGCGATCGAGGATCGGCATACTGCACGTCGTAGACAAATACGTCGCTACCGTAGCCTGATTGATCGAGGTCTTTCAGAAGACCTTCAGCCTTTGCAACTTCTCCGTCTCGACCGATGAGCACAACGCTCTGCGTTCGGAACGTTCCCGGCGTCGCATACATGTCCACGTTCAGGAAGTTGTTGGGCTGAGTAGCCGCAACTGCCTTCACGAGGTCGCTTGCCTTGACGTCGTCAGAGCGAAGCATGTACGTTCGTCGCACGAGTCGCGAGTCACCCTCGGTCTCGAAGCCGTATGCGTGCGAGATGTCCTTGTCGAGATCTCGAATGCGGCCCTCGACCTCATCGATTTTGTCGGAAGGACCGACGAGCACAAGATACTGCTCCTTCATTCCTTGAATGGAGACCTGTTCCTTTGCCGTTCCTGAGTTGGATTCGCTCGCAGCGCCATCCGCGTTCTTCGTGTCCTGAGACTTGACTTCAAGCGCAGGCTTATCCTTAGAAGCGCCGTTGCTCTTCTCGATCTGGAACTCTTCGTTCGGCAGATAGATGTGGATGTTCGCGAGAACGGAAGGATCGTTGATGGAGCTGAAGATCGATGCGCGGATCTCTCGACCGCTACCGCTGTACAGCGGAACGATGCGAGTCTCCGTCATCATCGCGTGCGCACCGCTCAGAGCAGAGTTCGCCAAAGCGATCTTCTCCGGAGGAGCAACGATGTATGAGTTGCCGACCTTGGCATACGCATAACCGGAAACGCTCGTGACCATGTCGAGTGCGTCCTTCACAGACACATCGGCGAGGTCGACCGTCAGCGTGCCCTTCACGTCAGGAGCGGTAATGATGTTAACGCCGGTCTGAAGCGCGAGCGCTTTGAGGATCTGCACGATTTCCGTATTCACGAAATCAAGCGAAACGCGAGGCGACAGATCGTCGACCGCAGGACCCGCGTGATTGACCACTGAATCGTTGCGCATCTTGCCGAGAACGGAAGAAGCGGATTCCAGCGGAGGAACCGTTAAGTCGACACCCTTAGGCGCCGTCACGATCGGTGCAGGAGCAGAAACGACTGGCTTGCCAAAGTTGACATCCCAACCGTTTGCGGTCTTCGTAAAGACTGGCTCTTTATGAACGTCGAGGGCAATATAAACGCGGACCTTGTTCTGGCCGTCGCGCTTTTGCACATAGATCGAGTTGACGCCGCTCTTGTGCACTTCGGAATAATCCGGCTTGCCAACGTAGCTGCTGTCAAATTCAAGGACTAAGGAGTTCCCATTCTTAGCCCACGATTTCGTGGGCTGAGCGAGATCCTTGCCCGTGATGTGGACTGAAACTCCTTGTCCGGACTTGTCGACCGACACGCCAGTGAGCGTGCCGTCGGCCGAGGCGAGCCCGACCAGGCTGAGCACTGCACCTAATGCAGCACATCGAATGGGTTTACTTAGCACTTGATTCTCCTCCTCCCAACGTGAGGGTCTTTGTTTGATCCTTGATACGGAGCACAACGTGGTCCTTCGCAAGGTCTACGAGTTGCGTGTCGCCGTCGAGTCGTCCGCCGAGCTCGATCAGATGCTGTGCACCCTGAGCGTCAACGAAAACTGCGGCTGGTTTTCTTCCCAAAATCACACCGGTAAGCGAGAAGCCGTACCGAGGCGGTGTTGGGACAAGCGGGGTCGTCGATCCACCTGCGACGTCACCACCCGGCAGAACGCCAGGCATCGGGTCGACGGGCATAGGATGAGATCCCATATGATTCGGAATTGGATTCGGCGTGGGCGCTGGCTGAAGAGCCGTATCGCTCACGAGTGGCTTGAACGGATCGTGCTCGGGATACGAACCCGAGACGAGATCGTTCTGCTGCGCCGGAACCGCGTCGCCCTTGCCATCTGCGTTCGATGCAAGTCGCGAGTCGCTGCTAGGCGTCGATGCGGTCACCGCAGGAGCCGGTGCAGGAGTTCCTGAGCCCTTCGTGAATTGAATGACTCCGACCCCCAGCAACACCACACCCATGGCGCCAAGAACTATCAGCTTTTTCTTATCGTCCATTAAACTTCCCCTCCAATCGTCTTAGAATCGGAAGGAGCTTTGGCCTTCTTTGCGTCTGGCTTTGCAGCGCCCGGCTTGGAAGCATCTGGCTTGGCTGCATCTGGCGCGGCAGAATTTGCCTTGTCAGGTGCGGCGTCCGTCGCATTAACACCGGTTGAGCTGTCCTTGAACAAGTAGGCGCGAAGACCGATCGTGATATCGACCGAACCTTGTGCAGCCAACTTCTGATCCGTGCTCGGGATGATTTCGATCGTTCGCGATCCGACGATCTTGGGGAACGTCTGAAGCGCCTTCACGAATTTCTCAACCGACACGTAGGTGCCACGGCCTTTCACCTCGATGGCGAGTTCGTCATACGCTGGCTTCGCAACCGATTGCGTTCCGTCTCCGGAAGCGGCAACGCTTGCGCCATTGTTGACTTTCGGCACGGGGCGAACACCAGTAACGTCGATGCCCGATTCTTTGCCAATCTTCTCAAGCTCTTGCAGCATGGTCGGCACGTATGCGGTGCTCGGAATTCCCTGCTCCAAGTGCGTGAGAGTGGTCTTGGCGGCCTCTAGGTCCTGCTGCGATTTAAGCAGTTGTGATTGGACCTCGCTCTCGTCCTGAGTTTGCGTTCTAAGATCGTCGACTCGCGCTTTGTCGGCATTCAGATTTGAAAACTGAAATCCAACAAGGCAGCTTCCGCCGACGAACCCAAGAGCGGTCATCAAGAGCCAGAACTTCGCGTTATGTCTCCTGTTCACTGTGTGCCCTCCTGTTGAAGTCCAACTTTCGGCTCCGTGCCTGCGAGCTCGGCTGTCACCTGAAACTCGGTGGTCTTCGTCTGCTGAATGAGCTTCTCTTGCGTGTAGTTCAGCGTGACGTTGCCAAGATCCGCCGAGTTTTGCAATCGAAGGATCATTTCGCCGACCGGCTGTTGCGCCATCGCCACACCCGAGAACGTCACGCCGACGGGCCTCTTAGGATCTGCTGCTTGACAGCGGATCGCAGTAAGCCACGCCTGCGGAGGCGTCTGCGTTGTGAGATAGGTCAACACCCGATTCCAGCGCTGCGTGTCACCCTGAGCGTCTTCCAGCGTGGAGACGCGAGGCATCAGCGACATCTTTTCGAGATTGTTAGCTTTGGTCTGCGCGATGAGCGGCTTTGCTCGCTCGATCTGGGCTTGCAGCGCCGCTTCTTCATCGTGGACACCCTTGCCCGCGAATCCGATAGTGGCGAAGCCGCCCGCCGAGGAGAGCATGACCGCAACGAACGCCAGGAAGAACAACTTAGACTTCCTGTCCGCCCGCTCCGCAGCGACCCTCTGCTCGTGAATGAGATTTACAAATGGCATTTGGTCAGCTCCTAAGCGGCGTTGGGGTGCGTGCGCATGGCAAGGCCAGAGGCGACGGCAAGGTCGAGGCCACCCTCTTCAGGGGGACCGGAATGGGCGAATCTCGGGTTGGCAAGCACACCCGCGGACATCGCTGGCAATTGCAGCTTGTGCGCAAGGTATTGCGTGATTCCCGGAAGCTTGGCGCCGCCACCCGTGATCAGAACACGGCTCACCTGATTGCTAGCTGCATCGGTTTGCTGCGACTGATAGTAGTTGAGCGATCGGCGAATCTCGCGAACGAGATCGTCCAAGTGCGATTGAAGAACGCGAAGAGGAGGATTCTCCTTGACCTTCGCTTCATCGGAAAGTTCGGAGACGTCGAGCTGTCGCTTACCGGCTTCGGCATCGTCGTCACCCAACTTGAAGTAGCTCTTCAAGGCTTCGGTGAGAGTCTTGCCTCCGTTCGGAATGGAGCGCGTCATTGCAAAGACGCCGTCCCGGACGACGCTCATGCTCGTGGTCGTCGAACCGATGTCGACGAGAGCAACCGTACCGCCGAGCCATCCATTCGTCTCATCTGCCTCGACTAGCGAGCGATAAGCTGCGAACGGCTCAACGTCGACTGCCTCGACATCAAGACCTGCCAACTGGCATGCCTTGATCCGGCTTTCAACGACTTCTTTCGGAGCAGCAACGATGAGAACTTCCATCTGGTTCTCTTCGTCAGGTGGTCCGAGAATTTCAAATTCGATATAGCTGTCAGCCACACTCGTTGGTACATACCGGCCCGCCTCGAATTTAATCGACTTCCGCAACGTTGCTTCCGGCATGCTCGGGATCCGAACGGTTCGGACCACGACTGAGCCTCCGGCTACGGCAACATACGCGCTGCTTGCGCTGATGTGCGCTTCCTTAAGCAGCGAGCGGATCGCGACTGCCATCGACGTGGTATCCACGACGACGCCGTCTTTGATCGATTCATCGGGTGTGGGCACTGAGGCAGCCCGAGTGACTTTCCAACCACTCAGTGTACGCTCGAGCTGGACCGCTTTGATCGAATAATGACCAAGGTCCAGGCCGACAAACGCCTTGTTGCCTGTGAATAGCATCCTTACGCCTCCATCTCCTTGCGGAATGGCCGCTGTGCGAGCCATTCATCGACGCTATTCCTTGCAAATCGCCATTTTCCATCGATCAGGAATGCTGGGATTTCACCCAGTTCTGCCATCTCTTGGACCTTTCGGCTTGGGATTCGAAGGTAGCGTGCTGTCTCAGAAAGGGTCATCACACTGTGTTGAGTAGTGACGACACCTTTAAATAGTCCCGTGAGCTGCTCTGGTGACAGGTACAGCTCAAACTTCACTGGGTACGCCGTCGCGGTGTTTTGGGACGCCGTGACGGTCAGGTCTGCGATGCTCTCTTCCAACTTCAAGCCCGCACCGTTGTTGGAAACACTCTTGCGAACGTTCTCAACAAATTCCTTCTTTGCACTTGCGGGCATCGAAGAACCGGCGCTCGCCTGACCTCGGTCGGGAGCTGTAAATTGTCCGCCGCTTGCGGCAAGACGTATCGCATCGGCCAAATTCACGCAGCCACCTCAACGCCCTGAAACTCGTTCAGCACGTTTGACATGAGATAGCCATCGATGATTCGGGCCTTCTGCGCGAAAGATACGAGCAACGCGTTATCAGCCACTTGACTGGTTAAGCGCGGCGCGCCTTTCGAAAACTTGTGCAACTCGAACACCGCGTCCGGAGAGAACGGATTCGTGTCTCCTGAAAAACCGGCGACGCGGAGTCGATGCAAAATCATCTCGCCCGTCTCGATCGGATCGAGTGGCTTGAGATGATAACGAACCGCGAGTCGCTGATCGAGTGCGGGCACTCGACTGATGAGCGGTCGGAGTTCGATCTGGCCGAGAAGGATCAGCGAAATCAAGAACTGATCGTTCATCTGGCAGTTAAGAAGCAAACGAATCTCTTCCAGCGTTGCCGCCGATCGAATGAGATGCGCTTCGTCGATCATCAACACAACGCGTTCGTTGCGATCGTAGTAGGCGAGTAGAACTTTGTGAAGCAGCGCGACCAATGTCTGTCGGCTGCGCGATTGCGTCTCCACTCCGAGCTGTTGCAGGATCTCTTGCAAGAACTGCGTCGGCGTGAGAATCGGATTGACGATGAGAACGACCTTGTTCTGCACCGGATCGATCAACTCGAGAAGTTTGCGGCTGATCGTGGTCTTGCCGAGTCCGATGTCGCCCGATAGCATCGCGGCGCCCTTGTTTCGCGTGATGGCGTAGTGCAGCATCATCAGCGCATCTTCATGAGCCCGACTCATGAAAAGGAACCTTGGATCCGGCGTCAAACAGAACGGCGGTTCTTTCAATCCCCAATAAGCTTCGTACATCCTAAAATGTCTTCCTCGGCACTTGCCAGTAGAGTTATTGGGCGTTTTGCCTCGCAAGCTTAGTGGTGAACCTAAAAAAGCACGCCCACAGAGCGGCTCCAGCCACCCAACGGAGTCCAAGTTCCTGGTTGGGCAAGATTGCTGGCAGGTTCAACTGCGAGGAATCCAAAGCGAAACTGAATCAGGGAGGGGCACGCTCCGTCGTTCCCAGGGTTATGGGAGAGGCACGCTCTGTCGTGCCCAGGATTTACGGTGAGAGTCACGCTCAGTCGTGCCCAGGTTTGCACGCTCTGTCGTGCCCAAGTTTATGGGAGGGCGCACGCTCTGTCGTGCCCAGGATTTACGGGGAGAGTCGCGCTCGGTCGTACCCAGGATTACGGGGAGAGTCACGCTCAGTCGTGCCCAGATTTATGGGAGGGGCACGCTCTGTCGTGCCCCAATCTTCGGAACCTTGATGCCTCGGGATCCGAATCCCGCCCGCCCCAAAGGGGCTCAACTACTTGAAGCCTAGGGCATCGCCCTAGGTACTGAGCGTCAATAAACATCGCGCGCTGAAGGTGCGCGACCAAACTCACTCAGTCATGCCTCGGGATCCAATTACTTGGAATCACAACCGCCACTGATCCCGAGGCTTAAACCAGAATTCCCGGCGAAACTTATCGATCCCTAACCGTCGACTTTCGCATTTGAAATACATTGAAGCGTTTTGCGAGCGGTTGCTCCAAGTGACAAAGTTAGTCGAAGTTCAACTAGGGAAATCTGAAAGGACTTGCCAAACTTGTTTGATCTTAAATTGGTGCGCAATAGCTGTGTTGCAAGGGCATGGTTCCAGCCACCGGCCGCCTTAACACTTTGCATGTCAGTCGGAGCAGCCCTTTTCGTTAGTTGGAAGCACACAAATTCTTTGAACGCGAGAGCGTCGGCGTGATTGGGGTGAAGTACGAGCGCCTTATCAATGAGCCTCTGTGCCGGATCGTATTCCTTGCTGTCAATCAGTAAAGATGCAGCAAGCAACAAGCTCGCAGCGGATGTCAAACCGAGATCATCAAAGTTTGTATTGAAGCTTTTTTCTGAACTGCTGCCTTCCTTGAGAATCCCTTCAACAAGAGATCGCATTTTCTCGTCAGGGATATATCTCACATACTTTTCGATGCGCGACCCCAGGCCAGCATTTAGCACCGCCCACAGAAAAACATCGTCCCCCATGATCTCTCCGGGGTCATCATTAAGAAGTGCGTCCAGAAGCGTCGATGCGTTTTTGGGGGATCGGGTGAGCTCAAGGCTGCAACGCAATTTGTTTGCTCTATAGGGGTCGAAGCTCGTCAACGACTCTATGAGTTCGTTAAGTTCTTTAACGAGGCTCAACCGAAGCAGGGCCAACCCGTAGTAGTACCCACCACCATCCAAAGCAACGATTCGTGCTTGTGTTTGGCACGGTTCCTTGCCTATCTCTTCAACAACCGAAGTGAAGTGGCCATCCTCGATAAGGCGCTTCAAACGAACAATATTCATTCAACAGACCGTGTCAACCTTCGACTGGTAAGGTCTTAAACAACTGCTAACCAGAATACTTATTGGATGCCTTGGGATTCGGTCGCCCCGGAATCACTTAACTGATTGCCTTCCTTGGACTCACTTCAACACGTGAAGCGACTTAGTCCGCCCCCAAAAAGTTTTGGGAGCCGAACCACAACGAACCGGCTAACCCTTCAAAACTTGCTCCCATAATAGCAGAATTTCGTCTACTGTTTAGACTCAAATAGGCGAATAATTAAGGTGGGAGCCTCCGCTCTCCTTTGCGTCCCTCAGCGTGACATACCGATGTCACTCGGCCACCCCCACGATTCCCATGCCACCAACCACCAACGATCGACCACCAACCACAAAAGGTTGGGTCACGACCTCCTATCGAAACTACAAAGGCAAACGCCTCGGACCCTACCACTACCGTCGCTGGAAAGTTGGATCGAAGATCCACCGTCAATACATTAAGCCCGCCGACGTCGAGCGAGTCAAAGCGGAATGCGCTGCCTACAGCGAACAGAGAAGATCAAAGCGCGAAGCTGGCAGGCGAGTCAACATCTATCTCGACAACTTCATCTTCCAAAGCAAGATGTACTTCCGCTACGAAAAAGGAAAAACGGTCCGCCCGGACCAGGAAGCCTATATCGTCCGCCTCCACAACGAAGGGATGTACATCATCGGCCGCCCCCTCTATCGGCCGAGAAAGCTTTTTGGTGACCCCTTCTTGTCTAACTTCGTTTCGGAGTGCCTCTTCAGAAGGATCGACCCCCTCGAAGCTCAATTGCTAAGTGCCCTTGGCGCAAACATCGATCAAATCGAACGGATCGTCAAATCCGATCCGGACAGCCAAGAACACAAAGAAGAGATGCAGAATCTCTTCGCCGCTTTCCAGAAGGAAATAGTCGCATCCCAAAATTTTGGTGACCCCTCTTTCTCTAAGAACTTACCGACGGATGAACCCAGCAACCCAGCAACCAAAAACCGAGCAACTGAGTGTTTTGGTGACCCCAAATTTTCTAACTCAGCACCTTGCCCTTCCGGTCCCGAAGCTCCGAGTTCCGCGCTCCGAGTTCCGAGCTTTGGTGACCCCACTTTATCTAAGCGCGTCTGCTCCACCCGTCCTCCGCGATCCTCCGTACACTCCGCGCCTCCGCTGAGCTCCCTACCAAAAGCACGGTGCCACGCTTTGCAGACTCCATTGCATCTAATCCAGCATCAAGAATCCAGCATCTTGAATCTCGCCCCTGCCGACATATCCACACGGAGGCTAATCAGCAATAATCCTTCCGATGAGTACGGTCCTGCTGGATGCAGGAGATATGAGGCGGACCCTTGGGCGAATGGCTCATGAGATCCTCGAAGCCAATGGAGGCGCCTCCGATCTCGTGGTGATGGGCGTTCTACGCCGTGGATGGCCGATTGCAAAGCGGCTCGCTTTCGTGATGTCGCAGATCGAAGGCGTAACCGTCCCCTGCGCGAAACTAGATATCTCGCGATTCCGCGACGATCGACCGCCTGGAGAAGAAGACGCGAGCGAAGTGCCGTTCCAAGTGGAAGGCAAGCGCGTCGTCCTTGTCGACGAAGTGATCTACACCGGTCGCACAGCCCGCGCCGCCATCGACGCCGCCTTCGCATGTGGCCGACCGAAGTCGCTCCAGCTAGCCGTCCTCGTGGATCGCGGACATCGAGAACTGCCGATCCAACCTAACTACTGCGGCAAAGTGGTCGCGACCGAGACGAACGACCACGTGGTCGTGAAAGTGAATGAAATTGATGGAGAGGACGCGGTTGTCCTCGAGAAAGAAGGGGAGAGCAAAGTTGCCTAGAAATCTAATCGCCATACGACATCTCCACCGAGAGGAGATTTCCGAGCTGCTGGAAAGCGCCGCCGATTTCAAAGATCGCGTCACCGGAAACAAACCCATTCCCTCGATCGGAAAGAAAGTGGTCGGAATGCTCTTCTTCGAAAACTCGACCCGCACCCGCGTGTCCTTCGAACAGGCCGCTCACTATTTGGGATTGAAGACCGCCAACTTCTCCTCGTCTGGCTCATCCATGAGCAAAGGCGAAACCCTCAAAGACACCATCCTCACCCTTCGCTACGAACGATTGGAAGGATTGGTCATGCGCCACAAAGCATCGGGATCGGCAACCCTCGCCGCGCGATACTTTGGCGGACCCGTTTTGAACGCCGGTGACGGCCAGCACGAGCACCCAACCCAAGCCCTTGCCGACGCCATGACCATCATGGAGCGAAGAGGCTCCCTCGACGGCTTGACTGTCGCCATCGTCGGCGATGTAGAACATTCGCGCGTCGCACGATCTAACGCCTGGCTCCTTTCCAAAATGGGCGCGGAAGTTCGATTCGTCGGACCACGTACGCTCGTTCCGATTCCTCAGCACATCGGAATGCTTCCCGGCGAAGTGTTTCACGATCTACACGCCGGCATCGGCGGCGCGGACGTGATCATCTGCTTGAGACTTCAAAAGGAACGCATGCAAGAAGGCATGCTCAGTTCCATCGGCGAATATGCGCGCATGTATCAAATCAATCGCGAAACCTTGAAGTACGCAAAGAGCGATTGCTTGGTGATGCATCCCGGTCCGATCAATCGCGGCGTGGAATTGGATGACGCTGCCGCCGATAGCGATCGATCCACCATTCACATGCAAATCGAAAACGGAATTTTTGTTCGAATGGCCGCGCTAAATTGGGTGTTCGGTTCGGATGAGGATCGCAGCCCCAAAAGTGTAGACAAACCAAAAAGTGCGAAAGCCAAGAAGGAGGTGACGGCATGAGAACCCTCCTCAAGAACGGACGCATTCTCGATCCATCCCAGGATCTCGACATCATCGGGGACGTGCTGATCGAAATGGATCAGGTCGTCGAATTCGGTCAGAACGTTTCCAACGAAGACATCGAAGAAACGTACGACTGCACCGGTATGTGGATCACCCCTGGCCTCGTTGATCCCCATGTCCATCTTCGCGAGCCAGGTGGCGAAGATCGTGAAACGATCATTACTGGAACACAAGCGGCGGCGGCAGGCGGATACACGACGATCTGCTGCATGCCGAACACCAGCCCGGCGCTCGATACGCCATCGCTCATCGACTTCATCTTGGATCGCGCCGCATCACCGGAAGCAGGTGGCGTTTTCGTTGCCCCGGTCGGCGCACTTACTAAGGCGATGGCGGGAGCAGAACTCAGCGATTTGGCATCTCTGAAGAAGGCGGGCATCGTCGCCGCAAGCGATGAAGCCTTCCCGATTCAGAACTCGCTCGTCATGACGCGCGGCATGGAAATGTGCGTGCAACTCGACCTCCCGGTGATGGCACATTGCGAAGATTTGAACCTAAGCGCGGGTGGCGCGATGAACGAAGGCACCATGAGCGCGATGCTCGGACTACGCGGAATTCCGCGCACCGCCGAAGACATCATGGTTGCTAGAAACTGCTTGCTCTCGCTCTTCACTGGATGCCAACTGCACATCATGCGCGTGAGCACTTGGGGCGCGGTAGAGATGGTCCGACAAGCGAAATATCTTGGCGCGCCCGTCACCTGCGAAATCAGTCCGCTCCACTTCTCCTTCACGGATGACATGGTTGGGGAATTCGATACGACTTACAAGACGCTGCCGCCTTTGCGAACGCAAGTCGATCTGGACATCATGCTCCAAAGTCTCGCCGACGGAACCATCGATTGCATCGCGAGCGATCACTCGCCATACGCATCGCATGAAGTGGAAGCGCCATTCGAAGACGCACCGTTCGGCGCAGTTGGATTGGAGACGACGGTCGGCGTCACTCTCACCCACCTCACCCACAAAGGGATTCTTTCGCCCCTCGATACGATTCGGAAATTGAGCACGAAGCCAGCACAGATCTTGCGATTGGAAGCGGGGACCCTGAAGCCTGGAGAAACCCCCGTCGCGCAGGTGACGGTCATCGATCCGAATCACGAGTGGACGTTCGATAAAGGCAAGACGTTTAGCAAGAGCAAGAACACGCCGTATCACGGCGCAAAATTCAAAGGCAAGACGATGCTCACCTTCTCAGGTAACGAGATTTATCGCGATGCACACTTCTCGGCGGAGCGCTATCGCGCGCTCGTCTAAGTTTCTTTGGGCATGCGCTGTTATGGCAACCGTCTGGGGTTGCCATACCGGCACTTTGCCGGACCCGAACAACGTGGCGAAAGCAGGACCGGAATCGGCGGAGGTCATCCAACGCCAACTTGATGCCGCCGCAGATTCCTTGAATGTCCGCCGTGCCCATCGCGAAATCAATGACCGCCAATACAGTGCCCTGATTTCAAAGATCGCTCACGACTACATCGCGCAGGCAAAAGACGTGAAGATCACCAACGCAAACGCCCGCGCCTGGGGCCGGGTGTTCGTAACCGCGAAGGATTGGGAGAAAGCGGAATCAGCGGTCCGCCAAGGCATCGACGCGGAATCCGTCCGGGCAAAGCAAGACTATCGCGCGCTGGGCGATTGGATCTATGACACTCTCACCCTCGCGCGCGTCGAAGCGCACTTGAAGAAAGTGCCAGAAGCGGTGAAGTTGGCGCGGTCCGTTTTCGAAGTCCCCGGGAAAGCCAAGGCACCCATCCTCACCAGCGTCGTCTACGAAATCGTCCCCGCCGCACAAGGGCAAGGTCACGATTTGGAGTTGGCCGACCTGATCCGCGACGCGATCCAACAGCACGAGGAAACGATCGTCGATCCGAACAGCGATGGAGGCCGCGACTTTCTAATCGCGCGCCCTCATCACATTCGGCGCGCGTGGGAACAGGCGGCGCTACTCTACGATTCCGCAGGAAAAGATGACGAAGCGGCAAAGTGTATTGCCGAGGCGCGGAAGATCGAACAAGAGACAATCCGGCTGTAATCGCTATTCGCTCAATCGATCTAGCGACGCGCGAATCTCATCGACCGGAAAACCGATCACGTTAGTTAGCGATCCATCGTATTTCTCGACGAACGTTTTCGCCCCGCCTTGAATTGCATACGCGCCGGCCTTGTCCATCGGCTCGTCGGTGGCGACGTACGCATGGATTTCTTCCTTCGTCATTTCCCGAAAAGTGACAGTCGTGGTAACCGAGAAAATGTCTTCATCTTTCGGCGACCGTACGCACACGCCGGTAATCACCAAATGCTCTCGTCCCGAGAGGGCCG
>Ga0068865_100001557_pt1 | contig 13404 bp, 9 predicted proteins | sample KBSMisM12_FD_75293 | JGI IMG/M metagenome (GOLD analysis project Ga0068865, IMG submission 75293) | Miscanthus rhizosphere microbial communities from Kellogg Biological Station, Michigan, USA - KBS Miscanthus M1-2 | ecosystem: Host-associated > Plants > Roots > Rhizosphere > Soil ...
GGAACGGTGCCCTCGAGACGAACCTCGGCGAGCGAACGACTCACCAGGTCGCTCATCGAGGCAAGACTCTTTGCGACGAGGTTTGCCGTGGTTCCACCCGGAGCGACGCTCCCCGAGCGAACCGCGTCGAACCCCAGCGTTGCCGTATTGAGGAGGTTGCGAAGCTCGTGCGCGAGAAACCCGAGATGCTCCACGCCTCGTCCCAGGATCGCTCGCTCGCTCTGACGCGCGTACTCGGTGACGGCATCCGTGATCGCGATGTCGAGGCAGAGGTTCAACGTGCGAAAGTCCGCGTTCGTGATCTGCGGACCCAGCTCCATTGCCAGCTCGGTGATCGCCTGGCAGATGTCGCCGTAGTCCTGGACGACCTGACCGATCGTGAAGCCGGCGTTCAAGAGCTCGCCGCCGTGGATCGAGGCGGTCGCACCGAGCTGATCCGCGCCGCCCTCCACATCGATCTGCAGCCGTGCGGCGAGCTGATCCAGGAACAGCGGCACTCCGTGCGTGATCTCGACCTCGGTCGGGTGGGGAGCCGTGCGGCTCGCCACCTTCTCCCGAGTACGCGCGATGATCACGTCCCGTTTCGTGCCGATGAACTCGGACAGCATGTCGTCACGATCTCACGAACGGACTGCGCCGGCCCAACGAATGCAGGTGCAAACGGGCGATCGCTCCAGGCCGCGCGCGTACGCACGCTTCTGATTGCATGGAAGGTTCAGCGGTTAGCTCGAACACGGACTTGTGGCGTCCGTATACCTGGCATGTATTGCGCACCTCGAGTTGCTGCTCGTCTCACTTCGGCGAACAGACGATGAAGGCAACATGTTGCACGAGTTCTTGACCACCAATCGCGACGAGTTGATTCACCGCTGCAGGCTGAAGGTCGCCAAGCGACCCGCTCCGCTGCCAACCGCCGTGGAGCTCGAGCACGGAATTCCGCTCTTCCTCGATCAGCTGATCGGCACGCTTCGCCTGGAGCTCGGCGCGCCCAAGGAGGCGGCCTCCCAGCTGCCCACGGAGATCGGCGCCACTGCGGGAAAACACGGCAACGAGCTCCTCCGAAAGGGCTTCACGGTGGACCAGGTCGTTCATGACTACGGAGACCTCTGCCAGTCCGTCACCGAGCTGGCCGCCGAGAAGCAGGCGGTCGTGACCGTCGACGAGTTCCGCACCTTCAATCGCTGCCTCGACAACGCGATCGCCGATGCCGTCACCGCGTTCGGACGCGCGCGCGACAGGATCATGCACGCCGAGGGGGCGCACGAGCTCAACGAACGGCTCGGCTCGCTCGCACACGAGCTTCGCAATCACCTCAACTCGGCGATCCTCGGCTTCGAGGCGATCAAGAGTGGAAACGTCGCCGTGACTGGAGCAACCGGCAGTGTCGTCGATCGCAGCCTCATCGCGCTGCGCGACATCATCGACCGCTCTCTCGCGGACGTGCGCTTGGGTCAAGGTCTGGAGGCCCGGCGCGGACCGATCGACGTTCGCGAGTTTCTCGAGGAGCTGCAGGTATCCGCTGCGTTGGATGCGAAATCCCGAGAGCTCACGTTCGAGGTCTCGGTCGCCCCGGGCCTCGCGGTCGACGCAGATCGACAGATGCTCGTGTCCGCGGTCTCGAACCTTCTACAGAATGCGTTCAAGTTCTCACGGCGCCACGGCCACGTGTCGCTGACGGCTCGCGCGGTCGGCGATCGTGTTCTCATCGCGATCGAGGACGAGTGCGGCGGGCTTCCGTCGGGCAAGGCCGAGGAGTTGTTTCGGCCGTTCCAGCAGGGGGGTAGCGACCGAAGTGGTCTCGGCCTCGGCCTGTCGATCAGCCGTCGGGCGGTCGAAGCGAACGACGGCAAGCTCGACGTCCGCGACGTCGCCGGCAAGGGGTGCGTCTTCACGATCGATCTGCCTCGATCGGCCGGGAACTAGGTTCGCCCGGTGAGCTACGTCGATCCCCGACCGCCGGTCCCGGCGCCCGCGATCGGCATCGGCGCGCGATCGAAGGGTAGCGGTGTTCGCGTGATCCTCGCCGAGGATGACGTCGATACCAGGGAGATCATCGCGGGGTCGCTCCGCAAGGCCGGCTACGACGTCGAGGAGGCGGTCGACGGCCGAGACGCACTCGCCGCGGTCATGCGCGAACGTCCGTCGTTGCTCGTCACCGACTGCACCATGCCCAACATGAGCGGGCCCGAGCTGGTCGAACGTCTCGCGCTCGATCCACAGCTGCGCACGATCCCCACCATCGTCATCTCCGCCCTGAAACGACCTCTGCTGCCTGCGAGCGTGGCGTTCCTGGCGAAGCCGTTCAAGATGGAGCAGCTCCATGCGGCGATTCGCGCTTGCGTGTCCGCTGGAGGCCAGCCGAACAGCGCCGACGGCTGAACCAACCCACGGGCGCCGGCGCCCTTCGCTCGCACCGCGAGCCGCCGCGCTCGGAGATCGACGGAGATCCACGCGTCGCCTCGGCTACCACGCAGGAGGGACTCCCACACGCGCGGCTCGGTGCATGCATCCGGTGCGGCCATGGCCAGCCCCGACGCTGCGGTCGACGGGCGGACGCGAAACGGTGTCTGCGTCGATGGACGTCTCGACGAGTTGCTCCTTCGACTCGACACCTCGCGCGCCGGTCTCACGGCGGCGGAGGCTGCATCGCGGCTGCGTACGCGTGGAGCGAACGCGACGCGACGGCCGTGGATCGGGCATCGCGTCGTCGCGGCGGTGCGCGCCGCAGTCGGCCCCCTCATCGCGATCCTCCTGATCGCGGCCGGCATCTCGGCGCTGCTCGGGGAGAACGTGCAGGCGATCCTGATCATCGCGATCGTGGGCCTCGGAGTCGGGCTCGAGCGATGGCAGGCGATCCGCTCGACGCGTGCGGTGCGAAAGCTCCAGGCCGGGGTCACGACCACGGCGTCGGCGCGGCGCGATGGTGCGTGGGCCGAGGTCCCGCGCTCCGCGATCGTCGTGGGGGACGTGATTCGCCTCGCGGCCGGCAACTTGATCCCCGCGGACGCACGGCTGATCGAGGCGCGTGATCTTCACGTGCAGCAGGCCGCGCTCACCGGTGAGTCGCTGCCGGCGGAAAAGTGCGTCACGGCCGGCTCGCTGGCAGCGAGCGGTGTCGATACGCCCGATCTCGTCTTCCTCGGCACGTCGGTGGTCAGCGGCACCGCGACGGCGGCGGTCGTGGCCGTCGGAGCCGAGACCCGGTTCGGCGATATCGTCGCGCGACTCACCGCGCGCCCGGACGAGACCGAGCTCGAGCGCGGCATGCGCGGCTATGGCCGCCTGATCCTGAAGACGACGGTGGTGCTGGTCGTCTTCGTCCTCGGCGTCAACTTCGCGCTCGGTCGAGACCTGTTCCAGTCGGTGCTGTTCTCGGTCGCCCTCGCCGTCGGGCTGACGCCGGAGTTCTTGCCGATGATCATGACCGTCACGCTCGCGCAGGGTGCGGTCCGGCTCGCGCGCGCTCGCGTGATCGTGAAGCACCTGCCGGCGATCCAGAACCTCGGGAGCATCGACATCCTGTGCACCGACAAGACCGGCACGCTGACCTCGGGCAACGTGGCGTTCGCGGCCTCGCTCGACGCGCTGGGCGCCCCGTGCACGCACGCGCTCGCCCTCGCGCACGACAACGCGCGCCTGCAGACGGGCATCGCGAGCCCGCTCGACGCGGCGATCCTCGCCGTCCCCACCGCGGGCGGTGATGCGAACGCGACGAAGACCGACGAGATCCCGTTCGACTTCGACCGCCGCAGGCTGTCGGTGGTCACGAGTCGAGGCAGCGGATATCGGCTCGTCACCAAGGGCGCGCCCGAGGGCGTCCTCGCCGCGTGCTCGCACTACGAGCGAGCCGGCGGGCCGGAGATCTTGAACGACGCCGCAGCCGCGAGCTGCCTCGCCACGTTTCGCGATCTCAGCGCGCGTGGCTTCCGGGTGGTCGCGGTGGCCTATCGCGACTGCGCAGCGCCGACGGGCTACACCCGCGACGACGAACGCGATCTCGTGCTCGCCGGGTTCGTCACGTTCGCCGACGAGGTGCTCGGCGACGTACGCGCGTCGATCGCCGGGCTCGCCGTCGATGGCGTGCGCGTGAAGATCCTCACCGGCGATAACGAGCTGGTCGCGCGTCACGTGTGCGAACAGGTCGGACTCGATGCCTCGCGCATCGTGCTCGGCTCCGAGCTCGACATCCCCGCCGAGCTCGACGACGTCGCGCTGGCCGCGCTCGCGGAAGACGTGACGGTGTTCGCGCGCGTCTCGCCGGGACAGAAGCACCGCATCGTGCGCGCGCTCAAGCGCGCCGGTCACGTCGTCGGGTTCCTCGGCGATGGCATCAACGACGCTCCGTCGTTGCACGCGGCCGATGTCGGCATCTCCGTGGCGAATGCGGTCGACGTGGCGCGCGAAGCGGCGGACATCGTGCTGCTCGATCGCAGCCTCGCCGTCCTGCACGGTGGCATCGTCGCTGGACGCCACGCCTTCGCCAACATCCTGAAGTACATCCTCATGGGGACGAGCTCGAACTTCGGAAACATGTTCAGCATGGCCGGCGCGACGTTGATCCTCCCGTTCTTGCCGATGCTGCCGATCCAGATCCTGCTCAACAACTTCCTCTACGACTTCGCGCAGATCACGATCCCGCTCGACAACGTCGATCCGGCGTTCCTGCGTCGCCCGCAGCGGTGGAACATCCGCACGATCCGTCGGTTCATGTGGATCGTCGGGCCGATCAGCTCGCTGTTCGACTACCTCACGTTCGCGGTGTTGCTCCTCGTGTTTCACTTCAGCGCGGCGGAGTTCCACACCGGTTGGTTCGTCGAGTCGCTCGCCACGCAGACGCTGGTCCTGCTCGTCATTCGCACGGCGCGCCGACCGTGGCGTGATCGGCCGGCGAAGGCGCTCGCCGCGACGACCATCGGCGTCGCGGTCGTCGGCATGATCCTGCCGTTCGTCCCGCCGCTCGCGCACGCGCTCGGGTTCACGCCGCTGCCGCTCGCGTACTTCGGCGTCCTCGCGATCGTGGTGCCGACCTACCTGGCGGTCGTCGAGCTCGTCAAGGGACGGGTCTGGAGCTCGGGCGTGCCCGGCGCAGATCGTGTGACGAGCTCGCCGCGTGCAATGGCTCACCTCGTCCCCGTGGTCGCCGGCGGGAAGCAGTCATGACCGGCCGGCGCGACCACATCCTCGCCGTGAATGCGGGCTCGTCGAGCGTGAAGCTCGCGGCGTTCGACGCCACGACGCTCGTGCGGACGGCGACGATCGAGCTCGACGTGACAGCCGAGGTGGGGCACGCGACCGCGCTCGCGAACGGCCTCCACGCGCTCGAGTCGCGCCTCGGAGCCGTCGCGTGGCGCGCGATCGGTCACCGCGTCACGAATGGTGGGACCGCGCTCGGTCCTCAGGTGATCGACGCGGCCGTGGTTGCCTCGCTCGCGCGTCTGGCCGTGTTCGCTCCCCTTCACCAGCCCCACAACCTCGCCGGCATCGAAGCGACGCGCGTGCTGGCCCCGGGAGCACTCCAGGTCGCCTGCTACGACACCGCGTTTCACCGCACGCTCCCCGATGTCGCCCGACACTATGCGATCCCGCGCGCGTTCACCGACGAGGGCATCGCGGTGTGCGGCTATCACGGTCTGTCCTACGAGCACATCGCGCGCGTGTTGCCCGATCACCTCGGCGAGCGCGCGAACGGCCGCGTGATCGTCGCGCACCTCGGCGCAGGTGCAAGCATGTGCGCGTTGCGAGCGCGTGTGTCGATCGCGACGACGATGGGGCTCACGCCGCTCGATGGCTTGCCGATGGCGACCCGCTGTGGCGCGATCGATCCGGGCGCGATCCTGTATCTGCTGGAGCACCGCGGCATGTCGGTCGCCGCCGTTCGCGAGCTGCTCTACGAGCGCTCGGGCTTGCTCGGACTGTCGGGCACGAGCGGGAGCATGAAGGTGTTGCTCGCCGATCCGTCGCGCGACGCGGCCCAGGCGATCGAGCTGTTCGTGTATCGCGCGGCCTGCACCATCGGGTCCCTCGCCGCCTCGCTCGACGGACTGGATGCGATCGTGTTCACCGGCGGCATCGGCGAGAACAGCAGCGAGATTCGCGAGCGCATCTCGACGAAGGTCGCGTGGCTCGGTGCCTCGTCGACCATGATCGCGACCGACGAAGAGCTCGTCATCGCACGCCACACGCGCGACGCGTGCACGACCCGTGATCGCGAAGGAGCCCACACATGACGACCCTCGAAAGCGCCGAGCTAGCAAGTCTCGACGCGTACTGGCGTGCCGCCAACTACCTCACCGTTGGACAGATCTACCTGCAGGCAAATCCGCTCCTGCGCGAGCCGCTCCGTCCCGAGCACATCAAGCCGCGGCTCATGGGCCACTGGGGAACGTCGCCCGGCCTGAGCCTCCTCTACGCGCACGCGAACCGCATCATTCGCCAGCAGGACCTCGACGTGATCTTCCTCGCGGGTCCCGGGCACGGCGGCCCGGCGGTCGTCGCGAACGTCTACCTCGAGGGCACGTACAGCGAGGTCTATCCCGAGCTCGGCGAGGACGCGGCCGGCATGCAGCGACTGTTTCGACAGTTCTCCACGCCCGGTGGCATCTCGAGCCACTGCGGCCCCGCGACGCCCGGCTCCATCCACGAGGGAGGCGAGCTCGGCTATGTCCTCGCACACGCGTTTGGTGCGGTGTTCGACAATCCCGGGCTGATCGCGATCGCGGTCGTCGGCGATGGCGAAGCTGAGACCGCTCCGCTGGAAGGCTCGTGGAAGAGCATCCGCTTCCTCAACGCTGCGCGCGACGGCGCGGTGCTGCCCATCCTGCACCTCAACGGCTACAAGATCGCCGGCCCGACGGTGCTCGGCCGCACCGGCGATGAGTCGATCCGCGCGTTGCTCTCGGGACACGGCTACGACGTGCAGTTCGTCGAAGGCGACGACCCGATGTCCGTCCATCGAGCGCTCGCGAGCACGCTCGATCGCTGCGTCGGCGACATCCACGCGATCCAGCAGGACGCGCGCGTCAACGGCAAGCGCGGGACGCCGCGATGGCCCGCGATCGTGCTGCGCACCCCGAAAGGGTGGACGGGACCGCGCGTCCTCGATGGCGTCCAGATCGAGGGCACGTTCCGCTCGCACCAGGTCCCGATCACGAAGGTGCGGACCGATCCCGCGCGACTCGCCGCCCTCGAGACCTGGCTCCGCAGCTATCGACCGGAGGAGCTCTTCGACGGTCAGGGCACGCTGGTGAGTCCGTTGAAGGCCCTCGTGCCGCGGCCGGGTCGACGCATGGGTGCGAGCCCGCAGGCGAATGGAGGCCGCTTCGACTACAAGCTCGAGATCCCGGACACCGCGCCCTACGCGGTCGACGTGGCGCAACCGGGAAACGCGAGCCACGAGTCGACGCGCGTGCTCGGAGAGCTGCTGCGCGACATCTACCGCATCAACCCCACGACGTTTCGCCTCGTCTGTCCGGACGAGACCAACTCCAATCGCCTCGGCGCGGTGTTCTCGGCGTCGGATCGGTGCCTGCAGAGCGCGCCCTCGCTCGGCGACGATCACGTCTCGCCCGAGGGCCGGGTGATGGAGGTGCTGTCGGAGCACCTGTGTCAGGGTTGGCTCGAGGGCTACTTGCTCACCGGTCGCCACGGCGTGTTCGCGACGTACGAGGCATTCGCGCTGGTCGTCGCGTCCATGGCGACGCAACACGCGAAGTGGTTGGAGACCAGCACGCACCTCGCGTGGCGTGCGCCGGTGCCGTCCCTGAATTACCTGCTGACCTCGACCTGCTGGCGGAACGATCACAATGGCTTCTCGCATCAGGGACCCGGTTTCCTAGACACGATCGTGTCCAAGCACGGCAGCGTCGCGCGGGTGTACTTCCCGCCGGACGCGAACTGCCTGTTGTCGGTCGCGGATCACTGCTTGCGCAGCAAGGACTATGTGAACCTCATCATCATCGACAAGCAGCCGCAGCTGCAGTGGCTCGATCACGCCGCTGCGCGCGCGCACTGCGAGCTCGGCGCGTCGGTGTGGTGGTGGGCGAGTCACGCAGGCGACGAACCCGATGTCGTGCTCGCGTGCGCGGGGGATACCGCGACGCTCGAGACGATGGCTGCCGCCGCCTGGTTGCGCGAGCACGCGCCCGAGCTTCGTGTGCGCGTGGTCAACGTCGTCGATCTGATGCGCCTGTATTCTCCGCGCGAGCACCCGCACGGGATGACCGACACCGCGTTTGTCCAGCTGTTCACGCCAGACATCGACGTCTGCTTCTCGTTCCACGGCTACGCCGGCGTGATTCACCAGGTGATCCACGCTCGCCCGAACGCGGCGCGCTTCCACGTGCGCGGCTACAAGGAAGAAGGCACGACGACAACCCCGTTCGACATGGTCGTGCTCAACGAGACCAGCCGATTCCACATCGCCATCGATGCGATCCGCCGGTCGCGCCGGCCGCTCGCGCGCGCCGCCGAGCTGACCGCGGCGTGTCATGCCCGGCTCGCCGAGCACGTTCAGTACGTCCGCGCAGAGCTCGACGACCTACCGGCGATCCGCGACTGGGTCTGGCCAACCACGTTTCGAGCTCCTCCGGTGTCGATCACGAGCGGCGAAACTCCATGATCCAGTTCGTGTCCCACGTCGCGCCACCGTCGGAGGAGAACGCCTGCTCCCATCGCGCCGAGGTCTTCGTGATGTGCGACCAGATGAATCGCGTGCGGATGGCTCGTCCATCGACCATCCCGTCGGAGTAGAAGGTGCCGACGCCGTTCTCGAAGCGTCCCTTCACCGGAGGATCGAGAGCCGCGAAGGGGTCGCGCCCGTCGACCCACCAGATCGCCCATCGTGCCGTCTTCGGATCGAACGCGCGGAGCCCGATGCCATGTGTGACGCCGTTCGGCTTGTTGAAGACATGGTCCTCGACGTTGGCAGTTCCCGCCATCAAGGGACGATTGGTGCAGGTCCCGTCGAACTCCATCCACGACTCGGCGGCGCCGGCGCGTTTCACGCGATGATGTACTCGCCATGAACCGACTTGAAAATCGAAGTCGTGGACTCCAGCCGGCTCGACGGCAGACGTGCTCTCGGATGACGGAAGGACCGGAGTTGCTGCGCAGCTCGTCGCGGCAGTGGCCACGACGGCATTGAGCATCAGACAGAATCTGGCGATCATGGAAAGACACGCTCGCCCGATCTGCGGAGTGTCACCAGGGCCAGAACGCTCGCCTTCCGCAATACCAGTCGGTGTTCAACGTCGATTGGAGTGGCCTGGCAGCGCGCGCGCCATCAGCCGGACGGCCTCGCGAAGGCGCGCTTCACTGCACGCCGCGAAGCCGATCCGTGCGTGATCGAGTGGAACGTCGCCGCAGGCGAACAGACTCGCCGGCTGGAACGAGACACCGTGGAGAAGCGCATTCCTCGTCCACGCATCGACATCGATGCCCGGTGCTCGCGCCCACAACGCCATCCCGCCTGTCGGCGGCGTGAAGCGTAGCATCGGCAGATCAGCCGCGAGGGCCTCGCAGAGCGCATCGCGGCGCGCGCGGTAGAGACGCAGGCTTCGACGTACGTGACGCTCGATGTCGCCGTCGTCGAGGAGATCGGCGATCGCGCTCTCGAGGATCTGGTCGCCCTGGACGTCGACGAATCGGCGGTACTCGGCGATCCGCGCGATCACCGGCGGTGGTGCCGCCACGAACGCGATGCGCAGCCCCGGCGCGACCACCTTCGACAGCGTCCCGACGTAGATCACGACGCCGTGCCGGTCCTGATGCGCGAGCGGCAAGATCGGGTGTCCGGCATATTGAAACTCGTGATCGTAGTCGTCCTCGAAGATCATCCAGCGGCGATCCCTGGCGAGCTCGAGGAGCCGCTTGCGGCGCGGCGGAGAGAGCGTCACGGTGCTCGGGAGCTGGTGGTGCGGCGTGGTGTAGACGGCGCGGATCCTGCGATCGGCGTCGAGCTGTTCGAGCGCGCTGATCTGCATGCCCGCATCGTCGATGGGAATGGGAACGACCTCGACCTCGAGCAGCCGGAACAGGGCTCGGACCGATGGATGCAGGTACGACTCGGTCGCCACCCGATCGCCGCGCGACAGCAACGCGCGTCCGGCGAGATAGAATCCATTCTGGGCGCCGCGCACGACCTGGACTCCGTCGATCCCCACGCTCAGCCCGCGAGTACGTGCCAGCCAGCTCGTCAGCGCGGCGCGAAGGCGCTTGTGGCCGCGCGCATCTCCGTAGTCGATGAGTGTCTTGCCGCGATCGCGCGTGACCGAACGCCGCAGCGCGCGTGCAAGCTCGACGGTGGGCGCGGCATCCAGCGCGGGGATCCCGCCGAGGAGATCGAAGGTCGCGCGTGCCGACACCGGCCTGTCGGGTAGTGCGATCCGTGCGTGATCGAACCGTGGGAGCCGCGCCATCTCGCGGGCACGCACCGCCATCGGTCCGGGCGCCACGTCGGCGATGAAGCTGCCCGACCGCGGGGAGCGCGTGATCCGTCCACGCTTCTCGAGCTCGGTGAAGGCGGCGAGGACGGTCTTGCGCGCGACGTCGAGCTGGCGCGCCAGCGTGCGCATGGACGGCAGGCGGTCTCCGGTACAGAACCGGCCGCTCGCGATATCGCGCTCGATCGCGTCGACGATCTGCCGGTACAGCGGCTCGACCGCGACGCCGTGCCTGACAAGCGGAATGGCGAGGCTGTGCATCACGTCATCCTGATGATGACGGTCTAGCTCGATACCACCGCTGCGGAAGCGCAAATCGATTCTCGATCTCCGCGTCGATGGTCGTGTCTCATGCGCGTCGCGTCCGCGACGGTGTTCCCTCGACGAGTCAGCACGTGTGAGGCGTCCGTTTCGACGCCAGCGACGTAGTGCTCTCTATGGCCTGAGTCCAGGTTCCCAGGCCTGCGGCTCGAACCGCGGCTCGAGTGTGGGTTGCGTGATGTTGCCCGCGTGGTTTGCCATCACCGAACACGCAACTCCGGCGATCACCTCCAGCGCCTGGTCGGCAGCGAAGCCGGCGTCGCGGAACGCGGCGAGATGTCCAGGATCGAGGTGACCGCGACGTTCGATCAGCGCGCGCGTCAGACTCGACAGCGCCGCGAGCCGGCGGTCATCGGGCAGCCGCCCCTCCCGGACAGCCTCGATCTCGGCGCGTGGAATCCCCTCCTTCATGGCCATCGTCGAGTGGAACGCGACGGCCCACGTGCAGCCGTTGGTCACCGCGTTGGTCAAGAGCAAGACTTGCCGCTCTCCCGACGTGAACGTTCCGGATGCGAAGTTCACGAGCGCGCCGACGAAGCCATCCAAAAGCGTCGGTGACTCGGCCATCGTGGCAGCGAGGTTCGGGATGGCGCCGAAGATCTGCTGCAGGCGCTGCAGGGACGGCCGCGATGCCTCGGGAGCCGAGGCGGGCGTGTGAATGCGATAACCGTTCATCGTTGTTTGGACTCCTTCACGGTCACTACATTTGGCCATCGCCTCGCCACGCTCAATTCTCTCGGAGGTAAGTCGACTTCGCCCTACAGCGCGATCCGCTGGACGACGAGGCCGGCATTCGACGGATCCGCGTCGGTCGTATAGACGATGCGGTCGCGCGACGGCGTGAGGAAGAAGTGCGCGTGTGCGTTTCGCGCCACGATCCGTGGGGCCGGGTTGGCCGCCGCCACGTCGACGGTCGTGAGGTCGCCAGTAGCGTCGATGTCACCGCTCAACAGCGGCGCCGTCACGTTGTCAGCAAACGCGATCCGGCTGCCGGAGATGCCGAAGATGCCGAGCGTGGTTTCTCCTCGGGAAATCTGACGAGCGTCGCCGTCCGCCGATCCGCCGAACAGCACGCTACTCGTGGCGTCGTCGCCTCGGAATACGTGGAACAGGTTGAAGCGCGCGTCGCGCGTTGCGATCTCGAAGGCCGGGAGCGAGATCGGCTCCGGCGAGGAGGGTACCGGCGTGCCATCAGTCGCGCGGGCGTCGACGCGGACTGAATCGGTCAGCAAGCCGTTCGCGTCGTTGAACGCGGTGAACGCGACGAAGAATCCGCGGTCGGGCGAGGTAGGGACGGTGCTGACGTTCGCGTACGGAACGCCATAAGGCAGGTGATTGGAGAACTGGATTCCGCTGAACGCCGGCAACGTGGCGACCCGCTCGGCACGCGGCGTAGCACCCAGCTGGATCCGGAACACCTCGCGACCAGACTGGTCCGGCTTCAGCGGAGTCTGAAACACCGTGCCATCGGCGGTGATCCAGCCGGTGGCCGTCGGGTGACTATCGACGATCGTGAACGTATTGTCGGGCGTGAATACCGCAGGCAGGTTATTGGCGAGCTGGACGAGGACATGCCGGCCGAACAGATCGCTCGTCCACCAGACTCCGGCACGCATGTCGGTGGTCAGATCGACCCGCACATCGCCTCTCCACCGGGATAGCGTCGCCGTCGGCGCGCCAGGCTCGCACGCCGAGACGATGACGCGCGCCTCGCCGATCGGAAGGGCTCGATCGTAGCCCACGTGCGGCGGGCACCTGGCGAGCGACACGTCGATGGCCGAGCGCAGCGTCGTCACCTCGCGGAGATCCGTCGACGCGCGAACGATGTCACCGACGCTGCCGTCGTCGGAGACGTTGGACGTGAAGACCACCTCGCGGCTGTCGGGCCTGACCGCGGCGGGCGCCTGCACCGAAAATAGCTGGGGCGACAGCGACGCAGTCGAGGCGAGCCGCGCGCCGTACCTGCTCGTCCACACGACCAGCGGGCTCACGAGCTGCGGACCTGGGATGCTGCCGAGAAACGGCTGTGCGGTCCAGATCATGGCGACATCGCCGCGCGTCAGCGTGAGCGGTGGCACCGGCACGTCGGTGGCTACAAGTCGCCGCGTCGCGTTCCGCTTGATCTCGGATGCCCACACCGAGCCGCTGTCCCAGTAGACGACGAAATCGTCGCCGGTGACGCCAAGCACCGTCAGGTTCGTTCCTGTCTGCACCTGGATGTGCTCGAACAACCGGACCTCGGCGTCACGGGTTGTCTGCAGCCCGACGTCGTCGCCGATACAGGCACTCGTCATAGCAGAGATCATGAGTAGCAGGCCAATTCGTCGAACGGACATGTCTGATTTCCTCCGGCGACAACATGGCAGCGCGAATTCGTGCGACGGGGGCCAGTTCGAACAAACGTGGTGGACCAGCAACGGCGCGAGCACAACCCGACCGGCGTTGATTCGAGCACAACCCGACCGGCGTTGATTCGCGGTACATGGCGCTTACAGGAGCACAACCCCACCGGCGTTGATTCGCGGTACATGGAGTCGAGCTCAACCCGACCGGCGTTGATTTGCGGTGCATCACAACCCCACCGGCGTTGATTCGCGGTGCATGGCGCTTAAGGGCCGACCAGCGACGAAACAGAGCCCGACGC
>Ga0068865_100001558_pt1 | contig 13398 bp, 10 predicted proteins | sample KBSMisM12_FD_75293 | JGI IMG/M metagenome (GOLD analysis project Ga0068865, IMG submission 75293) | Miscanthus rhizosphere microbial communities from Kellogg Biological Station, Michigan, USA - KBS Miscanthus M1-2 | ecosystem: Host-associated > Plants > Roots > Rhizosphere > Soil ...
CCGAAGCGCTCGCCCCGCGCCTTGGCGAGCAGGCGCGCGAGGAAGGGCTGATAGCGCGCGAACTGCGCCGGCAGCTGCGGCATGGGCGAGCTCACGTGTTGCTGCAGCACTTCCATGGCCGTGCCGCCGGTGTAGGGCTTCTGGCCGGTCAGCATCTCGTAGCAGATGATGCCGAGACTGTAGAAATCCGAGCGTGCGTCGAGGGCTTCACCCAGCGCCTGCTCCGGGCTCATGTAGTAGGGCGAGCCGAGCAGCACGCCGGTATGCGTGCTGATGGTGCTGCCATCGAAGGGCCGCGCCAGGCCAAAATCGATGAGTGCCACGCCATCGTTCTCGCGCAGCATGACGTTCGGGGGTTTGAGGTCGCGGTGCACGAGCCCGGCCTCGTGGACCACCTGCAGTGCGGAGGCGATCTGCACCACGTAGTGCAGCGCGTCGGCTTCGCTGAGACCGCGTTGCAGCCGCGCCTTGAGGTCGCCGCGGGGCAGGTATTCCATCGCCAGGTACTCAAAGCCGGCGTGCACGCCGTAGTCGTAGATCTCCACCACCAGCGGGCTGCGCACCGCCATGACGGCGGTGTATTCACGTTCCAGGAACTGCCGCCCGGCGGCCTCGTCGCGCAGTGTCTTGCTCACCTTGAGCGCGACGTTGTGGCCGCGACGCGTGCTGGTCGCAAGATAGACGACCGCCTTTTCCGACTCGCCGATCTTCAGGCGCAGCGTGTAGCCGGGGATGACCTCGGCATTCGCCGCCGCCAGCAGCGCTGCCACGCCGGCCGGCTGCAGTGCCTCCGCCTCTGCCCCCTCGGTGGCGGGCGCCTGGGCGGCACCCCCGGCGTCGACCACGCCCGCAGCGGCATCTGGCGCGTTCTGCGCGGCCGCGTTAGCCGGCATGCCATTAGCCTGGTCGCGGGAGAGGTTCGCGAGGCTCGCCAGGCGGCGCGCCACCCGCCGCTCGACGCGGCGCAGCGCGACGCGCACGGCGGTGCTGAGGCGTTCCGGCGTCAGCAAGCGCTTGGGCAGGTAGTCGACCGCACCCAGCTGCAGCGCGCGCACCGCGGTGAGCTCGTTGCCCGCCTCGGCGAGCGCCACCACCGCCGGGGTTGCCGGCTGGTCGCGCAGGCGGCGCAGCAGCGACAGGCCATGCGCGCCCGGGTCTTCGGGGCTGGCGCCAAAGTTCGCGGCCAGCATCAGCAGGTCGCAGTCGCGCCCGGAGAACATCGTGCACCAGCGCTCGAACTCCTCGAGGTTGAGCATGCTGACGCTCGCCTGCGGGCACAGCACGTCCAGGTGGTGGCGCAGCCACTCGCTGTAGCGCACATCGTCGTCGACCACCAGCACGCGTGCCGGTGGCGCGGCGCGGCGTCCGTTCATGGCTGCATCGCGAAGCGGACGCGGATGCGTGCGCGCTGTGCGATGGCCTGTCCGTCACGCATGACGGGCTGATAACGCCAGCGGCGTACTGCATCGAGCGCGACCTGCTCGAAGACACCCACCGGCTCGGCACCGACGATGCTGACATCGCCGAGCGCCCCGTCGGTCTTCACCACGAACTGCACATCCACCCACCCCTCGAGGCGGCGGTCGCGCGCGTTCGCCGGAAACTGCGGCGCCACGTAGCGCGTGCGTGTCAGGACGCTCGCGTTCACGTAGCTGGTGTCGGCCTCGGCGGTGGCACGCGCGGCGCTGGGCGCCGCCGCCTGCGCTGCCGCGAGCTCGGATTCCGCCGCCGCGACCGCCACGGGACTGGCGCCGGCGGCCTGCGCCTCGCTCAGCCAGTGACGCCCGGCGGCGTAGTCGTGCGCCTGAACGGCGTTGTGCGCCTCACCGAGCAGGCGCGTCTCGAAGGCGGTACGCGCGGCCAGCGTGGAGGCGTTGGCGGGCTCGGCCTGCGCGAGCTGCTCGAGGTAGTAGCGCGCGCTGTCGTTGGCCGGCTCCAGCAGGCGCCCCTGCGCCATGCGCTGGTTGAAGAGCGCTTCGGTATGCGCCAGCGCGTCGGCCTTGGCCGCGCCGCGCAGCTGCTGCGCCGCTGTGTGCAGCGCTGCGACCTCGGCGGCCGCGGCGCCGCTCTCGGCGGCGGCGTTGATCCACGCGTCCGCCTGCTCGGCGTTGCCGGCGGCGATCGCCTGGTGCGCCTCGCCCTGCAGGCGGGCGATGAGCTCCTGGTGTGCCTGCTGCACCGCCGGATCCGCCGGCGCGAGCGTGCGCGCGGACTCGAAGAGGAAGCGCGCGTTCTGTTGGGGCGGCTCGATCACGGCGCCGCTGGCAAGGGCCTCACGGCCGCGCAACAGCAAGTCCGCGACGCGCTCGTCGACCTGCTTTTGCGCCAGCTGCTGGCGTGCCTGATCGACCAGGGTCGAGCGCGGTCCCCCTTTGGCGGCGTCATCAATCACCGCCAGCGCGGCACTGACATCGCCGCTGGCGGCGGCGCGCTGCGCCTTGCCGAGCACCGCGCGCTCACGCTGCGCGCCGATCTGCGCGGTGAGAAACGCGACGCGCGCGTGATTGGGACTGATGGCGCGCGCCTGGTCGGCGAGTTGCTGCGCGGCGTCCAGGTGATGATCCTGCAGCTGTAGTTCGGCATCCGTGACCAGCCGATCGATCACCTGTTCCAGGCCATTGGCGGCGCGCGGGTCGCGGGCGTTGCGGCGCAGCGCCTCGCGGTAAAGATCGGCGGCGTTGGCCTCGGGCGGCGCGACCAGGGCGCCGGCGGCGAGCGCCGTGCCGGCGCGCACCAGCAGCTCCTCGAGCACCGCGTCGTCGGCGGCCTGGGCGGCGGTGGTGGCGGCAGGCTCGGCCGGCGGGGCGGCCGGTTCTTCGTGAGGGCGGATCGCGTACCAGCCGAGCGCGGCGCCGAGCACCACCGCGCCGGCGGCGAGCAGGCCCCATTTTACGCGCCGCGGCGGCCGCGGTGCGGCGCCCGCGGCGGTACTGCGGCCGTGGAGCGCTTCCTCGTGGCGGCGCCAGGCCGCTTCCACGAACAGGCGCACGCGCTGCTCGGAGACTGGCTTGTGCAGGAAGCGATGCACCGAGCCATCGGTGATCTGCGCCGCGAGTGCGCCCTGCTCATCGGCGTTGCCGGCGACGATCAGCACGAGGTCGGGGAACTGCGCGTGCAGTCGTGCGGTGAGTTTCGCGATCGGGGTGGCGACGGCGGCGGCATCCAGCACGGCGACCCCGGCGGCGTGCCGCCCCATGAGTGCCGAGGACAAGTCGATCTCCGAGCCGGCGGCGAGCACCGGGTGCTTCGCATCGGTGACGCTCTTCAGGGTGGCGAGGAATTTCGCGTCCTGGGTGAGCGCGAGCAGCGGTGCGGCGGGGAGCGCAAAGCCGCCTGCGCCGGTGCCTTGCGGCGCCGTTGCTTTCGAGCCTTGCGCTTGGGTACTCGTGGCCACGCTGTCCCGCTGTGTCGGAAAACCCGCCCGTCCGGCTTTGGACCCGGGCGCTGCCAGCACGATGACGCAAGCGCTGCGGACTGTCGCTAATGGGCGCCGGATTCTGTGAAACTGGTCATCTTGTTACAGGCCCCGGTTGCGGCACTTTTGCGCGCGGTGTGAAGCAGGCAGCAAAATCCGGGCCGGGGCGGGCCGGGGCGGGCCGGGGCGGGCGGATGGGGTGCGACAGATTCCAGCGGGCGGCCGCCACCGGCGGGCCGGTGCCGCGGCGCGTGCTCAGTCGCGCGGCAGCAGGAAGCGCGAGCCGTTGAACGACATTACCGCGCCCTCCGGGGTGACGCTCTCCAGGCGCACACCTTCCGGCAGCGCCTCGCCCTCGCGCAGCTTGTGCATGTTGATCATGACGAAGCGGTCCTGGGGACGCGCCGCGTAGACGTGCAGGTCCAGCCGCAGCTGCGGCAGGTGCGCGCCCGGCGCCACCGACAGCTCCTGGTAGAGCGGTACACCGTCGGCGGTGTCGCGCCGCACGTGTCCGCCGCCGAGTGACGGCGCCGGCTCGGTCGCCGGTGCATAGTCTTCCGGGTTCTGCTCGTCCGCGGCGCCGGGGACCGCGAGCGGCGCGGTGTTGGCCGTCGACGGGAGCGCGGCGCCCGGGCCGCTGGCGGGCGCGCCAGGCGCCGCTGCGCTCGTGGCCGCCATGGGCGGCGGCTGCGGCAGCGAGGCGCTGGCAACCGCCGGCACCGCGAGGTTGCCCTGCAGGTTCGCCGGCTGCGCCGCCGGGTTGGCGGCGTCGGCGCGCGCGGCCGGGTGGCGCAGCATCATCCAGGCGACGATGGCGAGATTGACCACCAGCAACAGCGCGATCGCGATCGCCCACAGGGGCAGGCGCGTGCGTGGCGGGGCGACCTTGACTTCGAACAGCGCCGGCCCGCTCTGGCGCTGGCGGTCGCTCTCGGATTTCTTCAGCGCGTCTAGGATGAATGACATCGGTCAACCGCCATGATGGTTTTCGACTGCGGACAACAGCGGCGTGTCCGGACCCGCGATCGCCCCGGCGAGCGCGATCTGCGTCTGTACGCCGGCGATACCGTCGACGGTGAGCTGGTGCTGGCGCTGGAAGTCGCGCACCTGCGCGGTGAGGTCGGCGTCAAAGACATCACTGGCCGTGGCATCGGGCTGGCCGCCGTGCAGGTGCTGCAGGCTCTGCCGCAGCCAGCGCACCGGCGCGCCGCGCATCCCGGCCGACAGCGCCTTGACGGGCGAACTCGCCGGACGCCACAGCATGACGAAATCACCCAGCCAGTAACGCGACAGCTCGCCGATGCGCACCTGCTGCGTGCCGCCGAGCTGCAGGCGCGCCGCGTCGTCACCGAGGGAGGTGAGCACCACCTGGTGACTCGCGCCGCCATCGTTCAGCAGCAGGATCGCCGGGTGGTTATAGAGCCGCAGCTGCCCGAAGGAGCCGCGCTCGGAGACGCACTCCAGTCCCTGCTGCGCCGCCTGGGTGCACGGGTCGGTGGTGCTCGGCTGGTACTTCGCTCCCCAGAGGCTGAAGAGCTTGGCGAACGCGCTGTCGGTGTCGGTCTCGGCCTTGTGCTGCGCGAGCAGCTCGGTCAGGTGCGCCGTTGCCGGCGCGGCGGCCGCGGCCACCGGGGCCGCCGCGGGCGCCGGCACCTTCTCCGCCGGCACTGCGGCCACCGCGTCGCCCGGGGGGCTGCGCTCGCTGTGCGCGACGGCGCGGTGATTCCAGGGCTCGAAATTCCACAGCGCCACCAGGCCGCCCGTGAGCAGCGCCGCGACGCCCGCGGTCAACGCCCAGGGAAGCCAGTGGGGCGTGAAGCGGCGGCCGAACACTTCCGCGGCCGCGTGGCGCACCAGCGCGGCGGTCACACGGTGGCGGTCCAGCGAGTACGCCCCCAGCAGCGCGCGATCGCAGATGACGTTGATGACGCGCGGCACGCCCTGCGACAGACGGAACACTTCGCTCAGCGCCTGCGGGCTGAAGATGTCGGTAGTCGCGCCGGCGACGCGCAGGCGATGGCGCACGTAGGCGGTGGTTTCGTCGCGTGACAGTGGATTCAGGTGATAGCGGCCGGTGACGCGCTGTGCGAGCTGGCGCAGCTCGTTGCGGGCGAGCAGGTCGCGCAGCTCCGGCTGCCCGATGAGGATGATCTGCAGCAGCTTCTGCGTGTTGGTCTCAAGGTTGGTGAGCAGGCGCACCTGCTCGAGCACGTCGGGGGAGAGGTTCTGCGCCTCATCCACCACCAGCACCACGCGCCGGCCGGCCGCGTGCGCGCGCAGCAGGTAGTGGCTGAGGATGTCGACCAGGTCCTTGAGGCTCTGCAGTGCCGAGTCCGGCACGCCGATGCCCAGCTCCTCGCAGATGGTGAGCAGGAACTCCGGCGCCGTCATCTTGGGGTTCAGGATGAGCGCGATCTCGGCATTCTTCGGCGTCTGCGCCAGCAGCGAGCGCACGATGGTGGTCTTGCCGGTGCCGACCTCCCCGGTCAGCTGCACGAACCCCCCCGCCTCATTGATGCCGTACAGCAGGTGCGCCAGGGCCTCCGCGTGCCGCTCGCTCAGGTAGAGGTAGCGCGGATCGGGCGTGATCGCGAACGGTTTCTCGTTGAGGCCGAAGAACGTCAGGTACATGGAACGATGCTACTCAATGGTATTGCCCCGCCGCAGCGCGCGGCTGCCGAAGCGGGCGCGCGCCTCATCCAGCGCGGCGTCGAGGCGGCTTTGCGGGCGCGCCTCTTCAAATAGCCCCAGTTGGGATGCCGGCGTCAGTTCTGTGAGGACCACGCCCAGAAGGCGAAGTTTCGCACCCGGGTTGGCCGCGAGCCAGCGCGCCAGCAATTCGGCCGACACGCCCGCCACCGCCCGTCCCTCGCAGGTCGGCGGCGCCACGGCGCGCTGGCGCGTGAACGTGGTGAAATCGCCGCGGCGGATTTTTACCCCCACGCAGCCGGCCATGAGGCCGCGCGCGCGCAGGCGCGTGGCGGCGAGGTCCGCCAGGCGCGCCAGCTGGTGCTGCAGGCTGCGCACCTCTGCGATGTCGGTCGCGAAGGTGTCCTCGGCACTGATGGATTTCTCTTCCAGGTCCGGCTGCACCGGGCGCTCGTCAATGCCCGAGGCGCGCTCGCGCATCCAGGCCGAGTAGCGCCCGAACAGCGGCCACAACACCGCATCAGGAGCGCTGCGCAGCTCTCCCAGCGTGCGGATGCCAGCCGCCTCGACCTTCTCGCCGGTCTTGCGCCCCAGCCCGGGGAGCTTGCGCACCGAGAGCGGGTCAAGCACCGCCTGCACGCGCGGCGCACTCACCACCACCAGACCGTCGGGTTTCTCGAGCTCGGAGGCGATCTTGGCGACCAGCTTGTTGGGGGCGACGCCGACCGAGGCGGTGAGCCCGGTGAGCTCGCGGATGCGGCGCTTCACGCGCAGCGCGATCTCGAGCGCACCGCCCCAGAGCTGCTGGCTGCCCGTGACGTCGAGGAAGGCCTCATCCAGCGACAGCCCCTGTACCAGGGGCGTGAACTCCTGGAACACGCCGAACACCTGGCGCGAGACCTCCTGGTAGCGCTGCATGCGCGGCCGCACGCACAACGCGTGCGGGCACAGCTTCAGCGCCGTGCGCATCGGCATGGCCGAGTGCACGCCGAACTTGCGCACCTCGTAGTTCGCCGCCGCCACCACGCCGCGACCGCCGTCCCAGCCGACGATGACCGGCTTGCCGGCGAGCGCCGGATCATCGCGCTCCTCCACGGAGGCGTAGAACGCATCCATGTCGACGTGCAGGACGGCGCGGCTCATCGGGTGCTCGCAGCGGCGCGGATGTCCGCGGACTACTTAACGACCGTGATGGTGATCTTCTTGGAGAGCACCGGCGGGTCGTGGGGTATGTGGTTCTGGTCCCCGAGCAGCAGTTGCAGCGTGTGCTTGCCGGGGGTGAGGGTGAGCGTGGTCTCGGTCTGTCCCTTGCCGAAGTGCACGATCTTGTCCGTCGCCGGCAGCGGCGTGCTCAGATCCGTGGGCGCGTCGGTGTCGACCAGCAGGTGATGGTGCCCGCTGTTGTCGAATTTCACCCCGGCGGGGGCGATACCCATGCCCTTGAGGCCAAACTGCACGCGCACCGGGGAGTGCACCTTGGCGCCGTCCTGCGGGCTGATGATGTAGGCCTCGGCGCCGGCGGGGGCGGCGGTGCGCTCCTGCGCGAAGACCAGTGACGCAACCGCCAGGAGGGCGGTGAGGATAAGGGTACGCATGCGGAACTCCTTCACAGCGTGAATGCGCTATAGACGCTGGTTATCGCGGCCAGCAGCGAGGCGAACAGCAGGTAAAAGGACGCCAGCAGCAGCAGCTTGCTCACCGTGAGCAGGCGACCCTGCTGGTAGACGACCCGCATGGAGCGGTACATGTACCAGGCAAAGTACAGGAAGATCAGGAAATTCAGCCCCGGCAGGCGCGGCACGAGCCTGCCCAGGAGCAGGGCCATCCCGGCCACCAGGAACACGAACGCGTGGTTGTGCACGAATAGCAGCAGGTGCTCCACGTAATAGTGCCGCGGCCGCCAGTACATGAGCATCATGAGGCCTGCGAGCAGCGGCAGGAAGATGAACATGGCGCGCGGCACGTTGTGCAGGAACACCTGCTGCAACTCCTTGCCGTTGTCTATTACGCTCTTGCGGCAGGCCTGCTTGAACAGCGGCTGCAGCGTTGCCGCCCACGGACCGTTGTAGTTCGCATCCGCGCACAGCCGGTCGGCGCGCTGCTCGGGGGTCTCGCCCGCCTTCGGCTGCAGGGCCGGGACCGGGAGGTCCTCGAGCTTGTCCGTGGTGACGACCTTGCCGCCGGCGAGCGGCCTGGAGTCGTCGAACTGCAGCACCGCGAAGCGCGTGCCCACCGCGCCCGCCACCAGGAAGAACAGCACCGAGAGCACGAGGTACAGGCGTACCGGCGGCAGGTAGCGCGCGCGGCGCCCGGCCAGGAACTCCGCCGTCAGGCGCCCGGGCCTGAACAGCAGCGCCCCGAGCGTGCGCCACAGCCGCGAGTCCGCGTGCGTGAGGTCCTCGGTGGCCACCCGCGAGAAGTGCCACAGCGAATGCACCGGCGGCTCGCGCCGCTGGCCGCAGGCGCCGCAGAAACGCTGCGTCACCTCGTTGCCGCAGTTCTCACAGAGCTGCGGCGACACCCGTGCCGTGCTGGCCGGCCCGGCTGGCGCGAGCGCCGCAAGCGGTGCCGGAGCGTTCATGCCACGTGTACGCTCGAGCGGGCGGCCGACTGCGTCTGGGTGCCGAGCGCCTGGCTGTCGAAGTCATCCACGTGGATGAGTGCCATCACCTTGCGGTCGTAGTCGCGCAGGGCCGCAGCCTCGGTCTCGCTGATGAGTCCGAGCGCGAGCGCCTGCTGGATCCTGCCCGGCAGGTCAAGCGCGGTGACCTTGCCGGCCTTGACGCCCTCGACGCGGATGCGTTTCTCCAGCGGTTCTAGCTCCACGGCGAGCAGCAGCGCTTCCTGCAGGTGTGCGAGCGCGTTGCTGGGCTCGGCGGTGCGGTAGACGAACTGCGCGAGACGCAGGCGCGCCTCGCTCGGGGCCGTCACGAGCGCTGCCACCTTGCGCCCGAGGCGGTCCCCGGGGGCGGAATAGACCAGCCCGCCCGGGAAGATGAGCGTGCGCATGACCGCCGCCAGCAGGCGGTTGGGGAAGTTGCGCAGGAAGCCGTGCAGCTGCTCCTGGGCCTGGTAGAGCAGGTTGCGGCACGCCCATTCGACGATCGGCAGGTCCTCCTCCTGGCGCCCCTGGTTCTCGTGGTGCTTGAGCACCATGGAGGCCAGATACATGTACGACAGCACGTCCCCGAGGCGCGCCGACAGGTTCTCCTTCTTCTTCAGGTAGCCGCCCAGGGTCAGCATCGCGACATCCACCGCGAAGGCGAACGAGGCGCTGAAGCGGATCACGTGCTGGTAGTAGCGCGCGGTCGTGCCCTGCACCGGCGCGCGCGTGAAACGCGCATGGGTGAGCGCCATGATGAAGGAGCGCACCGCGTTGGAGAGCGTGAAGCCGATGTGGCCGAACAGCGCGCGGTCGAACGCCTCGACACCGGCGCCGCGGTCGGGGTTCTTGGCCGCGGTCATCTCGCGCAGCACGAACGGGTGGCAGCGGATCGCCCCCTGCCCGAAGATGATGAGGTTGCGGGTGAGCAGGTTCGCGCCCTCGACCGTGATCGCCACCGGCACCACCTGGTAGCCGCGGCCGAGGTAGTTGTTGGGACCGAGGCAGATGCCCTTGCCGCCATGCACGTCCATGGCGTCGTTGGCGACCTGCCGACCCATCTCGGTCGCGTGATACTTCAGGATTCCGGAAGGCACGGAAGGCTTCTCGCCGCCGTCGATGGCGCCAGCGGTCACCGAGCGGGCGGCATCGATGGTGTAGGTGAGGCCGACCATGCGCGCGATCACCGCCTCCACGCCCTCGAACTTGCCCACCGGCATGTTGAACTGGGTGCGGATGCGCGCGTAGGCGCCGGTCGCCCAGACCGCCGCCTTGGCGCCGCCGGTGGCGTTGGAGGGCAGTGAGATGCAGCGGCCCACCGAGAGCTGCTCCACCAGCATGCGCCAGCCGCTGCCCGCGAGCTTCGGTCCGCCGATGATGGCGTCCAGCGGCACGAACACGTCCTTGCCCTGGATGGGACCGTTCTGGAAGGGAATGTTGAGCGGGAAGTGGCGCCGGCCGATGCTGACCCCGGGGGTGTTGCGCGGGATGAGTGCGCAGGTGATGCCGACGTCGGCCTTGTCGCCGAGCAGCTTGTCCGGATCGAACAGGCGGAAGGCCAGGCCGATGACCGTCGCCACCGGGGCGAGGGTGATGTAGCGCTTGTCGAAGTTCAGCCGCACCCCGAGCACCTCGCGCCCCTGGTAGGTGCCGCGGCACACGATGCCGGTGTCGGGGATGGAGCCGGCATCGGAGCCGGCGCGCGGACCGGTGAGCGCGAAGCACGGCACTTCCTCGCCGCGCGCCAGGCGCGGCAGGTAGTGGTTCTTCTGCTCCTCGGTGCCGTAGTGATTGAGCAGCTCGGCGGGACCGAGCGAGTTGGGCACCGCGACCGTGGAGGAGGCCGTGGCGCTGCGGCTGGCGATCTTGGCGAGCACGCACGAGTGCGCGTAAGCGGAAAACTCAAGGCCGCCGTACTTCTTCGGGATGATCATCGCGAAGAAGCCCCGCGTCTTCAGAAACTCCCACACCGGCGGGGACATGTCGCCGCGCTCGTGGGTGATGTTCCAGTCATCGAGCATGCGGCACAGCTCATCGCACGGGCCATCGAGAAACGCCTGCTCCTCGCCCGTCAGCTGCGGCGGCTTGGCGGCGAGCAGCTTCTCCCAGCGAGGGGCGCCGCTGAACAGTTCCCCGTCCCACCACACCGTGCCTGCCTCCAGCGCTTCCTTCTCCGTCTGCGACATGGAAGGCAGCAGCTTCAGGTAGGTCTTCATGAACGGCCGCGTGATCAGCGCCTTACGCAGGGGGCGCACGTTGAGCAGCCACAGCAGCACCAGCAGCACCCCGAGGAAGCCCTTCCACAGGCCCGCCGGCACGCCCGAGGCGCCGAACCAGACGTAGGCCGCGAGCAGCACCGTGAAGGTCACCGTGAACGTCAGCAGGGACAGGCGCCGGTAGGCGAGGAACAGCACCGCGGCGATGAACACCAGCGTTATCGCGCCGCCCACCTGTGTGACCGCGAAGGCGGCCGCGGCGATGAGCACCAGCCAGACGATCGCACCCAACATGAAGAATCCTCTTTTCCAGGCCGGCGGGCCGCCGTCGACTATACGGCCGCCGTGCCGGCCACGTAACGTCAGCCGAGGAGCGTCTTCACCCCGTCGCGCTCCTCGAGGAGTTCGGCGTGGCTGGCGTCCATGCGCTTCCTGCTGAAGTCATCGATGGCAAGTCCCGGCACGATCTGGTAGTCGCCGTTGCGCACCGTGACCGGGTAGGAATAGATGACCCCGGCCGGGATGCCGTAGCTGCCATCGGAGGGCACCGCCATGCTCACCCAGTCATTGGCCGGCGTGCCGTGGAACCAGGTGTGCACGTGGTCGATGGCGGCCGAGGCCGCCGAGGCGGCCGAGGAGGAGCCGCGCGCCTTGATCACCGCCGCGCCGCGCTGCTGGACAGTGGGGATGAAGGACTGCTCGATCCATTCGGGCGTGACCAGCGCCTTGGCGCTCTTGCCGTGCACCTCGGCGTGCGAAAGATCCGGGTACTGCGTGGCCGAATGATTGCCCCAGATGGTCATGCGGCGGATGTCCGTGACGTGCGCGCCGGTCTTTTCGGCGAGCTGCGACAGCGCGCGGTTGTGATCCAGGCGCGTCATGGCGGTGAAGTTGCGCGGGTTCAGGTCGCGCGCATTGGCGCGCGCGATGAGCGCGTTGGTGTTGGCGGGATTGCCGACCACCAGCACCTTGACGTCGCGGCGCGCGGCCTCGTTCAGCGCCCCACCTTGCGCGGAGAAGATCTGCGCGTTCGCGAGCAACAGGTCCTTGCGCTCCATGCCGGGGCCGCGCGGGCGCGCGCCGACCAGCAGCGCCACCTGGCAGTCCTTGAAGGCCACCCGCGCGTCATCGCTGGCGATGACCTTGTTGAGTGTTGGAAACGCGCAGTCATTCAGCTCCATCACCACGCCGCCGAGTGCCGCTAACGCGGCGCTCACTTCGAGCAGGTGCAGATTCACGGGCGTCTCGCTGCCGAGCAGGGCGCCGGAGGCCACACGGAAGGCGAGCGCGTAGCCGATCTGGCCCGCGGCACCGGTAATCGCGACGTTCACGGGGGCTTTCATGGGATCGGTCATCTTCCGTGGCGAAAACAGCCAGGAATTCTAGCGTGCGCGCCCTGTTCGGCGCCTTCAGGCTTAAACCCCCGCCGCGCGGCCGCCCTCCAAAAGGGGCCATCAGTCCCTGGGATCGGCCCTGGCGGGGCCTCCAGGCCTTCCTGGGCCCTCCTAGGGCCCTCCGGGAGCCCTCCAGCGCCTCAATTGCCGGCTCCCCCACCCCAAAAATAATTTAGTGAACTAGCTTGACACTCAAGTAGTGTTCTACTAGAGTACAACACCAAGGAAGGACGCAAACCCAAGCACCAAGCAGGTAAGCGCCCGGACTGCCAGAGAGACGAATCAACAGACACACAAGGAGATGACCATGAACGCTTTCGTAACCGCCCTGTACCGTGATGTGACCTGCGGCGCCGCGGCGACCCTGATCACCCTGGTCCTTGGCATGAGCTTCGTTGTATCCACCCAGGCCGCCCCCGGCACCCACGCGCCGGTCGCCAGCACGGTGGGACTGCAGACGGACCACGCCTGGTTCGGTCAGCCTGAACCGGCCGTTTTGGTAGATTAGTTCGCTAATCACCCGATACAGGCACCGTGTCAACGATCATGGATCCGCAGTGGGATGACAGCCTGCCGATTTACCGGCAACTGCGCGACCGGGTGGTAGCGATGATTCTGGAGGGCGTGCTCAAGGAAGGCGACCCGCTACCCTCGGTCCGCAATGTCGCCGCGGACTTCCGGCTGAACCCGCTCACGGTCCTGAAGGGCTACCAGCAGCTGGTCGATGAGCAGCTGGTCGAGAAGCGCCGCGGCCTGGGCATGTTCGTCAGTTCCGGCGCCCGCAAGGCGCTGATGAAGGATGAACGCCAGCGCTTCCTCGAGGAGGAGTGGCCGAAGGTGTACGCCACCATCCAGCGGCTGGGACTGACCACCGATGAACTGCAGCGCGCGGGCGCGGCGGCGCCTGCCACCCCGTGGCCGCAGGCCCCGGGCAGCCCCGCCGCCTCGCCAGGTGACAAAGATGACAGCAGTAATTGAAGCGCGCTCCCTGTCGAAGAGCTTCGGCGCGACCCACGCGCTCGACCAGGTGAGTTTCAGTGTCGCGGCCGGACGCATCGTCGGGCTCATCGGCCCGAACGGCGCCGGCAAGACGACCGCGCTCAAGGCCATCCTGGGACTTAC